>Ga0272448_1000050_pt1 | contig 161842 bp, 133 predicted proteins | sample YNPCB0191_FD_202220 | JGI IMG/M metagenome (GOLD analysis project Ga0272448, IMG submission 202220) | Hot spring sediment microbial communities from Yellowstone National Park, WY, United States - YNP-CB-019-1 | ecosystem: Environmental > Aquatic > Thermal springs > Hot (42-90C) > Sediment... | reverse complement strand
TCGTCGTTTGTTTACTGCAAACAAACGACGACTGTGAAGAAGCGATCGCCCGAACACCCTTGTTGGGAATAAGCTGATATACCATTACGCGATCGCATTTCAATAACTGCTGCACCTCCGTCACCGCCGTGTGTAAAATTTGCTCTAAATCCAGAGATTGACGAATTCGCAAAGCAGTCATGGCAATTAAGCGCTGCCTTTCCTGAGTCTTGTATAATTTTCTTTGCAAGTACGATTGCTTGATGGTATTGCGAACTGCTAGCTGCAGTACCTGTTGTGTTAAATGTTGCTTGACTAAATAATTCTGGACGCCCTTTTTCATTGCTTGCACGGCTATTTCCTCATCGCCACGCCCCGTGAGCATAATCGTGGGGATAGTCTCCAATTGTTGCTGCTGCAGGCGATCGAGAAATTCCAACCCGCTCATGTCAGGAAGACAAAAATCCAGCAGTATCAAATTGCATTGCTTGCTTTGGCACAAAACAAGTCCATCCTCTCCACAATCTGCTTCTAAAATTTGATAAGACTGGTGAGGATCTTTCAATAGATATCGAGAATAGATCTTCCGATCTGCTGCACTATCATCAATGATGAGTATCGTCCAGGCATCCGGCATAAGATTTTTATTATTGTTATAAAAGCTCTTTCCTTTAGATTGTCATAAATAGCAACATTCTGAAGAAAATCTAAATAAAATATAGAATTTGCCGGCAGACACATAGATCGAAAAAAAGCGATCGCCTGCACAAGTACAAACCCTTTATCCGGGAGGAACATTCGCTTGTAACCAGTAGTCTACAAAAGCTTGAACTGTCTTGCGAAGTTCTTGAGCATCCATCGGCTTGATTAAATAGCCATTAGCACCTTTTTCATAGCAGAATTTCACATCTTTGGGATTCGAGGATGTAGTAAAGACAACAATGGGAATTTCCTTAAAACTGCTATCTTGCTTTAACCGCTCTAAAACGTCACGACCATCAATTCCTGGTAAATTGAGATCCAGCAAAATTACACAAGGCCGTGGCGCCAAATCAGAATTTTGGTAGCTTCCCTCTTGATGCAAAAAGTCAAAAACTTCATCTCCACTACTGCAGCGGTAAATCGGGTTCTGGACAGCCATGCGCCGCATCAAGCGTTGTAATACCTTAAAATCCTCATTGCTGTCCTCAACAACAAGCAGTGAATCTTTAAGTTTTGTTGCCATCAGTTGTCTTCTATTTTAAATTTTTATAATTAAAAAGTTTTTTTATATATCTTAAACTACCCTAGGGTGAAGTAGAAAGTAGAACCTTCACCAACAACAGACTCTACCCAAATCCGGCCACCGTGACGCTCCACAATTTTCTTGGCAATAGCTAGCCCCGCGCCAGTACCTCCACCGTACTTTTGTTGGGAGTGAAGTCGCTTGAAAAGCTTGAAAATAGTTTCTAAGTGATGTTGTTGAATACCAATACCGTTATCCTTGACGTAGAAAGTAACGGGTGGCATCCCTTCTTCACCTTCTCGGTCCAGATAGCCAATCTCAACCCACTTTTGTGCTTTATCGTTGTACTTTAATGCATTAGTAATCAGGTTAGCAAATACTTCGCCAACAAGAACCGGATCGCAGCGAACAGTTGGCAAAAATCTAGGAATACGAATCTCAAAATTAACTTGCTGGTAACTAGCGTTCAAAACTTCTATAACTTGCTGGAGCAATTGATTCAAATCCGTAGCTTGCAGATGTAACTCCGCTTTTCCTAACTGCGACAATCGCAGTAAAGTGTTAATCAGAGTTTCCATCCGCACCGATAAAGATAAGATAGTCTGTATGTAGTCAATGCGATCTTCATCCACCAGGCTAGCGTAGTCTTCCAGCAAAATGGTCGAGTAATTATAAATACCCCGTAAAGGTTCCTTCAGGTCGTGAGAAGCAGCATAAGCAAAGGATGCTAGCTCTTGATTGCTGAGCTCTAAATCTTGATTGAGCTTTCGTATTTCTTCTGCTTTTTGCAGTACGATACCAACAATTGCATTCTTCAAAGCACAGGCGCTATCTATCTCCGGTGCTAGCCATGGAAGTGAGGTATAGCGAACAATTTCTTGCCACTTGGCAAAAGATTGACGCGGGCAAATGCTAACACTGCCATCTGCTGCTATTTTGATAGATTCGTAAGGATTTCCTGCCCAATCCACCGTCTGCAGAACTTCAGGACGAAACCAGAGAATATAATACCGCTTGATTTGAGAAATTTGTAGTAATAACAGACCGCAAGCTGTATCCTTAAATGTTTTAGCCTTTGGATAAAGCTTTGGTAGGGAATCGGTGTAGAATAAGTTGTCTTTAACTCGAGAGTGCGCCCAATCGATCAATTCTTCAACTTCTTCAAGTGTAGGCGTTGCTCCCACCAAGGTAATTTCACCGTCCAAGCAAACAGCTGCACCTAATGCTCCCACAAGCTCCAGCAAGCGGGGTTCCGGTTGGATAAGTGCATCTATAAAGTTTTGGGCTTGGGAAATAGATTCTATAATTTCAGAACGCAACGACTCTAGCTTGACTTTGTAATCTACTTCCTCTTGAATCACCTTATTGGCTAGCTCTGAGGATACGAATTGTCCCAACAATTCGCAAGCGCCGCGCAGCTCGATACTGATATTTTTCGGTGTGCGATGATGGCAAGAAATTAATCCCCACAGCTCATCATCTTTGATGAGTGAAATCACCACTATAGCCGCCGTACCCATATTCTGATGAAACTCAACACAGCAGGGATGAATGCTTCTGAGGACAGACAAACTTAAATCTAATTGATGGGAAGAGGTTTGGGAATTGTCCATTGCAATCAATTCGCTGGCTGCAGCTTGCAAATTGGGAACGACTCTTACTAAACTGCGTCTGTACAGTTCTCTAGCTGCTTGTGGAATATCCGTTGCCGGATAGTGGAGACCGAGATATGAAGGAGATAATTCTTTTTGTTTCGCCTCAGCAATGACTTCTCCTGCTCCCTGGGCGTCAAATTGATAAACCATTACCCGATCGAAATTTGTGATTTTTCTTACTTCCCGAGCTGCTAGCTGCAAAAATTCTTTGAGGGTAGAGGTGCGTTTGAGTTTAGCGATCGCTTCCCGCACCATATTAGCTAGCTCCAAAAAATTGACCTGCGCTTCACATACTGCTGGTTCTAGTTCTAGAATCACCGTATCAGCTATTCGATGCACAAAACCGTCAAAACACTCTTCCCTTTCCCTACCGCGCCAATACAGTTTGATATAATTAACACCCTCTGACTCCGACAGTGAGTAATGTTGGATAAGTTCTAATTGCGCCTTGTCAAGGAAGGAACTCAAAAGTTGGCCGAGCAAATCCTTCGCCTTGATACCCAAGTAATTTTCAGTATTATTACTAACTTGTAGTATGCGAAATTCCGAAGGGCTAAGGGCCAGTAAGACACCATGAGGCTGAATCGAACCAGGAGAATGGATAAATTCGTAATCGTGAATAGTTAGAAACAACTCCCAAAAGTTTGAGAAGCAAAGTTACAAACAAAAAAGAATTTTAATTATTATATTAAACTTTTTGAAGATTTTTGCTGGCAATTGAAACTATCGCTGAAAAGGTACTCTGATAAGTGCATAGGCACCACTAGTTGCCAAACTTTGATAATCAGATGGCTGCAAACCCATCTCCACAAACTTTTTGGGCTGAGCCAAAACTAACACAGAACTGGCTTGTCCTTTTTGAGGAGCATCTTTTCTAAGGTAAATTCCCGCTACCGCGCTCGATTTGATGAAATTAACGGGACGGCGAGTGTAAAAAACAACACTTGGCTTTTTAAAACCAACCATCACCAACTCTTCCTTTGGTTTTTGGACTTGCACCGCGATCGCTGACAACTCTCGTAAAGGAAGCTGACGCTGAGTGTCAATCAAAAATAACGCAGGAGTCAAAACAAAAATCATAAACAAGGCAAACCCTAACAAATTCACTGCCATCAAAGCAAGCAAACGACGACGCACAAGCAACACTGCCAAGATTGCCGCACACGCTAACCAAATAACGGCTGCCAAAACCGATAAACCAGACTGTTGCAAAATTTGTCGAAATTCAGGTGCAGCCGGGTCGTATCCTATTAATCGGGGAGCGTAGAACAGTGCTATCCCTGCAGCCAAGACCAATACCACATTCAACCAGCCACTCCACTTTAATGGCAGTAAAAAAGAGGAGGACAATCGAGTTTTATCTTTCTGGGGAAAAACATCGCTCCACAACAGTGCCACAAGAATAGCCGCTGCTGGCATGAGTGGCAAGACATAGCTTGGAAGTTTAGTAACAGCAATGGTAAAAAAGCCAAAAACACCCGCAAACCAAAAAAAGGCAAACAAACCCAGTTGTTGCGATCGCGCTTTTAGGCCCCAATACTTGCGCTGCCAAAATTTCAGTCGTGCTATGGCCAGTGGCAAATAAGCAGAGTAAGGAGCAAAACCCAATAATACTACTAAAAAATAAAAGTACCACGGAGCTTTGTGACCGTTAACAACTTCTGTAAACCGCTCTAGGTTGTGGTAGCCAAAAAAAGAATTAATATAACTCCAACCGTTGCGCCAAATCACCAACACATACCAAGGCAACGCTAAGCCAAAAACAATCAGCACCCCAGAAGCCAGCCGCATTTCCCGCATTACCTGGGACAACTTGCCCAAGTACAGCAAAAAAGCAGCAATAATTAACCCTGGTAAAACAATTCCCACCGGACCTTTTGTGAGGGTAGCACCGGCCACGAGGACGTAAAAAGCTACATACCAACCACTAGGAAAAACAGATAAAAACTGCCTTCTGGCTTCTGGTTTTTCTTCAGAACTTGCATATCCCAAAAAAAAGCACAACAATGCTGATGCCATACAGCCTGTTAAAAGCATGTCTGAGACACCCGTTCTTCCCCAGACAACCATCTCGGGAGCAAGTCCCGTAACAGCTGCTGACAAACAAGCAGTTAACCAGCGTCTGTGAGGGCGAAAAACTTGCTCTAAAGCATCTTCCTTGCCCAAGTGCCATTGTACGGTGTAAAAAACTAAGCTCATCACCCCCACAGCTGCGATCGCGGACGGAAGACGTACCGCCCACTCATTCACACCCAAAATGGCATAGGCGATCGCTTGACACCAATAAATCAAAGCAGGTTTGTCAAAACGAGTTTCACCATTAAAAAATGGTGTGATCCAATCGCCAGTTAAGTACATTTGTCGGGAAGCTTCCGCAAACAGTGGCTCTGTTTCATCGATCAAGCCAACATCCCCCAAATGCCAAAAGAAAGCTATCCAACCAACTACAGCTAACCATAAAATTGACAAGCTTCCAGCAAGGACCGGACGCTTACCAATATTGCCAAATAACTGGCTCCAAACACGAATACTCATCAGTCAACAGTCAACGGTCAATAGTTAATAGTTAATTGATAACAGCTATTAGTCAATAGTCGTTAATAGTTGACTTTTTGTTCTAACTGCTGGCCATTAACTATTAACTACTCACCGCCAAACTCCTGACTAAGGACTCAAAATTAATTCCCATTCTCGCTTTTGTGGATTCCACACAGGAGCGCCGGTCTCCCCAACCACGTACGGTCCCCAGTAGCGACGAGAACCATCCTGTGCAAAAGCAACTAAAATATCTCCTTTCTCTAGCTTTAAGTTCTCGTTCGGTAAGGATAAGACCAGTCCCTTCTCGCTACCTTCTCCAGGAGCAAAGTCCCAATGGGCTGGCAGATTATAATTAGTCTTGCCAGAAGAACTTTTCACTCCCGATCGCCGTGCTAGCAAAGCTAGGCGTACTGGCTGGTCGGTTTGATTGCTCACTCGTAAAGTTCCTTGACCTCCCGCTTTTGCTTTTTTGCTGGTTGAACCTTGATAATACGCAAACAAAAACTTTTTGTTGACTGCGGACAAGGCAGTGCTGTAAGTAGAAGCCATGGCACTTTCAGCCTCTATGGGACCGCTGGCGTGGGAAGATGTTCCTGGATGAGCGGGATCCTCCTCAAATGAGACTTTTACCTCATAACATCCTGCAGCTAGCAATAGCAATCCCAAAGATGCAGCTGCCAACACAGCGCGACAATATACTGGTAATTTCATAACTATTTACAAATAAACAATAAAGGTATTTTTATTTAGAATCATTGAAAAACCAGCCGATTATCTAAAATCGATAATCAAACTAGCTAAGCGATCGCAGACTCTCCTAGAATTACAGGTGATGCGTGTAATCGATGTCCTATTGAGCATCAATGCTTAAAGGCACTTGCGTCCCTGGTACTTGCTCAAGACAATGAGAGTGTAAATTTGCAATTTACACCCAAACCTAAGAGAACCCCCAACCTTATCTTTTTTACAATTCGTACAAGTTTATCTTAACCCTATAATATCTTTAGCACAGAGTAATTTTATCAGATCTTGACTAAAACTTGGAAACTCGCCCAAAGCAACCACTGTCCCAGCTAGCTTTTAGCGTTCGTGCATGCAAAACACTCGTCTTAACAACTTGTTTAATGTTATTGCTGAGAACTTGCGAATCTGGTTTATCAATCCTTGGCGGCGAATAACAGTAATTATAATTAGTTTTTTATTCGGTTTTTTTCTAGGCTCAGCAATAGCTACTACCTCCGGACAGACAGCAGAATGGGACACTGTTGCAGCTGCTATTGTGGTAATTGTGACGGAAATTGCAAGCAGATTGTTTTACAGTCGCGACTCTTTAGCACGCCAAGCTTTGTGGTTGCAGGCAACTAACTACCTCAAAATTGGTATTACCTACAGTCTGTTTTTAGAAGCTTTCAAGCTAGGATCCTGATGGCACATGCTAACTATACGAGCAGTTGCGAAGCTTTTGGGCTAACGGCGAAAATTATAGAAGAAATTATACCAAGGCAAGCTTGTTCTCCCCAAGAAGTATTTCAGAAGTTGGAAGAGGATGTGAGGGATTTTTGTCAATCTCAACTGGGATTGCAAAGCAGTAATATCTCGGAGATGCTAGAGAAATTATGGCTACCTTTGGCAATGAGACTAGCATGGCATCGACAACAAACTTCGCGTCCTTTTATACAAGGGATATTGGGAGGACAAGGAACAGGAAAAACAACGACCTGCAAGGCAGTCTGTTCAATTTTGCAAAATTTGGGATACCACAGTCTGAATTTGTCTTTGGATGATTTGTACAAAACCTACAGCGATCGCCTGCAGTTGCAACAGCAAGATCCCCGTTTGATTTGGCGCGGCCCACCAGGAACCCACGATGTAGAACTAGGTATCACCATCCTGGATAAAATCCGTCACCAGGAATTTCCAGTAGCTGTTCCCCGTTTTGATAAATCAGCATACAATGGCGCTGGCGAGCGCACAACTCCAGAAATCGTCTCCCAGGTGGATATTCTACTTTTTGAAGGTTGGTTTGTAGGTGTACGACCAATAGATCCGCTCACCTTTGAAAACGCACCACCACCAATTGTCACTGCAGCGGATAAAGCTTTTGCCCGAGATATGAACCAAAAACTACATGACTACCTACCGCTGTGGCAAAAACTAGATTCCTTAATTTTGTTTTACCCCCAAGATTATCACCTTTGCCTGAAATGGCGCCAACAAGCAGAAAAACAAGCGATCGCCGCTGGGAAAGCCGGAATGACAGATACACAAATCGAGCAATTTGTCAAATATTTTTGGCTTTCTCTGCACCCAGAATTATTTATCAAGCCATTAGCCACATCTCCAGAATTAGTCGATTTAGTTGTAGAGATTAATTCTGACCATAGCATTGGCAAAGTTTATCAACCAAAGAATGATTGTTGACTTCATGATAAAATAGTCCCCTTGGCTTTTAAAGCATGCCTAGATATGGTTCAGTACACTCTTCCTCAAAGCCCAGAAATTATTATCACCGTTCCTGGTAAAGATTCAGCTAAAGCCCGCGAAAAAGCAATGGATCGGCTGATGCAACTTATGGAAGAAGGTAAGTTACCCACACAATTAGAGGACGGATTTGGCCCTCAACAACTAATTGAGGTCAAGGAAGTACCGATGGACACAAGCACTGAAGAAGATGAAATTACACAAGCTGTCCAGATTTTAAGTAATCTAGCTACTCTCAAGCTCAAAGTTCAAGAATCCCGTCTGGAAGCATTGGAAATTCGCAAACAAGTTGATATCCTCTTTTCTGAAAAGGCAGTCACGGAAGAAGAAATTACTCGCCTCAAGGAAGGTTTTAAAGTACTCAAAAATTTCGCCCAGGCAAACTTACGCTATCAAGAAGCAAAAACTAAAGCAGAAGAAGCTCGCCGCATCCTCGACCGGGCTCTAAAATCACCCGAAAAGTAATGTTGTGTTTGCCAAGGAATTTGTAAGTTAACGATGTACTTACCAATTTTTACTGGGGCGCTAGGATTCGAACCTAGGAATGGCGGGACCAAAACCCGCTGCCTTACCGCTTGGCTACGCCCCAACGCGCACGATGTCACCTTTGATAATATAGCAGCTATTGCTGGGGTAATGTCAAGTACTTCTTAGGTATTTTCATTTCCACAAACAGTAGCAAGCAATCCCGACAAAAAATATCGGATATATTTGACTGGTATTTTTACTCGTGCTAGCATCAAGCGACAGATGACGGACATCCAGGGAGAGCTAGTTCATGACTCAGGCAATCAATACCCAAACCAAAGCAGCCGCTTTTCAAGCCCTCAAGTGTAAAGAGTGCGGTCAAGAATACGAACTCCAAGCAAGCCACGTATGCGAGCTATGCTTTGGTCCGCTGGAAGTAATCTACGACTACAACGCCCTTCGCCACAGCGTTACCCGGGAAACGATCCAAGCAGGACCCCATTCCATGTGGCGCTATCAAAAATTCTTGCCTGTACACAGCGAAAATCCCATTGATGTGGGAACTGGTATGACTCCTTTGGTACGTTCTCAACGCTTAGCTCGCCGCTTGGGTCTAAACAAGCTTTACATAAAAAATGATGCCGTCAACATGCCCACCCTCAGCTTTAAAGATAGGGTAGTATCGGTTGCCCTGACTAGAGCACGGGAATTGGGTTTTACCACAGTTTCTTGTGCGAGCACGGGCAACTTGGCCAATTCTACCGCCGCCATTGCTGCCCACGCCGGATTAGACTGTTGTGTATTTATTCCTGCCGACTTGGAAGCCGGTAAGATACTGGGTAGCTTGATCTACAGCCCGACCTTAATGGCGGTAAAAGGCAACTACGATCAAGTGAACCGCCTTTGTTCAGAAGTTGCCAACACCCACGGTTGGGGTTTTGTCAATATCAATTTGCGTCCGTACTACTCTGAAGGTTCTAAAACCCTGGGTTTTGAAGTTGCCGAACAATTGGGCTGGCAGCTACCCGACCATATTATTGCGCCTTTGGCATCAGGTTCGCTCTTTACAAAAATCTATAAAGGCTTCAACGAATTTATAGAAGTCGGTTTAGTGGAAGGCAAGCAAGTGAAATTCAGCGGCGCTCAAGCGGAAGGTTGCTCGCCCATAGCCCAAGCATACAAAGAAGGACGTGACTTTATTAAGCCAGTCAAGCCCAACACCATAGCCAAATCCATTGCCATTGGTAATCCAGCAGATGGTATTTACGCTGTAGAAATAGCCAAGAAAACAGGTGGTAGCATTGAATCAGTAACAGACGCTGAAATCATAGAAGGCATCAAGTTGCTAGCAGAAACCGAAGGTATTTTCACCGAAACAGCTGGTGGTACAACCATAGCCGTGTTAAAGAAATTGATAGAAGCTGGCAAAATAGATCCAGAGGAAACGACAGTGGTCTATATCACCGGCAATGGCTTGAAAACTCAAGAAGCAGTGCACGGTTATATTGGAGAACCTCTAACCATAGAAGCTAGACTTGATAGTTTTGAGCAAGCCCTAGAACGTTCTCGCACCTTAGAACGTCTAGAATGGCAACAAGTACTCGTCTAATTAACGTAACAACCCACAACTAATTGAATAATTGAGGATTTATGGCTGTAAAAGTTTTAGTTCCTACTGCTTTGCAGAAATTCACCAACAACCAAGCGGCTTTAGAATGTCATGGCAGTACAATTGCAGAACTGTTGGATTGTTTGGAAAAAGAATGTCCCGGAATCAAATCCCGCCTGTGTGATGAAGCAGGACAACCGCGACGGTTTTTAAATTTGTACGTCAACAGCGAAGATATTCGCTTTTTAGAAGGAACAGCAACACCTTTAAAAGATGGTGACGAAGTCAGTATTGTCCCCGCAGTCGCCGGTGGTTAATCGCAGGAAAATACAGGCAAATATCGTCAAGGGAAAGCGATCGCTCCTCCAGCTAGACAAAGGATTGACCAGAGAATGGCACAACAAAACAATCACGAGCAAGCAAAAGAGGCGACTCCTACCGTCGCTGAAGAACATACTTCCAGCACCGACTCACCAGAAGCGACAGACATTCCTAATTCCAACGCGCTAGATCCCAAAGTCGCCAATCCACAAACAAACCCCAATACTGCTAAAACTACAGCGCCCAAGCAAGAAAAACCTGTCTCGCAAGCAAAAGCAGTAAAAAAAGAAAAAGCACCAGGAGTTGAAGATAAGCCATTTGCAGATTTCATTCAGCAAGACTACTTGCCAGCTTTACAAAAGGCGATCGCTGCTAAAGGCGTGAAAGATTTACAGCTGTCTTTCGTCAAGCAGAAAATTCCCGTGCGAGGGATGGAACAACTGGGCGAATGCTGGCAAATTGTCGGTGACTTTGCAGACGGCGTGCGTCACTTTCGCCTGTATTTCCCCGACGAAAATATTCAAGGCAAAAAAGCATTTTCCTGTTACGAAGGAAAACAACCCAGCGTTTTAGAATCATTCTTAATCGACGAGCGTAAAGTTACCCTAGAGTTATTAATATGGGGATTGTTACAGCGCTTGGACGCCCAAAAGTGGCTGGGAAGAAACTAGCCCAGTTCGTGGAAATAGTAGGTAACAGCTCCGGTAATGGGGTCGTTATCTATCCTCACATAACCGCTTTTGACCATCTCCCGCAGCGCAGTTTCTACTTCGCTAAAGCTAGCTCCAGTTGCTTTCACACCCTGGGTAACAGTCAGCATGCCACCCCTACTTTCTGCCGCTTCGATCAATTTGACTAGGAGTTGGTTACCTTGAGGATGGTATACTTGTGAAGCAACAATTGTTTGTGGTGAAGGTACACCCAAAGGAGACAAACCTGCTTTTAACTTTAGTTGCAGTTCGTGCTCTTCTACCATCTTGGGAATAAAAAAAAGATCTACAAACTGACCTACACCAAATACACCGTAGGTTACCAGCCACAACAAACCTGTTCCTATTTTGCCATTATACAAACGGTGCAATCCACCCAAGCCGAAAAACCAAGCTGCATTCAAGATGTAGGAAACAAGCAGGCGCTCTTGATGTTCTTTGTCGGAATCTTTTTCTGCTTTCATCTTGTTTTCAACCCCAGCAGTTACTGCTAGAACTTGTAGAAACAGTTTTTTTATTAGCTTTTTTTCATTTACAGATAATCCTAAGATAACTAACTTCTAGTGAATTTTGAGGTTCTCAACTTGTCAAAAATAAATCTTAAGAGACAACTAATTTTTTACCCGCACAGGTAGCTGCAATAGCAAAATTTCCAAAAGTTAGGTAAAATTAAAGCCATGAAAAAACTAGGTATCAGTCTCTATTTTCTCAAAAGTACCGATACTTAGTTAGGAATTTCTTGGTTAAGAAAAACAACAAAATTACAAATTACATTTCTCGCTGGTATTTTTCCAGCATATCTACCAAATTGACCTGACATTGCAAGGGTAGCAAATCAATTAGGGGAATTTCCCTTCTTCCACCGCCTACTTTCACTGGGATAGATTGCAGTACTTGGATAACATCCTCTTCTTCTACAGATTTACCCGCAGAAATTAAAGGGTAGACTTGCTCTGCAACAACTTTATGCAACTTGGCATCGGCAAGATAAAGATGCCATTTAGCAATATCAATGTAAATATTTTCACCGATCTCGGCCGCTAACTTTTCCAGTAGTTCTGAGGTGTTAGTTTTAGCCATAACAATGCCCCTATCAACAGGAGTAACTTCCCAACTAATATTTATTATCGCTCAACTAGCCAGCAAACTCTGCTCGCTGCCAGTTCAAGAAGATTTGGGAGGTATGGGAGAATAGTCTGCGATCGCAAAAATATAAATTAGATGTCCCAACAACACAGTTAACCAAGCTGCTGTCAACCAGGGTAACCATTCCCAACTAACTTGGAGAAGGTTATGAAAAAACCACAAACCCGAGTTAAAAGCTGCAAATATTGCCACATGTACGGCAAAATTCATGCGATCGTCTAGTTTGCGATAAGCAGGATCGTTACGATCTGGTTTGCGAGGCCAGCGAGGAGGCATAAGTAATTTCCAGGATAGTTTGATAATATTGCTTTCTGACTTAATTTTAAAATTTTTTGTGTCTGATAGCTGCCTGGTTCATACTCGCAGCCGGAATTAACTCGTGGTTGAAAGTTTATACAATAGATACAATGCCTTTCTCTTTCTTGTAGGGTTCGCGCTTTAGGTGGTTAATATCCCTCTTAGAGATGATTTTGATAAAAATTCGAAAAATTTAGCCGCTGTCTGTCAAGTCTTTATAAAGAGAAGTTCTTTATTTATCAGAAATTTATGAAAAAAATTACCAGTTCGTTTTAAATTCTTTGTGAAGAGAAGTAATCTTTCGATCTCGGACAATCTACAAGTATTATTAATAGACTTAAATGCTCGTCTCCCAATCAAATTTTTCATTTGATGTGAAGGAAATTGGGCGGGACCCATCCTAATTTCTGGACGGAAACAAAACTGTACTAGATAAAAAGTTACATCTCAAGCAGGGTTGCACGCCTTTTCTTTTTGCAGGTTTCCCGCGTAACTTAACAATCACTTCTTATTAGTTCCTCATGTTTGCAGATCTGTATGCTCTGAGTTTATATACTTTTTTAACAATTGCTACCAATATAATAGCTTTGATTGTACGTACTTATATGCGCAAATTACAAAACAATTTTGATAGTGAACCTCCCTCCCTGAGTATCTACGAAATGGCGTACTTGGCAAACGGACAAATACGAGCCATCGATACAGCGATCGCTAAGTTGGTAGAACGCGGATATTTACTACCAGATCCAAAAACACGCTCCTTAAAATTGCAAACCGCTCTTCCTAAGGATTGCGATCCTTTAGAAAAGTCTATTTTGCTTTTGGCCAAGTTTAACGGTAGCCTAAGTCAAATGAGAGCATCTGTTACACATGCTACATTTCCCATGTACAAACGTTTGGTGGATCTTGGCCTGCTCGTACCTCCAGAACAAGCTCAAAACATACAACTTTTATCCGCATTACCGGTGTTGACCGTTTTGTTAGCAGGTATGGGGATGACGCTGTGGCGAATTTCCCAAAACCAAGCAGTGGGGTTGTTAATATTGTTGTGCGCCATTGCTGCAATTAGCAGTTGTAGTTTTTTATTTATACCAGTGCGGCGAAGTTGGTACGGCGATCGCATCCTCAAGCATCTTCGTGCTCACTGCCTTCACCTTCCACCAACAACGACCGTTAAAGAGATGGTCGAGCCTCAACTAATTATGACATTTGCCCTTTTTGGTGCAAAAGTTTTGGGCAATACTTCTTTAAATAACTTTCGGGAGGTACTGACTCCCCATTTCCATTGTGCTACCGTCTTATTTTAGATTTACCGATTCAGGTAAAAAAAGCTGACAATTTCAGATTTTCTTCTTCAACAGGAAAGCAGCTGCTGCGGGGATATAAATGTTAGGATCTGGTAGTAGCTGCTCGCTGTTATTTTTACTGCTAATGGAGAAAAGATTAGACCAAGCCCTTTCGATTGAAATAGCCGCTCGCATTAACAGCAAGGCTAAAAAGCCGTTTGATAACGCTTACAAAGCAGCGTTAGTCACCCAGGGAGCTATTTACGTTCAGGGCTTTTTGGTGGTGAAAAGGGCGCCCTACCAACCCAGGGAACACAGTTGGATTGAGTTAGGCGATCGTATTGTCGATCCCAGCTGGCCCTATTTCAATAAAAATACGGAAGAGTTTTGGTATTTTCCTGCACATTATCTAACAGTAAAAAAATTGAGAGCGATCGTCGAAGAATCGAAGGAAGATTATCCAGAAGATAATCCTCTGCCGGTATACGGCGATGCACCTTACGAATACTACGGAGATCTAATGTTAGGTGGTAAAGACTACCTGCAAGCCTATCAAGCAGCTAAGGCTAAATGCATAGAACTCAACCGCAAAATAGCAGAGAACAATTAGCTTGACAGCAGAAAGGAAAATCAATTAGATTTGCCATCACTACCAAAATACTCTCGATAACTGCAGATCTTATCTCCACGCACATCAAAGGAAACCGCAACTCGATTTTTGTAAGGTTGTCCGAATAAAAGTCCCTCGTCTCGAAATTCAAATACCACCGTGGTTTCATTACTGGTAACGCGATCTGGAGGAAACAACTTTAACCCCGGACTAAAAGCTTGTGAAACATATTGAAAAAACTCTCGTGCTCGTTGCTTACCAACATTCAACCCGTGGAATTTTCCCGTTGGGAACCAAAAAGTAAAGTCTTCTGTAAGTAAATCTAAAAATGAATGCCATTCACCGGTAGCCAAACCATGCTGAAAAAATTCAAATGCCTGGTAAGCTACTTTCAAAGTGTGTTCTGAGTTTTGTATCATTGCCATTACCAAAATCAAAAAGGTACTAGAAGCAATTGTGATATTTTTTGCATTTTTGTGCTCTTGAAAATAAAAAAGGCAGGCAGATAGCCCACCTTTAACAAAGATATTCGTGAACTGTTAACCCAACAGCTTCCTAGCCCTAGCTAAGACATTGTCGACAGTAAAGCCAAACTTTTCCATACAAACACCGCCCGGAGCGGAAGCGCCAAAGCGACCATCAATACTGATGGTATCGCCTTCTGTACCCACATACTTATGCCAGCCGAAACTAGTACCAGCTTCCACTGCCAAGCGCTTGGTAACAGCTTTTGGCAAAATAGACTCCCTATAAGCTGCATCTTGGGCCTCAAATAGTTCCCAGGAGGGTAATGAAACAACGCGGACTTTTTTACCTTCGGCTATGAGTTTCTCAGCTGCAGCGATGCACAAACCCAATTCCGAACCAGTACCGATCAAAATCAAATCCGGCGTACCTTCAGAATCGACTACCGTGTAGCCGCCCTTAGTCACGCCTTCTATCGACGTACCTGCTAAGTTGGGAACGTTTTGACGGGTAAACGCCAGTAGAGTGGGATGGTGTTGCTTGGCTCTTTCAACAGCTACTTTATAAGCACCAGAAGTTTCATTTCCATCTGCGGGGCGAATCACTGTCAGCTTGGGAATGGCTCGCAGGGAAGCTAAAGTTTCAATCGGTTGGTGCGTTGGTCCATCTTCACCTTGTCCGATGGAATCGTGGGTCATCACCCAAATTACACCAGCATTAGAAAGAGCGGACAAGCGGATAGCAGGACGCATGTAGTCTGTAAAGACCAAAAAGGTAGCGCCGTAGGGAATTAATCCAGAACGATGCAGCGCTATACCATTACAAATGGCGCCCATAGCATGTTCCCGCACTCCAAAGTGGATGTTGGGATTTTGGTACTGTCCTTTTTGAAAATCGCCTTTCCCTTTGAGTTCAGTGAGGTTGGAATGGGTCAGGTCTGCTGAACCACCTATTAGCTCTGGTAAAACAGCTGCCAATTTATTGAGACAAATTTCCGAGTGTTTGCGAGTGGCTACTCCTTTGTCTTGGGGAGTGTAGGTGGGAAGAACTTTATCCCAACCTTCCGGTAGTTTACCGCTTAGGTAACGTTCAAATTCCGCAGCTAGTTCGGGATATTTGGCTTTATAAGCTTCAAAAGCTTTATTCCATTCTGCTTCGTAAGCTGCACCGCGTTCAATTGCTTTGTGGGTATGCTTGAGAACATCTTCTGGAACAACGAAAGGTTCATATTGCCAATTCAGGTTGTGGCGGGTTAAAGCTACTTCCTCACTACCCAAAGCAGCACCGTGAACTCCAGCCGTGTTTGCTTTGTTGGGAGAACCGTAACCGATGGTGGTCGTTACTTTAATCAAAGTAGGCTTGTCGGTAACTGCTTTTGCCTGTGCGATCGCTTTGGCAATTCCTTCTAAATCCGTGTTGCCATCTTCAACGTGCAATACGTGCCAACCGTAAGCTTCGAAACGTTTGGAAACGTCTTCAGTAAAGGCAATATCGGTGGAACCATCAATAGAAATGTGATTGTCGTCGTACAAAGCAATTAGCTTACCCAATCCCAAGTGTCCTGCCAGGGAACAGGCTTCACCAGATACACCTTCCATGTTGCAACCATCACCCAGAATTACGTAGGTGTAATGGTCAACAATTTTGGCATCGGGTTTGTTGAACTTTGCGGCTAGATGTGCTTCTGCTATGGCCAAGCCGACTCCGTTTGCAATTCCTTGACCCAAGGGACCGGTGGTAACTTCCACACCAGGAGTCATAAAATTTTCTGGGTGTCCTGGAGTTTTTGATTCCCACTGACGGAATTGCTTGATATCCTCAATGGTGACGCTTTCGTAACCATACAGGTAAAGCAGGGCATACTGCAACATTGAGCCGTGCCCGGCAGACAGGACAAAGCGATCGCGATTAAACCAGTTGGGATTCTTGGGGTTAAACCGTAAAAAGCGATCCCAGAGTACAAATGCCATTGGTGCTGCGCCCATCGGCAGTCCTGGGTGACCAGACTTTGCCTTTTCTACGGCATCAATTGCCAAGAAGCGAATCGAGTTAATACAAAGTTCTTCAAGGGTTTGGGTTGCAACAGCCATAATAAAATTGTTGTTAACGACGGGTTAGCACTCTTTGTTGCTTCTGTGTTGAGATCTGAAAAATTTCCCACAACAGCAATATCTCCATCATCCCATTGGAGCTTGTTGCCAAACAAGCCGTAGTCAAGGAGATTTTTGATTTGCAATTGGGATTATTCTGCCGCAGGATTGCCCCAAGTATCAGTTGCCAAAGGGACTTATTTATGCAGTCAAGCTGTAGTCCCAGAAACTACTTTGGCAAAATCGTTTCTTTCTAATTCTAGACGTATCTTTGAAAAACAAGCGTGACATTATGACCGCCAAAACCGAAAGAATTGGACAATGCCACATCTATACGTGCAGGGCGACTAACATTGGCAACGTAATCTAAATCGCACTCGGGGTCAGGATTTTCCAAATTAATTGTTGGCGGAATGCATTGGTTGGCGATCGCCAGTACCGTTGCTACCGCTTCGATTCCGCCAGAACCACCCAACAAGTGACCGGTCATGGATTTAGTAGAACTAATAGCCACCTTATAGGCATGTTCGCCCAGGGCTTTTTTGACAGCAGCAGTTTCAGTAACGTCATTAGCAGGGGTGCTAGTGCCGTGAGCGTTAATGTAATTTACTTGCTCTGGGGCAACTCCTGCATCCTTGAGCGCCAGCTGCATTGCTCTTGCTGCTCCTTCTCCACCAGGAGCTGGGGAAGTGATGTGGTAAGCATCACACGTCATTGCATAGCCGACAATTTCTGCGTAGATCCTAGCACCGCGAACAAGGGCGTGCTCTAGCTCTTCCAGGATTAAAATCCCCGCTCCTTCACCCATCACAAATCCATCGCGATCGCGGTCGAAAGGACGGCAAGCTCGAGTCGGGTCTTCGTTGCGAGTTGAAAGGGCCTTGCAAGCGGCAAATCCAGCCACAGATAAAGGTGTAATAGCTGCCTCGGTTCCCCCACAAATCATAGCTTGGGCGTAGCCGCGTTGAATCAAGCGAAAAGCATCCCCAATGGCGTTGGAACCAGCAGCACAAGCAGTAACGGCGCAGGAGTTCGGTCCCTTAGCACCGGTATGAATTGCTGTTAACCCTGCCGCCATATTAGCAATCATCATTGGAATCATAAAGGGGCTGCAACGATCCGGACCCCGATGCAAATAGATAGTTTGCTGGTCTTCCATCACCTTAATGCCACCAACACCCGAACCGACGATCACGCCCACTTGTTCTGCATTCAGGTCATTGATGACAAACTGCGCATCTGCTAAAGCTTGTTTGGCTGCAGAAACAGCAAACTGTGTAAAGCGATCCATGCGCTTGGCTTCTTTACGGTCTAAATAATCTTGCGGATCGTAGTTTTTTACCTCACCAGCAATGCGGCAATCGTGGCGAGAAGCATCAAACAAAGTAATTTCGCCAATGCCATTACGCCCGCTTACCAATCCTTGCCAATACTCAGTTGGTGTATTACCAATTGGTGTAATCGCGCCAACACCAGTGACAACAACGCGCTTCGGTATAAAATCAGTCATGACTTTGTTACAGGTGGCTTGTGATGCAGGCAGAACAAGGGGACTCAAAGCCCCCTAACACAGCAACTGGGATAGGGGTGAAGGGAAAGACAACAAAACTTGGGGTCAACCCCATACCCAATATCCAGTATCCATTCCCAACTCTAGGCAGATGCGGCAACTTTATCGTTGATGTAGTCAACTGCCTCTTGTACCGTAGTAATCTTTTCCGCGGCTTCATCAGGAATCTCGATATCAAACTCTTCTTCCAAAGCCATCACTAACTCCACAGTATCAAGAGAATCAGCTCCCAAATCGTTGGCAAAGCTGGCTTGCGGCGTTACTTTTTCTGGCTCGACAGTTAATTGTTCGGCAACGATTTTCCTGACTTTGTCGAAAATTTCCTCTTTGTTCATAGACTTTAATTCCTAAATCAGTTGCTACAATCTGCTCTTTATGGATAACATCTTTTTGAGCATATTCATCTTATCGGAAAGCGCGATCGCCCGTACACTCCTGGTGAGGTTTCTTTCTAGCAAATCTCTCCTCAATTCCTAACAGAAACGGGGCAATTAGCTAGCTAGCTACAACAGTAATCAGTTACAGCAGAAAGTACTTTGCGATCGCATCAACGGTTCCAACATTTTTGTTTTGCAATTTTTACTAAAATTTTCTTAAGAACAAACTCCTGTTTCTCGCTCGCTCCTATTGTCATCAACACCCAATCAGGCATCATAAAAAGTTATTGTAGAGGTTGATGACCTCTAAAGATCAATCTCTATGCTATCCCATACGTTAAAATACGCTTACTATCCTGGTTGCGTTGCGCAAGGAGCTTGCCGGGAACTTCATCAATCAACCCTCGCCCTCACAAAAGCATTGGGCATCGAACTGATCGAACTCAAAAAAGCAGCTTGCTGTGGTTCCGGCACGTTTAAGGAAGATTCCCAACTTTTGGAAGATACAGTCAACGCTCGAAATATTGCTTTAGCAGAACAATTAAATTTACCTTTACTAACTCATTGCAGCACTTGTCAAGGCGTCATCGGTCATGTTAACGAACATTTAAAAGAATGTCAGAAAACAAACCCTGCTTATGTAGAAAAAATTAATAGCTTGCTCCAAAAAGAAGGCTGTTTGCCTTATCAAGGAACAGTGGAAATCAAACATATCCTTTACGCCTTAATCAAGGATTATGGTTTAGCAGCGATCGCACAGCGGGTCACCCGAAAATTAACTGGGTTGAAGTGTGCTGCTTTTTACGGCTGCTACCTGCTTCGCGCTCAAAAATCCCTCGCTGATGACGATCCCCTGCATCCAGAAGGAATGGAAAATGTATTTCGAGCTTTGGGAGCAACACCAATTTATTACAGGGGAAGGACACAATGTTGCGGCTGGCCGATTTCCAGCTACGCTAGCACCCCATCTTTCCGAATGGCAGGAACGCACCTGCAAGAAGCTTTAGAAGCTGGTGCAGATTGTATGGTAACTCCTTGTCCGTTATGTCACCTTAACCTGGATTCTCGCCAGCCAGAAGTGGAAAAAGCGATCGGGCGCAAACTTGGTTTACCAGTGTTACACCTACCTCAGTTAATTGCCTTAGCAATCGGAATCAGTCCCAAACAATTAGGCTTAGAAAGACACATTGTTTCCACCCAGCCGGTATTGCAGAAACTAGGAATCGCAGTTAGTTGATAATGGCGTTTGAAAACAGCAACGCTAATTTTTATTGCGGCACTGTCGGCACCGTCACATTAGAAGTAGGAGAGGGGGTGTCGGCTTTTGTTGTTGATTCCCTGGTGGGTAAGGGTGTAAAAGTTGGCTTGGGTACAGCTTGCAAGCTTGGTAATACAGATGCTGGTGTTGGTACCGGCGTCAAGGTAGGGGTTGGTGTAGTTTCTAGAGTTGGAGGTTCCAAGACAGGAGCTGGTGTTGGCGTGAAAGTAGCAGCAGGAGTAGCTGTTGTCGACGGTGTAGAAGTAAAAGTAGGTAGCGTTATTGGTACAGATGAGTAGGTTGGTCGAGGTGTAGAGCTAGCTTTAGGGATAAGTCGCGGACTGATTCCTGCTTCTGTGGGAAATATAGGTTTCAATACCGGATCGATAGTAGGTTTAACTTCAGGTAAAGGTAAGGGCTTGACAGTAGATACAGAATTAGGCTTGGTAACTCGCAAATTGGGTTTGCTAAAAGGTGATTTTTTCTGAGTTATTCCCAAATGAGATTTGCTAGGAATTGATGGTTTAACGGTTGTCTTTGATTCGCTAAAGAAATATTTTGTATATTTTGCCAGCAGGGAAGTAAAACGATACCAATTAAATAGAACTAGTAATCCAGCAGAAGTTAAAATAACAACAGCAATAATCCTTTGAGACGAAAGCCAAAAAATTCGACGATAGGGCTTGTATAAAGGTGAAGTATTGTTTGTGACTACAGCTATCCTAGTTAAAGGTGGCAGCAAAGCAGGCAATTGTTTATCCTTGTCCCGATCTTGTCCGGAATTTTTTGGAGTTTGGAAATTGCAAGCCAGTAAATTAACGTTGTGGCGAGTTGCTGCTATCGCTAGCTTGTCATCCAGCGCGACTCGCAATTCTAGTGCTTTAGTCAGATAATAGCCGGCAGCGCTATTTTCTTGCAAGCAAAGGGCGCGAGTACCTAACTGATGCAGTATCCAAGCTTCGGAAGTTTTATCCTTTTGAGCTTGAGATGCTTGCAGTCCCCATTGTAAAATTTGTTCCCATAAACCCCATCGTCGGCTAAAAGCTAGCGATCCTTCTACTGCCTTCACCAAAAATAACACATCCTGCCAGCGACAAGCTGCAAGTGCTACCTTTAAGACTTGCACGAGGGCATCAATTTCTGAATCTGGAATTGTTGTTTGCTTGTGATGTTTTTTAACCCAATTGGTAAAGTAATTAATAATATCTTCTAAAGGTGCTGTTAACTGCCAGGCTGGGGGCAAGGCTTCTGCAACGATCGCATTGAGATAGTAGCGAGTTCCTTTTTGCTGGACAAGATAAAGCTGACACAAATTTTCCAGCATGCTAAGAGTTTTGGGTAGCTGGGTAATAACGACAATTTGCTCGGCTGATAATCCAACATTACCCATCACAACTAGCAAATCCAAGATATTTTTTTGCCTTTGTGGCAGTGAATGCAGTATTTGTTGAATTAGATATTTACCAGTATCAACGGTTGGTAGTTGAGCGACAAAATTAGCAAGCGATCGCCCATCTTCCACCACACAGGCGATCGCCAAGCGCAGGTACGCCGGATGTCCCTGCAAAATTTTACACAGGGATATCAGCGCCGATTGCTCTTCAATTGTCAGCGGACCCTGCAGTTGTTCTTCCGCTAAAACCAGCGCCTCTTGAAAAGAAACTCCGTCTAGAGTTAGGGAACGTCCCTGGGTTTGTAGGCGCCTTCTGGTTTTGGAAGCAAAAACAAAAGTACATTTACTTGCAGCATCTGTTAATGCTGTTACTTCCTCTGGTGAAAGTTCGTCTTCATCCAACACCACCAGCGCTTGCTTGTCCTGAATTTGTTGGCGAATTTGGTTGGTTGTTGGTTTATAGGGAATATCACTTTCATAAAAAGCTTCCCATAGAGACTGAAGTAAATCACTCGTATCTGGAAAAATCGGCGATAAATATATCACTCCATCAGGAAAAGCACGGGTAGCTTGCAACTGCTGTGCTAAATAAACTAGGAGTTCACTGTTTGCAAAACCTACTGGCGTGCACAACTCCACTGATTGTCCCGATTGTAAACAAGCGATCGCTTCTGGAAGTAATTTGCGATCTTCCCATCCCTGTTGATGGGGAGGATTGCGCGTAAATGTGGGTGTGGGAGATTCTCGCCAATTGGGTTGTTCTTGTGCAGCAACTAAGGAAGCGATCGCACCATAACTCGAACCAATCTTGAGCGTATAATTTCCTGCTACCAGCTTCCCAAAGCTTTCTGACTCAATCTTCTCCAGCAGGCTATTATTGTGCAGTACGGTTTTTTTTACAGTCATGAGATGACCTTTTCCCTACATTTACTGCGATTTTTTCATGATGATTGATATCGATTCTACATGCATTTTTCCGGAAGTAAATATCTCTAGTATTTATACTGAAATCTATTAATTTCAGAGTCAAAAATTTTATTAAAAAAATAGTAAAATATTAGACAAAATAAAAAGTGGGCAGTGCCCACTTCGGTTGATTTTTAAACTATAAAATTAACACGGTGCGGAGATATTTTGTCACATCTAATCGACAGTAGTGGTGTAAAGTATCACTAGCTGCTTCCGCAAGTTCAAACAACTTGCACAGACTGGGAGCCGGGGAGGGTTGTCTTGCTGTCTTCTAAGTTAATTTTTACCACCCTATTTTTAGCTTCTTCTACCTTAGGTAAGGTTAAGGTCAAAATACCATTTTTGAACTCAGCCTTGACCTGGTCGTTTTTGACGGGAACAGGTAAGGGGATTGTGCGTTGGAATTTACCGTAGCGGAACTCAGAACGGAAATATCCGCGGTCTTCAGTTCTGCTTTCGTGGCGAGTTTCACCAGCGATGGACACCGCTTCTTTGGATACTTGAACATCCAAATCTTTACCTTCTATACCTGGAATTTCAGCCCGCAAAATTAGATTGTCATCGGTGTCTTCTAATTCAATTGCAGGCGTCCAAGTAGTTGTGAAATCGCGGTTAAAACTAGCCAGTTCGTCAAACATCCGATCCATTTGGCGACGGATATTTTCCATTTCTTGGAACGGTTGCCAACGTACGAGTGCCATAACTGTTGTAACCTCCTTGAAATTAGAACTGGATTAAGTTTTGATTTAGAAATTATCTGGCAGTTGCCAGCTAACAATTTTTCACAGCCTTTGTCTTTATATTGGCTAAAAGCACAAACAAAATTGGTGAGGGAAACCCTACTCATTTAGTAGTAGTTTCCCAAGCAAGGAAAAGTTAGTACTTAACAGTTAGCTCCTAACGGACTAGCTGGTAAAAAATCAAACCAAAGCAATTGCCCTTCTCAATTTCCTGATTTAGAAGTTATTTGTCGTCGTAATTGTTTCCAAGACTGATAAATTTCTGGCAAGCGAGTCAAAATAGCAGATACTTTTAGAAATTGTTTGTGGGGTATAGCAGGAATTCCAGAGACAATTTCTCCTGGTGGAACATCATTGTGAATTCCTGCTTTTGCAGAGGCGATCGCACCATCACCTATTTTCACTTGATTGGCAATTCCGGACTGTCCAGCCAAAATCACGCGATTGCCAACTTTTACTCCCCCAGCCATTCCAGATTGACCAGCCAGCGCACAACCAACACCTATTTGGCAGCCATGACCGATTTGCACTAAATTATCAATAATTGTATGGCGACCGATTCGTGTTTCTCCTACAGCAGGACGGTCAACAGCACTATTACAGCCAATAACAACATTATCTTCTAAAACGGTATAACCCGATTGTTCCATTTTCAGCCATCCATCAGCAGTAGGGACAAAGCCAAAGCCTTCCGCGCCGATGACAGCACCACTGTGAATTTCACAATCTGCGCCAATGAAGGTGCGCTCGTGGATAGTACAGTTAGCGTGTAAAAGCGTGCGATCGCCTATTTTCACATCAGGATAAATCACTACATTGGCGTGAATGCATGCTTGGTTACCAATCTCTACTCCTTGATGAATGACCGCATGAGGACCTATATAAACTTCATTGCCAATTTTGGCAGTCGGATGAATAACCGCAGTCGGATGAATTTCCGGAGCGGGACGCCAAGGTTGGTAAAATAATTTCAGTACTTTTGCAAACAAAAACTTGGGCTCGGGGGTAGCAATCCAAGCAATACCACGTTTTTGTGCTTGTGTCTGCAATGCTTCGTCTTGAGGCAAAATTAAAGCACTGGCATTTGTCTTAGCTACAAAAGCAGCAAATTTTGCTCCTTCAACATAACTGAGAGTACCGCTTGTCGCTTCATCAACTGAGGAAAGTGCGACTATCTCGGGGTCGCAGTCTTTGTTGATGCTAAGGCTATTAATAGCAGCAATGTCACCAAGTTTTTCCAAAATTTGGCTAAATTTCATTTTTGTTGAGAAGTCCTTTGTCGAATCAAATGGATTATAAATCTATTTTTAGAAATAAAAATTACTACTTATATTCCCCTTGGTTATGGAATTTATTAATACTTAATAGCTACAAAGTCTGTCTGAAAATGGAAAAGAAGGCTATCCGATGGTAAAAGTTTGAAAACATAGTGGCAGTTACCTTTGCAGAAGAAGCAAAAAACTGGATTCGAACACCTTGTACAGAAATATGATTCGACTCGAATTATCGCCAAAAGTTCTCTTTTTTGGACAAATATCGATGAATATTTTTGATGACAAAAAACTTTGTAGGAATTGTTGGTACAAGTACCTTCATTAGTTTTCCAGTACTAGCACAAACTAACTTAAATTCTTCCCCACCAGCTCCTGCTGCACCTGGAGCTACTACCACTAAACCAAGCACTTCATTGACTGCGTTAGATCAACAATTCATCACCAAAGCAGCACAAAGCAATTTGACTGAAATTCAAACAAGTCAACTAGCACTCCAGCGCTCAAAAAACGAAGCTAGCTGCGAGAAATGCAGATTGCCAAAAGATATTGGTCCGGATAATAAAACTTTGTTAACAAAATTAACAAAGGCCACCGGCAATAATTTCGCTCACGCTTACATGCAGGGACAGGTGCAAGGTCACCAAAAAACCCTAGCTGAGTATCAAAAGTATTTGCAAAATGGACAATATCCAAACTTAAAAGCGTTTGCCCGTCAAGTGGCACCTACAGTCGGGAATCACTTACAGCTAGCTCAGAGAATAATAGCACAGCAATAGCAGTTGCCAAATTAATTGTGCTTCAGAAGTTCTTGCTATTCCTTCAATAGCAAATAATACAAACTTCCGTTACCACCTGTAATGCCAGCACGAGCACCTGCTAGTTGTCCGGTTCCCATAAAGTAATCCACCCGTCCCGGTCCTTTGATAGCGCTACCTGTATCTTGGTCCAATACAAAGCGGCTAACTCGGCGAAAAGCTAATTTTCCCTTTTTAACGGGATAGGGAAAGACAGCATTAATCACTGCTAAAGCTCCTGGGGGCATAATAGATTTATCTGTGGCAATGGAACGCTCTGGTGTCACGGGTACACCGATACTACCACTAGCAGAACTGCCATGAGTTTCTTGGAAAAAGACAAAGCGTTCCCAGCGAGGTAGGTAATTATTTAATTCTTGAGGATGTCGGCGAAAGTACTGAATTACTTTGGGTAGGGTCAAACCCTCTAAGGGAAGTTTTCCGTCTTTTGCTAATTCTTTACCGATACTAGTCCAGGGGTAGTCAGTTCCTCCTGCATAGCTAACAGAGGTTCTGGTTCCATCTGTTAATTGCAGCTGGGCCGATCCTTGAATGTGTATTAAATATGCATCCAGGCGATCGCGCAGCCAAAACAACTCTAACCCGTGTAACGGACTTTTGTCGCCCAACAAACCATCTTTTCCTTCTAGGTCTATGCGTTTGGGATGGGGTTTGGCCCATCGTTCAAAGTCCGTCGGCAGACGATAAATAGGATATTTGTATACTGAAGTGCGAACGCGACTGGCTGGATATACAGGCTCGTAATAAGCGGTAAACTTGACAGTACCTTTGCCGTCATTACCGACTGATTTGTAAAAAATAAATTCTCGACGCACAGCTGCTTGTAGTTGTGCTGGTGACTTGCAGCTGATAACCAATTGTCGGAAACGCTGCAGGCTGCGACGAACCCGATCCAGAGAAATTTCTGGTATCGGATAATTTTGGTAGGCTGCGATCGCCTTATCTGTACCTAAAAAACGCAAGCTATTGTCAATGGCTGCTAATAAAGCCTCCCGATCGCCTCGTTTACCTGACTCACCCCAAATTTGTTCATCCCAACCCAAGCACTGTTTGCGAGGGGTACAGTTAGTTCCGAGAGCGATCGCCTGTAGTGGGGGACTGCTCGGAGGTACGCTCGGTACCGGTAGTGGTATCGGCTGAGAATTGTTTGGTAATGCAGGTGGTGGTATAATCGGGACCCCAGCCCAAACAAAGCCCGCAAACTCTGCCAGAGAAATTCCCAGACCCAAAGAAAGCAAAGCAAGCGTTTTTCTCATTATCAACCTACGTAAATCTTTCCACGCTAGAGGTAAATATAGGTTCTACCCGGATGGCAACAATCCGTGAAGGACGCACCACCATGTACTCACCTTGAATATTTTTGATTGGCACGTTGATAAAGTCGTTAGAATCTGATTTCGGTGTCAGCGAACCGCTGTACCACTTCTGAAATTCTTGAAATGTCGGAAAACGGACTTCTTCCCGGTGACCGCTTTCCATCAAAAGGTAGACTGCGTATTCATGGGGAGTTCTACTCATAATCTTGGCATCATTAAACACATCCAACTCATTGTGCACTACCTGTTGCATGAATGGAAAGAGGATAAAACTCCTAAATTGAAATCCTAATGGTTATTGCCTTGCTATGACGTTCGTTTTCCTGACAATAGTTCCCGTTCTGGAGATTTTTTACCAGCTGAAGGCACTGAAATCTCAAGTCAACAAAATATTTTCAAAACTTTATAAATATGATATTTTCACTTCAAAATATCTATAATATCAGATAAAATTAATATTAATTAACAGCAAAAAGTAAAGTTTAGTTTCAAATAAATTTCTTCCAGCATTCATTATGTTAATCTGATAATCGAAGCTTAGAAAGCTTCCCTGGCAGATTGAACAGCTAGTGAAAAAGAAAAGAGGTAAAACCGCTGTTGAAACAACGTCTGTCTCGCCAAAAAAAGCGCAACATCCAACTCGAAAGATGATATTTCCTCATAGTGGTGAAGAGGGGGCGCTGTGACTGAAGGTATCGTTACTTAAAGGCGATCCTTTTCAGTACATCCCTGGCTAGGATGAAAAAGGGGAGGAAATTACTCGTCTTTACGTGGCTTGGGTGTTGCTGTTTTATTTCTGCTCAGCTGAGTGTAAGCTAATACAAAACGGAAGATTGCGAGACAGTGAAAATAGCCTCCTATGTCGATAATTGCTCTCAGGGCATGGTATATAGAGAAATACGAGCCGCTCCCACAGTTGGAAAAACGCCCGCCAGATATTCGTCTGAGTAAAAAAAGTTTGTTGAAATCAGGATTGAGGGCGGACTTTTTAGAAGACAGCGAGGAAATTAAAAAGTCCATTTGGTTTGGGCGCTATCTAGAAGGAGAAAATGTTGAATTTTATATAGAAGGAAGCGGTGGCTACTGCATAGCTAATATTGACTTAATCAGCCATGAAATTTATTTCACTAAACAATCCCTGCTGGTGCAGTTAGAACCGATAATTTTTTTCAGTTCGCAAAGAGAATATCCGCAAGCAAGCGATACTTTACGCGAAGCACTGCTTAACAGTTTAGAAAAATTGAACTTGCGATCGCGCTTACCTCTGAAATTAGTAGAATCTTATCGTTCCAAAGATGAACCCCTGCGACTGGGAAATGGAATAATACGAAAAATTCGTAAGAGTTTGCTATTTATTGCAGATGCTACACCTGTCGCTGTTGTGAATAGTAAACAAGCAGTGTCAGCAATTCCCAGTCCTGCCGTGTGTATTGAAATTGGTTATGCTATCAGCAGCAAGCGTAGCGAGCAAATTTTACTAGCACAAATGCAGCGTCCCGAAATGTCAGGACAGTTTTCTTTCGACTTGCCACCCAGCCAAACTTTACTATTTCAAAACAGTAAAGAAATAAGTAAAATATTACCACAAACAATAGAAATTACTTTGACGCGCTGGAAATTATTTGTTTAAGTTGTGCAGAAAAATATGTATAAAGGTAGATTGAAAAGTGGCTTTGTGTAATCTTAAGATACGTTGGTAATCTCCTGCTGTTAAAAATGTAAGCAAATCAAGAAATCTCTGCAAATATTTAAATCCGGAAAAAGAAAACATTCGTCGTGATAGTAACTGTACTTCCACTTTCATCAGCCCTAAACTAGGGGAAAGCAAACGACAAAACTTAGTTGCGCAGCGTTAGTCTACAGCAAAAAGGGATTTGGGTTGGCGGTTAACAACATGCCAGATATTTTTGCTATCTATGATGCTCAAAGACGTTTTCAGTTTGTCAGCACAGCGGCCTTAGAGCTATTGGGAAAATCTCCAGCACAAATGCTCAAACGCACGGATGAGGAGATTTTTCCTCCCCAGGTGACCCAAGCTTATCTAGGAACCTTAGTCCGAGCAATAGAAACAGGGACGATCCAGACAACTGAAGCTGAAATACCTTCTGTTGCTGGTGGCATATTGTTGGTATCGATCAAATATGTACCGATACCAGACGAACAGGGAAGAACAAAGCAAACCTTAGCATTTTTTGAGAAGATGGCAGTTGGCAGGCAAGCAGAATTAGATCTTTGCCAACAACAAAAATGGCTAGAACAATTACTGAACTTAATGCCAACGCCACTGCTGTTAATTGAACCTGAAACGGCGCGAGTAACCTTTGCCAACAAAGCAGCTGACGAAGTAGCTGGAGGTAAATTTCCTCAAGCAAGTTCCATAGCAGATTATTCTACTCTGTACTACTCCACAGACGCTGCAGGAAATACCATTCCCGAGGAACAAGCACCAGGAATCAGAGTGGCGCGGGGCGAACGTTTGGATGGAGTAGAGTTAGATTGGCATTCACCTGCCGGTATCCGTTCTTTACTTGTATATGCAGATACTTTACCAGCCATGCACGGTCATCCGGCTACCTGCGTACTCACATTTCAGGATATCACCAATCTCAAGCGTGTCGAAAAAGCTTTGTCCTTGGGTTATAAACGGCTGCAGTTATTGTTTGGCGCGGCCAGTGATTTATTATCGAGCCAAGAACCGATAAAGTTAATTGAAAGTTTATTTCAAAAACTCTCAGAGCAGATTGGCTTAGACGCTTACTTGAACTATATAGTCCAGGAAAATTCTCACCAGCTGCACCTAGCCTCTTGGTACGGTATAGATAACGAAACGGCTGAAAAATTAAAGCACTTGGAGATCGGACAAGGGTTGTGTGGTAGCGTAGCCCAACAGCGTCGTCCCCTGACGAGGGAAAATGTCCAGCAATCCAGCGATCCAAAAACGGAATTTCTGCGTGCCATCGGTGCTACAGCTTATTACGGTTATCCGTTAGTTGCAAGGGGACAGTTATTGGGTACTTTATGCTTTATCAGCCGCAGTCGCTGGAAGTTTACTCAAAATGAAATGGGGATGATGCAAGCGCTTTGCGACCAAATTGCCATCGCCATGGAAAGGGCGAGTTTGATTGCTTCGTTGCAGCAGCAAACAGAGCAATTGCAACAAGCAAACCGCATGAAAGATGAATTTTTGGCAGTACTGTCCCACGAATTGCGATCGCCCCTCAACGCCATCCTCGGTTGGACCCAACTATTACGCTCTCGCCAGCTCGAGGAAACTCAAATTCACAAAGCTCTGGAGACCATAGAACGCAATGCTAAGACGCAAACACAACTAATCGAAGACTTGCTGGATATTTCGCGTATAGTTAGGGGTAAATTACGGCTAAACGTGCGCATTTGTAATTTAATTGCGATTATAGAAGCGGCAATAGATACTATCAGCTTAGCAGCACAGGCGAAGGAGATTCAAATTCAGACTGCCTTAGATCCCGCCGCGGCAGTGATTTTTGGAGATGCAGAGCGCCTGCAGCAAGTAGTTTGGAATTTATTATCTAATGCTGTTAAATTTACACCTAGTGGTGGGAGGGTGGAAATTAAACTCGAAAAAAAAGAACATCAGCCCAAAAGTAGGGAAGAATGCTTGGTGACACAAACTCATCGCCTTCAATCCGCTGGCGATTTCTCCTGGGATGCAACTAGCTTTTGCGGATCTTCCTACGCTCAAATTACAGTTACGGATACAGGAATAGGTATAACTCCCGAGTTTCTCCCCTATGTGTTCGATCGCTTTCGTCAAGCAGATAGTTCCACCACCAGAACCCACGGCGGACTGGGACTGGGATTAGCGATCGTGCGCCATTTAGTAGAAATGCACGGCGGTACCGTCCAGGTCGACAGTCCCGGAAAAGAGCAAGGCACAACTTTTACCGTCAACCTACCACTACTGGTCAAAGAAAAAAGCAAAAGTGACAAAAATTCATTTCCTTCCTCTAGCTGTACTACTTGTGTTCCCGTCCTCCTAGACCGGGTACGGGTACTAGTGGTTGATGACGAAGTTGATACGCGGGAATTTATCACCACAATACTGCAGCAATATCAAGCTGAAGTTCGAGCAGTAGCGTCTGCACAAGAAGCACTAGCAACAATTGCACACTGGAAACCGGATGTTTTAGTCAGCGATATAGGGATGCCAGAACAAGACGGTTATGCTTTGCTGCACCAGTTGCGATCGCGATCGCCAGAACAAGGAGGCAAAATTCCCGCAGCAGCATTAACAGCATACACCAAGGCTGAGGATCGCCGTCTGGCCATCCAAGCAGGTTTTCAATTACACATCCCCAAACCTGTGGATCCCTTCGAGTTAGTCACGGTGATAGCAAGCTTAGCAGGGCGTAATGGGCGGGGACATGAAAAACCAGATCAATAAATCACCAGGGCGCAGGAGCATTTCCCGTGTCGCGATCGCAACTGTCTACCATTGTACTCGCCCACAGGTCATTTCCTTTGGCTCTGGTGGCTGTAGAGCGAAAAGCTCCGCTCTGTTGAAAGTAAAAAGTAAAGGGTGTGGACATATTATCTGATTTACTGTTTGCGCATAGTAGCCAAGCAAACAATTTTCTGTAGTATTTTGCTACAAACACAAACAAACTTTACCTCTACCAAGGAATTAACTGTCTGTTCCGGAAAAATCCCCCATCGGACCACCATCGGGAAAAGTTGCCAACCAAACAATAGTATCAACTCCTTACTCGAGAGTTCGCGGCGCGTTAGGACCATCCATATCAGTTTTCACCCAACTAGGACAGACGGAATTTACTAATATGTTCGTACCTTGTAGTTCACTGGCAAAATTAGCATCAAAGCATTTAAGGCAACTTTAGAAATGGGATATCCAGTATAACTACCCTCGATATAACTTAACTGTCCCATTCCAGAAAAAACATTGACTATCCGTCCATAATTTTGTTTCTTCATCAAAGTAACTAATGCTTGAGTTACTCGCAAAGGACCGTAAACATTAGTTTCTATTGTTTGTTGTAATGTCTCTATTTTGGCATCAAAAACACTGTTGTAACCGGATTTTTCATATCATATATAAATATATACCTGCGTTGTTCACCAATACATCCACATGCCCAAATTCACGATTGATAAATTCAGGTAATTTTTGGGTACTTTCATCATTGCGAACATCAAGGGGATGGTAGACCGCATCCAAACCTTCCGCTTGTAGTTTTTCGGTGGCAGTTGACCTTTATTTCGATCGCGATTGGTGATAATTACTTTATATCCTTTTCGAGGTAATTGGCGAGAACTCTCAAGTCCCAACCCCGGATTTGCACCCGTTTCCACTACTATTTTTGGTGTTTTCATGTGCTTTATCCACCTGCTTAATTTTGTTCTGGAGCTAATAACTAAATGTTAAGTTAGCCCCAGGTTTGGAGTTGGCGATTTCTCGCCTGCAGAGGACATTTTGCCTCAAAAAAGCTAATCACCAGAGCTTTGAGTTTGGGTGGTGGAATTTTTCAGTTCTGATTTGGCAAACTTCCCTGGATACATCTTGTGAAAATAAGCTTCCAATACCTCCAAGACCATAGGTCCACAAACCGTACCGCCGTGATCCCCAGAATTTTCTCCAAAGGCTACAACGACAATTTCTGGCTTATTACTAGGAGCATAAGCACCAAACCAAGTATGGTTGGGACGACCCACACCTGCTTCTGCTGTACCGCTTTTTCCAGAGGTAGGAGGAATCGATGGCACATTTAAACGTTTACCCGTACCCTCGGTAATTACCTTGCGCAGTCCGTCACGAAGAACTGCAATGGTTGAGGGTTTCATGTTCAAGGATACGCGCCAGTTTTTTGCTTCTTCGTGGTCTTTGAGCAGGTGGGGTTTAACACGAAAACCACCATTGGCGGGTACAGCAAACATGATTGCTGATTGCAATGGAGTAACTTGCAATGCACCTTGACCAATTGACATGTTAATCGTGTCACCAACAGTCCAAGGCATTTTCCAAACTTTTTGTTTCCAAGTTTCATCAGGAACTAAACCTTTTGATTCTTCTGAGGCTAGTTCAATGCCAGTTTTTTGACCAAAGCCATATTTACGAGTCCAGGCAATCAAGGTAGGACCACCAACTTTTCTACCGACTTGGTAAAAAAAAGTGTCACTGCTCATGGCGATCGCTCCCGGAAAACCTAAAGGTCCAAATCCAGCATGATTCCACTCCCCAAAAGTAACGCCACCAATATTCAAAGAACCGTAAGTTTGTAAAATTGTGTTGGGAGAAAATTTTCCTGATTCCAGTCCTGCTGTTGTAGTAATAATTTTGAAAGTACTGGCGGGTGGAAAGGCGCTTAAAGCACGATTGACTAAGGGATGATCCTTACCTTGCAAACTCTGCCAATCTTGTTGACTGAGTTTTTGTTTGGAGAAAATATTGGGATCGAAACTGGGATGGGACACCATAGCCAACACCGCACCGTTGTTGGGATCTAAGGCCACGATCGCACCTTTGCGATTGCCCAAGGCTTTTTCTGCAGCCAATTGCACGTCCAAATCTATAGTTAAGTGTAAGTCATTACCAGCTTTTGCCTGTTTTTCTCCCAAAATCTTTTGCGGGCGCCCTGCACTATCTACTTCTACCTGCTGACCCCCCCATTCACCCCTGAGTATACTTTCGTACGCCTTTTCCACGCCCATCTGACCGATCACGTCTCCCAGTCGATAGCCATCCTTTTTCTTTTCTTGAAGTTGCTGGGGAGTCAGTTCTCGAGTATATCCTAGTACGTGAGCTAATTTCCGGCCGTAAGGATAGTAGCGTACTGCTTCCGTATGAATTTCCACACCTTGTAGCTCGCTATCATACTCTTTTAATGCCGTAATTTGTGCTTCGTTGAGATCGCGAGCAATACGCACCAAAGAAGTGGAAGCTGGACCAGCCTCTTCTAGCTTTTGTTCGATATCCTGTAGGGGAATTTTGAGAATTTGCGATAAGCGAGGACCGACAACAGACCAAGACGGCTTGGTATGGGCCATAGGCCACAAATACACCGAATGAGGATAGCGAGTGGAAGCTAATAATTTCCCGTTGCGATCGAAAATATTACCTCGTTCTGGTTGTTTGGGAATCATGCGAATTCGGTTCGCTTCTGCTCGTGCTTTAAATTTCGATCCTTCCAAGATTTGCAAGTATGCCAAACGAGCTACAATCCCAACTACCATGACCAAGGTAAATACAATTAAAAATGCAGATTGGTGATTTCGACCAACAGTGCGAGTATCTTTTTTTACTACATAATTAGGTAATTTTAATAAAGACATAGGAAAAACAAGGAATTTTCGACAATTTTACATGTATAAAAATACACTATATGGGGGAGCGGCATTTAGGGTACAAAATCTCCCAAAAAAAGTATACTCCTGAGCGAGGATAGTGGCGTGACCAGATAGAATGTATCCAAGTCTAAACTGCATTTTTTTTTGAAATTGGAAATGAAATCAGGATGCTTTGTAAATTTAGACACAACTCCCTGTTATGAAGATAAGGTGAAAAACGAACTCGAGAATCACAATTACACTCTTTATTAACACATATGAGCTTCTGCCCTCAGGACTATGACCTCTAGTTTGACGTCAAATCAAGGGGAAGTGAGAGATTCTAATACCCTTGATGTTGAACTGCGTAATGTCTTCAAATTTTTTAATCAAGAACCAGCGGTACATGGAATTGACTTGGATGTCAAAAAAGGAGAATTTTTCAGCATCCTTGGACCGTCAGGTTGTGGAAAAACAACAACGTTGCGTTTAATAGGTGGATTTGAAAAGGCTGACGCTGGTAAGGTTTTAATTCAAGGTCAATTGATGACCAACGTTCCTCCTTACCGTCGACCAGTCAATACCGTATTTCAAAGCTACGCACTGTTTAGCCATCTGAATGTATGGGATAACATCGCCTTCGGACTGCAGTTCAAAAAATTAACCAAAGCTCAAATAGAAAGCAGAGTCAAAGACGCTTTGAAACTAGTGAAAATGGAAGGATTGGGATCCCGCTTTCCCAGTCAACTTTCCGGAGGTCAACAACAACGGGTGGCCTTAGCGCGAGCAATAGTCAATCGTCCCGCAGTACTGTTATTAGACGAACCTTTAGGAGCTCTGGATTTGAAACTGCGCAAACAAATGCAGGTAGAACTATCTCATTTACACAAACAGCTGCGTTTGACCTTCATTATGGTCACCCATGACCAACAAGAAGCTTTATCTTTGAGCGATCGCATTGCTGTGATGAATCACGGTAAAATCGAACAAGTTGGCACACCCAGCGAAATTTACGAAAAACCCCGGTCAGCGTTTGTTGCCGATTTTATCGGTGATACGAATTTGCTAGCAGGTGAAATCATAGAAGTATACCCCTCCAAGTTGCAGGTTTTGACGAAAACAGGGCTGAAAATCACTGTCTCTCGCACCGCTGATACAATTGCAGAAGTATCGCAACCAGTAGCAGTCAGCATTCGTCCGGAAAAGATTCAAATTTCACTTTACAAACCCAGTTCGCCAATTAACAACTTTGAGGGACGACTAGTAAACGTTATGTATTTGGGAACCCATATTAATTATGTAGTCGAACTGCAACCGGGCGTACAAATTACTGTAATACAACCCAACACCTTGGGTTCCTTGCCAACTTCAGACACACCCATTTACATTTGGTGGCACGAAACAGATTGTTTGGCAATTAGTCAACAGTAACGAACTTGACTAATGACTGGTAAATTAATGAGCAACAGGCGACGATTCTTACAAAGTGCAATAGCATTTTCTAGCCTATCTTTAACAGTAGGAGGAGGCTGTGGTTGGAAACTCGCTGATGTTCGAGCTTCCTCTAGCACTGGTGGAACTTCGCGAGATCAACTTGATATCTACACTTGGACGCAATACATAAACCCGGAATTATTAAAAACTTTTACCGCCCAAACAGGAATAAAAGTTGTTGCTAGTTTTTACGATTCCAACGAAGTTATGTTGGCTAGGCTGCAAGCAGGAGGAGGAGGCTCTTACAGTATTGTCTACCCTTCTGACTACATGGTGCAGAAAATGGTGGCAAAGGGATTAGTTACCCGACTAAACCATCAGCGTTTGGTAGGATTAGAAAATTTATTTCCCCGATTTCAAAATCCTACATACGATCCTGATAATAGCTACAGCATTCCCTACAGCTGGGGAACAACGGGTTTAATTTATAATTCCGAAATTCTCAAAAATCCACCCCAGGATTGGGAATATCTGTGGCAAAACAAAGAACTGCTCTACAAACGCATGACTTTGCTCAATGACGTGCGAGAAGTCATGGGTGCAGCATTACGAATGCTGGGTTATTCCTATAACTCAAAGAACGAAGCAGAAATCAAACAAGCTTATGAAAAATTGAAAGAGCTCAAAGGTGCGATCGCCGCCTTTGAAACTGATGCTTGGCGCAATCAAATAGTTGCAGGCGATTTAATTTTGGCAATGTGCTATTCCTCCGATGGAGTAAAAATCAGCCAAGAAAATCCCAAATTAAAGTATGTGATACCTAAAAGTGGTTCTTCTTTGTGGACTGATACAGTAGTTATTCTCCAAACAGCACCCAATCCTGAGGGAGCTTATTCTTGGCTCAACTTTATACTACAACCAGAAGTAGCAGCAAAAACAAGTCAAGTTCTAACCATAGCTACTCCCAACCGCGCCGCCTATGAGCAATTACCCAAAAAAATTCAAATAAATACGGAACTTTTTCCTCCAGAAAATTTGCTACAAAAGTGCGAAAGCATCGCTCCTTTGGGTACAACCGAAGAAATTTACAATCGCTACTGGACAGAACTAACTAGTAGCTAAAAAAGATTTGTGGAAATTATGTCTATACAAATTCCTCGTTCGCAAACAAGTTCCCCAGACGAATCTTCAGTGGTGTCACCAAGGCGTTATTCTCTGTTGGATTTGTTACAACCGCTGTTATTGCTAGCACCAGCAGGAATTTGGTTGTTATTGCTATTGGTGTTGCCAACACTGCTGATTGTGGAATTAAGTTTGGTACCTGGAATTCGACCGGGAGATGTGGTAATACCCAGGGGAATTGATAATTATATCCGGATCTTAGACCCCTTGTACCTGCGAGTTTTAGGGCGATCGCTCTTCTTTGCTGTTAGTACGACAATAATTTGTCTACTTCTCGGCTTTCCCATCGCCTATTGGCTGGCTCAAATGGCTCCCAAGCGTTGGCAAAATTTACTCCTCATCGCCTTTGTATTGCCATTGTGGACTTCTTCTTTGCTGCGCTGTTACGCTTGGATTACAATTCTCCGTCCTACAGGTCTGCTGAATACAGTTTTAACTAGCTTCGGACTTCCCTCTTTAGATGTGCTTAACAGCACTTTTGCTGTCATAATTGGCATGACTTATAGCTTGCTGCCCTACATGGTTTTAATTTTATATGCTTCTTTAGAAAAGTTAGACAGACGTTTACTAGAAGCAGCAGCTGACTTGGGCGCCCACCCAGCTCAAGCTTTTTGGAAAGTCACCGTACCTCAAACCTTTACCGCCATTGCTGTAGGTTCCTTTTTGGTATTTATTAGTGGCTTGGGAGATTTTATTAACCCAGAATTACTTGGCGGCGCTTCCAGCATGACTGTAGCGCGATTAATCTATAACCAATTTCTCGGCGCAACCCAAAATTGGGGATTCGGTTCTGCTCTAAGTACAATCCTGATTTTGGCAGTCAGCATTGCGATCGCGCTAATAATTAAATTCGGTGGTGCAACACCCACCAGATAGATATATTATCTAGAATTTAAAAATTAAATATCCCTTTTAACAAATTTATATTTTCATTACAAGCATAAACTTTTAGATGCCTTTTCCTGGTCTGGAAAGAGTTTCTGCTATTTTTTTGCCAGCAGATATTTAAAACTTCATAAGTACTATCTAAGGTAGAGTCTAACTTTTATTCGAGTAACTATTTTTCTTACTCTTGAGGGGATACAAAAACACTAAATATTTGGCATTGTAAAATCAAAGGCCCAAGCCGTGATTCCCTGACATTCCAAGCAACTGAAACTAATGTACTCTATAATTTGTCTCCCTCAAAACCAAAATAATTTTAAATTTTCCTATTTTCAAAAAAGTTTTAGCTTCCTAGGTAGTATTTTTGTTCTAGTATGCCAGAAACTGTTTTCCTCTGTTGATTTCCGGATGAAAGTAATTGCCCAAACCAAGGCAAGTTAAAAATTAAATTTCCATAAATTTCTAGCCCCACACCCAAATACTATCGATCCCCAATTTCAGAAATTCAAATTAAAAACATTTATACAATCACAGGAGGTTAGCGTGAATGCATACAAGTTTAGACAACAAGTCGAAAGAGTCCATCAACAGGCCAGCGAACTAAATATACAAGCTAATTCTTCGCCTTTATCCCCACCAACACCTTTACAAGAGTCTCTCAAAAGACTAAATACAGCATTAGAAGAACTACGCATAGCAGAAGAGGAACTACGCCAACAGAATGAAGAACTAGTAGCCATTCGCCAAGCTCTAGAAGCAGAGCGCCAGCGTTACCAACAGTTGTTTGATTTTGCGCCAGATGCTTACTTGGTAACCGATATCGACGGCAAAATTCTAGAAGCTAACCGTGCTGCTGCCAATTTGCTAAAAATATCACAAAATTCCCTTGTGGGAAAACTGCTTGCTCAGTTTATTCCCGAAAACGAGCGTCGGAATTTTACTAATCAATTATTGCGACTGCAAAATATAGAAAAAATTCAAGATTGGGAAATCCGCATGCAAACACGAGAAAACCTGATCTTTGAAGCTGCAATTAGCATTGCTACCATCCGTGACAGTACGGGAAAACCCAAAGGTTGGCGTTGGTTGGTGCGAGATATTACCACTCGCAAGCAAGTAGAACAGAAAATTCGCACCATGCAACTTCAAAACTTACAACTACAAGAAGCAGCAAAGCTAAAGTCCCACTTTTTGGCGATGATGTCTCACGAACTCCGCACGCCTATGAATGCTATACTGGGTTTTTCCCAATTGCTGCTGCGTCCGCAATACGATCGCTTTTCTCCTCAAACCAGGAACATGGTAGAACGTATTGTCAGTAGCGCCAAACACTTACTAGCGCTAATAGAAGATATTCTTGACTTCTCCAAGCTAGAAGTTGGTAGGTTGCAGTTAAAACCAGAGGAATTGAATTTAGAGGAACTGATCGTTAAGGTAACAGAAGAGCTGCACTGTTTGGCGGAGCAAAAAAAGCTAGCTTTAAACGTGAGCGTCCAGCTGGAAAATCCTATCATTATCAATGACAGCACCCGCGTTCAACAAATTTTGGTCAATTTACTTTCTAACGCCATTAAGTTTACTGATATAGGTAGTGTCACTGTAGAAGCGCGGGAAGTAACGGTAGACAAAATAGTATTGATAGTTCAAGATACAGGAATAGGTATTGCAGAAACAGACTTGCAACAAATTTTTCAGGAGTTTCGACAAATAGACCAAGTTCTTTCCCGCAAACACAGCGGTACGGGTTTGGGTTTATCTATAGTTGAGAAGTTAGTGCATTTGATGAAGGGAACTATCACCGTTAATAGCAAGGTGGGTGAAGGTTCTACTTTTTGTGTAGAGTTGCCAAGAACAATACAGGGAAAATAGGCGAGAGCCTGAAACTATCAGTATAGAAATTTACTTTAAAATTGTCCTTGGTTACCAATTCCCAACTGTTTTTTGCTGTGTTTTAATTGCTTCCAAAGGGCGCAAATTTGCTTGTAAGCTTCTTCGGGAGAAAGTTTACCAGCAGTTTCTAAAGCGCTGATATAACCCACCTTGTTAGCAAATTCTTGCAAATTGGCGTTAAAGGCTAGGTACTCTGGTCTAAATTTGCCGTGATAGCGACTTTGTGCGTAAATAAAGTTATTTTTTACTTCCTGAGTTGACTTTACCATCTTTAGCTACAAAGTATTACTTCCTTATATTAGAACAAGAATTATTTGTTTTTGTCCATGATTCTTTTTACAGAAAATTACTCTATCTTTGGTTAGATTTATTATTTATAGGCGGTGAAATTATACTGTTTGATACTGGTTCCAATCTGCAGGCTCGGATCCTTTTGCAAGCAAAGGTATTGTAGTTTCTTCCTGCGGAGGAAGAGATGACTTTACTATTTATCTATAATCAAAGATTATATTTATTAATTTAGGAAAAATGTGTATTCAAGATCTGCTAGTTTGTTTAGAACTATTTCTAGATAACTTGAAAGCAAAAACACCAGCGGAGTGTTTTTCCAAATCTCCATGTAACTGTCCCCATCCGGGGAAAGAACCTCAGTGCGAAGATTGTGAACACTTAGAAGCTTGTCTTTCTCGCTTTCATCCTTCCGAATCCCAAAATGCTTATAAAACTCTTAACTATAATTAAGTAGCTTGAGATCGTTTAAACTTTGTTTTGGAAAGTTAAGCGTTCCGATGGTTAAGGAGTGCTGTTTTTTTGTTCAGAAATTGAAAGGATATAAGTATGGTTTCCTGCAGATAATTCTCCTACGTAAATCGAGTAAACTCCTTTTGTCCAAAAACCCGACATTTCTGGTTTTCCTCCCGACTCCGCTAGTACGCAAAAGCGTCCTCCCGGACCATCAATTAAAAGAGTTGGCTGTCCGCTACCTTCCACCCTTAATTTTAAGTATGACATTGATTCTGTTAGCTGAAGAACTTGATTTGGTAGCTTACTGATGTTACCGCAATTGCTGGAGTTTTGGCCTCCAGATTGACCTGTGAGAATTAGGGGATCTGGTTGAAAATGAGGAGCAATTTTGACAACTTCTGTTAGTGCGGGCTCGGGAAAGCTGCAAATGGAACTTGCTGCTAAGATGAAGAAAATAGAAGTAAATTTAGCCAAAAATCGCAGCTTCATAAAGTTAACATTACTTTTGATTTTTTCAAACTGGCAATCATGCTTATAGGGCTTAGATTCCTAATTGGAAGACGATAGCAAAGCAACTTAGTTCCGCAAATAGATGTATAAAATTTGATTTTTTGTATAAATATCTCCAGGAAATCACATAAAGATTGAGAATTTAGCGATCGCTGACTGGCAAGCAAAGACTTTCGCTAAAATCACTAAGACAACTACTTATTTGCTAAGGTCAAAACAGATGAATCCTCAACCTGAAGAAGACTTGCAACAACGCCTGCAAAAATTAGAAGCAGAAATTAATTCCTCTTCTAGAAGAAAATATCAGCCCGATGCAACACAAGTGTCTTTCTCAGAGCAAATTGCAACTTGGTTCAACTCCCTATCGGGGACGGGAAAGCTTGTAGCCGCAAGCGTAGGGATATTATTAGGTATTGCTCTGCTGCAAGCTGCGCTTAAATTTGTGGCTTCAGCCATTAGTTTGGCACTTTTGGCAGGACTAGTGTACTTTGGATACAAAATAATCGTCTCCAGTAGCAGACAAGGAAAATAAGAGTATATTTAAACACGCAGTGTCTGCGTAAAAATATATATAAGGAAAATAGGCAATGGCAAGCCCAATTGTGAGGAGAAATAGAAATCAATCTAATTCCAGCCAGTCAAACAAGGAACAAGGGAAAAGGAAAATCTCGCGCTTTACCACAAGGCGTCTAGCAGCTTGGGCAGCAGAAGTGACATTAGTAGTTGTTAGTGGATTGGTGCCTTTTAGTATAGGTGCTTACCTTAATTCTAGAACTGATATGAATCGAGTACCGCTGAATCCACTGCTGGTCGTTACAGAAAGAGAAATTGCCCGTCCTTTGGCTTTACCAGTTAGCTATGGCACTAGGAATGTAGCCTGGCCGACAAATTTTCTGTGGACAGTAGCAATACTAGCTCCCCTAGCAGTTTCCGGTTGGCAGCTGCATCTGCTGGCAAAAACAGGCAGTACAATTCCCAAACGTAATTTCGGTATTCGAGTTATCGACGAGGAAGGCAATCCCCCTGGAATCGTAGCTGTGTTGGTGCGAGAAGGAATTGGTCGTTGGGGAATTTCCTTATCTGCAGCCTACCTGCTTTGGCGCCACAGCTTTTTGTTTCCTAGTGTAGGTGCGTTTACAGTTTTGACCGGATTAGTGTTGCTAGCAGAAGCAACTGGCTTTTTGTCTTGGCGGCAAGGAGGCCGCGCCCTGCACGATACAATTGCAGGCACATATACTATAGATGCTACCAAAGCGTTTACACCAGGACAACAGACAAACTGGACACAAGACGCGGATGAAGATGCAGCGATCGCATCGGTGGTGATCACCCCAGAAACAGCTAGACCCAATACCGCAAATGCATGGTGGGCAAAGTTGCAACGCAACCCAAGCGTAAAATTATTGGCGATCGCCTGCGGCAGCATGGTTGGTGTATTGGTAACCATAGTCGCCACTCAGATCTACATTCAAACTCAACAAAATCGCCGGGCGATACAACAGCGGCACAGCCAACAGTTTCTGGCGATCGTCAATCAATTAAATCCCAGCTCCCATGCCAGCGTTGAAGAACGCCGCAGTGCCATAATGGCTATGGGCACCATCCAAGATCCACAAGCGATTCAATTTCTGGTGGACTTATTGGCCAAAGAAACTGACCCTGCCATTGTGGAAACTATTCAGCAAGCTTTAGCTAACATCGGTCCGGCAGCTATTCCCGATTTAAAACGCATGAACCAATCTCTTGCTGCCGATTTAGAATCTGCAGGCAACAATCCATCCTCGGACTATCAAGGGCGGCAACAGCGCTTACAAGCAAACCAGCAAACGATTAATAAAATACTGGCACTGCACGGTGCCAAAAGCGACGATATTGACCTTAGCCGTGCAGTCTTATTCCAAAGAGGCTCTGGAGATACTCCCTTATTTAACTTAGTACTAGACAAAATTGACTTATCTGGAGTGAATTTCAAAGGCGCCGACCTATCCTATGCTAGTTTGAAAGGAAGCAGTTTTCGGGGAGTAGGTGAAGACGGACGCTGGGATACCTTTGACGATCGCATAGCAGATTTAAGTGGTGCTCAAATTAAAAAAGCCAATCTCAGCGAAGCAAATCTCAGTCGTGTTTTGATGGTTCGTACAGATTTCAGTCGCGCTAACCTCAACAAAGCGAATTTATCCAACGCCCGTTTGGTGGGTGCAAATTTAAGCAGCGCCCAGTTAGTAGGAGCCGATCTGCGCGGAGCTGTTTTAGAAAATGCTAGCCTGACCGGAGCCGATCTGGGAGAAGCAAAATTAAACGACGCCGATTTATATGCTGCTCGCTTGGGTCGGGTTGTCGCCATAGGTACGCAATTGTCTTTTGCTAACTTAAGTAAAACAGACTGGCAAGCAGCCGATTTATCAGAAGCAGATTTGGATCGAGCCGATCTTAGCCATGCTAATTTAAGCGCCGCTCGCCTTACAAACGCGAATTTGCGTTCTGCTAACCTCGAGCAAGCTAATCTCCGCAATGCTGACCTCAGTCTTGCAGATTTACGCGATGCGAATTTAACAGGTGCTGATTTTCAAGGAGCAATTCTCTCTCCAAGCAAACAAGATCCCGCAGACCAATTTGTCCAAACTCCAGCTTTTGGTTCCCAATCTGCTGTTGTTAAGGGAGTTGATTTTAGCCAAGTGAAAAATTTAGATACCAAACAATTAGCTTATATTTGTACCCAGGGAGGAATTCATCCCCGTTGTCCCTAAGCTCGTGGGGATGAGCAAAGCTCGTGGGGATGAGCAATACCAAATCCCCTTAGCTACTGGCAAAAAAGCAGCAAGCTAGGGGGTGTTGTATTTATATTCAGTACAAGCAATGGTACAGGAAATCAGACCAAACGAACCGCAATACATTTGTGTTGTACCAATTGACAGCATTACAAATAACAAAGATGAAGAAATAATTGCATTTGGTGTATCTGTTGAAGACGCAAAAAATCAAGCCGGGCAACTATTAGCAAGCAATTATCAATGCAGGGAGTTCCAAATCAAAAAATTGCTCGAGCAGGCTAGGATTGAACCCATAAGTCAGTGGTGTGCTCCCCAAACACCTCAAAATCCCCACGACCCCAAAACTTAAAATGGTAGTTTTTATTGTCCGTAGAAAGGAAAATCAGCAGTAATGGGCGATTGCCAACCAAACTCCACCTTACCTGCTGCCAATCTTAATGTCTACATCCAGGGCGCAGGTTTTCCAATTCTTTGCTTGCACGGCCATCCTGGTTCTGGAAGCAGCCTTTGTGTGTTTACCGATCATCTTTGCAAACGCTTTCAAACTATCGCCCCCGATTTGCGCGGATACGGAAAAAGTCGCTTTCAGGGTGATTTTGAGATGTCCGATCATCTCACAGACCTAGAAGCGCTTCTGGATCGCTTTCAGATTCATAAATGTTTGATATTAGGATGGTCGCTAGGTGGTATCTTAGCAATAGAACTAGCGCTGCGACTGCCAAAGCGGGTCACGGGTTTAATTTTAGTGGCAACAGCTGCTAAGCCCCGCAGCAATCATCCACCCATACGTTGGCAAGATAACCTTTACACCGGCATCGCTTCCGGATTAAATTGGCTCAAGCCAGGTTGGAAATGGAACATTGAGACTTTTGGCAAGCGATCGCTTTTTCGCTACTTGCTTAAACAACATACCCCTTTATCCTATAGCTACCTAGCTAAAAATGCTATTCCCGCCTACCTCCAAACCTCACCAGCTGCCACTCGCGCCCTTGCTAAAGCCATGAAAGCAGGATATGACCGACTAGACGCTCTTAGCCAGATCCAGTGTCCTGCTTTAGTACTTGCTGGCGCCGAAGACCGCCACATCACAGTTGATTCTAGCTTAGAAACAGCTCAAAACCTCAAGAATTGCCAATGGCAGTACTACGCCAACACCGCCCATCTCTTTCCCTGGGAAATTCCCGAGCGAGTCTTGAGCGATATTGACCGTTGGTTGCAGGCGCACCCACAAGTAATTAGCCTGTAAATTACATTTGACCGCTAAAGACAGGCCTTACTTTACGGTCAATTCTTTCCCCCAAATCTTCAGCAATAGTCAGATTCTCCGGCTTGCAGCGTTTAACCTTTACAATTATTCCTTGCGCCCCTTCTTGCTCTAAATCCTCTACATAGCCTTTAATTGCTGTTTTGGCATCGCTAGAGCTTAAAAACGGGCCAAAATAATAGGTGCAGCGGGGATTTTGCGTGACAACCTCTACCCACCAAGCAAGACCAAAGTATTGGAATGCGTTAATCAATAGCTCCTTAAAGTCATTCAAAAGATTTTTCATAGTTTTCGGTGATTTCAAAACGTGGTACTCGGGTTGTTAAAGGTTTACTGCTAATTTTCTTTTACATTTCTTTATACTCTGTTATTCTTGTTTTTTCCAAGTAGTTTTTTGTAGTTTATCCAAATACAGTGTATTTATCCATCTTTGGCGATAAATTTCATACAGTGCCATACCCGCTGCCACGGAAGCATTCAAGCTAGGAGTCTTTCCTTGTAAAGGAATAGACACCAACACGTCACAGTAGCGCTGTGTCAGTAAACTCAGACCTTCACCTTCTGACCCTACTACCAAAACCACAGCACCGCTAAAATCCACTGTATGTATCGGTTTGCCGATGTTGGCAGCAGTACCGTAAATCCAAAAGCCTGCGGCTTTGAGATCTTCTAAAGCTCGGTGCAAATTGACAACTCTAGCAACAGGAAAGTTTTCTAAAGCACCTGCTGCTACCTTCATCACCGTAGAAGTGATCCCGGTGGCTCGACGTTGCGGGATCGTTAACCCCTGAGCGCCAATCGCCTCAGCTGTACGAATAATTGCTCCTAAATTATGGGGATCGGTAATTCCGTCAGCAGCAACAATTACTGGTTCAGTTACTGTTTTTGCTCGTGCGATTAGGTCTTGTAAATCAACATACTCATAAGGAGAAATTTGTGCTGCTACTCCTTGGTGGTTAGCTTGTTCGGTGATTTGATCCAAGCGCTTGGAATCAACCTCATCGATAATTGTGCCTTTTTCCTTGGCTTGTAAAATCAAAGAATGAAAACGAGAATCGTAGCGCAGTCGGGGAGTAATCCAAATGCGGTTCAAACGGCGCCGGCCTTCCAGGGCACTCAAAACAGAATGGCGTCCATAGATAATATCGCTATCTGTATCCAAGGATTGCCTTTTTGCTGGTCGTTCGTCTTTTACTTTCAAAGAACCAACAGTTCTAGAAACGACTCGTTTCCCCTTTGACTTCAAGGTTTGCCCACGATTCGTTTCGCCAAAAGAATTGTGAATTATCTTTTTTGTGTTGTTTGCCATAAAATTCCAGCGTTCAGCTTAAGGGTGGGCATACCTGATCAACTCAATCTTCTCAATGTAGCAAACCAAAATAAGGTAGCTGCGGCTACTGTTCTAAATTAAGTTTTTGTAATAGTTCGGCCAGGCGTTGGCAATCGGTAAGGTAAAGGTAGCCAATTAAAGTTTCAAAACTTGTTGCCTGTTGATAAATTTTGGGATCGACTCTTTTCGGACCTCCGCTGGCGGCGTTTCGACCGCGTCGAACAATTTCTAATTCCTTTTGTTGTAAATGCGGCGCAAGGGTTTGCAAATGTAGGGCCTGCTTTTCCGCTCTCACTTGTGCCACTACCAAACGGTGGTGAATCTCGCTCCGCTTTGGAGGTGATGAATAATACATTCTAACATACAATTCATAAATTGCATCTCCTAAGTAAGCTAAAGTAGTAGGAGAAAGCCGTTGCCATTGTGTCTGAGAAAGTTTTGGAAACAAAGAATTTACACTTGCCTGCAGTAGCTGACACCAACACAAAGAGTCTGTCTCCAAAGGTTGCTGTTGCTGGTGTAAAGGTTTTTCCTCCTTTGCTGTCACAACTCGATCGTTCCTCGCAAGCTAAATTTGGGAGGCTTTATTCTCGGCATTTTCATTGTGGCACAAGTCTTTTGTGCCAAGCAGGAACTTTATTTCCTCACATACATGTGTCTTTGTGCCAGAGTATTTTTCCATAGGATAAGATGAAGTCCGCGGCTAGGGAGCATGTAATTTTAATTTTTTATACTTTTTTTGGGATTGCTCGTTATTCCCCGGCTTAATAAAAATTAAGCTATCCAATATTTGAATCTGGATAGCTAATTTCCACTCTCAGTCAAGCAATCAAGACTGCTTGATATTTTCCAGAGCCGCTTCAACAGATGGTTGCAGGGAGAGAAACTTCTCTAAGCGAACAAGCTTGACCGTTTGAGTGACACGGGCATTGGTAACAATTTGCAAAGTACCGTTTAAATTCTGTGCTTGCTTGGCTAGCTGCACCAAAGCACCCAAGCCAGAACTATCAACAAAGTCGATTTGGGACAGATCCAGAATAATGTGCTTGGGCCCCTCCTCTACCTTAGCTCCAAGTACTTTGCGAAATGTGGGCTCGGAAAAAGCGTCTAACAAACCTGTGAGGCGGAATAGCTGACAGTTATCCCGTACTTCACGAGTACCTCTCAGGCTCACGGTTAGATTTAGTGGTTCAGCAATAATTCCCTCCTCATGGTTAAGATGAACGCTCAAGTATAGATGGTTTTTGTGGAAGTTGTCTACATTGGGAATTAGGTATAGGGTTTCGGGTCTTAGGATTTCTTTAATTTTAGTCACCATTACACCCGTTAGTTCCCCACTTTTGCGTTCCCAATCTCGCACTTTCTCCACTTTTACTTTACTTTTACTTTACTTCAGCCGCTTTTGGTTGACGCGCTGCTCGCATAGCTTGCACAAATTTTTCAAACAAATAATCGGCATCGTGGGGACCGGGAGAAGCTTCTGGGTGATACTGCACTGAAAATACAGGTAGAGCTTTGTGACGTACACCAGCAATCGTGCGATCGTTCAAGTTGAGATGGCTAATTTCTACAACTTGATGGGGTAACGTATTGGGATCGATGGCAAAACTGTGGTTTTGGCTGGTAATTTCCACTTTTTGCTGCAAACCTGCTGGCTGGTTCAAACCGCGATGCCCAAATTTAAGTTTAAACGTTTCTGCTCCCAAGGCATGTCCCAAGATCTGATGTCCCATACAAATGCCAAACATTGGTTTTTGAGCTGACAGCAAGGCCTTGGTGGTTTCTATACCTTCGGTAACGGCTGCTGGATCGCCAGGACCGTTGGAAAGGAAGATACCGTCGGGATTGTATTTGAGAATTTCTTCTGCTGGAGTGTGGGCGGGAACAACAATAACCCGACAGTTGTAACTTGCCAGGCGACGCAAAATATTGCGCTTGATACCGAAGTCGACAGCGACAACGGTCAATGTTTCTCCAGAATTTCTTCTGGTGGCATCAGGATTAAATTCCCATACAGAATCAGTCGGTTCTGACCACTCGTAAACCTTTGGCGTGGTAACTTCGCAGACAAGATTTAATCCGCTCATGCTCGGAGCTGCCAGTACCCGTTCTAACAGTTCGGCTTCATCGATAATTTCCGTAGAAATACCGCCGTTCATAGCTCCGTAGTTGCGAATTTTCCGCGTCAGAGCCCTGGTATCAATGCCGTAGACAGCAGGAATTTGGTGCTGTTTGAGATAATCGGGCAAAGATTGCCGACAGCGCCAATTACTGGGACGGTAACAGATATTTCGCGCGATCGCTCCTCGCACCTGCGGTCGTTCTGATTCTTCATCTTCGGGATTAACACCGGTATTGCCCAATTCAGGATAAGTAAAAACTACTATTTGACCGTAATAACTAGGATCGGTCAGTACTTCTTGATATCCGGTCATGCCAGTATTAAACACCACTTCCCCAACCACAGTGCCAGTGGCGCCAAAAGACCAACCGCGATAACTACTTCCATCAGCAAGGACAACCAAAGCAGGTGTTGCGTCGAGCAAAAGGGGCATAAGCAATTATTTTTCCAACCATGACAAGCAGTAATTTGCCATTACCAAAGTATCAGCTGAACTTAAAGACAATTTAGATTTTTTGCTACCAAATTTCGCCATTGTTCCACTTTGACTTGACAAAACTAGACTGCGAATGATAATTATGCCATGAATTGAGGAAATTCCCAACTCAGCAACAAGCAGCTTGTTAGTTAATTTTTGTCATTGATTATACGTTAATAAAACATTAAGCATGGAAATGCTCATGAATCATGCATAAAGTTATGTATTACTCTATGACACAGCAGAAATTTTCTAAACAGTTAATATTACCTTGCCAGGGAGAAAAATGCGATTGCTTGTTTGAATTGCTAGCTGTAATTGCGATACAATGACTGCATGCACCGAAAAAAACGACAGTCCCCAGGGCGGAGTACACTTTGGCACGGGCGTGTCTCTCTAACGACAGCAACGCCAAGAAACAGCACCTATCAAAGCAATAAATATAGCTGAAAATTCTTTTCCGGAGTGTCGTGAGTGTGAGGGTAATAGTACGAGAATAGTTTTGTTGACAACAGCTTGCAGGCAACAGGAATTACCCCTGTGCAGCTTCAGGCTGGCAAAATGTTCGAAAATAAATATTGTTCTTGAAGTTAGCAGACAAGGCAACTACAAGGCAGCTTCTTGCAAGCTTGCAATATAAAAAGAATTATGCTTCGGTCTTCTTTATCTCCAGCAGCGCTAATTTTTCTTTATAGTACAATAGTAGCTTTAGCTGTTGCCTGTCGCGAAAACAAACAGACTGTTGCGACAGCTTACAAGCAGCAACAGTCCCAACCATTACCATCCCAAACAACACAGCCAAATGCCACAACTTCCCCAGTCACTGCAACTGCTGATGTTGCTGCAGCCAGCGCATTTGAATTGGGATTGGACAAAGCTGCTAGCGCCTACAGTATCAGTCAGTCTGCTCAGTCTGTAGAAGATTGGAAGTTAGTAGCAAGTCAATACCAGGAGGCGATCGCCCTATTGAAGCAAATAGAGCGCCCCAGTCCCTACTTTGCCATGGCCCAAAGCAAAATACGAGAATACCAGCGCTTGCTCAAACAAGCGCGACAGCAAGCTTTACCCGCTGCTTTGATTGCACCACCAGCAAAACCACCAAAAGTCATAGTTTCTATTCCCACACCGAGGACGACTCCCAACCTTTCCCAACCGCCCCTAGCTACAGTACAAGAAAAAGAAACCTATTCGCTAACACCCTCAGATTCACCAAACAACCGACAAGTATTAGTTGTCCCTACAATAGATCCAAAACCAACAGTATTTGTGGCTCCAATTAAACGCAGAATCGGAGGTACGCCCGTTATTGACGTTACCTTTAACGGCAACAAGCAATTTGAAATGATATTGGATACAGGAGCAAGCGGAACCGTAATTACCCAAGCGATGGCGGATGCCCTTGGTATCATACCAGTAGCAAAGGCAAAAGCAAACACCGCCAGCGCCAAAGCGGTGGAATTTCCAGTTGGTTACGTAGATTCGATGGAAGCTGCTGGCATAGTAGTCAGAAAAGTTGGAGTGGCGATCGCTGGGTCAGAACTGGAAACCGGACTGTTGGGACACGACTTTTTCGGCGACTACGAAATCACGATCAAGCGTGACGCCATCGAATTTCGCCCTCCATCTCACCATCAGCAACTCAATTCCTCAGAAACTGAATTAACTGCTCCAACTTTACCCAAGCAGCACCACTTTCAAGAATATCCTTAGCCATTTTTATACCTTGCAGGTGATCCAAAAACGGTACAGCACCACCCACTTGCAACGCCAAAGCAGCATTTAACGCTACCACATCCCGTTGCTCCACCGTTCCCTTACCTTGCAGCACTGCTTTGAGGATCTCAGCATTTTCCCGCACGTCACCACCCTGAATAGCTGTGACAGGAGCAGCAGTTAAACCCAGTTGTTGGGGATCCACAGCAGTTAGCTGTACTTCTCCTGCCGATAACACAGCTAAGTCAGTAAGATCCCCCAATCCAGCTTCGTCCAATTTTTCTCGTCCGTGCAGAACAATCCCCCTTTGCGTACCCAGTTGCTGTAAAGCTTCGGCGATCGTTAACAGTAGCTTCGAATCGAAAACTCCGATCACCTGTCCCGTCGGACGCCAGGGATTTACCAAAGGTCCTAATAAATTAAATACCGTTCGTACCTTCAGAGTTTTGCGCAAGGAGGCCACTGCTTTGAGGGCGGGATGCCAACCAGGAGCAAACAAAAAAGTAATTCCCACCTCAGCTAGCGCTGCTTCTACCTTTTGGCGACAAGAATGCAAATTAACACCCAAAAACTCTAACACATCTGCACTACCAACACGACTGGATGCCGAACGATTGCCATGCTTGGCAACCGGAATGCCACAGGCAGCAGCAACAAAAGCCACAGCCGTGGAAATATTAAAAGTTGAGGCTCCATCTCCCCCTGTACCACAAGTGTCAATCAAGGGACGCAAACCAGAGACTGAAGAAAATTCTTCCTCCCTTGCCACAGACTGAGATTGCAAAACCTGGGCCATCCCCGCTAATTCTTCCGCGGTTACTCCTTTACAGTGCAATGCTGCTAAAATCGCTCCTGACAATTCTGGAGGAATCGCTTCATCAAGCCATCCTTGCATCAATTCTGCTGCTTGAACACGGGACAAGGATTGGCGATCTAGTAATTGTTGCAGCAAGATTGACCAGTTTGGCCAGGATTGTGAAATACATGAAGAATTCATAAGATAACTGATACTACCATTTTTAGACAGGCCTTTTTGTTTCAAAGACAAAAGTTGAAGGTCACCAATCACAACTTTAGGACCTACCTTTTGAAATCATTAGACACTGTTTTCGGCATCTTCTCAAGATTTACTTCCAACTTCGCATAAATCAATTAATACTACTTTTTTGCTAAGGAAATTTTAGGAAATTACAGTGATTTTACTCTAGTCAATGTATGTTAAATAATATACAAATATAAAAATATATCAGTATGCAGAAATAATTGCCAGCGAACGCATCAAGTCAGATGGGATTGATACCGAGCAAGGGTACCGCTAGAAATACAGAAAAAGCTTTATGTGTAAAATTTCATCAAACAGGCAGGTCAAAGTGTTTTTCAAAAAACTGCAAGATCGGACTTTTCCTGGCAGCTTCGCTAACAATACTGAAAATAGCGATCTTTTCTCCCAAACAGCAGCAAGTGAAGAACTGCTTTACATGGTGACAGACACAGCTCCTGTAATGATTTGGATGGCTGGATGCGATGCGCTTTGCCATTACTTTAACTCGGTTTGGCTAGAATTTACCGGGCGATCGCACTTGCAAGAAGCAGGTAACGGATGGATAGAAGGAGTACATCCAGAAGATAGACAACAAATTTACGATAGCCATTTAAATGGCTTGCAAAAGCAGCAAAAGTTTCAAAGACAATATCGCCTGCGTCGCGCAGATGGAGAATATCGATGGATTTTGGATACAGCAGCACCGCAATTTACTGCTGACGGTAGTTTTTTTGGCTACATCGGCTATGCACTAGACATCACCGATATCAAACTTCCAACTACTACAGAACAAGCGCCATGGAAACCGCTGGATGCAGTGTTAACAGGATTGCAAAATGGCAATCTTGCCAAGTTAAATCTTACAGAACGCCAACAGGTGCAAGAGGCACTCAAAGCAAGCTACAATCTTTTACATTCGGTTATCGATAGCATTCCAGATATCATCTGCGTCAAAGATATTCAAGGGCGCTACGTCTTAATTAACTCTAGTTGCGCCAGCGTTTTCAAAAAACCAATCACAGAAATTATCGGCAAAGATGATACGGCGTTTCTACCAACAGCAGTATTTGCAAACAAACAAATAGATTCAAGAGTCATCGCCACAGGAACTGCTGAAACCTTCGAAGAATTGTTACCACAAGACGGAGTTTCTTGCACTTACCTGACAACTAAAAGTCCCTGGCGCGACACCCAGGGCAATATAATCGGTGTAATTACCATTAGCCGCAACATTAGCGATCGCAAACGTAGCGAAGAATCCCTACAAGCATTAGTAGCAGGAACAGCATCAGTTACCGGCGAAGAATTTTTTCCAGCTTTAGTACGTCATTTAGCCAACGCTTTGGGAGTTGACTACGCTTTAGTTGCTGAAAAAATTAATCAAAATTCTGACACAGTGGTATCATTAGCCTTCTGGGAAATAGACAAACTAGGAAAAAACTTTGAGTACAACTTAGCTAACACTCCTTGCGAACTTGTTTACCAAAATGAAGTACGTTGCTTTACCCACAACTTACAGAAATTATTTCCTCAAAACCAAAACGCAATTTCTTTAAATCTAGAAAGTTACTTAGGAACCCCTATTTTAGATATCTCCGGTAATGTTATCGGACATTTATGCGTATTTGATACTAAACCCATCTTACAACCAGAGCACGCCCAAGCAATTTTAAAAATCTTTGCAGCCCGAGCAACAGCAGAATTGCAACGCCAGCATGTGGAATCTGCACTGCGTCAATCGGAAAGACAGTTTCGAGAACTTGCTCGCAAAGAATCACTTCTGAATCATCTTTCCAGTCAAATTCGAGCTTCATTAGATATTAGTACGATTCTAGAAACAGTAGTTACGGAAATTCGCAATTTATTGCAAATTGATTTGTGTTTTTTTACTTGGTATCGTTCTGAAACTGAATCTCCCTACTGGGAGATTGTTCAAGAAGCAAAAGACCCTGCTGCTCCAAGTTTGCTGGGGTTAATATCAACCACTGAAGAAATAGGACCAATAGCACAAAAAGTTCTTTACAGAGAAATCATTAGATTAGAAGATGTACAAGCTACACCCGATCCCCTGTCACGAAACTTCTTCATGAGTTTGGGTTTGACAGCCATACTAGTATTGCCCATTCACACTCAATCTGGAGAAATAGGTGCTTTGTCTTGCAATTACTTTGGTGGCTCTCGCCACTGGCTGGATAGTGAAGTAGAATTGCTATTGGCAGTTGCCGATCAAGTTGCGATCGCCATCGATCAAGCAGAACTCTACAAACAAAGCAAAGCTGCAGCTCAAACAGCTCAAGAAAAAGCCCAGCAATTAGAAGAAACTTTAAGGGAACTGCAAGCTACCCAGACTCAATTAATTCAAACTGAAAAAATGTCGAGCTTGGGACAGCTGGTCGCTGGCGTAGCTCACGAAATTAATAACCCAGTCAATTTTATCCACGGAAATATTAATTACATAAGTGAATACATGCAAGGTCTGCTGCGCTTAGTAGAACTTTACCAACAATACTATCCTACCCCAGTAGCAGAAATTCAAAAGGAAATTGAGGCGATTGATTTAGAGTTTCTCAGCCAAGATTTACCCAAAATTCTTGCTTCTATGAAAATCGGAACCGATCGCATTCGCCAAATTGTCCTGTCTTTACGCAACTTTTCTCGCTTAGACGAAGCGGATATGAAGGAAGTTGATATTCATCAAGGAATTGATAATACTTTACTTCTGCTACAAAATCGTCTCAAAGCTACAGCAGAGCACCCAGAAATTCAGATCTTAAAAGAATACGGCCAGCTCCCACCTGTGGAGTGTTATGTCGGTCAGCTCAATCAAGTGTTTATGAATTTATTAGCTAATGCCATCGATGCATTAGAAGAAGAATTTGGAACTAAAAACTCGGACAATATAAACCCTATTTCCCATACCCAAAACCCACTTCCGCAAATTCGCATTCGCACCGAACAGCAAGGAAATCTTGTTTTTATCCGCATAGCTGATAATGGTCCTGGAATGAAAGAAGAAGTGCGACAAAAGTTATTCGATCCCTTTTTCACCACCAAGCCTGTAGGTAAAGGTACAGGCATGGGTTTGTCAATCAGCTACAAAATTATTGTAGAAAAGCATCAAGGTCAACTTCAGTGTATTTCAGCACCGGGTAAAGGAGCTGAGTTTATAATTGCTATTCCCGTGCGGCAACCAAAATGCTAACACTTGCGTAAATTCTACAGTTAGTTGTGTTCGCTCCAACTTTTCCAAACGGGAAGTTATCATGAATTATGAACAGTAAAATTGTTCTGTGGCAAATCAAAGTATATTTAAGAACTTAATTTTCCCAAAAAAGCTTGTTTTTTAATTGTGAAACTTAAGTAAATTTAACCAAATTTTAGTCATAAATTATCTAATTACCTGTTAATCTATTATTAGTTCACTTTTTGCTGCAACATTTGAACCCTCCAGAGTCTTGTTATTTGAAAGATTTTGGAGGGATTCTTTGCAGAGGTTGTACCTTTGCTATTTGCAAATAAGCTTCCTTAGGATTTAATCAATAAGGGGTGTAATTAGCCTGTGGAGTGCGATCGCAAACAAATTCCCAGACAAAGCAGCTGTGTCATAGAAACCGCCAAGTCCTACTTGCTCAACCAAGTAGCACCTAAAGCTAACGACATCGACACGAACTTTCAGTCCTTAAAGGATGCACTGCGAGGTTTGGGAGAATTAGGTTTACTCGCTTTACGCCTTCCGCAAGATTGGGGTGGGAAACAAGTCAGCGAAACAACCTTTGGTGAATTTCAAGAACTAGTAGCTCGCTATTCTGGCGCTTTAGCTTTTTTGCAAACTCAACATCAAAGCGCTGCTGGAATGCTTGCTAACAGCACTAATTCCGATCTTCAACAAACCTATTTACCCTACATGGCAAAAGGCGAAGTGTTAGTAGGCGTTGGCTTTTCCCAACTGCGACGGGAAGGAGAACCCCTAACTGCAGCCGTACCAGTATTGGGAGGATATCAAATAGATGGCATCGTACCCTGGGTAACAGGATGGAATATATTTCAAGATTTTATTGTCGCTGCTACATTACCTGACGGTCAAGTTGTTTTCGGAATTGTACCCTTTCAGGAAACCGAACAAGAGTCGGGGGGGAAAATAGAGTTTACCTTACCAGCGCAGCTGGCAGCAATGACATCAACCAACACTGTCAGTGCGACTTTAAAGCGCTACTTCTTACCCCAAAAGCAGGTAGTAGCGGTAAAAGCTGCAGACTGGATTCATGAAAATGATAAAAATAAAGTGCTGCGCCCTACCTTTTTGCTTACGGGTTGTGCTTTAGCTGCTTTGGATATTATTGAATCTGCCACAAACACAAAATCCCTGCCTTTTATAGACAAAGCTTTTGTATCTCTGCAACAAGAACTGAGCAATTGCCGCGCCGCCATTCGCAAAGCACAAGAATATTCCGAGGTGGAGCTGGAAAAAAAATTACAACTGCGAGCCTGGGCTATTGATTTAGCAACCCGCATAGCTTGTGCAGCAGTCACCGTTTCCGGCGGCACTGCTAATTACATGCATCATCCGGCACAGCGAGTATATCGGGAATTACTAGTATTTACGGTCACGGGTCAAACTAGTGCTGTTATGGAAGCGACTTTAGAGAGATTAACGGGCAGGTTTTTCCCGTCCTCAGCAATTGCACCCCAAAGTATTACCTACTCCCAAGTTGTTCACTTGAGTCACGTTATTAATCCTAATATTCCCCGGTGGCAGGATGACCCAGCTGTAGAATTTGAGACTGTAGCACAAATAGAAAAAGATGGTTATTACCTGCGACGTTTTTCCCTTGGAGAACACACTGCTACCCATATTAACGCTCCCAAGAGTTTCCACAATGTTGGCATAGGAATTGACCAATATCCAGCTACATCCTTGGTCGTACCTGCAGTAGTGATTAACATCCAACAGCAAGCAGCAGCACATCCAGACTACGCCCTGGCGATCGCAGATATTTTGGCATGGGAAAAGCAACATGGAGAAATTCCCGCCGGCAGTGTCGTAATACTTTATACAGGTTGGCAAGCCAAATGGAGCGATCGCGCTGCCTTTTTCAACCAGGATTCCCAAGGAGGTATGCATTTTCCTGGGTTTGGCAAAGACGCCATTCAGTTTCTCCTCCAGGAACGTCAAATAGCCGGAGTCGGCATTGATACCCACGGTATAGACCCGGGACAGGATACAACTTTTGCCGCCAATCGGCTGGTATTAGAAAAACCACGCATAGTCTTGGAGAACCTGACAAATTTAGATCTACTACCTCCCAAAAAAGTTACTCTGGCGATCGGAATTTTAAGACTGCAAGATGGTTCCGGCTCTCCAGCAGGAGTAATGGCATTTTTTTAACTTGACGGTCACCAAGAAAGCAAGCCACAATTGCTAAGATGAGTACAAAAGTTCCAGCGCCTCAATCACAGCGCTGAGTGTTATGACTACTCCACTTATTTGTAACAATTATATAAACGGTCAATGGAAAAGTGCAGCAACAGCTATCCTAGAAAGTCGCAACCCCGCCAACAAGGATGAAGTTGTGGCTACCTTTGTCCGTTCTACAACCGCTGACGTGGATGCAGCAGTAGCCGCCGCCCGCCAAGCCTATCGCAGTTGGCGACTCGTTCCTGCCCCCGCTAGAGCAGAATATATATTTAAAGTTGGGGAACTGCTCGGTCAACACAAAGAAGAACTAGCGCAATTAATTAGTAGGGAAATGGGCAAGCCCCTGCTAGAAGCAAGGGGAGACGTACAAGAAGGAATAGACTGCGCCTTCTACAGTGCTGGAGAAGGACGGCGGTTGTTTGGACAAACCGTACCGTCAGAAATGCCCAACAAATTCGCAATGACAGTACGCATGCCAATAGGCGTTTGCGCCTTGATTACTCCGTGGAACTTTCCCGTGGCAATTCCCTGCTGGAAAATTATGCCCGCTTTGGTGTGCGGTAACACCGTTATCCTCAAACCCGCAGAAGACTCCTCCGCCTGTGCAACCAAACTTGTCGAAATTTTTGCCCAAGCAGGTCTACCGCCAGGAGTCGTTAACCTAGTGCACGGAATAGGTGAAGAAGTCGGGAAAGCCTTGGTAGAACATCCTAATGTAGATTTGGTGTCCTTTACAGGTTCCTCCGAAACCGGAGCACAAGTGGGCGCTATCTGCGGCCGCACTTACAAACGGACCTGTCTGGAAATGGGCGGCAAAAACGCCCAAATCGTTATGGAAGATGCAGACTTGCAACTGGCTGTTGACGGTGCAGTTTGGGGAGCTTTCGGTACCGCCGGTCAACGCTGCACAGCCACCAGTCGCCTGCTTTTGCATCGAGAAATCAAGGAAAAATTTACGGCGATGCTAAAAGAACGTACCAGTAAATTGCGCTTGGGTGCAGGTACCGATCCCCATACCGACGTCGGACCCATCGTCAACGAAAGACAACTACAACGAGTCAAACGATACGTTGAAATTGCTCGCCAAGAAGGAGCAACAGTATTAATCGGTGGAGAAATAGCTGGTGAGGAACAACTGCAAAATGGTTACTTCTTCCAACCAACAATTCTCGATCGCGTCAAACCGAAAATGCGGGTTGCTCAGGAAGAAATATTCGGACCAGTGGTAGCGTTAATAGAAGTAAATTCCTTTGAAGAAGCTATAGCTGTCTTGAATGACACCAACTACGGCCTTTCTTCCTCGATCTATACCCGCGACATCAACCGCGCTTTTGCTGCCATACGCGATATCGAAGCGGGAATTACTTACATCAACGGTCCCACCATCGGAGCAGAAGTACATTTACCCTTTGGCGGAGTCAAGCACACCGGTAACGGACACCGAGAAGCAGGAACTACTGCCTTAGATATTTTCACGGAATGGAAAACTGTGTACGTAGACTTTTCTGGCAGTCTGCAGCGTGCCCAAATTGACAATCGCGGATAGTTAAACTAACTGTAGAAATTCAACAGCTAACTAGCGGATGGGATAAGAATTTCTCTCTGATGGTGTTACACCCTGGCTGGGGGTGATTGCAATCACAAGTGAAATAGAAGCAATTGTTACTGCCAGCGCTAGCCAGAAAGCGTTGAATTTGAAGTGATTATTTATTTAAGTAATTCTACAAGACTATGTTAAGCATTTCTGTAAATAAATATTTACCAACATCGCCCCGTCTGGTAACTTCCCTACCCGGACCGCGGGCAAGAGATATTATAGAACGCGATCGCGCTGTCACTTCTCCTTCCTATACCCGCGACTATCCCTTAGTAGCAGCTCGTGGCGAAGGTTGTATGGTCGAAGATGTAGATGGCAACGTCTTTTTAGACATGACCGCAGGAATTGCAGTTACCGCCACAGGACACGCCCATCCAGAAGTTGTACAAGCAATTCAAACACAAGCTGCCAAGCTCCTGCACATGTCAGGTACTGATTTTTACTACCAACCAATGGTAGAATTGGCGGAAAAATTAGCCGCTCGCGCTCCTTTTCCACCCGTTGCAGGCACTTTTCCTGCAAGAGTGTTCTTTACCAACTCCGGTGCGGAATCTAATGAAGGTGCAATCAAATTGGCAAGATACTATACCAGACGCTCTCTGATTGTTGCCTTTTTAGGAGCATTCCACGGCCGTACCTACGGCGCGATGTCTTTGACTGGTTCCAAAGCAGTACAAAGAGCGGGATTTGGCCCTCTTGTTCCAGGAATAACCCACATTACCTACGGAACTCATGCCAGTTTAGATTATCTCGAAAAACATCTTTTTACCGCTACACTACCACCGCAAGAAGTAGCAGCAATAGTTGTAGAACCAATTCAAGGAGAAGGCGGCTACATCGTACCCGAAGATGGTTTTTTAGAACGCATTCGTCAAATATGCGATCGCCACGGCATTCTTATGGTTGTTGATGAAGTACAATCAGGTATGGGACGCACGGGGCGTTTGTTTGCAATCGAACATTGGAATGTAATGCCCGACATCATTACCACAGCTAAAGGAATTGCTAGTGGTTTACCTTTAGGAGCTATTCTCTCCCGTCCCCAAATTATGACCTGGTCCCCAGGCTCCCACGCTACAACCTTCGGCGGCAATCCCGTTGCCTGTGCAGCTTCTATTGCTACCTTACACCTGCTGGAAAATGGCTTGATGGCTAATGCATCCCGTATGGGAGAACAATTGCAAGCAGGCTTGACCCAGCTGCATCACTCATTTCCCACAATTTCCCTACCGCGCGGCAAAGGCTTGATGGTAGCGGTAGACTTATTGGACGATGAAGGTAATCCCGATCCAAAATTACGCGATCGCGTCATCCAAGAAGCATTCTTACGCGGTCTGTTATTGCTCGGTTGCGGAAAAGCAGCGATTCGCTTTTGTCCGCCTTTGGTTATAGACAGCAATCAAATTCAGATAGCTCTGAGCATACTCAAGGAAATTTTCCTAAATTGAGATTAAAATTCCAGCTAATAGCGCTCGGACACCCAAGCGCTGCTAAAAGTTCAATCCAGAATCACCTGACGTATCTGGGTAACAACCTGGAGCTGCTCGTCACCTAAAAGCTGCACTTGAGTCAACAATTCAGTCATAAGTTGCAACTTTTGCCGCAGTTGCTCGAGAAAATCTGCAATTGGCTGTAACATCTGCTCGTACAAATTAACTCGAGCAGAAAATTCTACAGTTGCAGTCCGCAAGGATAGCAAATCTTGTTCCATCGCGTCCAGTTCCTGGCGCTTGCTCTTTTGCTGGTCCGCCTGCTGTTGTATAATTTCTTGCGTCTTTTCCACCGATACCTGCATCTGCTCTATTTCTCGTTCCAAATTTTGCAGTGCTTCCGAATGTCTTTGTCGCTGCTTTTCCATCTGTAGCAGTATAGGACTCAAATCTAATTTCTCTTCCTGGAAATAAGCACAAAGCTGCTCTTGTCGGCGTAGCAGCACTGCTTTATGTTGCTTGAGAAGTCCCTGACATTCAAGCAAATGACGACGTTGTCCCACCAGTGTTTCATTTAGCATTTGATAGTGGTCTTTTTCGTCTGCCAATTCAGTTTCTAATTTACTTCTTTCGGGTTCAGACGCCCGCTCAATCTTTTTTTGTAATTCTTCTATAGTTTCTAGCTTATCTTTTAATTCTTGTTCCTGTTCTTTGACAAAACTTATATCTATATTTAGTTTTCCCTGTAAGTCCTGCACAATTTTTTGCAATTCTTCCAAAGGCATTTTTTCTAAGGCAATTTCATCCACTGGTTGGCTGGTAAATCCATCCCCAGACATCGCGGCCAAAAATTGTATCTGCTGATATAAATCTTCTTGCTGTCGCAATTGCTTTTTCAGTTGAAAAGCATACTCTTGTTTAGCACTGAGAGTAACTATATTTGCTTTCAACTGTGCTGTTTGTTCTTCTAGAGAATGTTGAGCTTGTTGCCAATCATTTTGACGCTCAGAGAAAATTTTTGACAAGCGATCTAGTTCTGCTTGCTGCTGGTCAACCACTGTTTTCTGCTGCTCGAACTGCTGATAGTAGAAGCTGACAACAGCTTGTTGCTTTTCCAACATTTCCAATGCTGCTTGCAGGTGTTCTTGCATCACCGGTACACGGGGAGTAACACGATCGCAAAAACGATCTAGTAAGTCGTTGAGCGTTCTAGTTTGCTCCTCAGACAGTACCTTTTTCTGCAGTAGTTGAGCTTGACATTCCTCTAAGCGACGCTGCTCACCCTGCAAATGCTCCCAAGCTTCTTGTAGTTGCTGGCGGTTGCGTTCAATTTCTGCTCGCAACTTTTCTATTTCTCCACGAGAAGTTTCAACTGCTTGTTTTTCTTGCTGCAAACGTTGAAACTCATTTTCCATATTTTCTAACTGTTCCAAACGCGTTTCTATTTCCTGTTCGCGGCGATTCAGTTCATGCGCTTGATAGGTCAGCGATTGTTTCCAGTGGTCAATCTCTTCTTCCTTGACCTTGAATTTTTCCAACTGGCGGGAAAAATTCTGCAAAATGTTTACCAACGGCCGTCCCGCCTCTTGAATCCGCTGTATTTGACGCTGAGGACTCAGTTCCACCAGTATCAGCGCGCCATCGTTATATTTACTGGCTTCCTCAGCAGAGATTATATCTTCTGATACGATACTCCAACTCTGGTCCGTCCGCTGACAAGCTAACAGTTTCAGTTCTGTTTTGCCAGCACCAGTAAGTAAACTGCCTTTTTGTTTTTGTACTTCTGCTAAATACAGCACACCTTTAATCCTTTTGATGGACTTAATACTAGTGTTGTTAACTATACGTGGATAATTGGGGAGCCTGCCTTGTTCAGACTACCAAGGAAACAAGACAGGTAAAATATAACAGACGAGAGTTTTACGCCTGAAACCACTTTATTGCTTCCTAAATATTTTCTCCTGTTAATAGTTATATTGGCTACCGTGTTATCACTCAGTTGTTCTCGAAATATTACGGTAGTAAAAAGAGTATAAAGTATGTTGTATTAATTAGTAAGGAAGAGCTAGTATAAAAATTTTCTCTCACCCTTCATCCCTTTATTAAAAGCATAAAACATCGATGCAGGGAAATTTAAATGAAATTGATATTCGCAGTATTTTTCAATTGATCGAGCTAGGACAGCGTACGGGGCTTTTATTCGTAGAAGCCGACAGCAATCACCACAGCTATTTCAGACCGGGTTGGGATGGAGTTGACTACTATGCTTGCAGTCACAGCGATCGCCCATCGTGGTACGTATTTTTTCTCAACGGTCAAATTATTTATGCAGCTAGCGGTGATAACAGTTTATCGCGTCTCAACGATTATTTGCATCAATATCAAGTTCAAGTACAACTAGAGCAACACCAATTAGACTGCTTAAAAACTTTTAATACCCTAGAATACGCTTCCTTGTGGAAACTACTGGAAGAAAATGTAATAAATACTACACAAGCCCGCAGTATTATTCGTAGCTTGGTGTACGAGACTCTTTTCGATCTGCTGAACTTGCAGCAGGGTAGCTTTATTTTTGAAGTTGGCTCAGCACTAGTTCCCCAGCTAACTACCTTAGAAATTGCCCCTGCCCTTTCCCACGCCATCAAGCAAGTAAAAAATTGGAAACTTTTATACCCTTATATTCAGTCACCCGAGCAAATTCCCGTAGTTACTAACATAGCGAATCTACGCTCTTGGCTACCGGAAGTAACTGTAAATAAGTTACAACACTGGGCAGATGGTAAAACGAGCCTGCGTCGGTTGGCTCGTTACCTCCATCGAGATATTGTCACAGTAGCAAAAGCCATACATCCCTATGTTCAGCAAGGATGGGTGCAGCTAGTAGATGCATCTAAATTACTGACAGATAAACCGCCAAGTCCACAACAAAGTCGAAAGCAATGCGTATTGTGTATTGATGATGCGATCGCTATCTGTAGTGCTGTACAACAAACTTTACAAGCCCAAGGCTATGAAGCGATCGCTTTGAGCAATCCTTTAGAAGCACTCGGTTTAATTTTTCAACTCAAACCCGATCTGATTTTTTGCGATCTGGTGATGCCAGAATTAGATGGCTATGAAATTTGTGCGATGTTACGGCATTCTAGAGCTTTTCGACTGGTACCAATTGTGATACTGACTGCCAAGGAAGAATTTTTAGACCGAGTCAGGGCAACAATAGTAGGAGCGACCGATTACTTAACCAAGCCATTTGGGAATAATGAATTAGTGATCCTGGTGGAGAAATATCTTAATTACCCGAGACTTTGAGTAACAAAAGAGACATAGCACTTGTGGATTCAGTCAAACATGGAGTAAAAAATATTATCACAGAATTTAGGATATACAATTTCCGATGTATGTATAAATTTTACAAATTATATATATTCGGTAATTCAGGAAATGTTCCCAACAGGAACGTTGACATCAAAAAGATAAGGCATGTATGAGTACAGTTCTAATTGTGGAAGACAGTATTGCCCAAAGAGAAATGATTACAGACCTACTAAAAGCAAGTGGCTTAACGGTTACCCATGCCAGCGATGGAGTAGAAGCCTTGGAAGCAATTCAAAACGCTCCCCCCGATCTAGTGGTATTAGATATCGTTATGCCCCGCATGAACGGCTACGAAGTGTGTCGCAGATTAAAGTCCGATCCGAAAACCCAAAATGTTCCTGTAGTCATGTGTTCTTCTAAGGGTGAAGAATTCGATCGCTACTGGGGAATGAAACAAGGTGCAGATGCTTACATAGCCAAACCATTCCAACCAACAGAACTGGTGGGAACCGTCAAACAACTGCTGCGAGGATAAGGATGATTACAAAATGGTGAGCAAACCAGACTTTTTAGGAGGCAGCGGACAAGACCACTTTCGTCCGGAATTACAAGTAGAAAGTCCTGAAGGTGAGTTGTACCTGCGGTTTTTCATACCTTCGCATCAGGAGTTTGCACTACTGGCCACTGGCATCCGGGAGGTAATTGAACTCAGTCCTGATAAAATTACCCCGATCCCGAATGCTTCTCCCATTCTTTTGGGTACTTTAAATTTACGAGGTCGAGTCATTTGGGTAGCTGACTTGGGTCAATTTCTAGGAGAAACAACAGCATTAGACACCGATCGCGCCGAAATTCCAGTGATAGCGATCGAAGAACAAGACACAATTGTAGGCTTAGCAGTAGAAGAAATCGGCGGCATGCACTGGCTGGACATGCAGCATCTAATGGCACCAACTAACGTGCCTGATACTATGGCTCCTTTTCTACGAGGAGAGTGGATATTAGATGCTCAAAAAAAACATTGCTTGCGACTTCTAGATCAAACAGCAATTTTACGAAGTGCGCGCTGGGCGGGATGAAATAGGGAGGCAAAGAGTAAATGGCAGCAAGTGTAGATGATTACGCACAGGCATATCAAAAGGCTCTAACAGCCTACGCGCAACAAAATTACGAACAAGCAGCTGTCCTCATTGATGAGGTAGTGCAAAATTTACCACACGATCCCAACACGCATTTGCTCAGAGGACATATTTATTATGTTTTGCAGCACTACGATGTAGCAAAAGTAGAATATCAAAAGGTCTTGGAATTAACTAAAGATCCAGAAATAGTCGGTTTTGCCAAAAATGGATTGGATAATATTAATCAATACCAACAACAAATAAATGATAATTCTCAGCCAATTCTTTCTTCTTTAGAAGATGAACAAAAATTTCCGGAAATATCGCCAGAAGACTCCCTTGATAGCAACCCATTTGAAATTCCTTTAGAGGTTAGAGACTGGGAGCCAGCATCAGGTAATTATTCCCAAAATTACGACGACAATCCTTTGATTTTAAGTTCCCAAGAAACAGAAGATTACCAAGGGAAAAATATTTTACAAAAGCCAACTCCAGTAGAGTCATCGACACCTTTAGAAGAGGTATCGTTGCCACCAAAAGCAGAAAAACCCAAAAATTTAGATGCTTCTGGAACATTGGTAAAGCCAATTGACTCCCATCAAAAATTGACAATAAATCGTTTTGAAGATGAAACTTTGCTTGTACAAGAGTCGAGAATTAACGAGGAATTGTTAGGAACAAATAATTGTAAAAACGAGCACGATCAAAAGCTTTCATCGCCAAATTCTCTCCCCAAAAACTTGTCTTTAGAAGAAGAAAAATCTCCACAAAATCCTGCTTACTTAAACCGAGGTAGTAGTCTTGTTGAAGAAGATGACAGTTTCGATCTAGAGGCATTTGAATCGGCTTTTGGCTCGGAAAATTTTTCCGATGCTGAAGATACAAACAGTACGACAAATGGCAAAACAGTCCGGGGAAGCAACATAGAGTTTTTAGATGACTTTGATGAATTTGACGATCTAGGTGATATTCAAGCAGAATTTGACTTTGCAGCAGATTCCAATTTGAGTGACTCCCAGTCGGATTCTGGAGCGCTCGCACCACAAAGCAAGCACAGCAGCAAAGGTATTGAAAACCTCCACAGCATTCAAAGAAAAGAAAAAACAGGCGGTCTTTTAGAAAAAGAGCGGGAAGATGAACTGTTTAGTATCACCGGTTCCCAGGAAGCAGTACCAATTTTTACCCCAGAGGATGTTGTTAACATTGAACCCCAACCCAGTGTTGAACAAGGCTTGTTAGCCCCCCTTGAAAATGCTCCACTTGCAACCAAGCAATGGATAATTGGTGGAACCGCCGGTTTAGTTTCGGCTTTGGTTATAGCTGCTGTTACCTTCACCGCCACAACAATTTCTCCACCACAACAACGGGTATCAATACGAAATACAGGTTGGATAATGGCGTTAGCCGCAGGAATTGCCAGTTGTACAACCACGGGCTTGATGGGCACTCTCAGTATCAAGCAGTTACGCCGCAGCGTCAAAGATTTGCAAACACAATTTGATGCCGTCCGGCAAGGAAATCTCAACGTTAAAGCCACCATTTATTCCCAAGATGAATTGGGACAGTTAGCCGCAGGTTTCAACGAAATGACTCGTGTGATTCTCGCAACCACAAATGAAGCGACACGCAAAGCTCAAGAACAAGAGGAAGCAAAAGAAAACCTGCAACGTCAAGTGATTCGCTTGTTGGATGATGTAGAAGGAGCTGCTAGAGGAGATTTGACCGTACAAGCTGAAGTTACCGCCGACGTGTTAGGAGCAGTTGCTGATGCTTTTAACCTAACAATTCAAAACCTGCGCGATATCGTACAGCAGGTCAAAGTAGCAGCACGGGAAGTTACCAAGGGAGCTACCAACTCCGAAACCTTTGCCAGAGCATTATCTAGCGATGCTTTGCGGCAAGCAGAAGAGTTGGCAGCAACATTAAATTCCGTACAGGTAATGACCGATTCTATTCAAAGGGTAGCAGAAGCAGCACGAGAAGCTGAAGCCGTTGCCCGGGACGCTAGTGCAATTGCCCTCAAAGGTGGTGAAGCTGTGGAAAATACTGTGGCTGGTATTTTAGAAATTAGGGAAACTGTTGCTGAAACCACCCGCAAAGTAAAACGCCTAGCAGAATCCTCCCAAGAAATTTCAAAAATTGTAGCCTTAATTTCCCAGATCGCCTCTAGAACCAACTTGTTAGCACTCAACGCCAGTATAGAAGCAGCTAGAGCAGGAGAAGCCGGTAGAGGGTTTGCAACTGTGGCAGATGAAGTGCGCCAGCTGGCAGACAAATCGGCTAAATCACTCAAAGAAATAGAAGAAATTGTCCGCCAAATCCAGAGCGAGACAAGCTCGGTAATGACAGCAATGGAGGAGGGAACACAACAGGTAATCCAAGGTACCATCCTGGCAGAAGAAGCCAAGCGATCGCTAGAAAATATCATTCAAGTAGCCAACCGCATCGATATTCTCGTGCGCTCCATTACCGCAGATACGGTAGAACAAACGGAAACCTCCCGTGCTGTAGCTCAAGTAATGCAATCAGTAGAATTGACAGCTCAAGAAACTTCCCAAGAAGCACAAAGAGTGTCCGGTGCTTTACAACACCTGGTAAGTGTTTCCCGAGACTTAATCTCGTCCGTAGAACGTTTCCGAGTCGAAGCTTCTGAAACTAGGTAAAGGATGGAAAGTAATAAATCCTTCATCCTTTAGCCTTTGTCTTTTTGTTTTTATCCTTAGATTCTGTTTGTTAATTGTTTATCCTTCATCCTTATTCTATGCTGCCAGAACAACAACAGCGCATTTTAGGTTACTTTATTGAGGAAGCAAAAGATCACCTCAATACTATCGAACAGGGATTGCTGAACCTTCAAAGTACCGTCAAAGACTCGGAAATGCTCAACGAAATCTTCCGAGCAGCTCACTCCATTAAAGGAGGAGCAGCAATGCTCGGTCTTAGTAGCATTCAACTAACTGCTCACCGCTTGGAAGACTGCTTCAAAGTCTTGAAAGAGCATTCTGTACAGGTAGATCAAAAGCTTGAGTCTTTGTTTCTTGAGGTATCTGATACCCTCAAAGCGCTGTTGGATAATTTACAAGGACCGTTTGGCTTAACAGAAGAGATCGCCAATCAAATCATGTCAAAAGCCGAACCGGTTTTTCAATGCTTACACGAACATCTCAACTTACTCGTTCAACAAGAAAGTAGTACAGTAAAAACCATAGGTGGCGATAATTGGCAAAAGCGCCAAAATCAAGTTATGCAAATCTTGCGGGAAATGTTGCACCTGTTCAAGCAGTCAGCAACTCCCGAAATACGGCAAAATCTTCAGAACTGCTGTCAGCAATTAGCCCAAATTGGTATAGACTTAAACAGTCCATCTTGGTCTAATTTATGTCAATCGGCAGCTAGAGCGATCGCTGCTGAAGAAAATACTTTCCTCACCTTAGCAAAAATCGTCATCACAGATATCAAAAAAGCTCTCGAATTAGCTGTTGCAGGTAAAGAATCTGAAATTACCATCACCGCGCAACTACAAGCGTTAATTCCTCCTCAAAAATTTGATTTTGTTGATGAGCGAACTAAAGAATCTGCTCCTTTAGCGGTCTTTTCCAGTAATGTTGAGACCACTAATACTGAGAATTTGGATTTCACAACTGCTCGCTCGCTCCCATCTGCAAATGTGCAAGCAGAAAATGTAATTACAACAAACCTGGGTGCGAACCAATTAAGCATCGAGACAGAGGATTTACTTGAATTTACTGCCGATCCGCAGCCAATAGATTCAGAATTACAAGAGCTAGAAGAGGAAGCTCCAATACTTGGTAGTTTTGATACTAATGCTCACGGACCGGAGGTAGGAGTAGCTGAACTGAGTACTCTTGCTCAATTATTCGAAAGCGACACTCCTGAGTTCAACGAAACTTGGGATATTGAAGAGGAAGTTATTGAATCTGCTCCTAGCAGTAACGAGACGGAAACTGACAATAACGAAAGCGAAACGGAAGATATTAGTGATGATTTTGTAGAATTGTTGTCTTTGGAAGGAAAAACAAGCATCAGTAATCCTCAGGCAACAACTGTAAATGAAGACTTAACCCTTGTAAATTTATTTGGGAATGATTTTTTAGAAGTAGAAAATTTAGAGTCGCAACATCAACAATCTAGTCAAATTATCCCAGGCATAGATGTAGCTTTACCAGAACCACCTGTTGCTCACCAGTTCGACTCTATAGACAATCCCACCCCTAGTCATCTTTGCACAAACGAGCCACAAGGCAATTTGGATGATTTATTTGCAGTCACTGAGAATCAAGATTCTCTAATAATTTTGCCTTCAGCGCAAGCAGATTGGAATTTAGATGATTTATTAGCACAGATAGAAGCCAATAGCAATTCGAATTTCGAAACCAATCAAGGATCTGAAGTTGATGATTTTTTTGATACGGTGTCAGCAACAGAAGCTACACAAGAAGATTTGAGCTTGTGGACACCGCAAGAAGATGTGGAAATTTCTGTAGGTGGAGATGATATTATTGGCGATCGCCAACAGTTGCTACCCACACCCACGATAGATTTAGAGTTGGAAGATTTAAATGTAGATTTTTCCCCTCCGCAGCAGCAGTCAGATTTGATGAAGCAGTACGGTCTAGAGGGTCCCTCTCAGGAGGAACTCCTACCGTTACTGTCAACCCCTGCAAAAGATGATTCGCTGGCAATATCAATAAGCGATCGCCCCTGCAGTAATGATAACTCCAACATCTCTGCAGATGCAGTGATTTTGACAAATACCCCAGAATCTCCCACAGAAATTCAAACTTTCCAACAACTAGAAACTCTTGAATTAACTCCAGAATTTACTAACTCCTCTACAGAAACTTTACAACAAGCTTTCCTTAAAGAGGATAATGATGAACATCTGATTATTACAGAGTTACCACCGCCTGAATTAAAGCCTGTAGAAGTTGACAGCACAAATACTTCTGTTGCTCCGACAGACCAATTAACTCAAGAACCCTTTTCTACGATTATTCAATCCGACATCAATTCTCATGCTTGTGAATCTCAAACATCACAAACACGTGTAGAGACCATAGGAGATATTGAAACTAGCATTGGTTTGGTTGATATATGGCAATCAACTGAAGCAGAACTTTTTGAAAATTTAAAAGAAGTTGATATTGCTGAAGCACAAACAGCACAAAACAAACACGAACCCTTAACAACAGAAATAGAAGATACTGCATTTTTGGAGCTTAGAAACGATACTCTGGCAGAAATTAATCCCACCACTGAGTTCGGCGAATTAGTCAAACAAGAAGTTGTTAAAAATACTGATCGGGAGGTAACTGCAGAACCAGAATTTGCACAACTGGAGGATCTGTTAAAAGAAGAAGTAAGTAAAGCTCAGGAGATTTCGGAATCAGAATTTGCACAACTGGAGGATCTGTTAAAAGAAGAAGTAAGTAAAGCTCAGGAGATTTCGGAATCAGAATTTGCACAACTGGGACAGATGCTTGCTGTCAATCAAAACGAACAAGATGTATCAGTCGCCCAGTCTGCTGCTGCTAATTTTTCACCAGTTTCTAATAAACCTGTTACCTCTCCAGACATAGATAATGAATTTAGAGATTTAGAGGGGATGGTAGGGGGAACTATAACATCTAGTACAGTCAATTTTAGAGGTGGACATAACTCTAGTTGGAGTACCTCTAGATTTGAAGAATTAATGAAGGTTCCAGTTAAACACCTCGATAATCTGAGCAATTTGGTAGGGGAGTTGGTAGTTAACCGCAATAAATTAGAGCAAGATCAAGAACGTCTGCGTCAGTCATTGGATAACCTGCTCAATCAGGTGCACCAACTTTCAGATGTGGGAGCAAAAATGCAGGAATTGTATGAGCGATCGCTATTGGAAGCTTCCTTATTAGCTAGCCGTAAGAACAGTGGTTTTGCTTCCACAAACACAGACAGAGGCTTTAGCGAATTGGAAATGGATCGCTTTACGCCTTTTCATATCCTCACTCAAGAAATAATTGAATTAATTGTACGAGTACGGGAATCAGCAAGCGACATTGATTTTATTACCGAAGAAACCGAACGGGTTGCGCGCCAATTTCGACAAGTAACAAGCCAATTGCAAGATGGGCTGACAAAAGCGCGAATGGAGCCTTTTTCTCAGGCTACTGACCTACTACCGCGGGGTGTGCGCGACAATTCACTCAAATATGGCAAGCAAGTGGAACTAGTCGTTCAAGGTCGAGACACCTTGATTGACAAGATGATTTTACAGCATCTCAAGACACCGCTAACACATTTGCTGAATAACGCTATTGCCCACGGCATTGAAACTCCTAGCGAAAGACAAGCAAAAGGAAAGCCACCTGTAGGAACTATAACTCTTAATGCTTTTCACCAAGGGAACCAAACAGTAATTTCAGTGAGCGATGATGGTGCGGGTATTGATATAGAAGCAGTCAAAGCAAAAGCAATGAAAGTAGGTCTAATAACTCCAGCCCAAGCCCAAATGATGTCTCCGATAGAAGTTTACGACCTACTTTTTCAGCCTGGTTTTAGCACTAAAGACCAAGCCGATGATTTAGCGGGTCGGGGCGTTGGTTTGGATGTTGTTCGCACCAAGATCAGTGAAATCAGGGGAACAATTACAGTCGATTCAACCCTAGGTAAGGGAACTACCTTTACAATTCGTTTACCACTGACGTTGAGTATTTGTAAAGCTCTCTGCTGCGTTTCCGAGCGGGCGAGAATTGCGTTTCCCATGGACAGTATAGAAGATGCACCAGACTTACCAGTAAAAAATATCCAACAAACTGCTGATGGTCAAAAATTTATTTTATGGCGTGATCGCTTATTACCATTCAAGCCCTTGAAAGAGCTTTTAACTTACAATCGCCAACTCAGTCGCGGCAACGTGTATGGTGGTAATCGAGATGATGATAAGATCTCGGTCATTGTTGTGCGATCGGCAACCACAATGGTAGCTTTACAGGTAGATCTTGTCCTCAGCGAGCAAGAAATTGTCATCAAACAATTTGAAGGACCTGCACCCAAACCTGTGGGTGTGGCTGGTGCTACCGTATTGGGCGATGGTCGGATCATGCCTATTGCGGACGTGCTGGAAATTATCGACATCTTCCAAGGACGGACATCCAAACAAAGCGCTGTTAGTATTTTGAATCAAAAAGGAATTCCTGGCCAAATCCAAACACTAGCTACAAAAATTGACCCAACGGTGTTAATTGTAGATGACTCCATTACTGTCAGAGAACTGTTGTCGCTAACCTTTAGCAAGGCGGGTTATCGGGTAGAACAAGCTCGTGACGGTCAGGAAGCGTGGGATAAGCTTCGCTCTGGTCTACCTTGCGATCTGGTCTTTTGTGACATTGAAATGCCTCGTTGCGACGGTTTAGAATTGCTTTCTCGGATTCGAAAAGACCCCAATCTCAATTATTTGCCTATTGCCATGCTCACCTCCCGGGGTGCGGATAAACACCGACAAATGGCTATTTCTCTAGGAGCAAGCGGTTACTTTACCAAACCCTATTTGGAAGAAGCTTTGCTGGAGGCGGCATCGCGGATGCTCAAAGGTGAAAAACTAATTAATACTGCTAGCACTAATGCCTAAGTTCTATGTTTCAGGTATCCGTGCATGCAGACAGAAACGAGCACAGTTTTTATCGCTCAGCGCTCGTTATTGTCAGGATGATACGTAAATTTTCTGAGAAATTTGGGTCTAAATTGATTTAGATAAAACTTGCTTGAGTGCTGTTACGAGTTTATCCACGTTTTCTTTGCGGCTGTTGAAACCCATCAATCCGATTCGCCAGACTTTACCTGCTAGTTCACCCAGTCCACTTCCAATTTCAATTCCGTGTTCCAATAGCAGTTGTCGCGCGATCGCTTTACCGTCTATTCCTTCGGGAATGCGAACTGTGGTCAGGGTTGGTAGGCGATACTCTCGTTCTACGTGTAAGGTTAGTCCTAAGTCTTGCAATTGTTGCCAAAGATACTCTGCATTTTGGCGATGGCGCTGCCAAGAGTTTTCTATACCTTCTTGGGAAAGCAAGCGCAGTGCTTCCCGCAATGCATAGTACATATTAATTGGTGCTGTGTGGTGATAAACGCGATCGCTACCCCAGTATTTGCTCAACAATGTCATATCTAAATAAAAGTTAGTTACTTTGGTTTGCCGCTGTTGCAATTTCTTCCAAGCACGGGGACTTATGGTCAAAGGGGAAGCACCAGGTGGACAGCTCAAACCCTTCTGACTGCAACTATAAGCTAGGTCGACATCCCACTCATCCAAAAATATGGGAACACCACCCAAACTAGTCACAGTGTCAATTAACAGCAAACAATCGAATTCACGACACAGCTGGCCAACTCCTTCTAAAGGTTGACAAGCTCCTGAGGATGTTTCTGCATGCACTAAAGCTAGGATCGCCGGACGATGAGTTTTGAGAGCAGTTTGCAGCTCTTCTAGCGAAAAAACTTGTCCCCAGGGTTTTGTAATTATCCGCACGTCTGCGCCGTATCGTTCCGCCATATCGACCAGACGGTTCCCAAAGTAACCAATTACACCAACTAACACCACATCACCTGGTTCCGTAACATTGGCAATTGTTGCTTCCATTGCAGATGTTCCCGTACCGCTGACCGCAATGGTAAAGGGGTTTTCTGTTTGCCATGCATAACGTAGCAGTGATTGAATCTCATCCATAACTGTAAAAAATGTTGGATCCAGGTGTCCCACTGGAGGAGTATTCATTGCTTGTAGAACTGCAGGATGAGCATTTGAGGGACCAGGTCCCAACAACAAGCGAGAGGGTATGGACAGAGGTTGAAGTTGCAATCTTTGGTTTTCACGAACGGACATTATTGGTGTCATATTTTTAAAATCTAGATAGTACTTTACTTAACGCATCATACCTTTGCAGGGGAAAAAGCCGTAGTTGTTGATTTTTGTTTTTGCACAAAAAACCACGGTTTACGGCACTAAATGATATATCCGACTAGCTTTATCTGAAGGAGTGTGCAAATTTTCTGTGCAAGTCTTTTGGAAACAGGGCGGTTATGTTTTTAGTTGATATCCAACTTTTGCCCCAACAATAAAACTTTATACTTTAATACTCTAGATAACTTTCACCACCAAGAACGTCTAAGACATCAGATTGCACGTGCAACTTTATTTTAGCGTTTCATTAGTGCAAATGGCGCGGAATATCTTGGATTTAGTTTAATTTTGCCAAATACGTTTTTCCACGCTTGCTAAGGTCGCCAAGGAATTGGCAACCGATCAGAGTAAGGTAGGAGTCGTAAAAATGCCGGAAAATTACACACCAGGTTATGGTACCGATGCTACAAACTTTATGCTGTATTTCAGGCTGCTTTCTTTGTTCCCTAACTGCGGACACTAATGTATTTACTAGATTGCGGTTGTGGTCGTGGTACAATTACCCTAGGTTTGGCAGGTGCGATATTCCTTCGGAGTCACTTCGTGAATGCTGCTGTGTTGTGACAGTAATTGACCAAGCAGTCTCGCAAATCGAGCTAGGGAGAATTAATAATATTAACATTAGTGCTAATATTTACACCCTACGTGTTTGCTCATGCTATTTTCGAGCATCTGCAAAAACCAGTACTAGCCCTGTAAAAAACGAAACAAGTTGTCAAAGCTAAAGGCTTCATCGAAGTCTGCAGTCCAGATTGGGAAGGATTTTTGATTGCACCGACAACCCCAGTTTTACAGCAGGCGATCGCCTATTACCAGTTTCTCCAACGGCCAAATGATGGTAATCCTTGTATAGGGGGAGATTTACACGCTTTGCCACTGCTAATTATGAATGCTATAAACCCTTAAGTTTAATTAGCGAATATTTTAGGTTTAAGAGTAGAAGTCTCAGCAAAGATAGAGCAAGCGATAAGAAAAAAGATGGATCGACAAAGAAGTATCGCTCACAGCTATGAGCGCAAGTTTACGCAAGTTTATGAAAATGCAACCAGCACGGAGATGGATTTTTGGTAGTTGCTCAAAAACCATAATCTATGGCTTGCGTAAAATATTTAGCTAGTGTCAATCTCAGGTTTTATTTCTAATTGCGCTTCCTTTAGGAAATACCGACAAGCAGGTGCTTGAAAGCACTTAAGTTCTAATTTGAGAAGGTATAAAATTTTTTAAAAGTAATCAAGAAATTTGTTGTTAACTGACACGAGCTTTACTTAAAAATGAAATACTATATTCAGATTTATGCAATCCAAATTGCGTAATTTATCTGGAAATAAATGTTTTCTTGGAATTAAATTTTAAGTAGGGTTCTTAAGACTCAAAATCAAAATCCTAATCGAAAATTACGGAATTCGTAATTTGGGAGGAAATCATGCCTAATTTGCTTGAATTTAAGATTTATCAGCTGGAATCTATGGGTTTGTGCCAAGAACTGAACAATGAAGAGAGCGAAAAAGTCGCAGGTGGAAATTCCATTTCTCCATTTTGGATAGACTATTTTTTACCATTTTTTTATTTTGAGTATTTAGGCTCGCCATCTTCAGGACAAACGACAACAAAAGGTGACGGTCAAGCGCAAACTACTGTCGAAGAAGGTGATGGCTGGAAATCGACCAAGACTATAATTTACAAAGAAAAATATTACCGTTCCTAGCTTGATGAGGGCTGCTTTTAGCGGTGGTGGCTAGAAAAAACAAGAAGGTGTAGTGTCAGGGGATGTTTGTAAAGTTTCATTTGTGACAAATAGAAGAAGAGAACGTTTTAGCTACTACATTGCTTGTCCGAGCAAACATCCTCTTAACTAAATTTACTAAATTACTAAATATAAAAATTAAATATAATAAAAATTAAATATAAAAATAAAAAACCCCGTGGGGGGTTTGGAGTTGGTTAGGAATTAGCAATTAAAGAATATACAATAATCCGAACAGAATAATCCAAATCACATCTACAAAATGCCAGTAAAGTTCTGCGGCTTCTATGCCAAAGTGCTTTTCTTTAGTGTAATGACCGGGTTTGAGCGATCGCACCAACACAGCTAAGATTGCTAAAACACCGATAGTAACGTGCAGACCGTGGAATCCTGTCAAAACGTAAAATGCACTGGCGAACAAGTTGGTAGTCAAGCCAAATTCCAGGTGGTAGTATTCATACAACTGCCCTGCTAAGAAAACGATCCCCATCACGGCAGTAATAGCGAACCACATTTGCATACCCCGCACATTATTCTTTTTAATAGCGGCGTCAGCATTGTGGATTACAAAACTGCTGGCGATCAAATTAATAGTATTAACTCCAGGAAGCAACAACTCTAGTTCGGGGGTTCCTTCTGGAGGCCAAACAGGAAAAGTAGCGCGGAAAGCCAGATAAGCACCGAACAACCCCATAAAAATCATTCCTTCGGCGACGAGGAACATAATTAGTCCAAACAGACGAAAATCGGGATGTTCTTCGTAATGAGCGGCTTCCGCTTTGTGATGGTAATTTAGCTCTGTTTTTGCTGGGTCAATTGTTTGACTTTGCATGAATCTTCAAAAATATAAGGTGTGAAGTTATCAATGAGCAAGTATCTTGCCTGTATTAACGTTCATCAGTTTCAGCAGCAATAGCTGGATATGGTTCGTCAGGATTGGCGCGTAGAACTGAATTTGTACTAGCAGATAAAACCGGTTCGGTGTCAGAGAGGGGAACACCTTCGCTAGTATTTTCTAAGCCGTAGTCGTAGGGGCCTGTGGCTAGTATGGGAGGTTTGTGAAAGTTTTCAATTGCTGGTGGGGAAGCAGTCATCCATTCTAGGGTCAGTGCTTTCCAGGGATTGTTACCAGCTTTTGGTCCGTACATCCAGCTCCAAATCACGTTAATGATGAACGGGAGTGTGGAAACTGCGAGTAGGTAAGCACCGTAGGTGCAGATTTCGTTGAGGAAAGCAAATTTGGGATCGTACTGGGCAATGCGGCGGTTCATACCCATCATTCCCAACTTGTGCATGGGTAAAAAGGTCAAGTTTAAACCGATGATGGTAAGGGCGAAGTGAACCTGTCCCCAGAAATTATTAAGCATTCGTCCCGTCATTTTGGGGAACCAGTGATAGAAGGCAGCATAAATACCTAAGACGCTACCACCAAAGAGAACGTAGTGCAAGTGCGCCACTACGAAATAGGTATCGTGGACGTGGATATCAAAGGGTACGGCTGCCAGCATCACACCGCTGATGCCACCTATGACAAAAGTACCAACAAAACCGATTGCAAACAACAGAGCCGGGCGTTCTAGGTGAAGTTTTCCTCCCCACAAAGTTGCCAGCCAGCTGAAAATTTTAATTCCCGTGGGTACGGCGATGATCATGGTAGTGATCATAAAGAACATTCGCAACCAGCCGGGGATACCACTGGTGAACATGTGGTGGGCCCAAACGATCAAGCCTAAAAAGCTAATTGCCAAAGAGGAATAGGCGATCGCTTTATAACCAAAAATTGGTTTGCGGGAATGAACCGGGATCACCTCTGAAATTACCCCAAAAAAGGGCAAAATCATGATGTAAACAGCCGGGTGAGAATAAAACCAGAACATGTGCTGGTAGACTACGGGGTCACCGCCGCCAGTCGGGTTAAAAAAGGTTGTGCCGGCAAACAAGTCAAAGGCAAGTAGAATCAAGCCTGCAGCCAGTACTGGCGTAGAGATGAGGACCAGTGCTGAAGTTGCAAACATTGCCCAGCAAAATAAAGGCAATTGATGGAACCCCAAGCCCGGGGTACGCATTTTTATAAGGGTAACAAGGAAATTGATTGCTCCTAGGATAGATGACGTACCCAAAAGCAGGATACTCATAATCCAAATTCCCTCACCCACTTGGCCGGTTAGCAAACTCAGGGGAGGGTAAGAAGTCCAACCAGCGTCTGGTGCGTCTCCCACAAGCAAGCTGGCGATCAACATCAAACCAGCCGGGGGAATAATCCAAAAGGCCAGGGCGTTCAGGCGGGGAAACGCCATATCTTTTGCCCCGATCATCAGTGGAAGCACGTAGTTAGCGAATCCAGCACCAGCTGGCACAATCCACAAAAAAATCATGATTGTGGCATGCAGCGTAAACAAGCTGTTGTAGACTTCAGGAGTCACAAAGTCTACTTCTGGGGTTCGCAGTTCCGTGCGTACCAGGTCAGCCATAACGCCGCCAATGCAGTAGAAAATAAACGTGGTGACCAGGTATTGAATGCCGATAACTTTATGGTCGGTGTTAAAAGTAAAGTATTCCCACCACTTTCTGACTCCTGGTTCGTCAATTTCGGCAGCAATATTAGCCTTTTGTTGTATTTGTGCTTGTACCATAATCAGTTCTTGTGTTGATTTCTAGCTACTGCTAGTTGTGAATTTGGTGTAGTGTTTCTGGTGTAATTCCCATGTCACGGCTATAAGGTGCAAGAAATTCAGTTGAAGTTAATTCGGGAGGAGAAGAAGGATTAGCAGCGATCGCCTGGTCTAGCGTTTGGGTAGTTGCGACTTGCTGCTGTTGCATCCACGCTGCAAATGCTTCTGGTTTTTCGACGACCACCTGTGTTCTCATGGCACCGTGGTAGGGACCGCAAAGCTCTGCGCAGATGAGGGCGTAGGTACCTTCTTTGCTGGGAGTGAAGCTAATTTCGGTTTGTCTGCCAGGGATCGCATCTTGCTTGAGGCGAAATTCTGGTACCCAGAAAGCATGGATAACGTCGTTGGCTGTGATGTTAATTCGCACTTGCTGACCTACAGGAAGGTGTAGTTCACCAGTAGTCACACCTGTCTCTGGGTAGGTAAAAATCCATGCATACTGAAGACCCGTAACGTTGACTTGGAGTGCGGGTGGTTTACTTTGCTTTTCAATAGTTGGGCCGATAGTGGGAGAGACAATTCCTGCGCCGGGAGCGTTTTGCTTTTGGGGAATTTGGTCAGCATTGCGGACTGCTGCGGTAGCCGGATCCTGCTCTTGTTGGGTAAGGCTGGATTGTGCAGTTGCTGGTGTAGTACTTAAAGTAGCCGCAAAAGCTGCTCCTGGCATTTTCATTGCTTGTGGACTGACGGGGGCTTGGTGGATGGCATGAGGATTAAAGCCGCCCATTTCATTGTATACATCAAAACTGTACACGGAAATACCAATAACGATAATTGCCGGGATCGCCGTCCAGAGAATTTCCAACGGGACGTTACCGTGAATCGGCGGACCGTCCTTATCGTCATCGCGGCGTCGGCGATATCTAACGACAGAGTATATCAAAACGCCTTCGACAATTAAAAAGATGCCCGTAGATATGGTCATCATCGTGTTGAACAGACCATCTACCAAAGAAGCTTCTTCGGAGGCTTCCGCGGGGAGAAGATTGTGATTTTGACCGTACCAGAGGCTGACTAATGTCAGTAGGATGCCAATGAGTAATGTCCAGATGGAACTTGGAATTTTCACGGTTGATACAGTTGATGACTTTACTACGTGGAACAGAACAGCTCACTTACTACGGTAGTCTAGGCTGCCGAACATTTGCTGCCAGAAGGTGAAATTATTATTAATTTTTAAGCAGTTGTTTCTAACATCAATCCAACTTAGATAGATGCAACGTGGCAAGATTTGGTAATTCACTGACAATTGGAAAAATCTCTAAAGCTTGAAGTTAGAGCTGGCAAAGGTATTTCAAAGTATAAATGAGAGCCGATCTGCAACTCAAGTTTATATAAGCTAGGGTGGAAAAGGAAGTTCACAAGTTCAACCTTAGAAAATTGCTAGCTCGCCAAAAGCAGGCAAAAGGTATCTTTCATGAGCGAGTTTGTCCTAGAACAACAAAATGCAACAAAGGTAATTACAAGCCAACCAAAAGACCGAATTCGTCGCTTGGTGTGGAGAATAAGTGCAGCCACTTTAATTTTGATGGCAATTGGCAGTGCCACACGGGTGATGAATGCAGGACTAGCTTGTCCAGACTGGCCTTTGTGCTATGGAAAACTATTGCCAACTAAGCAAATGAATTTCCAAGTTTTTTTAGAGTGGTTTCATCGCTTAGATGCAGCATTAATTGGTTTGAGCGCGATCGCTGTGGTGGGGATGTGTTGGTGGTATCGTCGCTGTTTACCGGCCTGGCTACCTTGGGCATCGACATTTGCCTTGTTTTTAATTGTCTTCCAAGGTATACTGGGCGGACTGACGGTCACTCAACTTTTGCGGTTTGATATCGTTACTGCTCATCTGGGAACGGCATTGTTATTCTTCTCAACTTTATTGGTAATTGGTACGGCACTAACTCCTTACCAAGGTACCGGAACTGTGGGTAAGTTACCGTGGCTAGGCTTAGCAGCGACGGTTTTGGTGTACGTACAAAGCTTGCTCGGTGCTTTAGTTGGTTCTCGCTGGGCATTACATCAATGCTTTGCCGGCTACCAACTTTGCGATGTTATGTATGCGCATATTTTTGGCTTGCTCCCGCCGGTGGTGGCAATATTGGCAGTGGCGATCGTGGCTTGGCGAACTCCAGCTTTACATCCGGCTTTACGAAAACTGGCCAGTATGGCTGCTGGGCTGCTGGTGTTGCAAGTTATATTGGGATTTGCAACTTTCCGATTACACCTGCAACTAGAGCTACTGACAGTTTCCCATCAAGCAGTAGGAGCAGCTTTGCTAGGGACTTTAGTAGTTTTTACAGTTCTCTCGCTGCGTGACTGGGCGAGTAATCGGGAACCCAAGACTGACAAGATTGCTGCTAAAGCTGGTGCGATCGCTAAATCTATCGTAGAACTTCGTTTCTGATTCCGACTCCAGAAAGTTGAAATGCCGCTCGCGGCAGCTTATACGTTGTTAACACAAAAGGAAATATTGCCAAAATGATTGAGACTAATGTCTCGAAGCAGCGCGAAACATTTCTGCAAATTCTTCTGAGCTATTTTCAGTTAACCAAGCCCAGGATCATCCCGCTGTTGTTAATCACTACAGCTGGAAGTATGTGGATTGCAGCCAAAGGACAGGTAGACCCAATACTGCTGCTTGCGACTTTAACTGGCGGCACCCTGGCTGCTGCTAGCGCCCAGGCGATCAACTGCGTCTACGATCGCGATATTGATTGGGAAATGGAGCGCACCCGCCACCGTCCCATTCCTTCTGGCAGAATACACTCACGGGACGCTCTGATTTTTGCCTTTGCTATGGCTGTCGCTGCTTTTGCCATACTGAGTATATTTGCTAACTTACTGGCAGCTCTGCTGGCAATGTGTGGCATTGGGTTTTACGTTTTAATTTATACACATTTTCTGAAGCGCCACAGCAGTCAAAATATCGTCATAGGAGGTGCAGCAGGAGCAATACCCACATTAGTTGGCTGGACAGCTGTAACGGGACATCTAAGCTTGACAGCATGGTTACTATTTAGCATCGTTTTCCTATGGACACCGCCTCACTTTTGGTCGCTGGCGCTGCTGATTAAGGATGATTACGCCAAAGTAGGCGTGCCAATGCTACCAGTAATTGCGGGAAATCAAGAAACGGCGCGACAAATTTGGTACTATACCTTATTAACCGTGGCAGCAACACTGTTACTGGTTTATCCGTTGCGACAAAGTGGCACAGTCTACGCAGCGATCGCCATTTATTTAGGAGGAGTATTTATTCACAAAGCTTGGCAACTGCTGCAAAATCCGCAAGAACGCAATCTGGCCAGAGGATTATTTCTCTTTTCAATTTCCTACATGATGCTGTTATGTCTGGGCATGGTAGTCGACAGTCTCCCTGTTATCCATAACGCCAGCAATTTTGTTATCACCCAACTGCATCTTCTCAACTAACTACTACAAAACAGTTGCTTTTTTCCTACTAACCCATCAATAGCAACCGGGTTTGCAAACAGCCCGGTTTTGATTTAGGACTTTTACAATAAATAGAGACTAAAAAAATCATAAAACCTGCCAACATTCACCATGACAGCCATCCAAACAACAGTGGTTCTGGCAATGACAGCAGATGGAAAAATCAGTGCTGTCGATCCCAGAGCTCCTCGAGATTCAGACCGAGCTGACAAAGCACACTTAGAGTATCAAGTCTCCCTTGCAGATTTAATTCTAGTAGGAGCTGGAACGATTCGGGCAGAGGGAACAACATTTGTTATTACCAACCCAGAATTGCTAGCCGCACGTCAGATACGGGGACAGTCTCCCCAGCCAATTACCTGCGTGGTTTCGCGCTCGCTAGAACTATCTTTAGATTTGCCTTTTTTCCAACAGGATGTCGAGCGATGGATATTTACGACTAGAACAGCTTTGCAGGAAAGTTCCCACACCGAAGCTTTAGAGAAAGTGGCAAATTTAATCACCCTTGGCGATACAGACCTAGAATGGGATCGGGGTTATAGCATCATGGCAGAACGGGGGATCCGCAAGGTAGTGGCTTTGGGAGGTGGCTCCTTAACAGCTTCTTTAGTGGGAGCAAAACGAATTGATGATTGGTGGTTGACAATTTGGCCTGTAATTTATGGAGGAGAAAAGGCACCTACTCCAGTAGAAGGAGAGGGTTTTATTCCCCGTAGTGCTCCCCACCTGCAGCTAGTCGAAACTCGTCAAGTTAACAGCGAATTGTTTTTACACTATCGTACTCTCTACTAAGTCAACCGTACGGCGACACTACCTGCATGGGCGGGTAATCCTTCTGCTTGTGCTAGAGCGATCGCTGCCTCACCTATAATTTGCAATGCTTGTTTGTCACATTGCAAATAGGTAATTCTTTTGAGAAAATCATAAACACTTAAGCCAGAAGCAAACCGAGCAGAACGTGCAGTAGGCAAAACATGGTTGGGACCACCAACGTAATCACCGATCGCTTCTGGAGTGTGGCGTCCTAAAAACAAGCTACCAGCGCATTTGATCTGGTGGGCAAAAAGCTGCGCCTGCTCTACACACAATTCCACATGCTCTGGTGCTAACTGATTCAGCAAGGGAATGCTTTCATCTAAATTACGAACAATAATCACCGCTCCGTGCTTGTTCCAACTGCTAGCTGCTACTTCTTTAGTAGGTAAATAACTGAGAATTTTCTCAACAGCAGCGATCGCTTCCTCGGCAAAACTTTCTGAATCGGTAATTAATATTGATTGAGCGCTGGGATCGTGTTCTGCTTGTGACAGCAAATCCCAAGCAATCCAGTCTGGATTGTTCTGACTGTCGGCTACTACCAAAATCTCCGACGGTCCAGCGATACTATCAATTCCAACCCTACCAAATACTTGTCGCTTTGCTTCTGCAACATAAGCATTGCCAGGACCAACAATTTTGTCAACAGGAGGGATACTTTCTGTTCCGCAGGCTAATGCTGCTATTGCTTGCGCCCCGCCAATACTGTATATTTCAGTAACTCCTGCTATTTGCGCTGCTACCAAAACTGCAGGATTTATCTCACCACGGGGCATGGGTACAGTCATCACTATTCGCTCCACTCCAGCAATTTTTGCAGGTAGTGCGTTCATCAACACAGAACTAGGATAGCTCGCCCTTCCCCCAGGTACGTAAATTCCCACTTTCGACAACGCCACCCAATTTAATCCCAAATTCACTCCCAAAGCATCGGTATAAGCTATATTTTGCGGTAGCTGTTTTTCATGAAAAGCAGTGATGCGCTTGGCGGCAATTTGCAAGGCTGTTTTCACATCTTCGGAACATTGAGCTGCACGCTCGGCAATAAAAGTCTCGCTAAGGCGCAAAGACTGGGGTTCGTAATGGTCAAAACGACTAGTATATTCTTTTAGTGCTATATCACCACGCGTTTTGACGTCAGCAATAATTTCTCGTACTGTTCCGCTGACATCAACCATTGCTTCCCTTCGCTCGTTCACAAGTGCTTGAAATTTAGTAGAAAAATCTTGGTCAGTGTTCTTCAGTATTTGCATGGGCAGTTTTCTCAAGTATGGGGGTTTTATTAGTTTAAAAGGTTGTGTCGCCAAAATAGAGCAAGCATTACTAGCGTGTCCTTGACTAACTAAGCTCAAAGCAACTAAGGGCTAACGAGCAGTAGCTTGGAAAAAGAGATATACTTTTTTGACTTTATTTTCCGCGGCCCGGATAATTTCAGTTTTGAAAATAACCTAATTTAAAATTTATTCAGTAATTATACTGACTAAACTTTCAACTCGGACAAAATTCCGTGAAAATCTCATGTTTCTGCGAAGTTATCTTGTTCTAATCTCTCCTGTGTAAAAAAATCTCAGTCAGAAATATTTTCAAAAAGCATCCTTTATGCAACTGCATATCATTCTCGGTCCTACCAGCGTGGGTAAAACAGCGCATTCGATCGCACTAGCCAAACAAACCAAAGCTCCAGTAATTGTACTAGATCGCATACAAATTTATGAGGAACTTGCTACCGGTAGCGGCAGACCCGCAGTTGAAGAACTTGATGGAACAACCCGATTGTATCTGGAAAAGCGCCGGGTAGCAGATGGAGAATTAAGTGCACAAGAAGCTTTTTCAAAAACAATACGGCTGCTTGAGGTTTTGTTTCTCAAACATAAGCTGCTAATTTTGGAGGGAGGCTCGATTTCACTGTGTCAGTATTTATTTAAAAGTGGTATCTTATATAACTACCAAACCACAATACAGTACTTGAGTGTTGGTAACGAAGTTAGCTATTACCGTTGTCTGTGGAACCGCATGCATAATGCGCTTGTATCTCGCTTAGGACAACGATCTTTGGTAGAAGAGCTAGACAGGGTTTGGAGGCAGCAGCACGAGTTAGCATTTGTACGAACTATTCTTGGTTATAATATCCTTGCAGATTGGTGCGAGCAATTTGGGCAACCACCCTGTCAAACGTGGAATACAATTCAAGAAGATGATTCTCTTTATGCTCAGCTAACTGACCAGATGTTTTCAGCTTACCTAAAATATTCGCGGCACCAGCAACAAGTTTTTCAGAAGCTGATTTCCGAGTACCAGCAAAAACAAAGACAAAAAGACGAAAATACTTTTGTATTGCACAATCGGTTGCATAAAATACAGCTGAAATGAGCTGGCGAAATTAATAAAGAATTCACAATCTTCCACAGCATAAGTCTGGAGAGGAAGGAGATTTGACAGCTAGTACAAATCCACCAACAATACTGTAGCGTCTAAAAGTGCGGCTGTGTACCATAGGTATCACTATGTAGCATCAAAGTTAGCCGTGAAGAATGAAGCGGAAAACCTCATCAGTATCAGGAGTCTCAACAGATACATTCCTGGGTGCGAGAGAACGGAAGCGGTGCTGCGCGCAAGCGAAGCCAAATTTCGAGCTTTGATTCAGAATAGCTCTGATATTATTGGTATTTTGGAAGCAGATGGAACGATTCGCTACGAAAGTCCATCAGTAGAAAGAATTTTGGGATATAAGCCAGAGGAACTTCTCGGTAAGAATGCTTTTGAATTTATTCATCCGGAGGACATTGCCAAAATTTCTGAAAGCTTTAAGTACCTTGTTCAAAACTTAGGCGCTACTGTACGAGTAGAGTCTCGTTTTCGACACAAAAATGGCTCCTGGTGTTTTTTGGAATCAACTGGAAGTAACCTTCTTGCTGAGCCTTTTATTAGAGGTATAGTTATTAATTCTCGCGACATTAGCGATCGCAAATTTGCTGAAGAAAAATTAATTTATGATGCTCTCCACGATGTTTTGACGGGACTTCCAAACAGAGCTTTGTTCACCGATCGCCTCAGACGCGCGAGCGAGTATGCAAAGCGACATTCCAATTATCTATTTGCCGTTCTTTTTTTAGATCTGGATCGCTTTAAATTTATCAACGACAGTCTTGGACATACATACGGTGACCAGCTATTGCTTGCTATTGCTCAAAGACTCAAGGAATGCTTGCGTCCTACAGATTTAGCTGCAAGACTGGGAGGCGACGAATTTACAGTTCTGCTTGAAGGTATTAAAGATGTCAGCGATACGGTACGCGTGGCGGAGCGCATCCAACAGGAACTGGCGTTTCCAATAGCTATAGGTGAACAAGAAATAATTACTACAGTCAGTATTGGCATTGCCTTAAGTACTACAGGTTACAAGCAGCCAGAAGATCTGTTGCGTAATGCTGATATTGCCATGTACCGAGCCAAAGCCGGCGGTAAAGCACGTTACGAAATATTTGACACCAACATGCATGCTCAGATAGTGGAACGCCTGCAACTAGAAAGAGATCTGCGCCGAGCTATCGAACGTCGGGAATTACGAGTTTACTACCAACCTATTGTGTACTTAAATACAGGCAATCTAGCGGCTTTGGAAGCACTAGTGCGGTGGCAACATCCACAAGAGGGTCTTATTTTTCCAGAAAAGTTCATGCCAATAGCCCAAGAAATCGGGTTAAGCATGTCTATTGACGAGTGGGTGCTGCAGGAAGCATGTCGCCAGCTTCAGATGTGGCAAAAAAAATGTAAATTAAAAGCAAAGACCCCAACTTTAACGATCAACGTGAATTTGTGTGGCTGTTGGTTCAAGCAGCAAAAGCTACAACGATACATACATCAGATATTGCAAGAAACGGAACTGCAACCGCACAGTTTAAAGCTGGAAATTACAGAAGACATAATCATGGAGAATGACTCGGAAGTTAGCTTTATGCTCAACCAGTTGCGAGATTTAGGAATAAAGTTAGCAATTGATGACTTTGGCACCGGTTATTCTTCCTTAGCTCGCCTGCATCGTTTTCCGATTACGGAGTTAAAAATAGACCGCTCTTTTGTCAGCGGCAGCGACGTTGAGAAGGGAAATTTAGATATTATCGAGACAATAGCCATCTTAGCGAAAAAGTTGGGTATGGAAGTGACAGCTGAAGGAATAGAAACGGCACAGCAACTTCAAAAGCTCCGAGAATTGAAATGTGAATACGGCCAGGGTTACTTTTTCTCGAAGCCTTTGGAGAGCAAGGCGATAGAAGCATTAATTATGGCTGATTCAGTTTGGTTGTAGACTAGCTGCTAGTTCTTGTAAAACTACACTTCCGTCTCGAAATATTGACCAACCATCACCCACCAGTACTGCTTCAATTTCCTTTATTTTTGCCAACCTTTGAACAGAAGCAACAGCCTGGGCTCGATCGAAAAGTTTGCTATCGGGCAGAATCGTCAGGGTACCTGCCTTGGGCGCTCGTATGAGGTCGCCTGTAATGAGGGTGGTTTTTTCTAAAAGTAGTGCCAATTCTCCTGGAGTTTTGGAACCTTGTAATTCCAGAACTTGTAAACCTTGTACTAACTCATCGCCATCAGCAAGCCAGCGATCGCATTTGATTGGAAAGTTATCTTTTTCTGCTATTGGTCCTGCTATTTTGGCGCCAAAAGAATTAGCGATTTGCTTAGCAGCACGTACATGATCTGAATTTGTGATCGCAATCCAACTAGCCCCTCCCAAAGAACTAAGGTGTTTCCAGTCATGGCTTGATATATTTACCGGATCTATGAGGATATTGCCTTGGGGACGAATCCAAGCGATACTGTTAAAGTCTATGTTCCGTTCTTCGTCGAAATTCGACCATCCATATAAGTCATAACGGTGTAGTAATTTCATAGCAAAGATATTTTGAAATTGCTTTGTTGCCAGCATACACTGCCATGGCATGTATGGGATATCAAGCTAATTTGGAAAAGTACCGCGATCGCATATTCTAGTACAAACTCCCCGGCGGTGGATAGGGAGGCAAATCAACAAGAATGCGCTAACCCAAAGCTGTTGGACACACTGTCGCCATAATTTTGTCATATCCACGTCAATACAATATGTGATGCTTAACTTCAAATTCTCAAAAATACAGTCATTAGCAAACATCCTTTTATAACCCTAGTTTAACCAAGCACGTAGAGATCAAAAAACCTAGCTATTTTTAACTCTATTTTGACATTGATTTTCCCTATCAATTCCAATATTCATGTTATTTACCCTTTGGAAATTCAACCACAAACATTCTTACCTGGGAATAACATTGACACTGGCCGGAATTTTTTTTGCCTTCATGCAAATTTTTGCTTTGCATCGCTTTTACAGTTTTTACGCTTCCTACGACCAAGCCCTTTTCGATCAACTTTTCTGGAATACTATACACGGAAATTGGTTTCAAGGCTCTCTTTCATCAGGTCAATCAAGTGCATATATTCAAGATGGTCAAGTAGAAACTGTATTCTACTGTCATCTTGGACAACATTTTGTCATTGATTTTTTGCTGTGGATACCCATATATGCTTTATTTCCCAACGGTGCAACTCTTGTTATTCTACAAGTTACTTTAATCACTGCTGCAGGGTTGGTCCTCTACGCTCTAGCGCGTCATTACCTTCCTGCTTTGCAAGCTGTTTTCATCACTGCTAGTTATTACGGAGCTAATGCAGTAATTGGACCAACCTTTGCTAATTTTTATGAAAATTGTCAGGTTCCTTTATTTGTATTTAGTTTACTCTTCGCTTTGGCAAAACAACAATGGAAATTGTTTTGGCTGTTTGCAGTTTTAACATTAGGAATTCGGGAAGATACAGGAATTATTCTTTTCGGTATCGGTCTTTATATGATCTGGAATCGTCACTATTTACGTTTAGGTGTGGCTTTATGTCTAGTTAGCTTTGCTTATGTCACCTTTGTGACTAACGTAATTATGCCACTATTTTCTGATGATAATTCCCGACTTTACCTAACTGCATATTTTCAGAAATTTGTTCCCGGAAATAAAAGTCCTACTTCTCTGGAACTTTTAAAAGGTATTTTAACCCATCCTCAAGAACTTTTTGAAAGTTTATTTATTCCCCTTGACAGACGGGTTAGATACTTATTACTGCAGTGGTTACCCTTGGCGTTTGTACCTGCAAGATCGCCAGCAGCTTGGATAACAACTGCTCCTCCTTTGCTGGTGCTTTTATTACAAGGTAGAAAAGAAGCTCTTGGCTTAAATGTTCGCTACGCTTTAACTATAGTTCCAGGCTTGTTTTACGGTGCAATTCTTTGGTGGTCTCAGCATCAAAATCAGTTCCGACCACGGTTTTGTTTGTGGTGGAAAAGATGTATTGTACTTTCAATTGTTTTGACAATTATTTCTAGCCCCAATGCAGCTTTTTACTTTTTAATTCCAGAATCATTTCATCCTTGGGTTTACATTCCTCTTTGGCGTCAATGGGAACACGTGGGACACATTCGTGCATTAATGAAGTATATTCCCGATGATGCAACTGTTTCGACAAATACTCACATACTTCCTCATTTGGCGACACGGCGAGGAATTATTCGTTTGCCAGCGGTACAATTGCAAATTGATTCCAAAGAAATTGTTGACGTTGATTACGTATTTTCAGATTTGTGGAGACTGCAACAGCATCAAGCAGCTTTTAAGGGTAACCGAAAACAACTGCAGGAGTTTGCAAGTTTAATTGAGCAGCTTTTGGCTCAAGGAAGCTATGGACTTGTAAGCGTCCAGGATGGAGTTGTTTTGCTACAAAAAAAAGTTACTTCTCAAACTGAAGCTGTCAAATCTTGGTTACAATTGTTGCAAGAAATTCGAAAAGTATCTACTAGTTCTCAATCAAGATTTGCACATTTTTATATGGCTTTATCTTTCTTCAGGTATATTAATTTTGTGTGAATAAAATGGCTCAGGTATCGGTTATCCTGCCTGTTTATAATGAAGCTAAATGTATAGAAAAAACTTTGTCATCTGTATTGTTATTTTCTCAGGAAAAGCCCAATTATGATTTTATTTTTGTCAATGATGGTTCTACAGATAAGACGAAAGATATTTTAGAAAGAAATTTAGCTTTAAAAAAAGCTAGTAATGTTAATTTAATTTCTTATGAGCTGAATCAAGGTAAAGGATATGCAGTAAAATTAGGTGTTAGTTATGCCCAGGGAGATTATATTTGCTATATAGATAGTGATTTGGCTTATGCTTTAGAACATCTAGAGTTAGTAATAGAAAAATTAGAATGTTTTGATATGGTTATTGGTTGTAGAAGTTTGGCAGCAAATCATTTCCAGACTTCTAGAAGTGTAAGAATGATAGCCGGTAAAATCTTTAATATTCTTTCCAGATATATTCTGGATTTACCGTTTACTGATATGCAAGCAGGTATCAAGGGATTTAAAAATAACGTAGCCAAAGAATTGTTTCAGCGTCAGCAAATAACAGGTTTTTCTTTTGATGTGGAACTTGTATACATAGCTTACAGAAAAGGATATGATATTGGAGAAATACCTGCTGTGGTTTCAGAGCAACATCAAAACAAAATTTCTAAGGTAAATTTGCTGACAGATTCTGTAGTAATGTTTTTAGATTTATTGCGAATAAAATATAATGATAAAATAGGTAGATATAAGTGACTGCCAAAACTCTAAGCTTCACAACAAAAGCTAGAAGACTGCTTGAAAAGACAGTCTGAGAAGGCGATCGCTCACTTCGTACTTGGTTTGAGTATATCGGTAAATGTTGGCTACGGTAACCAAGGTAAAAATACTCAATTACTATCCTTTTCCAGGGAATTGACTGTAGTCTATTTTACCTATAAATAGGAAGTAAAGATTTAAGAATAAATTTATATTTCCTGGAAAATATGTAGATAGAATTTGTTTTTAATGTGAGGAAAAGATGGCTTCCACCAGCTGTTACTCGCAATTACATAAAAGCCACTGCCAATAAGCATCCTGACTGTTTCTAGATCTAGAAATATGGGGGAGATCTTCGTATCGAGAGATATATAACTTTAGATTGGCTTAGTATTTTTTCAAGTTTTGATATTTTTCGAAAAATATCAGAAAATATATCTATAGTTAGATGACAGGAATAAAATTAGTATCTAGTCACGGCTTCTTGTCTAGCCTCGATCCAGGTTAGACAATGTGTAGAAGGTAGTGAAGAACTGAATTTAGTCCTTGAGCTTAGTGTTGCATCCAGATACCAGCCAGCCCCCAAGTATAGGTTTTCTGACTCATGCTAGATTTGTCCGTTCACAGTTCCTGCAAAAACCAGCAACTAATTGACTCTACTGATTGGAACATTATAGAGACACAGTTTGACCCAAGCAGGTTACACCATCAAGAAACAGTATTTACCCTGGGTAACGGCTATATAGGAACCAGGGGTACTTTTGAAGAAGGCTATCCTCACGATTGTGCAGCCACTTTAATTCATGGGGTTTATGACGATGTTGCCATTGCCACTACAGAACTGGTTAACAGTCCTAACTGGCTACCTCTAGTGGTAAAAGTAGGAGGAGAACGCTTTAGCATCGACACTGGCAAAATCCTCAGCTACGAACGCCGTTTGGATATGCGTTTGGGCATACTGAGTCGAGAAGTGCGGTGGTGTACTCCAGCAGGTCACATTGTAGAATTTCATTTTGAAAGGTTTGCTAGTTTGGCCAATCAACATTTTTTAGCAATCAGGTGTCAGGTGAGGTCTGTAGACTTCGAGGGTGAAATCGAAGTAGAAGCTGGATTTGACTCCCAACCGTGCACTCGAGGTGTCAAGCATTGGAAAACCTTGAAACAAGGTGGCTTGGACAACCTGATTTGGTTGCACAATCAAACTCTTCATTCTGCCATTGAAGTTGGCATGGCAGCTAAATTAATAGTAGAAGGTGAAGAAGTAGCACCGGTGCGCGTGCATCAACTAGGCGATTGCACTCCGGCGTTGGTGACAAGCTTGGCAATCAAACCAGGAGAAGTTGTTACCTTCGAGAAAATTGTTACCCTGTACACTTCGCGAGAAACATCCACTCCTGCAGAAGCAGCATTAATTCGACTGGTAGGCGCACCCAGTTATTCAACGTTGCTAGCGGCGCACATTGCGGCGTGGGATCGGGTTTGGCAAGACAGCGATGTGGTTGTAGAAGGCGATCGCCTGGCGCAGCTGAGTATCCGCCACAATATTTTTCAGTTGCTTGCAGCTGCACCCCGCAATGATGACAAAGTTAGCATTCCTCCCAAAACGCTTTCCGGTTTTGCCTATAGCGGGCATATTTTTTGGGACACAGAAATTTTCATCTTGCCATTATTGATCCACACCCAGCCATTATTGGCGCGTAATTTGCTGACCTACCGCTACCACACTTTGCAAGGAGCGCGACGCAAAGCTAAACAAATGGGTTACAAAGGAGCGATGTACGCTTGGGAAAGCGCTACCACTGGAGATGAAGTCACTCCCCGTTGGGTAGTGGGTGCCAACGGCGAACCAGTGCGAATTTGGTGCGGCGACATAGAGGTGCACATCAACACTGATATAGCTTATGCTGCTTGGCACTATTGGCAAACCACAGGTGATGATGAGTGGATGCGCGACTTTGGCGCCGAAATCATTTTAGATACAGCCGTGTTTTGGGAAAGTCGGGTAGAGTGGAACCAACAGCGCCAGTGTTATGACATTCGCGATGTCATCGGTCCGGATGAAAATCACGATCGCGTAGACAACAATGCTTTTACTAATTTTATGGTGCAGTGGCAGTTGCAAACAGCTTTGGCATTGTGGGACTGGCTGGTAAAGTGCTATCCGCAAGCCTCGACCCAGCTGGCAGAAAAACTCTGCTTGCAACCGCAGCAATTTCAACTGTGGGCTGATATTGCCAATCGAATTTACATCAATCACGATGCCACTAGTGGTTTGATCGAGCAGTTTGAGGGCTTTTTTGACTTAGAAGATGTAAATTTGGCCGACTACGAACCGCGTACGAAATCAATGCAAGGTTTGCTGGGAATAGAGGCTACCAGTCGAAAGCAGATTCTCAAGCAGCCAGATGTACTGATGCTAATGTACTTGCTGCGCGATCGCTTTGAGTATAAAACCTTAAAAGCCAACTGGGATTATTACACTCCTCGTACCGATCACACCTATGGTTCTTCTCTCGGTCCTGCCATTCACGCCATTCTTGCTTGCGATCTCAACCAGCCAGAAGAAGCCTACACCCACTTTATGCGAGCGGCAATGGTAGATTTAGCAGATGTGCGCCATAACGCCCACGAGGGTATTCACGCCGCCAGCGCTGGGGGAGTATGGCAAGCAGTTATCTTTGGGTTTGCTGGCGTACGGATGACAGCCTTTGGTCCCATAGCCTGTCCCAATCTTCCTCCCCATTGGCGACGCTTAAAGTTTCGCCTGCAATGGCGCCATCAATGGCACGAATTTGATTTGACTGCTTAAAACAGTATCAAGGGAGAATGCGGTAACGCCTGCTAACTAGCTTCGTGTTATCGCATCCTCATGCGATCGATCAAAACCAACCTTCTTGTTCTAAGGTTTCAACCAGCTGCAATCCCCGAGGATCGCCTACTCCCAAAATGGCAGTTTTCGCATCTTCCCGAACTCCTAAATCTTCGTCTTCGGCGAAGGCTTGAATCAAAGCATCAATGGCAGTAGCGTAGACGACGTTAGAAGGTAGTTCACGGCATAGTTGTCCGATGGCCCAAGCGCTGTTGCTGCGCACTGCGGCGATGGGGTCTTGCACTAAAGCTTCAATTAGGGGTGGAATGGCCCCAACAACTGCTTCGTAACCCACTTGTACCATTCGTGCTAGGGAACTAGCAGCCCACAAACGCACGGCGGGAATATCGGTTCTGAGGGCATCTGCTAGGGGTGCCAAACAGCGGCGATCGCGACAGTTACCCAAAGCCCAAACCACACCCTTGCGCACGTATCCGTTCCAGTCTTGTTGCAACCGGGCAATTAATGGTTCTACTGCATCGGGACTGGGGTTGCGTCCGAGACCGTAGGCTGCACTGACCCGCACTAAAGGGCAGGTATCTGTTAGCAAGCGAATCAAATGGGGAATAGCACGGGTATCTTCTATATCACAGAAAGCGCGCGCTGCCAGCATTCTCTGCTGGGGTTGGGGATGCTCTAACAGCAGTAACATTTCCTCTGGATCGGGTTTTGGCACTTCTGACTGTGCAGTCGGCAGTTCCATGCGATCTAGAGGACTTTCTAATTCTGCTTCTGCTTCTAGTAGGCTAAGGTCGTCTTCGTCGTACATACATCATAAAGTACCATTACCTGCTACCACTTACCAGACAATTTCGGTTTGGAATTTCTGTTAAATTTTTATCCTCCATTACTTGCGGGCGCTTGAAAACAACTAGGTTTGTGGATACAGGGGTTTCAACATCCAAAAAGATTGGGTACGGTAACCCAACTGATGGTATAGATGCAAGGCTACTTGGTTGGATGAGAAAACTTGCAACCCTATTTGGCGATCGCCTCTTTTTAAAGCCCATTGTTCCGCATGCTGCATCAAAGCCCTGCCAATACCTTTGCGTCGATGTTCCGGTACCACGTAGAGCAAGAAAATATGAGCGTGGCGATCGCCGCTGACTTGGTCAATCGCATTTCCCATCCACAGACAAGCAACCGCAGCACTGAAACGGTGGTAATCTAAATTACTAATTTCTTCCCTTTTTTCCTCTACCCACCAGAAAGGAGTTTGAGCAGAGAAATATTTTTCCACCGTACGTTCCAGATGAGAAAAGTCCTGGTGCGGGAACGCATCTTGGTAACTTTGGCGCAAAAACTTTACCAGCATTGCCCGCTCGCCACTAACGCCGCGCCTGATGCTATATCCGGGTACGAGCTCTTCTGCAGTCGTATTTGCACTCACCGCTATTGTCGCTGAAGGTATAGTAAGGAAAGATTTTGGTTTGCTTGGGTTTTTATGTTGGCATCTTCTATTGGTGCGGGCGCTGCCATATCTGCAGGTAAAAAGATGCGGGCGCTCACTGCTACTAAAGCCAATAAAAATATCAGTACCACCAGTAGTGGGGCGATGTATTGACGAAATATAGCCATGTTTGGTGCTAGGAAAGCTTTTTACAAATAGCGAAAGTAAACTTGACTGGAATCTATTTTAGCGAAAAGAACGAACTGCTAAGGCACGCACAGTAACAAACAGAAGTTTAAACTTTTGTTTGCCCGAGAACTTCTGTGTATTTCTCACTAACTGCGGCGATCGCTGTTCCTCAAAAACCGAATAAATTTTAATATTGTGTTGCAGCTGGCTTTACATAGTGCCAGTATTTTTATATACAATGACTGCAGAACAAACCCAGCCGCTATCGGAATTAATAATTTTTATCAAAAAGATTCTGCTAAAAATTTTAACCAATAATAATTGTAGACTTGTAACTTCTAGGAGATGACAGTGAATTCCTTTAACGAGGCTCAACAAGAGCAGCTCAAGGAAATAGGAGCATACTTGCGACAAGTACGACTGGAGAAGTCCCTGCGCATCGAACAAATCACCGTAAAAACACTGATTAGGCAAGTTTTCTTAGAAGCTTTGGAAGAAGGGCGATACGAGGATTTACCAGAGCCTGTTTTTGTGCAAGGCTTCATCCGGCGCTACGCAGATGCTCTAGGACTAGATGGTACTGCTTTAGCCAAAAAATTTGCCATTAATTTTTTCCTTTTCGACTCTGAAAACGAAAACCACAAACCAAAGCAGCAATCAAACATCCATATTCCTCTTGCTGTTCCCTACGCAGTTTTGTTAGTAGTTGCTTCCTTGACGCTATTTTTTAAACTCAGTCCGCAAAACTCCGCCAACTCAGCGGCTAAAAGCAAAAGTCAATCAACTGCTCCTGCACAAAAAACATTACAAACCTCCCCTTCCGAGGTGCAAGTATTTCCCGTCCAGGTCACCGTCGAACTTCAAGATCACTCTTGGTTGCGAGTCAAGGTAGATGGAAAAACAGCGTTTGAAGGAACCTTAAACAAAGGAGACAAAAAAACCTGGACAGCAAAAAAGCAGCTAACCATACTTTCTGGAAATGCTGGAGCTGTCCTAGTTTCTACGAATAACAAGGAACAAAAACCGCTAGGAGTTGCGGGTCGGGTCAAGCAAGTAACATTTACTCCCGAGTCCATCAGCAGTCAATAATCTTCTTATTGAAATCTTCTATTCGATTTTGGGTTTTTGCAAGTGCCATGAAGTTGATTGCTCGTAGGCGTATGCAACTTGAAATAACTGGTCTTCTCGCAGCGCCTTTCCAATTAACTGCAAACCAATTGGTAAACCATTGTCATCAAAGCCACACGGAACGCTGATACCAGGTAAACCAGCAAGATTCACGGGAATAGTCATTAAGTCAACTAAATACATGCTTAAGGGGTCAGAAGTTTTTTCTCCAGCTTTAAATGCTGTAGTAGGAGCTGTTGGACAAGCAAGAACGTCTACTTGTTCGAAAGCTTTTTCGAAATCCTCCTTAATTAAAGTGCGTACTTTTTGTGCTTTGAGATAATAAGCATCGTAGTAACCAGCAGATAAAGCGTAGGTTCCAAGCATAATTCGGCGTTTGACTTCTGCACCAAAACCAGTAGCGCGAGTACGGGTGTACATTTCGACCAAGTTATCCGCATCCGCAGCACGATAACCGTACTTGACACCATCATAGCGAGCAAGATTTGCCGAAGCTTCAGAAGGAGCTATGATGTAGTAGCTGGGTAAACCGTAGCGAAAGCGAGGACAGGAAACGACATGAATTTCTGCGCCCAAAGCTTGCAGCTGCTCTAGTGCTTTTGCGATCGCCTGTTCCACTTGCGAGTCTAAACCTTCGCCAAAAGTTTCTTTAATTACACCAATTTTTAGTTGTCCGCGCGGTTTGAGATCTGGTTTGAGAGCAGCTGTATAATCGGGAATGGCAACTTTTAAACTCGTGGAGTCTTTGGGGTCATATCCCGCGATCGCGCCAAGCAGAATCGCTGCGTCTTCCACCGTACGCCCGAAAGACCCTATTTGGTCCAAAGAAGAAGCAAACGCCACCAAACCATAACGAGAAACCAAGCCATAAGTTGGCTTTATTCCCACCACGCCACAAAAAGATGCTGGTTGGCGAATCGAACCACCAGTATCGGAACCTAGGGAGACCACGCATTCTTCTGCTGCTACTGCTGCTGCTGAACCACCAGAAGAACCACCTGCAACTCTCGACAAATCCCAAGGATTTCTTGTCATACCAAAGGCGGAGGTTTCTGTAGAACCGCCCATAGCAAATTCATCTAAATTAGTCTTACCAACAATTACTGCACCAGCTGCCAGTAGTTTTTCCGTTACCGTTGATTCATAGGGCGGTATAAAGTTTTCTAACATGCGAGATGCACAGGTGGTGCGAATTCCTTTAGTACATATATTGTCTTTAACGCCGATGGGAATACCTGCTAAAAGCCCTATTTCTTCTTTGGCTGCGATTTTAGCATCCACGGCACGCGCCTGCTCTAATGCCCTGTCAGCAGTCACCGACAAAAAACTGTGCAGTTTTGGCTCTAGCGCTTGAATGCGGTCTAAAGCTTCTTGAGTAATTTCGACAGCAGAACGCTCTTTGCTGACTAAGTGTTTGTGCAACTCGCGGATGGATGCCATGATTGCTTCCTTTGTAACTCAAGTCCTTGATTTTAATACAGTTTGATAGATTCTACTCAATTCCTTTTCTTTTGTAGCGTACAAACAGCCTTGAGTAAGGACAGCTTGCAGTCTTGGTGAACTACCCAAACCCCCTACCCTGAGAATTGAGCTTGTGTATTCAAAAAAGAGTACCAAAGATGAGACTTTCGCCTCATCCTCACCTTGCCAGAGTACAGTTGGGGACTTGGGCAGAACTACTGTTAATATGTATTACACAATCAGCAAGTCTATAAACCGACAAAGCTTTTTTGGCAAGAGTTAACCCATGGTCAAAATCAGTACAAAGAAATCTCTGGGTAAACAAAAGGTATATGACATCGGAGTGGTACGCGACCACAATTTCATCATCAAAAATGGTTTTGTAGCTTCTAATTGCTTTAATAAATCACATTCTACAGCTTATGGTTATGTTACATATCAAACCGCCTATTTAAAAGCTAATTATCCGTTAGAGTACATGGCGGCGCTGTTAACAGCTAACAGCGATGATACAGAAAAAGTACAGAAGTATATTGCTACCTGTACAAATATGGGAATTCAAATAGACCCGCCAGATATTAACCGTTCTGGTATTGATTTTACTCCCTTAGACGGCAAGATTTTGTTTGGACTGTCAGCTGTACGAAATGTCGGACAAAATGCGATCGCCTCAATTTTAGAAGCAAGACAAACTGGAGGTGAGTTCAAATCCTTGGCAGATTTTTGCGATCGCATTGATTTAAGTGCTGTTAACCGCCGTACTCTCCAATCGTTAATTTATTGCGGTGCTTTCGATAAACTCGAGCCCAACCGCAACCAGTTAATCCATGATTTAGATTTAGTATACGACTGGGCCCAATCCCGCGCCAAAGATAAAGCTGCTGGTCAAGGAAACCTTTTTGACTTACTCGGCAGTAGCGGATTTTCTCAGAAAAATTATATCTCCCAAAATAGTTTTGATACCGCTCCTAAAGCCAAAGCCGTACCTGACTTTCCTCCCCAAGAAAAATTGCGGATGGAAAAAGAATTGTTAGGTTTTTATATTTCGGACCATCCGCTCAAATCTCTACGCACATCTGCCAAAATTTTATCTCCTATCAACCTCGCACAACTAGGCGAGCAACAAGAAGATACTGTTGTATGTGCAGTTGTAATTCTCAATAATGTCAAAAAAGTGATCACTAAAAAAGGAGATCCCATGGCAATTCTACAAATAGAAGATTTAACTGCACAATCAGAAGCTGTTGTTTTTCCGAAAAGTTATGAACGTGTGAATTCACTTTTACAAGTTGATACGAGATTAATAATTTGGGGTAAAGTAGACCGCCGAGAAGAACAAACTAAATTTATTCTCGAAGATGCAGAACCAGTAGAAAAAGTGCAATTGGTAATGATAGAGCTAAATCCCCAACAAGCAGCTGCTATTGAAGAACAACATCGTTTGCGCACAATCTTACAAGAACAATCTGGCGATAGGGAAAAAGCAAAGGTACCCGTTATTGGAGTAGTGCAAGCTGGAAATTCTCGTCGTCTGGTTCGTTTCGGACGACAATTCTGGGTACAAAATTCTATCAGCACTGTTCAAGCTCTGCAAAATGCCCAATTCACAGCTACTGTACAACCACTTATTAGTAGTTAGATTTAGGTAAAAAATAACACTTTATATATTCTAACCCTAACTCTATTTTTATTGATTTTTAGCATTTTTTCTCTTTTTATGCCTCAGTAAAATTTCTCAGGATATTCGGAGATAGTTAGTTTTTTTGGTTACTTATGCGGTGGGAGTCTTCATGGAGAAAATGATATTTTTTTGTCATGAGGATAAATGCAGTAACCAAGGTAAGGAACAAATACTTAATGTTTGCAGATGGACTAGGTCAATTTGTGACATACTGCAAAAAAATTCAGCCTGAAACTCAACAAGACATTAAACGGTTTTTTGAGGGGGTTGTTGGCTTTCCTTATGACAAGGAATTGTTATTGCAAGCATATTTATTTTTAAATATCCAAGACCTATTTCCAACCTGCGCTGAATTGCTTTTATTTGAAAAATCTCCCATTGCTGATTATACAGATTTGGGAAAGTGTGATTTCGTCTATCTCACATATAAAAATAAGTTATTTTTAATCGAAACAAAATTTATTGATACTAAAGCCACGGGAGCAACGGAAAGAAAGAGAAGAAACAAACATAGAAATAAAGTATTCGAACAAGTCATCACTTTAAAAAGTCGTTTTAGTCAATATTGGAATATCAAGTTAGAAGATTTAGAGTGTGGTGTTTTTACTACAGACCCAGAAATTGATTGGCGGGGAAATGATGTTAATGTCGTCACGCGATGGGTATCTATTGAAAAGCTAGAACAATGGCGGCAAAATTATCAAAAAATCAATGAAATTAGTGAGTAGATAAATGCTTGCTGGCCACAGTGTTAGTAGTAGGCGATTTGTCACCTGACCACACGTGACGAAAGGGCTTAAAGTCTTTACTACGAGCGAGTGTTAATTATTGAGTGCGATAAGAAAGTAATTATATTGTGTTACTAATTAATAAAAAGGCTGTTTGAAATAAACCTACAACGAAACCTAAAATACCACCTAATGTCACGATAGCTTGCAGTTCATTTTTAACAATGCCTTCAATAGCTGCTTCTAATTGAGCGGGTGAAGTAGATTTAACTCTATCAATAATTACCTGATCAATGGACAAAATTGGGATGACGTGAGTGACGATAGCTTCTAAATCTTTTTCTAGATAACGCTCTAGAATTAAAGCCAGTTCTTGGCTAACGACTTCTAAAGAAGCACTGACTACAGAGGAATTGCTAAGACGGTTAACTAACAAGACAGCTATATTATGCCAGTCCACTGAATCTGTTAATCCTTGTAGAAATTCGCTACCGTTAGTTTGTAGGTATTGGCGGACAATTTCGCGCGTTGTCTTTCGCAATTGGCGGACAGTACCTATGGGTAAATTTTGTAAACTCAGATTTTGCAATACTTCTTTGAGGCGATCGCGCACTTGCAAATCCTGAATCCATTCTTGCAAGCGTTCGTTGGTTGCTTCTTTTTCGTCCAAACAATAGGTTCGCAACCGAGTCAGGGCGTTGCGCAAGCCAAATAAATTTGCTACTACCCAGTAGGTACCGCTGGTTTTTTCGCGAAAGTTTTCATCGATAGTTTGAATGGTGCGATCGCTGAGAAAATCAATGATAGCTTGTCTGAGCGTGTTTGGTGGCAACAAAACTTGCAACAGCCAATCAGCAAGGCGAGAAGCTTGTTCTTCACTGAGTTGAAATTCCAACAAAATCTGATCAAAAATTTGATTGATTTGGGCTTCCAAAAAGTCTTCGCGTCGTGCCAGTACTTTCAGCAAACGCGGTAAAGACTCCCCTAGCAGGTCCCGCAAAATTCCTGCTACAATTTTAGCCGTTTTCTGCTGTTTATCTGCTTTAATGTTGTCGATTGCCATTTTCAGCAACCAGAGGATTGCTGATTGCACGCGTTGTGTTTCTAAAAGTCGCCGCGCCAGATTTTGCAGTTCTTCTGGTGTTAGCAGCGATCCCATAATGGTATCTGAGATATTTTTGGCTAAGCGTTCCTGGTTGCGAGGAATAAGTCCGGGTGTGAATGGAACTCTTCGTCCGGCGATGTAGATTGCTTTGTAAGGGCGAAACAACATTTTGATGGCTATATCGTTGGTGAAATAGCCGATGATTCCACCCAAAACAGGAGGGGATAAATATAACCAAAGATGAGACCAATCCACGGAATTTTGGATTTTGGAGTTGAATATTGGATTTTCAGGTAGGGATTGGGAACAATCGAGTTGTTAGTTGACTTAGTAGTAACTACTAATTATTTCCCAATTTTTATTCGTATATCTAAAATTTGCTGACTACCAGCACTCCCATCATACCGTTCGCAATGGGGTAGTGTGTGGCAGTTGCAAAACCGACTTGAAGAGCTATTTTTACTTGCTGTTTACCTGTGGGGAAGCGGTCTAAGCTTGGACTGATATAAGCGTATTCTTCCTTGAAACCCATCCGAGAGGCAATGGGAACAACAAGACAATCAAGATACCACTGCTGAAATGTCCTTAGCATCGAATCAGCGGGACGGTGGAAATCTAAAATTGCCGCCTTGGCACCTTTTTTGAGAACGCGGTGCAATTCTTTTAAGCATTGGGGGATGTCTTTGACGTTTCGCAAGCCATAACCCATTGTTGCAGCGTCAAATTGGTTATCCTCAAAAGGTAGATTTAATACGTCGGCTTGTAAGAAAGCGATCGCGCAATAGGGGTAGTGGGTTTGAGAACGTTTTTTGGCAATTTCCAATTGTGCGGGCGAAAAATCTACTCCATAAACTTTTCCGCTAGGTTTGACGCGTCGTGCTAATCGAAAAGCGAGATCGCCGCTACCGCAACATAAATCCACACAAGTGTCTCCTGGTTTAGCTTGGCTCCATTTGACCGTCATTTCTTTCCAAATTCGGTGTTGTCCCAAGCTCAAGCAATCGTTCAACTGGTCGTAAACAGGGGCGATACGGTCGAAAATATTGCGAATTTCATCAGCCATCGGTCAATAGTCAAATAGTTGGTAAAGAAGAAAAAGCCGGTTATTTCAGGCTTGATACAGTCAACTACTATAGACTATTGACGACAGAGAGTGGTTTAGGAAGTGTGGACTGGTTGTTGGTAACGAATTGCACTTAGCACCAGCGCTACTAGTTGTGCGGATAGATGAATGAGTTTGAGTTCATCTTCTCGCAAAGCGCGGGGTTTTTGCCATTGTAGGGACAATACGGCTAAAACTTTACCTGCAGAAGTAATGGGGATAATCAAATGCGCCTCTACACCGGTGTCTGAGTAGTGACTAATGCCAGCTAGTTTATCGTCTTGGGGTACGTTAACCGAGACTTGCATTTCTTTGGTGGCGATCGCTTCGCTGGTTAGCGGATCGCGAGCTAGCCAATTTTCGAGAGAATCTGTATGGCTGTAGCAACCTTGGGTTTCTATGAGGCGATTGTTGTCGACAAGCTGCAAAATCGCTCCATCAACAGCAAAACTTTCACCAAAAGCCCTGGCAATGGAGTTCAGAGTAGTTTCTAAATTAGAAGTATCTTGAGCAACTTCTACTAAAACAGATAGTAAAGCCATTTGGGCATTAGCGCGGCGTAATTCTTCTGTGCGCTGTTTGAGCAGGTCGTAGGTTTCTGCTGCTCTTTGAACTACTGCTTTGAGTTCTCCTGGATCCCAAGGTTTGGTGATATACTTATAAACTTGTCCGGCATTTATTGCTTCTACCAAGTCTTCTATATCGGTAAAGCCTGTAAGGATAATTCTGACCGTGTTTGGAAACTGGGGTACTGTTTTGCTGAGAAACTCAGTTCCCTTCATTTCTGGCATTCTTTGATCGGAGATGATTACAGCCACTTCTCCTTCTGAGGCTAATATTTTTAAGGCATTTATACCACTATCTGCTTTGAGGACGTTAAAATCTCGTCGGAAGGTACGATACAGCAGATCTAAGTTATCTGGTTCGTCATCAACCACTAATATTTTTTGTTTTTTAGGTTTATCCAAAGTCATCAATTGGCGACGCACTTTATCGAATTCGGAAACGGGATTATCCATAAGATAATTTTGGCAAGCATTCACAATTGCGTTACATTCTATACAATGCCCGTGATATGTGTCCATTTGGACAAGGGATTTTTATCAGGGTAATTACTTAACTAAAGGAATACAATGTCCTTTTTTATTCATAACTCAGAATTTAATTTCCTGCTACAGATAGCAACTGCTTCTCGGAAGAGACTCAAAGACCTAAAATAGATTTTTGGTATCAGCGTGTTGTTAAATTTTGCCGACTGCTCATGACTGACCTAGGACCCCACGGTGAGAATTCTAAAGACGATCCAGCCCCCCAGTTGCTGCAAAAACTGCGACAAAAGCAAGGTAACTGGGTAGAATGGGGCCAAGCTTGTGCCTACTTGCAAAAGACTGGTTACAATCCGCAAGCAATTTTTGAAGCTACAGGTTTTGAGCCGTCACTACAAAATCAAATTATTGTCGGCGCCCAGGTGTATAGTTCTTTAGAAAAGGAAGGAGCATCACCACAGGTACTCTCTTATTATTCCCAACGAGGAAGTGATGTGTTGTACGAATTGCGCTTGCTCACTCAAGCAGAAAGAGCTGCAGCTGCAACACTAACTTGGGAACACAAACTGGATGCGATGGAGGCGCGAGAAGTAGCAAAAGCAATAAAGGAATTTTCTCGTTTGCGCGAGCTACCACAGGGATTTTCCCAACATGCGGGCGATGCAGTAGCCTATCAGTATTGGAAACTTGCTCGTCAGCATTCGGATTTGCAAGTGCGATCGCGTTTGATCGGCAAAGGTTTAAAATTCGCCCACACGCAAACAGCCAGGCAACAAATAGAACATTTATTAACGGATTTTACTGTTGTACCCAAAAAACAAGCTCCAACTTTACCCTTTTACAGACCGGAATCTGCTGAAGAAATGCCCCGCGTGATTCCAGTAGTAGGGGAGTTGCCACTAAAACCCCAAGATTTGCAAGCAGTTCCCCTGGTAGAAGAAACCGGGCCGTTTCGCATGGTGAAATTTGCTGGAGAACAAGCGTGGGTTCCCTTACCAGGTTGGCAGTTAGTATTGAGTGCAGAAGATCCGGTAGCAATTTTGTGCAGTAGCGATCGCCTACCAAACCAAACCCAAAACACCGCAGAACCAGTCATGGTAGTGATCGACCGCGCTCAAAGAAAATGGGACTCCATCAGCTATTTTGTAGTAGATAACTGCGGAGAATTAGATTTTCAGTGGTTCGAAACTGAACCAGAACAACCACTACTAGGACGAATTATTGTCGTAGTACGAGCCAGGAAGATTTTAGATGAGGAAATGACCAAGGATGCTTGGCAAATTGAGGAGTAAGTACTGGCAGTAACAGAAAAACATACATGCTTTTACCTCCCCCGGCTGATGAAAAATATACATGCTTAAATCTAGGTTGGTGAGGTCTTGGTTACTGCTAACCATACTGCTCATCAGGACTACAAAAATATGCCAGAATTTACCGGAGAACTACCTGTCCGCGAACCAGCATGGAATCTTATCCCTTCTGTTGAAAATATCCAGCGCCATCCGCGGGGAGTAGATTTTCAATGCGGTGTTTGTTACCTTTACTTGCGCGTTCTAGCTCCCAACTTGGTGCGAGTGCGCTTTTCACCCACAGGAGAGTTTAGACCCAGACGCTCTTGGGCCGTTACCGTCGCAGATGAAGAATGGCCACCCGCAGTCGCTTTTGAGGTGCAGCAAACAGAAAAAGAAGTAATTATTGAAACTGAAAAAATAAGGATCCAGGTAGAACGCCATCCCTCCTCCTGTCGAGTCAAGTTTTTCGACCGAGAAAATCGCCCTTTTGCTCACGATACTGGTTTGGGAATCGGTTGGCGACAATTGGGAGCGGGTAAGTCCCAAGTTGCGTGTTGGAAGCGCATGGAAGCTGAGGAAAAATTCTACGGCTTTGGCGAACGTCCGGGATTGCTCGAGCAAAAAGGCAAACGCCTGACCAATTGGACGACGGATAGCCTGGATTACACAATGCTGACAGATGCAATGTACTTGGCTGTTCCGTTTTTCCTGGCCCTGCGGACGCAGGTAGGCTATGGTTTATTTTTTAACACCACATTTTGGAGTCGCTTTGATGTTGGTGCTGAACAACCAGATGTTTTGCGGATGGAAACTATGGGAGGCGAACTGGACTACTACCTGATTTACGGTCCCGAACCCGCTGAGATCCTCCGCACTTACACGCAATTAACAGGACGAATAACGCTACCACCGCGATGGGCGCTGGGTTACCACCAATGTCGCTGGAGTTACGATTCAGAAACACAGGTGCGACAATTAGTGTATCAGTTACGTCACCGCCGCATTCCCTGTGATGTTATCCACCTAGATATTGACTACATGTTTGGCTTCCGGGTATTTACCTGGAATCCCAAGCGATTTCCAGATCCGAAAAAATTGCTCGACGATCTGGAACGGGAAGGATTTAAAGTCGTTACTATTGTCGACCCGGGGGTAAAATTTGAACCGCAAGCAGATTACTCTGTTTACGACCAAGGAATAGAAAAGGATTATTTTCTTCGTACAGCAGACGGTAAGATTTTTCACGGTTATGTCTGGCCAGGACGCGCTGTGTTCCCTGATTTTCTTCGTCCGGAGGTGCGCCAGTGGTGGGGAGAATTGCACCGCAACCTGACTGCAATGGGCGTTGCTGGTATCTGGAATGATATGAACGAACCAGCAATGAACGATCGCCCCTTTGGAGACGAGGGAGGAAAAAAAATTTTCTTACCCATGGATGCACCCGCAGGTCCTGCTGACGAGCGCACAACCTACGCCGAAATCCACAATTTGTACGGAATGATGATGGCTCGTGCTTGTTACGAGGGATTAGAAAAACTGCGGAAGCGATCGCGTTCTTTTGTCCTGACGCGATCGGGGTACGCTGGTGTACAAAAATGGTCGGCGGTATGGACAGGAGACAATCACTCTTTGTGGGAATATTTGGAAATGTCTTTGCCCATGCTTTGCAATCTGGGTTTATCCGGCATAGCCTTTGTCGGAGCTGATATCGGCGGATTCGCTGGTGATGCAACTCCAGAATTGTTTGCCCGCTGGATGCAGGTGGGAATTTTGTATCCTTTCATGCGTGCCCATTCAATGATTAATACCAAGCGTCACGAACCTTGGGAATTTGGACCTCGAGTCGAAGCAATCTGCCGTCAATACATTGAATGGCGTTACCGCCTCCTACCTTACATTTACACCCTGTTTTGGGAAGCAGCAACCACGGGGACACCCATTCTTCGACCTTTATTTTATCACTATCCCCGCGATCGCAAAACCTATGAAATCTACGATCAGGTACTTTTAGGCCCGTCGTTGATGGCAGCACCCGTTTACCGACCGGGAACAAATAAGCGTATGGTCTACCTTCCAGAAGGAACCTGGTACGATTGGTGGACTGGAGAATGCTACCCGGGTTCGACTTATATCCTTGCAGATGCACCTTTAGAAAAAATGCCGATGTACCTGCGCGCGGGAGGAGTTCTTCCTTTGGCACCGGTGATGCAATACACAGGCGAGTTACCCGTAAAGGAACTGAGACTGCGAGTTGCTCCTGGTACAGGTAAGTGGACGTTATACGAAGATGACGGAGAAACCTTAGAATATCGCCAAGGTATGTGGGCAACCACAACTTACCGGGTATATTTGCAAGGTAAGCAGGTTGTTGTGGAAATTCAAGCGCGACAAGGACAGTGGACTCCCCATCCCCGCACCGTTACAGTTGAGGTGATGGGCTTGGGAGAACAAGAATTTGCAGATGATGGTGCTTTCCGTCGTTTAGTCTTTAGCTAACGCTTCCTGTTAATAGTAGTAGCCTCTTGGATGGTCACGGGAGGCAATTTTTCTACTGTGTGCAACTGTTGCGATCGCCCTGCTATTAAATTTTGACTCAACCAAATCAAGCTTCCACTAAATATAGCAATTACCCCAATTAAAATACCAGTTAATAATTTCACTTGAGAGCGAAGAATTTTTATTTCTCTAGTCTTGTATTCCAATTCTGCAACAGTGTTACCAGGCGGAAGTTGATTTTCCATCACCACTTGTGCTGGCGCAATTACCGCTTTTTTAAAACTAACTTGCTCGTACAACCACCTAGTAATTAATAAAGGACAATTTCTTTTAAACCAACGCCAGGCGAAAACTCTAAACGCTGGTTTCGACATAATGGCAATCCATCTCAGGACTTTTTTTAAACTACGAGAGCGAAATCTTCCATCAATCAAATTTAGAGAACCCACATCATAAAGACGGTCTAGGATAAACTTGACTGTAACTTCTTCTCGCTGCGCTAAATTTTCGAGTAATAGAAGAACTTCTGACATCAGTTCTTGTTCTTTACTATCTGTCGAAACTTTTGTGAAATTATCTGATATTTTTACTGGAGTAGCCATAGATATTACTTTGGCAGGGATTGACAATTTTCTGGAAAAATCTTTTCGGTCTGGAAATCATGGTAGATGTGTCAAAGTTTTTGTCCCAACAAGCATATATGCAAAGCCAAACGATAGTTAAATGTTCTCGTTGCCAAAAGACCTAATTATATATTCTAAAAGTACTTGTTTGAAAATTTATTCCCCTGTAGAGAGATTTAAACATTAATCAGCCAAAAGTTTGCCTGGCAAATATTAAGGTAAATTAATTACCACGGCAGACGACTACCGTCCCAGGAAAAAAATTGTCCGCTGTCGTGGGGTTGTAGCTTTTCTATCACCGTTAGCAGTTGAGTCACCGTTCGTTCTACGGAAAACAATTTTTCCTGAGGTACATTTTTTTGAAAGGGTTGGGAAAGACGAGTGTCAGTGGTACCGGGATGCAGTGTCACAACCACTGTATTAGGACTGCTTCTGCCATATTCTATGGCTACATTGCGCATAAGCATGTTCAGTGCAGCTTTGGAAGCGCGGTAGCCATACCACCCACCCAGTTGGTTGTCGCCAATACTGCCAAGTTTAGCAGAGATACTAGCAAAAATACTTTTGTCAGGATGTCGAAACAATGGCAATAGGTGTTTAGCCAGCAGTACAGCGCCTATACTATTAACTTGAAAATAGCGCAGCAAATGTTCAGGATTTACTTGTCTGAGGCTTTTTTCTGGTTGTAAGCTTCCTTCGTGCAAAATTCCCACACAATTAATTACTAAATGCAATTTATCTATCTGTACGGACAGTTGTTCTACACAAGTGGAAATTTGTTTTTCTTCAGTTACATCCATCGCCAAACAAATTAATTTTTGCGGATATTCATCGGCTAGTTTAATTAACTCAGAAGCCGACTGGGGATGGCGATAGGTTGCATAAATACGAGCAGTATTTTCCCGAGGCAACAATTTTTTCACAAAACCTAAGCCAATTCCTTGGCTAGCGCCTACAATTAAGATATTGTTCACCTGTTTGAGAACGGACATGAAGCTTTTGCCAGTAAAAAATTTAGAAGTTAAGGCACAAGATACTCTACCAAAAATGAAAATATCAATACTTTTTCAATCATACTACAAATAAAGCGATCGCTCTGCACAAGGTAATAAATAACCGGATTTCAAGACCAGATTTAAACCATTTACCACCGAAATATAAAATCTAGGCATTTAGAACACTTTCAAAACCTTACTTGCCCCTTTTTACTGCATTATACGTCAGTGCCACCTATAATTTCCATTCTACATGGGCGTGAGAAGTTAATCTGAAATTAGAAGCTAAATCCTGAAAAGTTTGCTTTTTTGGGAAATACGTTTCTCAGCAATTGAAAATGATTATTGCTTTGGAAATTATATTATTAACGCTGATACTTGGCTCATATGTTCTAGAGTGGGATACCGGTCGAGAAAGCTTGAAGCAGGTGTTTGCCCGAGAGTTGCGCTGGGGGCGCACTATCCGTTACAATCGTGGCACGCAGTACTATAGCATGGTTTTCTGCTACGGCAGCGTCTATTGTATTTTGCTGTTGTTAATCTCGGGGCTTGCTGATTGGGCAGTAATTGCATAGTTGACAACAATTATCATTCGTTACATGCAAGTACTGGTAAGTATTTTCAGCATGAACTGTCCCAAACTGTTACGTTGGCTTTGGATCGTCCCGCTACGAGATCCGCTCAGGTTTATTATTTGGATAATGGGTGGATTTGGACAGCGTGTTTATTGGCAAGGAAGGTATTTGCGGATAGAAGGTGATGGTGTCATTTCTTTGTGGGAGCAATAAGCTGATTCACCCTCATAGCTTCCTATTCACCTAAAGTGCGATCTTAAATTTCCAGAAACATTATACTTATCCTTTCCCAAAAAATCCTTAATTTTCCTTGCCAACCAGCCAGAGGTTCACAATCTTTCTGTTGGGATTTTACTAATAAACGATTTTGCCAGTAATAATCCTGACCAATTAATAAAAAACGCCAAAAAAGTGAGATAGTCCTGATGGTGGAGCGTGGGTTGCTCTAGCTTGTGGTTGTCTCCAAATTGTATAGCTCAAGGAGTGTAAATTGTGAGCATGAATTACACAATTACCTCGATAGAGAACTAGTTCGGTGGGAATGGGGTATTGTAGGAGAAATTGGCGGCGAAAAGCAACGTTATTGAGAAGTATTGGGAAGTTGGTTTAAGGATTTTGTGCTTGGAATATTGGGAGAAGATATAAGTTAAAGCCATAGCTGTACCGTAGATTCCCTGAGTTAAGGTTGTTGTTTCTCCGGCTACGATTTGTATTTCATCATTTTGTGTAAAAGGAAGAAGGAGATTTCTAAGCCAGTTGCTTTCATAGATGCAGTCAGAGTCGCAGTAGACTACTATTTCATCTGTAACTGTATTTGCTCCTGGCATTTTTGCTTGATAATATCCAATTTTGGATGGGGATTGATAAACTTTGAGCCAGGGATATTTTTGACATAATAGTTTCAGCTTCTGAGGAGGAACATCACCGCTATCTATCAACAAAACTTGATTAGGTTGAATAGGCGAGAGGTCTTGATTTTCCAAAGAATTGAGAGACTGAGATAGTTTTTTGATATCAGCATTAGCCAAGTTTTCCGTTTCCAAGACAATCGAAAAACTGGGTAATTTGGTTTTGAGGTGGAAATATTTCGGCGTATTCCATTCCCATTGGAGAAGGTTGAATTAAAAAGTTGGCAGAAGCCGCGAAGAGCGCGCGTCTACGAGTTCGGCGATTACTTGCTGTAGTATTTTGAGACAGGGGTTGCGTCCATAAAGTTCGGGAATATCGCTTACCTCGCAGCGGTAAGGACAACCGCTAGAAAACTGAATATTGGCGAGGAAATATTGATTGAGATCTAGTAAGTGATAGGCTGGGATAGGAAACTCGCTTAAAGGTAAGCGTTGTTTGCTTTGAAAGCGAATTTGCTGTTGGGGACGTGCTGTGTGGCAATCTAAATACTCGATGGTGCGATCGGTTGCATCTCCCAACTCACCCAAATGCAAAATATCAAACTCGGGATAATGTTGTGGACAAGCGGAAACTGAAGGACCACCTAAAACAGTAATTTTGCCTTCTGCATGAGCAAGTAGATTAATTTCATTAATCTGCGGTCGTTGGATGTGCATTCCGCTAACAATTACTGCATCTCTACGAGAAGCAGTGCTCTTGAGCGCGTCTACAGATTCACGCCGATCCCGTTTCTCCCCAAAAGAGTGTTAACAGTGATTAGTTATCTGTTATTAGTTATCAGTTGACTGATGGCGAAACTTTGGTAACTGTTTGCTAACTTTAACTATCTATGTAGCACTATCTATGTAGCAAAATCAGTTGTGATTGCAACTACCTACTGTGAGATCTTCTCTTTTGCTTGCCAAGATACAAATTATTTACCAATACAAAACCGACTGAAGATTTGCTCGAGTAAGGATTCTGTTACTTCTTCTCCCGTAATCTCTCCGAAAGCGCGAATTGCATCCCGCAAGTCGATGGTCCAAAAGTCAAGGGGTAGCTGTTGGGAAATTGTTGCTTGCACTTGTTCTAGGGATGTTTTCGCTTTGATTAAAGCTGCTGCTTGTCTTTGATTAATAGCTAAATCTATATCAGCAGCTTGAACTTGTCCGATACGGACGGTTTGTAAAATTGCTGTTTCTAAACTATCTATACCTTGATTTTGGGCGGCGGCTGTTTTGACAACTTGATGAATTTCTGATGGATACTTAACTGTTTGTGCTGGCGCCAGGTCTATTTTGTTAATCACCAAAATTAACGGTCGATGCTTGACTTGGGCATAAATCTTTTCGTCTTCTGCTGTCCAACCAGCAGTAGCATCAACGGTCAACAACACCAAATCAGCAGCAGTAGCAGCGCGGCGCGATCGCTCGACGCCAATTTTTTCTACTTGGTCGTCAGTTTCGCGAATACCAGCAGTATCAAGTACTTGCACTGGTATTCCACCTACTACTAGCTGGGATTCGACCACATCGCGGGTTGTACCGGGCAAGTCGGTGACAATGGCGCGATCGCTTTTACTCCACGCATTCAACAAACTTGATTTGCCAACGTTCGGACGTCCGACGATAGCTACTTTTAATCCGCTGCGCAACAGTTCGCCGCGATCGGCGGTTGCCAATATTTGGTTAACTTGGGCAGAAATTTTGGCAATTTCTGAAATAATAGTTTTATCATCCAGCGGCGGCAAGTCTTCCTCAAAATCGATTCGCGCCTCGATTTCTGCCAAAATATTCAAACATTGAGTGCGCAACTGCCTAATGGGATGAGCTAATTTACCTTGCAAGCCAGCCAAAGCGTACGCCTGTGCTTGAGGCGATCGAGCTCCTACCAAATCAGCAATGCTTTCGGCTTGGGTCAAATCAAGCCTACCATTTAAAAATGCCCGTAAAGTAAATTCTCCTGGCTGAGCAAGCCTGGCACCGTTTTCCAAACACAGCTGCAGTACCTGTTGCACCACCATGATTCCTCCGTGACAATGAAATTCAACTACATCTTCACGGGTGTAGGAACGGGGCGCTTTCATGATTAAAAGTAGGGCTTCGTCTACCAGTTGCTGGGTTTGGGGATGGCGGATATAACCGTAGAGAATGCGATGGCTTTCCCATGCTTGATGTCCAGGTGCGTGGAAAAGAGTTTTGGCAATGGATATTGCTTGAGAACCAGATAGGCGTACGATTCCCACACTACCTTGTTGGGGAACAACAGCAGTGGCGATCGCGGCGATGGTTCCAGTACTAACAGAGATTTCCGACATGAGCGCCCTGGAAAAAATTAGGAATATAACTTTTTGCTTAGTAAATTGAATTCCACAAGCGGTAACATTTATCTTAAGAAAAGTAATTTTACTTGCTCGTGAAAACAATCACAAACAAGGAGGTCTGCGCGATGAACGTTAATCCTACAATCAATTGTAAAGAAGTTTGTGTAAACGGCTGCATTTTAGGCGATAAATGTCCCAATATTGAATTTAGAGAAGCCGCATGCAAGTTTATTCAGGAAACTTCTTTGGATAAAATGCTGGAAATAGCTGAAGAAGCAAGAATCAGAAAATTGATGCAACCACCTCAATGGATTTTTCCTGAAGAGCATTAATGCCAAAGCATTTTCGCCGCTGGGGCAAAAATTTCTTTAACAACTCAATACTAAATATCTAATCCTACAACGGCAAGCTGATATCTATGCTCTACAGTGAATTGGTAATCTACCTCTTGTTTAGCTTGAGCAGGAATAGTAATATTCCATTCTAATTTTCCCATTTCCCCTACGGAAATTTGCGGGTGAGTGCGAGTCAGGCGAACTTTAACTTGTTCACTACGACTGATTGGTATTTGTTCTATTAATTTGAGATTGATTTGTTTAGCAAGTAAATTAGTAATTAAGAGTCGATATGTATAGACAATTCTAGCATTATTACCAATTAACTTTTTATCAACTTGACGTTCAATCAAATCGCGCTCTATTTTTATTTTTTCCTCTATACCTGCATATACTTGAAATTCTTGACCTGGTGCGATATTTTCTAACTGTACTGTTCCAACAAAAATATTATCATCGTGCTTGTGTCTTTTCACTTAAGCTTTGTATAAAATGAGACTGCAATGCCAGGGCATCTATTTGTGCTTGCAGGTACTTCCATTGTGCTTGTAACTGCTCAATTTGCTGCGTGAGTTCGGTAACTTTTGCTGCGACGGGTTCGGTAGAGAAAAGGCGATCGCATTTGGCTTCTAGCAGACTTACTGGGATCTCACCTTTACCGCTAACTCGGATGGACTCTGTTTCTATGGTATCTGGCAGTGGCGCAAGTATTAATTCTACTTCTTGTCCTGTTAAAGACACTACACTCTGTCGCGTCACTAAAGCTTCACTAAAGCTTTGTCCGGGTACACGATTACAGCTACGATCTTTTTAATAATTCGCAGCTTTATTGTTCATGTGTAACACTTTATAAATCAACCATCAACTTATAGCTTTATTTTTATTCTCCCTTTCTACAGGCAAGGTAAAGTAAAAAGTTGCTCCCCGATCTACCGCTGCTTCCGCCCAAATTTGTCCTCCGTGTTTTTGAACGATCCGCTGTACGGAAGCAAGTCCTACACCTGTACCGGGAAATTCTGCTTGAGAGTGCATGCGCTGGAAGGGACGAAATAGTTTTTTTGCGTAAATGATGTTAAAACCTGCACCGTTATCTCTAACGTAAAATTTGGGGGAGCCACCAGACTCTAAAATAGCGCCAAACTCGATTTTTGCCACTTCACGCTTAGAGGTATATTTCCAGGCGTTAGATAACAAGTTTTCCAGCATGACGCGCAACAAAATCGGATCGCCACACACCTTTAATCCTTCTTGGATGGTGGTTTCTACTTGGCGATGGGGTTCGTTGGCTTTGAGGTTGATTAAAATTTCTTGAGCTATATTACTGAGATTAACTGTTTGCAGTTGGAGTTCGGTTTGGGAGAGTTTGTGCAAAGACAGCATCTGCTCGATTTGAGCGTTCATGCGTTCGCCAGCGGCGCGCAAGCGATGCAGGAAAAGTTTTGCTCGCTCGTCTAGTTTTTGACCGTATTCGCTTAGCAAAATAGAACTGTAACCATCGATAGCGCTCAGTGGCGCTTGCAAATCGTGGGAAAGTGTGTAGGCGAAAGCTTCCAATTCTCGGTTAGCTGCTTCTAGTTGCGCGGTGCGCTCGCGTACTCTTTGTTCCAGTTCGTTGTAAAGTTGAACGTTCTCCATAGCCACGGAAGTGGTGTCTGCTAACGCCTGAATCAGTCCAACTTCTTCTGGGGTAGCCAAATGAGGTGAAGCCCAATAGTTACCGATAGCACCAATTGGTGCTTCTTTGCGAATTGGAACCATTACTAAACTTTTAATAAAAGTGGGTTTGTAAGCTTCGTAGGGAATTCGCTCATCGCCGTACACATCTTCTATAATTACCTGCTGCTTGTGCTGCATGCACCAACCACCGATGCATACATCAATGGGAAATCGCCGTCCTTTCCACAACGGTTGGATCGCATTTTCATCGGCGTAGAAACACATGTCTCCCTCACGCAGCACAAAGGTAGCTCCATCAGCACCGGTCAGTTCTCTTGCAGCTATGCGTACAATGGCTGTGATTTCGTCTAAGCTGCGTGCTAAAGAAAGTTCCTGAACTACCTTCACCAATCTTTGCATAGCTTGGTTGTAGCGTTGCAGCTGACTGGTGCAAAGGGATGGAGTTGCGATCGCTGTAACTGCACGGCGAATAGTAGGTACAAGTCGCCACAACTGATTTTTGCTTACATAGTCTGTCACACCTTCATTTAACAAATAAGTAGAGATTTCTTCTGGATTCGTACTCCCAGAAACAAAAATGAAGGGTATATCAGGACGTTTTTTTTTGGCTGTTGTCAGGGCCACTTCTCCGGAAAACCCAGGAATGCTGCTATCAGACAAAATTAGATCAAAACTATTTGTATCAATAGCAGCAAGATATTCAAAACCGGAATCAACTACAGTTGTTTCGCACTCCAAACCGCCCTTAGCTAACGTCCGCTGAACCAGTTCGGCGTCTGTGGGATTATCTTCGAGATAAAGAATACGCAATTTTTTCATGACTATTTTCTTTCTCCTATAAAATATTTTTATAAGTCAATTTCTTATATTATTCAATAATAGATTATTCCAGTTTTGTTTGTGTCTCTACTAATTTTGACTAACTTTGATAAATACTCATCTTTTCTGCTTTTTATTACCAAACATCAAAATATTGTTTTTCTTGTTTTTTATATTTTTTATATATTTGTTTTTCTTTAGTTTACTGCATTAGTAGAGATAAAAATTTGGCTTACTTGTACTAAAAATTAATATTTTGATGCGAATATCTATTTTTTTAAGCAGAAAATTGCAACTTTCAAGAAATCAAAACTACGATAACAGTCGTGCTTTCACTTTTTTCAACTATTGTGTTGATGGTTTTCCCAATTTGCATAAGCAGTTTGCTTGGCAATTTGCTTGGCAGCGTCCATCAGATATTCAAAATAAGTACGGGCAACTATAGATAATTGCTTTCCGGCTGGGTAGACCATGTACCAATCTCGTTTAATAGGAAAGTGTTCTACATCTAAAATAGTTAAATCTCCTGTATCTGGTAACAAGGTGTGGCAAGATAAGACAGAAATTCCCAAGCCACCTGCTATAGCCTGCTTAATAGCTTCATTGCTTCCCAATTCTAACTTGACTTTTACTTTGATTCCATGTTGATCGAACAAGCTCTGCACGGCTCGCCGCGTTCCCGAGCCAGGTTCTCGCATAATAAATGGTTCTTCGGCAAGGCGTTGTAGGGGGATATTTTTTTCACCTGCCAAGATATGATTGATGGGTGCCAAAACCACGAGGGGATTTTCAAGGAATTGCTGATAATTTACGTCTAAATGCTCTGGAACTTGACTCATGATATACAAGTCGTCCATGTTGTTTGTCATGCGTTCCAGAATGCCTTCGTGATTTGTAACTTGTAGGGAGATTTCAATGCCTGGATAAAGCTGGCAGAACGGTCCTAACAAACGCGGTATAAAGTATTTTGCTGTGGTGATCACTGCCAGGCGCAACTGGCCTTGTTTTAGCCCTTTTAAATCTGCTACTTTCATTTCAAATTGCGCTATAGTGTCAAAAATTTGCCGACAAGTAGCATACAATTCTCGTCCTGCTTCTGTGAGATACAAACGCTTGCCAACCTGCTCAAACAGTGGCAATCCTACTGATTTGGTCAGTTGTTTGATCTGCATGGAAACGGTGGGTTGGGTCAGAAAAAGTTCTTCAGCAGCACGAGTAAAACTACCGTGTCGGGCCGCGGCCTCAAACACTTTTAACTGGTGCAGTGTTGCTTGGTTCAAGGTAACGCTCCTGTGTGATGGCAACTTACTGGGATATAGTCTTGAGTGTTCTGTCTGTTTGCGTCAAACCCCTTTTTTCTCTTGACAAGTTCTAAGTTTTGAGTGAGCACCTGTTAAGATCAGCCTGCATTTTCCCAAATTAATGCAGTGGAGAGCCAAAGGAGGGGGCAGCACTAAGAACTACTCTAAATCTAGTATCACAAAATACTTGTCACTCCTGTAGACAAATTTTTGCAAAAGTTACGAATTAAGAGTATAAGTATTATTCTATGGGTTTCATTGGTGAATAGGTATTTTATTTATAGAGACGACAAGCTATTATCAGAACAACAAGCAAAGCGTAAGATGCCTTCCAACCAACGTTGCACACCTGAAAGGCATTTTTTGGGGATATCAGCTAACGTCATGCTAACCTCGCGAGCCACTGGGTGTGTACAACGTTTTTCCCGGCGGCTAATTTTAGGACTCTTCTGTGACTTTTGTGGGTAACATGGATAGGTCTGGCAATTCGATTAATTCTGTTTCCAGGACTGGTTGTTTGAGGTTGATCGGTACCTTTAAAGGTTGACGTTTTTCAATCCAACAACTAGCGACTGGCAAGGTTTGCTCTAATTCATCCAGCGGTCTGGGAATAACCATGACAGCGTTTAATTCTCCAATGCGTTCTGCCTCGTACATTCCTGCTTCCACTGCCACTGCAACATTTGCTACGGAACCGCGAATAATGGCCGTACACAATCCAGCGCCGATTTTTTCATACGCTGCTAGCTGGACATCAGCAGCTTTGAGCATGGCGTCGGCAGCTCCTACCATAGCTGGAAAACCCCGTGTTTCCACTAAACCGACTGCTTGGTTGCTTAAGCGACTGTGGCTGCTATTTTCAGCAAGGTTGCTGAGGCGGCTAGTAATGGGAAGTACGGCGTCGAGATTGGGGAAAGGGCGGGGAATTACCAAGCTAGAAACGTACTGGTCGAATTGCTTGGCAGTTTGCTCACCAGCTTCTACGGCAAGGCGGACATCAGCGATCGCTCCGCGAACAATCGCAGTACAGTGACCGCTGCCAATTTTTTCGTATCCGATCAGGTGAACTCCCGCCGATTTGAGCATCATATCTGCCGTACCAACTATTGCTGGAAAGCTGCGGGTGGAGACTAGTCCCAAAGCGCTATCCTTGAAGTTATCTCGACGATAGGCTTGTTGATGGTATGCGTCCATGTAAATTCTCCGGGATTGTCAAAGGAAGAATAGAAAGAAGGATGAAGTCTTAAGGAAAAAAATACTTCATACTTCCTGGTTACTGCTTCCTACTATAGGTGACAACTTACAATTAACATTTATTCGGACTGCTCGTCAGAGTTTGGTTGATTCAAGGATTGCCTGTGGGGAAACAGCGTAATTAGTAGCTTTTGGATGCTTTGTTGTCCGTAGATGTGAGTACCGATGGAAGTGGATTCAGTGACAGGTTCTTGTTTGTACTGGTCTTGGGGAGGCTGTTGGGCGATCGCTTCCGAACTGGGTTGAGTAAAGGCGGGATTGGAAGCGTTATGTTTTCCATCCCTAGTATTTCCCCCATTGTTGGCGTTCCAGATTCCACTTGCAGAGGTAGGATTGTTGCCAGCAGATGCTGGTGGTTTTGGACTGTGGGGAACACCAGTCGAGTCAAGAAGAACTTGGCGACTAGTGTCTCCCAAAATGGAACCAGGAGGAACTACTTGTCCCGGTGCTACAGAACAGTTAAAAATAGTTGTCGCCGAACCAATACAAGCGTTGGCGCCAATTTTGCCTTGACCGATCATCAGCAAACCGGCTCCTAGGTTTGCTCCCGATTCTACTTCTAAGGTTCCTTCATGGACCTTGAGGATAGACCCCATACCAATACAAACCCCTGAACCAATAATAATTTTGCTATTTGGAGCCGCTTGGAGGATGGTCCCGGGCGCAATAACCGCACTGGGATGAACGATCACCTCGCCACTGATGTAAACATCGAAGTTATGACCCAGGCGCAGTGGCGGCAAAGACATGGAAATTTTAACCTCAGAAGCCGGAATAAATGTCAGCAATGTGACAGCTAAAAGGTCACAGGCTACCCTGTTTCCTTGTTACGGACGTTGAATAATTGTTTCTAATACCCGACGCTTCGCTTTGGGGTCGATGCCGATCAGGCGTACGTACTCGCCTTTATACTCAGCGAGGAATGCTTCCAAAGCGGCGATCGCTTCTTTGATGTTATTAGCTTGGATTTGACCGCAGCTACTCCAAGAACCGGTTCGGAAGCGTCGTTGGTCTACGTGCTCGGCACTAATTTTATATCCGCCAGCCAAAAGTTGCTGCAGCTGTTCTACTACTTCAGAACTTAATTTCGTGCTCACAGCTGCACCAGTTGTTCTCGAGCTAGAAGCACCTGCACCACCAAAGGAGGATTTCTCATTCCCAGATACAGAAACCGGACCGTTGGGACGTTGGATAATGGTTTCCAGCACGCGGCGCTTCGCTTTCGGATCGATTCCAATCAAGCGGACGTACTCACCTTGATGGTTATTCATACAATCTTCTAGCGCAGCTACTACCTCATTGGTAGAATTTGCATCGATTGGTTTGCAGCTTTGCCAGGAACCGGTGCGGAATCGCCGCTCGTCTACGTGTTCCGTACCAATTTTGTAACCGCTTGCCAGTAACTGACGAATTTGCTCTATTGTCTCGTTACTGAGTTTACTGCTACCATTGCTGTTGTAGCTGCTGCTTGCATAACCGGAACTGCTGGTAGAAGGAGCTTTAAAGGTCGCAGGTGCTTTGACTGTACCATCAGGGCGTTGAATAATTGTCTCCAGTACGCGTCGTTTGCTTTTATCAATGCCAAACAGACGAACATACTCACCAGCATGCTCTGCCAAGCAACCTTCCAGTGCTGAAATTGCTTCACCTAAGGATCTAGCTTCGATCGGCTTGCAACTTGTCCAAGAACCTGTACGGAACCGTCGTGCGTCCACGTGTTCTGTACCGATTTTATATCCTTGCTCTAACAGATAGCGCAATTGCTCTACTGTTTCCGCACTCAAGCTACTGCTAGACACCTCACTGCTCCTTTGCGATCCATTAATAGCATTATTTTGATAAGATTGCTCTAATTCATCACGAATGGTTCTAATACATTTGCTGTCGGCAGCGCACAAGTAGCCTGCTCGCAGTGCTTGATTGATACCAACTACGTGATGAGCAAATTGCATATCTTCTGCTTGCACGTCTGGCAAGCGATCCGCTTGCTGCTGGGTAGTAATAATTGCTCCTGAAGGTACATATTTACCAGGAGGAATTTCCACATCTTGAATTAAAGCGTGCATCATGACGATGCATCCTGCTCCCACCCTGGCATTAAATACCGTAGAACGAAAACCGATAAAACAGTTATCGCCCACATAAGACGGACCGTGAATTAAAGCCATGTGAGTGATGCAGGCATTTTTCCCAATCCACACCGAGTATTGTTTTTGGTCATCGCCAATAACGCGACCCTTCTCCAAACCGTGAATTACTACACCATCTTGGATATTGGTGTTTTCACCAATATAAAAAGGTGTTCCCTCATCAGCCCGAATAGAAGTACCGGGTGCAACTATCACATTTGCCTCTATCCGTACATCTCCAATAATATTGGAAAAAGAATGTACAAAGGCTGACGGATGGATAGTTGGTTGAGCTAAATTCTTTGACCACGGGGTTGGGGGAGCCGCCTCCGCGATATTGCGGACTGCCATTGCGAGATTCCTCCTCAGAACTATTCATCGCTAATTGTTAATCGGCATTAGCTATCAGCTATTAACCATTAACAAATTTCTATCAAACTTGATTTTTTTTGCTATAAATTAGGCGATCTTCAACATAAATCGTGTCTATAATCGCCACTACTGCTGCATCTACCGGACGCTGCTCGTTACCAAGAATTTGACGAGCAGCACTGCCGCGACTGACAAGAACCCATTCATCCACTCCCGCACCCACACTATCAGCAGCTACCTCGTATTCCGGTAGAAGGCCTCCTTGTTCATCTACCAATTGCAGCAACAGTAGTTTGACACCTCTAAGACTTGGCTCTTTTTGAGTGCTAACTACTGTGCCGCGTACTTTAGCGATTCGCATTGTACTTTACGGTCTTCTGCCAAAAGGACGAATCGCGTTCACGTTTTCGCGGAACTGTTCTACGTCTTCGGTATAGCGAATCGGCAGAACGTATTCTAGATTTTCGTGAGGACGGGCAATAATATGAGTAGACAGCACCAGTCCGCCATTAACTCGCTTGACTGATTCAATTCCCGCCGCGACCGAAGCCTGCACTTCTGAGACATCTCCCCGCACGATCACGGTAACGCGGCCGCTACCGATTTTCTCGTAACCAACCAAGGTGACGCGAGCGGCTTTCACCATTGCATCAGCAGCTTCCACCACCGCGGGAAAGCCAAGCGTTTCTACCATTCCTACTGCAATTGACATATTTTTTTATTCCGTAAGAAGCTTCCAACCAACAAATTGACGAACACAAGCAAAGTTAGCTACAAGAAGGCAACCCCGTTATTTGAAACGTGTTTGATGTTGCCTGAGCTTGCCTAGGTACGAAACTGTTCCACAGCTTCGGTATAGCGAATGGGCAAGACGTATTCTAAGTTCTCGTGAGGACGAGCAATAATGTGAGTAGATACCACTTCACCACCGTTTACTCTTCTGGCTGCTTCTACTCCCGCTGCTACTGAAGCTTGCACTTCGGAAACGTCTCCTCGAACGATAACTGTCACCCTAGCACTGCCAATTTTTTCGTAGCCGACCAAGGTAACGCGAGCAGCTTTCACCATAGCATCAGCAGCTTCCACCACCGCGGGAAAACCTTTTGTTTCAATCATTCCAACTGCAATAGGCATCGCAGAACTCCTAAACCGTAAATGCGATTAGTACTTTTTCCTAGAAATTTTTTGACGGGGATGCTCATCTTGAGCTAATTTACTGTTCTCAAATTAAGCATAGGAAAGCTTGGCGCCCCTGACAATATAAATTAGTATAATAGTTTATAATTAAATACTTTAAAAAAACTTAATATTTTTTTATAGGTACATCTTGCTCTACTTTTCTTCATGGATTCCTAGAGTAGCTACTTCTGTTTTATAATTTCTTTATTACATTAGGCTGACACAAGTTCATACAGAAACAAATTCTTTAGCGACGGGAAGCAGCAAGCTCTGTAGCAGTGATAGGTTAGTACTTCCCCCATAATCTTCATTGGTGCAGAATATTTCTTGGGAAGTAGTATAAGTTTTTATTATAATAAACATTAATAGCTGTTTTCGCAATCATAAATTTAAGCCAACCAACGGAGGTTAGCATAGAAACAGCAAAGCATGATTTGGGGAGAAAATGACAGTTTTCTCTATCTTCAAATCATACTAATTACTACAAATTTAAATTTATTTAATGTTGATTTAATAAGAAAAATAATTACCAACCGACACATCAAGGGAAAATTAAATGAATCAATTTCTGTTCTCAACAACTTGGTGGATACCGTTTTATAGCTTATTAGGGTCTTTGCTGACTTTGCCTTGGGCAACGGGTATAATCCGGCGTACAGGGCCAAGGCCAGCAGCTTATGTCAACATACTGACAACAATTCTAGGTTTTGTTCACAGTTTATTAGTCTTTAAAGACATTTGGGATAGAGAACCAGAAAATTTTGTCATTACGTGGTTTAGTGCTGCGGATTTGCAGATAGATTTTGCTTTAGAAATTTCACCAATCAGTGTAGGAGCAACAGTTTTAATAGCAGGATTAAGTTTACTAGCACAAATTTATGCTTTAGGATATATGGAAAAGGATTGGGCATTAGCCCGGTTCTTTGGCTTGATGGGATTTTTTGAAGCAGCACTTAGTGGTTTAGCTATCAGCGACTCGTTATTTTTGAGCTATTCTTTATTAGAGATGCTGACGCTTTCCACTTACTTGCTGGTGGGATTTTGGTATGCTCAACCATTGGTAGTGACAGCAGCGCGAGATGCTTTTTTGACCAAGCGCGTGGGAGATTTGCTGCTGTTGATGGGAGTAGTAACTCTTTCCACTAAAGCAGGTAGTTTGACCTTTTCTGATTTGTATGAATGGGCACAAACAGCGCAACTGAGTCCTTTAACAGCAAATTTGCTAGGATTAGCCCTAATAGCGGGTCCGGCGGGAAAATGCGCTCAATTTCCCTTACATTTGTGGTTGGATGAGGCAATGGAAGGACCCAACCCAGCTTCTGTGTTGCGAAACTCAATGGTAGTAGCTGGGGGGGCATACGTTTTGTATAAAATGCAACCAATTTTAGCTCTATCGCCGTTGGCATTGCAAGCCTTGATAATTATGGGAACTTTAACGGCGATCGGCGCTTCTTTGGTATCTATTGCTCAAACCGATATCAAGCGTGCTTTATCTCATTCCACAAGTGCATACTTGGGGTTGGTGTTTTTGGCGGTGGGCTTGCAGCAAGGAGGAGTAGCTTTGATTTTGCTGTTTACCCATGCCATTGCCAAAGCGCTGCTATTTATGAGTGCTGGTTCAGTAATTTACACCACCACTACCCAGGATTTAACGGAAATGGGTGGTTTGTGGTCGCGCATGCCAGCGACTACTTCTGCTTTTGTTGTCGGTGCTGCAGGAATGGTTTCCCTGCTACCTTTAGGAAGCTTTTGGGCCATGCTTTCTTGGTCTGACGGTTTAGTGGTGTTGACTCCTTGGGTGTTGTGGGTGTTGGTGCTGGTTAACGGTTTAACAGCATTGAATTTAACGCGGGTATTTCGGTTAGTATTTTGGGGTGAGCCACAGCAAAAGACCCGTCGCGCCCCAGAAGTTCAGGCTTTTATGGCATTTCCAATGGTATGCCTGATAGTAGTGAATTTGTTAGTACCCGTGATGTTACAGCAGTGGTATTTGCTGCCAACTTGGGAGAGCATTAATTGGTTTGTGGTATCAATTTTAGTTTTGTCTACTTTATCAGGAGTAGCCATCGGCTCGACAATATATTTACACAAAGCTTGGTCGCGTTCCAGAATTTTGGCTTGGAGATTTGTGCAAGATTTGTTGGGATATGACTTTTACATTGACCAAGTTTATCGAGTGACGGTGGTCAAGGCAGTAGCGCTGCTGTCTAGAGTTTCAGCTTGGAGCGATCGCTATTTGGTAGACGGCTTAGTGAACTTGGTCGGATTTGCAACCATGTTTGGCGGACAAAGCCTGAAGTATAGTATTTCCGGTCAATCTCAAGGATATGTCTTGACTATCCTCATCGGTATCAGCATCCTTGGTTTCTTCATTAGTTGGTCATTAGGTTTGCTGGCAAATTTACCTTTTTAGTTATTTTCTACTTGCTAAGCGTCGTTCTTGCCCCAGTTTTTCATACCTAATTTTTAGTTACTATGCTCAGTGCTTTGATTTTGCTACCTTTGTTAGGCGCGGTAACAATTAATTTTTTGCCCTTGGGCAGAACTAAACTTCCACTCTCCGAGAAGCCGCGGTCGCGTAGCGTGCCGGATGGCATTAGAGCGCGTCTACGCCGCGTGGCTTTCGTATTTGCAAGCCTTACTTTCTTGTGGGCGATTATTTTAACCAGTAGGTTTGACGTCACAGTAGCAAACCAACAATTTAGCGAATTCCTGCCTTGGATAGATGCTTTGGGTCTAAGTTATAACCTGGGAGTAGATGGTTTGTCTTTGCCCTTAGTACTTTTAAACGGGCTTTTAACTTGCATTGCCATCTACAGCAGCGACGAAGATCTGCAACGGCCGCGATTTTACTATTCTTTGATACTACTGTTAAACGCCGCGGTAACCGGAGCATTTTTAGCCCAGGATTTGCTGCTATTTTTCCTATTTTACGAACTGGAACTAATTCCCCTATATTTACTGATTGCCATTTGGGGCGGTCAAAAGCGGGGTTACGCGGCGACGAAATTTTTAATATACACTGCTGTTTCTGGAATTTTGATTTTGGCAAGTTTTCTTGGGTTGGTATGGCTGAGCGGTGCTCCCAGCTTTGCACTCAAGACCTTGGATACATCTGCTGTACCTTTAGCAACCCAAATTTTGCTGCTGGTAGGAATTTTAATTGGTTTTGGCATTAAAATTCCTTTGGTCCCCTTCCACACATGGCTACCAGATGCTCACGTGGAAGCTTCTACACCGATTTCGGTACTTTTAGCGGGAGTATTGCTGAAGCTAGGAACTTACGGTTTAATTCGCTTTGGTTTGTACTTGTTACCGCAAGCCTGGACTTATGTTGCTCCGTTTTTAGCAATTTGGGCTGTAGTAAGCGTACTTTACGGAGCATCTTGTGCTATAGCTCAAAAAGACATGAAAAAAATGGTGGCATACAGTTCCATCGGGCACATGGGTTACGTGCTGCTAGCTGCAGCAGCGGCCACTCCTTTGAGCATTTTGGCAACTGTGATGCAAATGCTCAGCCACGGTTTGATTTCGGCGCTGCTATTTTTGTTAGTAGGAGTTGTGTATAAAAAAGCTGGAAGTCGTGATTTAGACGTGCTCGGGGGACTGTTTAACCCAGAGCGAGGAATGCCTGTAATTGGCAGCTTGATGGTAGTGGGTGTAATGGCCAGTGCTGGCATTCCAGGGATGTTTGGATTTATTGCGGAATTTATGGTTTTTCGCAGCAGTTTTGCAGTCTTTCCCGTCCAAACTTTGTTATGCATGATTGGTACGGGTTTAACAGCTGTTTACTTCTTAATTTTGATGAATCGTGCCTTTTTCGGGCGCTTGTCAGCCCAGGTGACGAATTTACCACGGGTTTACTGGAGCGATCGCGCTGCAGCGATCGTTTTAGCGGTGCTGATTGTAGTTCTTGGTATCCAGCCTAGGTGGTTAGTACATTGGACAGAAGCAACAACTACCACCATGGTCTTAAATGCTTCCAACGGGATCGCCAACACTTCTTTCGTCAAGACAAAAGGTCAAAATTAAAATTCTTCTTACTATACACATCCGTTCCTTGTGGAGAATAAAAATGGTAACAGCTCAACCCAAACCTACCAATCACCCCTTGGCTGAGTATATCCATCGTCTTGAATCAGGAGGAACCCTAGTTCCCAACACCCCAGAAAACTTGTTAGAAGTAGTAGGTATCTTGAAAAGCTACGGCGTAGTTTTAGATGCCTATTCCAAAAACCTGATTTACATTGCCGAGCATCAATTTTTAGTATTATTTCCGTTTTTTAAATACTTTAATGGAGAAATAAACTTCCGAAAACTACTGCGCCACTGGTTTCACGATCGCATCAATTTTGAGTATGCCGAGTATTGCATGAAAGCAATGTTTTGGCATGGGGGTGGAGGTCTCGATAAATATCTGGACACGCCAGAATTTCAACAAAGAGCCCAAGCTGTTATTCAAGCAAAATTTAAAAACAATCCGATTATGAGGGGAATTAATCAACTTTTTCCCGATTTTTTAATCGAACAGCTGCGAGTTTCCGCTTACTACAGCGGACTGGGACAATTCTGGCGAGTAATGGCTGATATATTTTTAAATTTATCAGACCGTTACGAACAAGGTGAAATCAAATCCATTCCCCAGGTTGTAGATCACATCAAAGCAGGTTTAGTGGCAAATGCCAACAAGCCAATTACCTATGCGGTGAAAATTCGAGGTCAAGTTTACGAGATTATTCCGGCCAGTGTTGGTTTAACCTTCCTTGCAGATACGGCAGTTCCCTATGTAGAAGCAGTTTTCTTTCGCGGAACACCTTTTCCCGGTACTGTTTCCTTCAACGCTCAAGCTTATCAAGTACCGCCGGATCAAGCGAGATTTCAGTATGGTGCTTTGTATGCCGATCCCTTACCAATTGGCGGTGCAGGTATTCCTCCTACTTTATTAATGCAAGACATGCGTCATTTTCTACCGGAGTATTTGCATGAAATTTATCGTCGCGGTCCTCGAGGAGAAGATGATTTGCGAGTGCAAATTTGCATGAGTTTCCAAAAGTCGATGTTCTGCGTGACCACAGCTGCCATTTTAGGTTTAATGCCTTATCCTGCAGATACTAAAAATCCAGAGGAGCAAAGGCTGAATCGAGTTTATCTCCAAAAGTGGATGGATAGGCTGATACCTTCGAGACTACAGGAGGTTAATAGTTAGCATGTCCAGAAGAAAGTTGAAAAATGGCATCAGTTACTTTCTTTTGGCAGTTCGACGACAGTAATAATTTTTTCATCTCGATGAAGTTGAACGAGATTTTCACCAGCGCTATCCCTGTTTAAGGTTGGTACCGCGTCTACACAAAGGCGCAGACCTCTTTGATTGTTGGTTACCAGCGCTACTTCAGTACCTGGTTTTGCTAAAACCATTCCAGCCAGGCAGTCGTCTTCTTTGGTAAATTTTAATGCTTGAGTACCGATATCTCCCCGGTTAGCCAACCGTAAAGTTTTAGCGACAAAGCGTTTAGCGTATCCTAATTGCGTCACGAGCAAGAGATTTTCTTCAGTATTAAGAGTGACGCAACCAACCATAATTTCCTGGTGGCGCAGGCGTAAAGCTTGCAGACCCGTAGCAGTGCGACCTACTACTGGTAACTGTTGTTCGTTGACTTCAAAGCGCAACAGTCGTCCACCAGAGCTAGCTACAATTAATTGTTGACCAGGGGAAGCCAAAAGATTTAGTAACACTTCATCGTCATCTTTGAGTTTAAAAATTGTGATACCACGACGGCTAAGATTGGTAAATTCCATTAAGGACAGGCGTTTAATTCGTCCTTGCTTGCTTAGGAGAATCAAATCGGTGCGGGGATCTTCTGGAAGTAAAAAGCGACCTATAGCAGTTTCTGCTGCTTCTTGAGCAGTATTGCTCAGCAGGGTAATCAGTGGTGTTCCCCGTGGCGATCGTCCGGTAGTAGGAGGGATATCTGCGACTTTGACAGGATATACCTTACCACTACTGGTAAGCACCAACAATTCTTTTTCCGTATCTGTGAGTGCAGTTTGAACGATAAAGTCATTATCGCTTAGACCGCTATCAGTCTTTGATTTTTTGCCGTTGGGTTGGGTGCGGCGCACGTAACCTCGTTGAGTAAATTCTAAAAGCACTTTTTCTGGAGGCGCCTTAGGTCTGAGATTAGAAATTGAAGTTTTTGGAGTTTCTTGCTGTTTATTTGGGGCAGAAGCCGTTTCCTTTTGTATGTTTTCAGGAGCTGCTATTATTTTGGTGCGGCGTTCGTCACCGTACTTGCGCTTTTGGTTGCGCAGGTCTTTTTTTAAGGCTTTTAGTAATTCTTGGCGATCGCTGAGCAGGCGTTGCAAGTTGGCAATTTGCTGTTGCAGCTGCTGGTACTCTTGCTGTAGGTTTTGTTGTTCTAAATTTGTTAGGCGGCGTAGTGGCATAGCCAGGATAGCATCTGCTTGTACTTCGCTTAAATGCAAACGACTTTGCAAGTTAATTTTGGCACCTGCGGCATCTGCTGCTTGCCGTAAAATTGCAATGACCTGCTCTAGATGAGATAAAGCTTTCAACAAGCCTTCTAGCAAGTGCAAACGATTTTCCGCCTTACCTAATTCATGGGTGTATCGGCGCAAAAGAGTTTGTTCTCGGAAATTTAAGAATTGTTGCAGTAGTTCGCGCAAAGTCAGCTGGCGCGGTTGTCCGTCTACTAATGCCAGAAGAATGGCTCCAAAATTGGTTTGTAAAGCAGTTTGGTGATAGAGTTGTTCGAGAACTTCTTGGGGGTTGATATCACGTTTGAGTTCTATCACCACGCGCATTCCACAGCGATCGCTTTCATCTCGAATATCGGCTATTCCCTGCAAGCGACCTTGGTTTACCAGCTCTGCTACTTTCTCAATCCAGGCTGCTTTATTAACTTGGAAAGGCAATTCCGTGACTACAATTGCGGTGCGTCGCTTGTTGTTATTCTTTCCGCTTGCAACTTCTTCTACTTGCGCGACTCCCCGCAGAACGATACTACCTTTTCCTGTGGTGTAAGCTTCGCGAATTCCGGCATTGCCGACTATTTCACCGCCTGTGGGAAAATCAGGTCCTGGTATCAACGCCATTAATTTTTCATCTGACAAGTCGGGGTTGTCGATTAAAGCAATTAAGCCATCTACAACTTCTTTGAGATTGTGGGGTGGAATGTTTGTTGCCATTCCCACAGCAATACCCGCGCTTCCGTTGAGCAACAAAAATGGCAGCTGTGCTGGCAAAACGGTAGGTTCTTGTTGAGAATTATCAAAATTGCCGATAAATTCTACCGTTTCGGCACCGATTTCCGCCAGCATTGCTTCCTGAGTAATGGGTGCAAGGCGCGTTTCCGTATAGCGCATTGCTGCTGGGGGGTCGTTATCCACACTACCAAAATTGCCATGTCCTGCTAGTAAGGGATAACGGCTGGAAAATTCCTGCACCAGTCGGACCAAAGCATCGTAAACTGCTTGGTCGCCGTGGGGGTGATATTTACCCAGCACGTCTCCCACAACGCGGGCGCACTTGCGATAGGGGCGATCGGGTGTCAGACCCAGCTCGTGCATCGCGTACAAAATCCGCCGGTGTACTGGTTTTAAACCATCGCGCACATCCGGTAATGCTCGCCCGACAATTACACTCATGGCATATTCAAGGTAGGACCTTTGCATTTCAGCATGCAAGGCTGTGGATATGACCTGTCCCGCACAGAGAAGGTTTAACTGTTTTGCCATGAGTTTTTCCCTAAAATTTCACTCTACAAAATTTGTCGTTCGTTGTTGAACGCTACAGCAACCACAGCATAGCGGATAAAATGCCTTTCCTTACAAAATCTTGATAGTCAAGGGATAAAAAGCAATAGTATTATCCTTGATGTCGGGGATAGACATCGACGATCTCGAAGGAGGCACACTTTAACATTAGAATGACTCGGGTGTTTATCCCCTTCACACCTACAAGTCAAGTTCTCATGAAAACTGTTTTGATTGTCGAAGACGATCTCATTAATGCTCGCGTTTTTTCCAAAATTTTGACCAAGCGTGGTGGTCTAGAAGTAAAACATACTGAAAATGTGGAAGAGGTAATGAGAATTGCCCAAGCAAGGGAAGCAGACATTATTTTAATGGATGTTTCTCTTTCTAGAAGTGTTTATCAAGGTAAGTCAGTGGACGGTATCAAGATTACACAAATGTTGAAATCCGATCCTCAAACTGCTTCCTTACCAATTATTCTCGTGACAGCACACGCCATGGAGGGCGATCGCGAGAATTTTCTTAAACAAAGCGGTGCTGATGGCTACATCTCCAAGCCCGTCATCGACCACCAACAGTTTGTTGACCAGATCGTGGCATTATTGCCTAAAGACTCCTAGAGATAGTTCAGCTCCCTACTTTGGCGCGGGCGCCTGCTCAAAACGCCGGCTTACCGCTTCTGCAGTCAGAATAATATATATGTACTATTAGAAAGGATATTTGAGCAAAAGGCAATGGCAATTAAGAGCGTAGTCTCAAAGTCTTGCTTTAGCGAGTAGGTTGTGATGGTGCAGAAGGAGCAGATCTGCTTGCTCCTCGCTGCTGCAGAGTTGCTTGAATGCGGGGTAATTGCAGGAATTTTTTGGTATCGGCCAGCAAACGTTCGCCCCAGAGATTTTGTTTGAGAAAGTCTAGATCGGCGTAGCGATCGTCGATGCGAAGGGCGGTTTCGCCCAGGGCTAGACCTTGTTGTTGCTGACCTTGAGCGTACAGCGCCACCGCTAAAGCCAACAAAGGCTCTGCTGCTTGTTTTTCAATAGCGATCGCCGCTTGCCATTGTTTAATTGCTCCTGCAACGTCACCTTGTTCGTACTTGATCAAACCAATATTATTAATGGCAGGCCAGAATTTTTTATTTTGGGAAACTGCTTTATTGTACTGGGCAATAGCATCTGGTAATCGCTTCAACATGTAGTAGGTATTGCCCAAATCAAACAGTCCTTCTGGGTCATTTGGTTTTAACTTTAAACCCTCTTGGAAGTAGGTAACGGCAGTTGGGTAATTTTGCTGTTGGAAATAAGCCGAACCCAAAGCAAACAATACATCGCCATTTTTGGGATTGAGAGATTGTGCCTTTTTCAAGGCAGTGATGGCATTATTTATATCTTTGGTCTGCAAATACAATCCGCCTAAAAGAAACCAAACTTTATCACTTTTAGGGGCTAGTTGTGCAGCCAACCGTGCTCTTGGCATCGCCATTTCATACTGTTGAAACTGTGCTAGCTGTGCTGCTTCTTGTGCTAAACTCAACCCCTGTTGCTCTAATTTAGCTGCATCTAGTTGTACTGTATGAGGTACCAATGCCTGTGCGTGGGTAGCTTGGGGGAGACTCCAAAAACCACAGGCAATAACAAGACAAATCAAACCAATTCGTTTCGGCACACTACCGCCTCTTGACCACAAATTCAATCACCTTTCAGCTAGCTTAAACGATCTGGGCTGGGATGGAAAAGAAAATAATTACCATTATTTCTCAAGTGTTAGTAAACTCACCCATTGAGGTGAGGTGAGTTTCTAGTTGGAAAAGCTACTATGAAAAAAAATTAAGAAAATATAAGTTGAGTCTATATGGCTTTTTCCACTAGGGATTGATGACATGTATTTTTTTACACTAATAGAAAGAAAATTTACGTAAGTAAACTGGGTTTGTTTCCCCAAGCAAATAATTTCCCAGACTGCTGTTATGGCTAAATATATAGAAATTCCCATAATTGGTAAAGTTAAGCATCCCTACCGCTGGCTAGTCGGGCTGGTGGCGGTCGGTGCTTTGGTCCTAGGCACGGGCACAATTTATACAATGGTTTGGTCTAGGAGAGCAAGCAAAGAAGATATTGCAGCGTTGACCATTCCTGTGGAAGCAAAAAACATCACCTTGCGAATTACTGCCAGTGGCAAAGTAGTACCGGTTCAGAGTGTAAACATTAGTCCCAAACAGCCTGGAATTGTCGCCAAGTTAAAAGTTGAACAAGGCGATCGCGTCCAAAAAGGACAAATTATTGCGGTGATGGATAGTGCAAACATTCAGGCAGAAATTCAGCAGTACCGGGCTAATTTAGAACAAGCCCGAGCGCAACTTGCAGAAGCACAAGCTGGTAGTCGTCCCCAAGAAATTGCCCAAGCTCGAGCACGACTGGCGCAAGCGCAAGCGGAACTTGCACAAGCTCAAGCGGGAAGTCGCGTGGAAGAAATTGCCAAAGCTCAAGCGCAGGTAAATCAATACCAAGCTCAATTGCAACAAGCCAAATCCCGCTTGGAATTGGCGACAGTTCGGGTTCAGCGCAGACAATACGCCGCATCCCAAGGTGCGGTATCTCGCGATTATTTCGACGAAGCTTTGACAGAACAACGCAACGCTAAAGACAACCTCGAACAAGTTCAAGCCAGCTTGGAAGCTGCCAAACAAGAACTAGCAAGATTGCGTAACGGTTCTCGTCCAGAAGAAATTGCCCAACGAAAAGCAGCTGTTGCACAAGCGCAAGCGGCATTGAAACTTTTACAAAGCGGTACTCGTTCAGAAGTTATTGCTCAACGCCAAGCAGCAGTAGCAGCGGCGCAAGCACAGTTAAAAGCAGCACAGGTAAGATTGCAAGATACTATTATTCGCGCTCCTTTTGCAGGAATTATTACGCAGAAATATGCTAGCGACGGTGCCTACGTAGCACCCACTACTTCCGCTTCTTCCAGCGCCTCTGCAACTTCTAGTTCTATTGTCGCCTTGGCAAAGGGATTAGAAGTACTAGCTCAAGTTCCAGAAGCGGATATTGGTAGAATCAAAAAGGGACAACAGGTAGAAATTACCACGGATGCCTATCCCGATCGCGTGTTTAAAGGACATGTGCGTTTGATTGCTCCAGAAGCAGTGAAGGAAGAGGGAGTTACCTTGTTTCAGGTGCGAGTAGCTATAGATACCGGTCAGCAAGAACTGCGTTCTGGTTTGAATTTGGATTTAACTTTTTTGGGAGACAAAGTTACTAATGCTTTGTTAGTACCAACGGTGGCTATTGTAACTGAAAAAGGAAATACTGGAGTTTTGGTTCCCGATGCCAACAACAAACCTCAGTTTCGCTCGGTGACTATAGGAGCGCAAGTCAAAGACCAAACTCAAATTTTGGAAGGATTAAAAGCAGGCGATCGCGTTTTTCTCAACCCGCCTCCAGATTACAAGCAAAAACAAGCACAATCGCCAAAATGAACTTACTGGAAAGTCTGCAAATGGCAGGGAAAACCCTGCTAGCAAATAAGTTACGCAGTGCCCTGACCATGCTGGGTATTATCATCGGTAATGCTTCGGTAATTGCCATGCTTGGCGTTGGAGAAGCAGGCCAAAAATTTGTCAACAAGCAGCTGGAGTCCCTGGGACCGAATGTATTATTTATACTGCCTGGAAATAGAGAAACACAGCGCATTTCTTTTGAGGTACCAAAAACCCTAGTTCTGGCGGACGCCCAAGCAATTGCCGCTCAAGTACCAACAGTGATGGGAGTTGCTCCAGAATTGAATACAAGGCAAGTAGTCACATACCGCAACCGCAATACAAATGCCAGTATTATTGGTACAACCCCCAGTTTTCCCAAAGTCAGAGAATTTGAAGTTGCCAAAGGGCGATTTTTTACAGATATAGATATCAAGCGGAACAATCAAGTAACCGTCCTAGGAGCAGACTTGGCAGAAAGATTGTTTGGTACCCAAAATCCAATTGGGGAACAACTGCGGATTAAAAATAGCAGCTTTCAAATTATTGGAGTGTTAGAAGCAAAAGGCTCTAGCCTGGGTGCAAATTATGACGAAGCAGCCCTAATCCCGCTCACAACCTCAGCCAATCGCCTGGTGGGACGCAACTCCCCCTACGGCATTGCCTTAGATTATATAGTTGCTTCGGCACGCAATTCTCAAAGTGTAGATGCCGCAGAGTTCCAAATTACCAATTTGCTGCGCTTGCGACACAAAATCACTGGAGAAGACGATTTTAGCATTCGTTCTCAAAAAGATGCCTTGCAAATTGTCGGTCAAATCACTGGCGCCCTGACAATTATGCTGGCGGCGATCGCTGCCATTTCTTTAATTGTAGGCGGCATTGGCATTATGAATATCATGCTGGTCTCGGTGACCGAACGCACCCAGGAAATTGGATTGCGAAAAGCCATAGGCGCCACCGAGCGAGATATCCTGCTACAGTTTGTGATTGAAGCAATAATTCTTTCAGCTGCGGGCGGTTTGATCGGTACAGTCATCGGCAGTGGCGGTATATTATTAGTAGGAGCTTTGACACCATTAAAAACAGAAATTTCTCCTCTGGCCGTTGCTATAACTGTTACTACATCTGGTAGCATAGGCTTATTTTTTGGCGTTCTTCCCGCTCGTCGGGCCGCTAAACTGGACCCGATTGTAGCTTTGAGAACTACATAGCTACAAGCTCGTACAAGAGGTTCAGCTAGCGTTATGAAAACCCCATCACTAAAGGAAAGTTTATCATCCACCCTGGAAACACGAGAAATTATTCGCTTAGAAAATGTCTTTAAAATTTACGGTAGTGGTGAAACAGAAGTACAAGCACTTGCTGGCGTTAACCTGGTGATAAAAAAGGGTGAGTATTGCTCGATTATGGGAGCATCTGGTTCTGGGAAATCTACAGCCATGAATATTATTGGCTGTTTGGATCGTCCAACATCGGGGCGTTATTACTTAGATAACGTGGATGTGGCGAAATTGGACGATACTGAATTAGCCCATATCCGCAATCAAAAAATTGGCTTTGTCTTTCAGCAGTTTCACCTTTTACCCCAGCTGACGGCGTTAGAGAACGTGATGTTACCAATGGTTTATGCTGGTGTTAAACCTAAAGAAAGACACTACAGAGCAACTGAAGCGTTAAAGCGGGTAGGTTTAGAAAAGCGCCTCCACAACAAACCCAATCAACTTTCGGGAGGACAGCAACAACGGGTGGCGATCGCCCGTGCTATTGTTAACCGTCCGATTTTGCTTTTAGCAGATGAACCCACCGGAGCTCTCGATTCCCGCACTACCCAGGAAGTATTAAATATCTTTAGCGAATTAAACGCTACTGGCATTACGGTGGTGATGGTCACTCACGAACCTGATGTTGCTCGCCAAACTCAACGCATTATTTACTTCCGTGACGGTAAAGTCATATACTCCCATTTGACTGCAGACCAGTTGCTGGAGTTGGGAAGCAGATAGTTGCGTACTTTTCCACCTACAAATAACAAAACTAAACAAAAAGAATCGCCCTCCCCTAGAAAGAGTTTTGCAAATTTCGCATTCGTGCTTTTATCTATCTGCTAATAGAGGTGAACAATGTATCTGAGGGTATGGGGGTATCCAGAACCTAGGACTTGATTTTGGTAGAATCTCGGCAGTGAGTGTAGAAAAATTACTAGGGGGATTGATTATGCCAGAAGAAATTAAGCCTAAACATTTCTGAAGTTGCCAGCAAAAATGCAAAACTAGCAGCTGAAAGCATCGCCAACGGTGAAGAAAAGGCGCCAAATGTCGATCTGGAAGCAGATTACCAAGCTGCACAACAATACAGTCAACGAAAGGCGAGCGCTGAGCCCGAAGGTACAAAGGAAACTGCACCTAGAAGTAAACCAACTTCAGCCCAACCAACTGGAAATCCTGAAGATTATCAACAAATGGCCGGGTAAGTAGGACATTCGGAACCCGCTGTCAGCAAAGTTACCGATGATTTAGTAGAACAAGCTATAGACCGGGGAACATCAAAGTAAATTTCATTTTTGTTTTTGCTCGATTAACAGCTGTTAATCGCTTCTAGAAGTTCGCTGGGATGATGAACCAAAAAACAGGGATTTTGTTTAGCTAAGACTTCTGGCGAATTAAATCCCCAGGTCACTGCTATAACTTTAATATTAGCTTTTTTTGATGCTTCTATGTCTCTGGTTTCATCTCCAATGTAGATAACTTCTTCTGGCTTGATTTGTTTTTGGCGAAGCACGCTGTTAATAATTGTTGTTTTTCCAAAAATTGTCACCCCGGAATGGATAAATTCAAACAAGTGATACAGGTCGTTGATTTGAAGAAACTCCGTAACATTTTCCTGGGAATTAGAGGTAATAATTCCTAAGCGGTGACCTTCGGTTTTAAGTACTGTTAGCGCATCTCTAATGCCCGGAATTGGCTTTAATTCCGGTATTTTATTTTTTAATTCGCCTTTAACTCTTTTGGCTAAAAAAGGAATTCTAAAAAGAGAAACACCTGAGTACTTGATAATTTCTCTTGAGGTCAAATTTCTCAGCAAAGCTAATTCCTGGGGATCAATCTGTGCATAACCAAATTCTTTGGCTAAGCGGTTAGCAATATTTACAAGGGCGTCTACTGTGTCGGCAATTGTACCATCAAAGTCAAAAATAATAACTTTCTGAATCATTCTTGTAGTAAGTGGAATGCGTTTAGATTAGCACGGGCATTCCGTCGTAACATCTCTGGTTTAATCCGCCGCAGCGCCGAAGCTGGAAATCTTTCATCCCATTCCCGATCTGAGATTTGCGCTAATTCTATCAGTTTGGGTGCGATATTTCCAGGATAGGGTTTAAATTCTGGCACGTCAGTGGTGCGAGCAAAACGCTGGTTCCAAGGACAAACATCCTGACAAATGTCGCAACCAGCAACCCAACCTTGCAAATGGGGTGCGATCGCCTCTGGCAAATTTTCCTGGCGATTTTCAATTGTGTGGTAGGCAATGCAACGATTGGCATCTACTACAAACGGTTGGGCGATCGCACCTGTGGGACACGCTTGCAAGCAGCGAGTGCAGCTACCGCAGTGTTCTGTATGGGGAGTATCTGGTTGTAATTCCAGATTTGTCAATACTTCTCCCAGAAACACCCAAGAACCGTATTCGCGAGTGATGACATTACTGTTTTTGGCAATCCAGCCAATACCAGCTCGCTGCGCCCATACTTTGTCTTGCACCGGACCTGTATCCACATAATAACGGGTTTGGATATTTTCGCCTTGTTGTTGCAACCAACAGCAAAGGGCTTTCAATTTTTTTTGCATGACTTTATGGTAGTCCCGTCCCCAGGCATAACGGGAAATTTTGGCATATTCCTTACCTTCGGGACGTTGATGGGGCGTGTAGTAATTGAGAGCAACACAAACGAGCGATCGCACTTCTCTCATCACCAGGCGAATGTCCTGACGCTTGGGCGAACTCATCCATTCCATATCGGCGTGATAGCCCAACGCCAGCCATGCTTGCAGCCGCTGCTTCTCCGTATTATCCCCATCTTCCACAGCAGCTATTCCTACTTTATGAAACCCCAATTCCAAGGCTTTCTTTTTTACTTCAACACTTCTTGTTCCCGAAATTTGATTCATTTATCTTATGGAAAGTTAGCCAAAAAAGTGGCATGTAAATTATACCTTATCCAGGCTATGCATACCTTTGCTATTTTTTACAACGATTATTTGTAAATTTTATTTGCAATTTGTAAATAAATGATTCAATATATAAAGCGGGAGTGAAAAAATCCCTCAGTAACCCCCAGCGTACTCACTTATCGACTGTGGAGGCAAATATGGCATTCACTGCTGATTCAACTCAAAGGATTTTTGCTTACAGCACTCAACCGACTGACGCGGTTGCATCTACTGTAGCCTTATTCAATAGCTTGAGCGTAGATGACCAGCTGGCAGTGCTTTGGTATGCTTATACCGAGATGGGACGTTCCATTACACCTGCTGCTACAGGCGCTGCTCGCTTGCAATTAGCTGAAGGTCTATTAAATCAAATTAAGCAAATGTCTCATGCAGAGCAGTTACAGGTAATGCGCGACCTGGCTGCGAAGAGAAATACACCCATTTCTCGCTCTTACGGTGTTTTAAGTCCTAACACTAAACTAGCTTTTTGGTATGAATTATCTGAATTAATGGTAAAGGGATTTGTTGTACCAATGCCAGCGAACTATCAACTTTCTCGTGATGGCGCTCAGGTGTTGGAAACACTCAAGCAACTTGATTTTGGTCAACAAATTACTGTTCTTCGTAAAGTTGTTACTGATATGGGAGTAGACCCTCTAGCAGATTAAGCAGATTAATTTTGTTGTCAAATCCTAAATTTATTGAATATATGAGGTTGCTCTTTATATCCCCGTTACCTACGGGAACGCATATAAAGAGCATTTTTTAGTTGCGTGTTGGTAGTAGACATCTAGCAAACCACACAGGACTGGGTTCCTTCTCTGTTGTGCTTTGTGTCTTTTGCCTTTTAGGAAAATACATCTTCAGTAGCAAGTTTCTCAGCTGCTATTGCGTGTAAGTTTATGGAAATAAATCATCTGGAGTTAGGATTATGCTTTCGTCACGGTCTTCAAAATCTGTAGATGATGTGGAAGATTTAGTGATTGAGGGAATTAGCGAACCGGCTATATTGCAGTATTTTCAAACCTTGAACGCAGGGGAATTTGATGCTACTGCTGCTTTATTTGCAGATAATGGCGTTATGCATGCACCCTTTGAGTCTGGTATTGCGGGTAGGTCTGCGATCGCTGCTTACCTCAAGCAAGAAGCTCAGGGTATCAAAGCTTTTCCCCGCCAAGGAATAGCTGAAGCTTTAGAAAATGGCCAAACTCAATTTCAAGTCACGGGTAAAGCACAAACCTCTTGGTGCGGGGTCAATGTTTTGTGGGAGTTTCTTCTCAATCAAGAAAAACAAATTCTGGATGTTAAAATCAAGCTTCTAGCTTCGCCACAAGAATTACTGAATTTGCGACGCTAATAGCAAGTGCTACCCATGCAATTTGTATTGTTTTGAGTAGCGCCGAAGCGCTACTTAATTTCTAGGGATATCTGTAATTCTTGAGAATTTAGTAATTAATAAAAAAACTTTCTCTGGTGGCAAATATTTTAAGTATTTATACTTTTTCCCATGGTGAAATTATCAAGACATCATCAAATTTTGGCTTTATTATCACTGCCAATTAAAACTATAATTAAATTTATTCCCAAGAAAATACTTCTCTAGAAACTAGATGGGAGAGTAAGTGATGACTCAAGAATTCTCCACAAAGTGGTGGGCTGCTTTTTCGTGTCTTGCCTTTATAGAAGGCATTTTATTGGTGATGTTATTTTCTGGTCGCGGTTCTGTATTAATAATAGCAGCATTGATTTTTATTGCTTTATTAATGTTTTTTCTTCCGCGAGCGGATGATGTAATTGCGCTAACCTTAGACCGGGATAAGATCGAAAATAAAATCAATTCTCTCAACAAAAAAATGACTACCACCAAGAACAGGGTGGATAGATTATATATCTTATCCATGCCAGAATCTATGTATAAAACTCTGCAAAAAATTAACTCTGGTGATTATGGTAATTATGATTTATCGGCGAAATTAGAAAGGGAATTATATTTTTTACGAGATCTAGGTTATATAGATGAGATAGAGGAAATTCGCGACATACCCTATAAAGGAAATAACCTTTGCAATTACGTGAAAATTACAGCAGCAGGTAAGCAGTTTCTCGAGCTGCGTAAGAGTATAGAGGAAGAAAACAGCAAGAAGAAAGATTAAGAATTGACTGCGGCTAACAGTTTAAATTTAATTATCGCTACTTCCACAAACAAGGTTGATATCACTCGCGCCAGGGTGAAATTACTTATAAGTAAGTTGTATTAGTATTAATAATCACAATACAATTTTATTACTGGAACGACAAAAAGGACACAAAAACTAGCCAGAACTATAACCGTAGTATCACTGGTCACCGAAAAAGAAAAGCGAATTGCAAGCGTTAAAATAACTTCTATAAAAAACGAGTAGAGGCATGTTAACTTGTAAAATCCATTGTCTCCTCTCTCGGTCTTACCAATGCATTTGTACTATCTAGAACCCCAACATTTTGCAGAAATTGTCAATGGTAGCGGTATAGATAAGCACATAGCTCAACTCAACTTTATTTCTCTTTCAGCTGCAAGCGTTTACGATTATTTGTTCATTTCTGAGCGCTTACCGCGTACCAACACTGGAATGGTCAAGAGTAGTTGGCTCCATCGTTACACTGCTATTACTTGTGGTGGTTGGTGGTGTTCTGGATTAGATCCCTTAAATGACTGGAAACAGATGGAGTGGGGATGTTTTAAGCCAGACCGACCACGATTGCATCCTCAAAAAGGTAAGTTCATCAAATACGAACATCCTCCTTGCACGCCAACCCGAATATTTTGTCTGCGAGTACCTTTGAGTGTTTGGCAGCAAGTTGCCCGGCGTTACAATCAAGCTATGCCTGAGAATATCAGTATAGCCGAAAATGGCGAAGCTGTGGGCTTTTGGCAATGGGTAATGGAAGGGAAAATACCGGTGATTGTTTGCGAGGGTGCAAAAAAAGCTGCTGCGCTTTTAACCCAGGGATATGCAGCTATTGGTATTCCTGGAATTACCAGCGGTTATCGGGTTAAGAAAGATAAATTTGGTAAAGCGATCGCTCGTCAGCTCTTACCTGACTTAGCTGCGTTTGCGATCGCTAAGCGCACGTTTTACATTTGCTTTGACTTTGAAACTCAACCCCAGAAAATTGCAGCAGTAAACAACGCTATCTCTCAACTCGGTTTTTTATTTCAGGCGAAAAATTGTTGCGTGCAAGTTATCGAACTTCCGGGGATGGAAAAAGGAGTTGATGAGTTTATTGTTGCTAAAGGAGCGATCGCTTTTGAAAAAATTTACCGCCAAAGTCTGGATTTAGAAGTTTATCTTGCTCACACCAAACCCCACAGTAAATTAACTATCACTCCTGCAGTTACCCTCAACTGTCGCTACTTAGAAGAAATAAATTTTCCCCCCTCTGGACTGGTGGGAATTAAATCAGCCAAAGGAACGGGTAAAACCACAGCATTACAAGCGCTTGTCAAGCAGGCTAAAAGCAGAAATCAACCAGTTCTGTTAATTACTCACAGAATCCAACTCGGACGATTTCTGTGTGAAAAAATCGGTATTCCGTGGGGACTTGGCAAAGAAGATGGAGAAAATGAAAAATCAGCTTCAGAGGAGATTTCTCAATTAATATCCCCGTTTGTGTCTATCTGCGGTTCTTCTTTCTCTGTCAATTCCTTGGGATTGTGTGTGGATTCTCTTTGGAAACTTGATCCTCAAAAATGGCAAAAAGCAATAGTTATTTTAGATGAAGTGGAACAATCTTTATGGCATTTACTCAATAGCAGCACTTGTCAAGAAAAACGCATCAAAATCTTAAAAATTTTTCAGCAACTTATTTCTCAAGTTATAACTACGGGTGGGTTAGTCATTGCTCAAGACGCCGATTTATCAGATGTATCTTTGGAATATTTACAAGCATTAGCAGGTATAAAATTAACTCCTTGGATAATTGTAAATATTTGGAAACCCCAGGAAGGTTGGGACGTGACTTTTTATGATTCTCCCAATCCAACTCCCCTCATTCACCAGTTAGAATTAGATTTACTTGCCGGAAAGAAATGCTACGTTACGACTGACAGTCGTTCTGGACGCTACAGTTGTGAAACTATAGCAAGTTATCTGCAAGAGCGTTTACAAAGATTGCAAAACCAATTTCCTAAAACTTTGTTAATTACTAGCCTCACAACCAATACCCCGGGACATGAAGCAGCTAATTTTATAGCAGCTATTAATCAAAAAGTAACTGCATATGATGCTGTTTTCGTCACTCCTAGTTTGGGAACGGGAATTAGTATTGATGTTCAACATTTTGATTGTGTTTACGGAATTTTTCAAGGAGTGATTCCTGATTCAGAAGCACGACAAGCATTAGCAAGAGTGCGCGATAACGTACCGCGAATAGTTTGGTGTGCTAAACGCGGTATCGGTTTAATTGGCTCTGGTAGTACCAATTATCGCTTGCTATCTTATTGGTACCAAGAAAATCAAAAAGAAAATTTATCTCTCCTCAGTCCCCTCTATGATATAGATGTTGATTTCCCCTCAGTTTACGATCCAGTGCATTTGCGAACTTGGGCAAAATTAGCAGCAAGGGTGAACGCTTCCATTAACTTGTACCGCGAATCGATGCAAGATGGCTTAATTAATGATGGTCATAAAATTCAAATACGCAGTCACGCAGCTCACAACAATATCATTAGAGATTTACGCCTTGCTTTTTTAGCAACAGACCCCAAGGATTTAGCAACTCAAAGAAGGCTGATTAGAGAAATTATTAAAGTGCAAAAAGATTGGTGTCAAAAGCGTAAAAAAGCTAAGGAAATTAAACGCAAGTTTAGAGAAATTAAACAAAAAAACCAACTTTTAGCGGCGAATGCTGTTGCTAGTGCTGAAGATATTAGTTACTTAGAATACGAACGTTTACTGGCAAAAAATGTCCTTACAAACCAGGAGCGCGATAGAATTCACAAATATACTCTGCAACAAAAATACGGAGTTCAAGTAACTCCAGAACTAAAAATGCGGGATGATAAAGGTTATTACGAGCAATTATTAACTCATTATTACCTTACTCATGAAAGCGAATATTTTCGAAGCAGAGACAGGCAACAATTATATGAACAGTTAATAGGAGGTGAAGGAAAAGTTTTTCTACCAGATTTAAAAAATTATACGTTGAAAATAGAAGTATTAAAAGCTTTAGGAGTATTAAATTTTTTGGGTAGAGAGCGAAAATTCAATGAAAACGACCCAGATTTAATGTTATTAAAAAATACTGTAGTATATTACAGCAAACCTATCCAAAGAATACTTGGCATAAATTTAGTTAGGAAAAATGAAAATATTTCTGCTGTGAATATACTGGGTCGCTTGTTAAAATTACTGGGATTGAAATTGAAAAAAGTAGATGAATATTATCAAATCGATTCCAAAAAGTTGGAGGACGGAAGAGAAAAAATATTTGCCGTTTGGCGACAAAGAGATGAATTGATGTTAACTAATAACAAAAGCTTGGGATTGCATATTATGCATGGTGCGGAAGTAGCGGTGCGTGAAAATAAATTTTTAGTTTCTAGTTTTCAAAACAGTTAGGAAGTATAGCCTTGCGTACAAGAATCAAAAAATGTAGAAAGGCTGCTAGTTTGATTGTTACTCTACTTTTAGAGCTACAAGGAAAATTGACTAATGTTAAAAGTATTTGCTGACAGGGGTGGTACGTTTACAGATATTGTTGTTGTTACTGATGAGCAAGCAATTATAGAGAGACTCGCAAAACATCAAGAACGTTTTTTAATTGTTCCTCTTCCCCAAAAGCAATGGATTGTAATTTACAAACTGCTTTCGGAAAATCCTGAGCAATACCAAGATGCAGTAATTCAAGGGATTCGTGATGTGATGGGAATTCCTCCCCACGATCCCCTTCCGGAAAAAGCCATAGAAGTGGTAAAAATGGGGACAACAGTAGCCACAAATGCGCTGTTAGAAAGAAAAGGCGATCGCGTAGTTCTTGCGATCACCAAAGGATTTAAAGATGCATTGCGAATTGGCTATCAAAATCGTCCTGACATTTTTGCTCGACAAATTGTTTTACCGACGATGCTTTACGAAGAAGTAATCGAGGTTAACGAACGCTACGATGCAAAAGGTAACGAATTAACTGCGGTGAACCTCGAGCAAGTCAAAAAAGACTTACAAACAGCTTACGACAAGGGAATTCGCAGTTGCGCGATCGTGTTCGTGCATGGCGATCGCTATCCCCGTCACGAACAACAAGTCGCCGAAATCGCTCAGGAAATTGGGTTTACGCAGATATCCGTATCCCACCAAGTCAGTCCTTTGATGAAATTGATCGGTCGAGGTGACACAACAGTTGTGGATGCATATTTAACTCCTATTTTGCGTCGCTACGTCAATCAAGTAGCAGCGCAATTACCTGGAGTGAAATTAATGTTTATGAAGTCCGATGGAGGTTTAGTTGCAGCAGAAAAATTTCAAGGGAAAGATAGTATTTTGAGCGGTCCTGCTGGAGGGATAGTTGGCGCAGTACAAACTAGCAAAAGAGCAGGTTTTGATTTAGCGATCACCTTTGATATGGGTGGAACAAGCACCGATGTCGCTCACTTTCAAGGAGAGTACGAACGACAGCTAGAATCAGAAATCGCGCTGGTGCGGATGCGAGTTCCCGTGTTAGCAATTAATACTATTGCTGCTGGGGGTGGTTCCATTTTATTTTTCGATGGTTCTCGCTATCGGGTGGGGCCGGAATCTGCTGGTTCAAATCCCGGTCCTGCTTGTTATCGCCGTGGAGGTCCTTTAGCCGTGACAGATGCAAATGTCATGTTAGGGAAAATTCATCCCCAATATTTTCCCCGTGTCTTTGGTCCTGAGGGAAATTTACCTATAGATAAAGATATTGTGGTGGAAAAATTTACCCATTTAGCCCAGGATATTAAAAACGCCACAGGTCACACCCGCACTCCCGAACAAGTAGCTGCTGGATTCATAGCGATCGCTGTAGAAAACATGGCCAATGCAATTAAAAAAATTAGTCTGCAAAGGGGTTACGATGTCACAAAATACACTCTTTGTTGTTTTGGCGGTGCAAGCGCCCAAGTTGCTTGTTTAATCGCTGACACCTTAGGAATGAAAAGGATATTTTTGCATCCTTACGCTGGAGTTCTTTCAGCATATGGTATGGGATTAGCCGATCTTCGAGCTATTCGGGAAAAAGGAGTGGAAAAGCCTTTAACAAAAGCATTAATTCCGCAACTGTTACAGTTAATAGAAACACTAGAAACCCAAGCAAAAACTGAATTACTCTCGGAGCAAGTTGAAGTAACTAGGAAAGAAGAAGTAGTTAAAAAAGTTAATTTAAAATATGAAGGAACTAATTCTACCTTAACTGTTAATTTTGCCTCAGACGTCGCATTAATGCAACAAGAATTTGAGATAGAACATAAGTCTCGCTATGGTTTCATTCCAGGAGAAAAAAACTTAATTGTCGAATCTGTCTCGGTGGAAGTAATTCAAAAAATGGATACTCCCGAAGAACCTCTTATTACTCGTACTCGTTCTGTGAATGAACCTCCTTTGTCTGTGGAAACAGTTAGAATGTTTACTGCTGAAAAATGGTACGATACTCCCATATATCGACGGGAAGATTTACAACCAGAAGATACTATTAGCGGTCCTGCAATTATTGTTGAGAAAATCAGCACAATTGTTGTCGAACCTAATTGGGAAGCTAGGTTAACCGAGCGCAATCATTTAATTTTGCAACGCAGCGATTAGAAGTATTTTCGTCTCGAGATTAAATGCTGGTAGTGCTTTGGTACTTATTAATTATAGAGAGTGTAGATACCACAGCTTATTACCTAAAGAATTAAATTTTTAGTAAACGCTTAATTGCCAGAGGTGTTTATAAAAAATGTCTGCTCAAAGTCAATGCGATCCCGTTCGTCTGGAAATTTTCAAAAATCTCTACCAATTTATTGCCGAGCAAATGGGAATTGTCCTGCAAAATACAGCCGCATCAGTAAATATTAAAGAACGTTTGGATTTCTCCTGTGCTATTTTTGATGCTTGTGGATTACTAGTAGCTAACGCTCCCCACATTCCCGTACATTTAGGCTCCATGAGCGAAAGTGTTCGCAGTTTAATTAATGATAAAGCTGATACTTTTCAAGTTGGTAATGTTTATCTTTCTAATAATCCCTATAATGGCGGAACTCATCTCCCAGATGTCACGATAATTACCCCTGTTTTTGATGAAGGGGAAAAAGAAATTATTTTCTACGTAGCTTCCCGCGGACACCAAGCTGATATTGGCGGGATTACTCCTGGTTCTATGCCTCCTCACAGTACTACAATAGTAGAAGAAGGAATTCTGTTTGATAATTTTCTCTTAGTAGAACAAGGTAAATTTCGGGAAAAACAACTGCGAGAAATACTCCTCAACCATCCCTATCCAGCTCGCAATCCCGGGCAAAATATTGCTGATTTTCAAGCACAAATTGCTGCTAATGAAAAAGGAGTGCAAGAACTGCGGAAAATGGTTTCTCAGTATGGGCTGGAAACAGTCCAAGCTTATATGAAATTTGTGCAAGACAATGCCGAAGAATCAGTAAGAAAAGCTATTGATGTTCTCAAAGACGGCTTTTTTATTTATGAAATGGATGACGGTGCACGCATTCAAGTCAAAATCACAATTAATCGAGAACATCGCAGTGCTACTATTGACTTTACAGGTACTTCCGCGCAATTAAATACTAACTTTAATGCTCCCAAAGCTGTTACCCAAGCAGCAGTTTTGTATGTTTTTCGGACTTTGGTTAACGATAGTATTCCTCTGAATGCTGGTTGTCTCAAACCTCTAGAAATTATTATTCCCGAAGGCTGCATGCTCAACCCAACTTATCCAGCAGCAGTGGTAGCTGGAAACGTAGAAACATCCCAAACGATTGTCGATGCTTTGTACGGTGCTTTGGGTGTTATGGCTGCTTCTCAGGGAACGATGAATAATTTTACTTTTGGTAACGAGCGCTATCAATATTACGAAACTATCTGCGGTGGTTCTGGAGCAGGAGCTGACTTTGATGGTACTGATGCAGTGCATACCCACATGACTAACTCTCGCCTCACCGATCCGGAAGTTTTAGAGACCCGTTATCCCGTTTTGTTGGAAAGCTTTAGCATTCGTCCCAATAGCGGGGGTAAAGGAAAACATTCGGGTGGAAATGGGGTGCTCCGACGCATCCGATTTCTAGAACCCATGACGGCGAGTATTCTTTCTAACCGTCGGTTGGTTCCTCCCTTTGGACTAAATGGAGGGGAAGCTGGACTTGTAGGACGCAATTGGGTGGAACGTCGGGATGGGAGCCAAGAAATTTTAGGTAGTACAGCAACCGTGCAAATGCAACCTGGAGATGTGTTTGCGATCGCCACTCCTGGGGGAGGAGGATTTGGTGCTAGATAATAAGAAAATTATTAATGGTTGATAGTTGCTGTTTTTGTGCTTGCAGTGTTGTTTCCTCTTCCCCAAGGTGTTTATCTTTCTATTTGCTCGATTTCTTTGGGAACTCCAGCAGTCAACACCTCGTGGCTTGTTGATGTTACCAATACATCATCTTCAATGCGAATGCCAATACCAACCCAACGCGGATCGATCTCTGGTTGGTCTTCTGCAGGTTTGGTATCTGGAACGATATACAATCCTGGTTCTACTGTTAGCACTTGACCTGGTTGCAAAATTTGCGGGTTTTCACCGTGCTGGTAAACTCCAACATCGTGAACGTCTAAACCCAGCCAATGTCCGGTGCGGTGCATGTAGAATGGTTTGTATTTTTCTTGTTCGATCAAACGATCTATTTCGCCTTTGAGGATACCGAGTTCTAGCAATCCTTCTGTTAGCACGCGTACGGCAGTCTCGTGAATTAAATTATAAGGATTGCCTGGTTGCACTTTGGCGATCGCTTGTTTTTGTGCAGCCAAAACAATTTCATACAACGCTTTTTGTTCGGGAGTAAATTTTCCGCCGACTGGAAATGTGCGTGTAATATCGGAGTTGTAATAATTGTAAGCACATCCAGCATCAATCAGCAGTAATTCCCCATCCTGCATTTGCCGATTGTTTTCAGTGTAGTGCAGGATGCAGGCATTAGCACCGGAAGCGACAATGGAAGGATAGGCAGGTCCCATTGCACCCCGCTTTCTAAAGATGTATTCTATTTCTGCCTGCACTTGGTACTCGTAAAGTCCTGGTGCAGTAATTTTCATGGCGTGATTGTGTGCTTCCACAGCAATATTAGCAGCCTGGCGCATCAATTCTAATTCTGCTTGGCTTTTGTGCAGTCGCATGCTGTGGAGAATAGGACCGGTGTCTTCTATAGCAATAGGTCCCGTACCTCGTTTGGGATAGGTCTGGATCAATCTTTGCCAAATTGCCAGAATTTTTTCGTTCAAAGCGCGATCGCGTCCGAAGTGATAGTAGATGCGATCTGATTTTTCCAAATACTGCGGTAACTTTTCATCCAGTTCGGCGATCGGGTAAGCTTCATCCGCACCGTATATTTCTTTAGCTGCTTCTGTTCCACACCGGTAACCGCTCCAAATTTCCTTTTCTCTGTCCTTGGGTTGTACAAACAATACAAACCGATGTTCTGGATGGTGCGGCGATAAAACAGCTACTGCTTGCGGTTCATTAAACCCGGTTAAATAAAAGAAGTCGCTATCTTGACGAAAATTATACTCGACGTCATTATGCATTACTGCCGTTGGCGCGCTGCAAAAAATAGCTGTACCCTGGCCAATTTTCGACATTAATGCTTCTCGACGCTGCCGATACTCTGTTTGCATAATCATCTATTTTCTCAAAAAATTTTCTTTGCTTGCTCGCCCCATTTTTTGTATTTTACAGTACAAATACTTTTTTGGCGCTTTGCTGGGCATTTATAACCTGCACTTGTGCAATTTTTATTCCGCACGCTACATTTGACAGTCACAGATATGCTAGAAGCTTATTTAACTTGAGAAATAGATATAAAAACTGTTGCATCTTTTTGAATGTTTTTCTAGGCAACAGTTCTGATTTTTAAAAAGTAAGATTTCATACTTTTTGGAAAATTATAATTGCAATTTTACGGAATACAGTTATCTAAAAAACAGCCTTTTATTCGAGGTTTTTAAAATTTATTAAAAAAATATTAAAAAGAGAAATTTGTTATTAAATAACACTTGAATTAAAAACAAAAAAATAGTTAAAAGGTTTATTACCACTTGTCACAAACACACGCCATGTTGAGTTCATCTCCTACACAAAAAGCTACGCTGAATACAGATATTCCCAGTACAGTTTCAATTTCAACAGTTCCTCAGGAGTTACAAACTCAGTCATACTATAGTTCCTCTGCTTCTTCAGAGGCGCTTGCTGATGTTCCTAAAAATCCCAATCCTGCGTTGACCAGTGCAGCGATTTTCCCCGATTTTAACGGTGATGGTAAAACTGACAAAATCTGGCGTAACTCTCAAAATGGTCAGATAGCTATTTGGTTGATGAATGGCAAACAAAATCCAACTGGAGATTTTGTTAAGGACGGTAATGGCAATAACATCACAATGGGGCAAGATTGGGACCTCAAGATTGGTGATTTCAATGGCGATAATAAGACTGATTTACTTTGGCACAACAATGCTACAGGGGCGAACCAAATTTGGTTGATGAATGGTACGCAAATTGCCTCCAAAGCAGATTTACCAGCAACTAATGGTTGGACGCCATTGATTGCAGATTTTAACGGCGATCGCAAAACCGACATTCTTTGGCGAAATACAACCACAGGCGAGAACGCTATTTGGCAAATGAATGGTACGCAAATTAGCTCGGCTGATTTTCTACCAAAATTAGATAAAAACTGGACTGCTTCCATTGTTGATGTTAACGGCGATGGTAAGACAGATATTTTCTGGCGCAATTCCACAACGGGTGAAAACGCTGTTTGGCAGATGGATGGTAAGAATATTAGCAGTGGGAAGTTTCTCCCCACCCTTGATAGCAATTGGGAAGCTACACCCGGGTATTTCAACCGCGATTTACAAACCGACATTCTTTGGTACAACAAAACAACAGGTGAGACGAAATTATGGACAATGAATGGCACAACCGTTGCTAGCGATACTCCCTTGGGGAAAGTAGAGGGGGGTTATAAACCTTTAATTGGCGATTTTAACGGCGATGGTCAGACCGATGTTCTGTGGTACAACCAGCAAACAGGCAAAGGTAAAGTGTGGGTAGTAGATAATGCTAAGGTAGTTGGTGAAATTGCTGCTGATGCACCTAGCCCAAGCTGGACACCTACTCTTGGTGATTATGATGGTGATGGCAAGACTGATATGTTCTGGCGCGATTCCCAAACAGGTCAGAATGCCATTGTGATTATGAACGGTACTACAAATCCCCAACCTTCGCTTTTGCCTTCAGTGGGTAGCGAATGGTACGACGCTACAACTCCCAAAAAGGCATAAAACAGTAATATCGCAAGCAAACAGTTCCAAAGCGGGTGCTTGGCTAGAAGACGGCGGTACTATCCCAGCACGCAAGTGCATCTACTACCCGCTTGTTTTCTAAGGAAATAATAAATATAGTTTATTATTTTCACAAACAATTCAGCAAAGATTAGATGTTAATTTTTAACAAAAAAATAATTCCAACCAAGCTAAAAAGTTTATGAATACAAATTAGTATTAAACATTATGCTTGCCGCTGATAATTCTACGAGTTTATCTGCCAATGCTGTGGCATCAAAATATGCTCCTGTCTCTACAAATATTTTTGAGAACGGGATTTATTCAAATCCTGATTTGAACCTTGGACACTCCTCACAACCACTACCAGACTCCGAGCAAGCTTTCATAGCAAAAAATGCTAACCCCAATCCTAGGTTTAGCAATGCAGCGCTGGTTCCTGATTTTAACGGTGATGGAAAAGCCGACAAATTTTGGCGTAATTCCCAAACAGGTGAAACTGCTATTTGGTTGATGGATGGTACAAAGCCCACAGGAGCTTTCCTACCAAAAGTTGATAGTTCTTGGGATTTTGCCTATGCCGATTTCAATCGTGATGGTAAAACAGATTTGTTCTGGCGCAATAAAAATAGCGGTGACAACGTTATTTGGTTAATGGATGGTACAAATATTACCTCTGCAGTTACTTTACCAGGAGTAAATCCAGCGTGGACTTTTGCTATTGCTGATTTTAATGGAGATGGTAGAAGCGATGTTTTTTGGCACAATCCTCAAACAGGTGAAAACGCTACTTGGTTGATGGATGGTACCAAAATTACTACTGCGGCTTTTCTACCAAAAACTGACTCTCGTTGGGATTTTACTATCGTCGATTTTAATGGTGACGGTAAAAACGACATCTTTTGGCGCAACAGCGTCACAGGGGAAAACAAAATTTGGTTTATGAACGGTACGGACACCTCAGAGTACGGTCTACCCAAACTAGCGGGTCCGTGGAATGCGATCGCTGGTGATTTCAACGGGGATGGTAAAACCGACCTGCTTTGGCACAATAACCAAACAGATGAAAACCTTGTTTGGCTAATGAACGGTATTTTTATTAGTTCTGGTTCTTTACCAAAACTCGATTCCTCTTGGAAAGCATCTGTTGGAGATTTCAACGGCGATGGAAGAACAGATATTTTTTGGCATAACGAGAAAACCGGTGAAAACAGAGCTTGGCTGATGGATGGTACATCTGTTGGTACAGAAGCTTTTCTACCTGCAAGCAGTCCGTCTTGGAAAGCAAGCGTTGGGGATTTTGATAACGATGGTAAGACCGATATTTTCTGGCGCGACGAGCAAACAGGAGAAAACACGATTTGGTTGCTCAACGGTACCACTGCCAATCCTGTTAATATACAAAAAGTTCCTAGCGAATGGAAGGCTTATTAGTAAATCTTAGAATTTGTGGAAAATTAGTTGCTATCTGGAGCGATCGCTGTTTAGCCAGCGTTTCTTTTTTTTTTCAGGCTAGAAGCTAGCGATCGCTAGCATAGTGACAGGCTGCTTTGTTTTGTTGCAACTCTTAATGTTTTATCTTTCCGTTGTTACGCTACACCTTGGTAGACTGATTTTTAATACACAAATGCATTATTCTGGTCTGTTGCGCCACTTGAAAGCAAATAAGCTTTCCAGGGCATTCAACAATCAAAAGACATTTATGGCAATCACGACATGGTAGATTCCCTAAAAAAACCAGGTTTTGAACAATTGCGCCCAGGAATTAAAGTTCCGGCAAAAGAAACCCTGTTAACACCCCGTTTTTACACAACTGACTTTGACGCGATGGCGCGGATGGATATCTCCGCCAATGAGGAAGAGTTAAGAGCTATCCTAGAAGAATTTCGTGCTGATTACAACCGCCATCACTTTGTTCGGGATGCGGAGTTTGAACAATCCTGGGATCACATTGACGGAGAAACTCGCCGATTATTTATTGAATTTCTAGAGCGTTCTTGTACGGCTGAATTTTCTGGATTTTTGCTGTATAAGGAACTCAGTCGCCGTCTCAAAGACAAAAACCCAGTATTGGCAGAATGCTTTGCTTTAATGTCTCGAGATGAAGCTCGCCATGCTGGCTTTTTAAACAAAGCGATGGCAGATTTTAACTTGTCGCTGGACTTGGGTTTTTTGACTAAGAGCAAAAAATACACCTATTTTCAGCCAAAATTTATTTTCTACGCTACTTACCTTTCGGAAAAAATAGGTTATTGGCGTTATATCACTATCTACCGTCACTTGGAAGCGCATCCAGAACACAGAATTTATCCTATCTTCCGCTGGTTTGAAAACTGGTGTCAAGATGAAAATCGCCACGGAGATTTCTTCGATGCGGTGATGAGATCCCAACCGCAAATGCTCAATGACTGGAAAGCACGACTGTGGTGTCGTTTCTTTTTGCTGTCAGTGTTTGCAACCATGTATCTTAACGACATTCAACGTCATGGCTTTTACGCTTCTATTGGATTGGATGCGCGGGAATACGACAAATACGTGATTGAAAAGACTAACGAAACTGCTGGACGTGTTTTCCCGGTCATACTGAATGTTAAGCATCCAGAGTTTTATCAGCGACTGGAAGTTTGTGTGAAGAACAACGAGAAGTTAACAGCGATAGCCAATTCCGGTACTCCCAAATTGCTGCAATTCTTCCAAAAACTACCCTACTACATTTCCAACGCTTGGCAGATGCTGCGGCTGTACTCGATCAAACCTATTGATGTTACTGCTACCCAAGGTCAGGTACGCTAATTTCTCGGGCTTTCTGCTAAAAATTAAGTGGTTCTGCTGAATGCAGGGCCACTTTTTTTACGAAGTGCCAATATCTGTAGCAGGACAGCAAGGATGAAAGGTAAACTCTTTATTTTCTGCTTGGGATTGGGTGTGAGTTTGCTTTTAACTTGTGTTTCCAGTCGTTGTGAAACTCCAACTTCCCAAGCTCAAGACTTAGATATAAGCCCGGAAATTATCAGAAACAGTCCTGTTTTGCGACGCTGGCGGCGTCGAGTACCAAACGTACTGGAAGATATACGTAGCGAACCTAGTTTTCGCACCAGAATCAGGTTGGGTTATTCTTACTTTTCTAGCAGTAACAACACGGGAGGAATAAATTTTGGCATTGAGGATGTGTTTATCGGTCGCAGCAACTTTACCATCAGCGCTCAATATCAAACAGCGTTTGACGGAAAACGTCAAACGTACGGGACAGATTTGTACTGTTATTTGCGTCCTCTTGGTAGCTATATTAACTTAGCTCCCCTGGTAGGATATCGGTATTTACAGACCCACGACTACTCGACCAAGGGAGTAAATGTGGGTGTGAAACTGCTGTTAGTATTGTCTCGCGGTGGCGGTGCGGATATTGCCGTCACCCAAAGTTGGGTTTCCCCTGGTAGTAACGAAGAAGTCGGTTTGACGACAGTATCCTTAGGCTACGCCATCACTCCTCACCTACGTTTATCTACTGATATTGAGCAGCAGAATTCTCGAGAAAATAAAGATAGCCGGATGGGTATAGTATTAGAATGGATGCCGTAGAAAGTCCAAGCGATCTCTTAGGCTTTGTAACGTTTGAGGTTTTTGACCGGTGGACCGTGCAAAACTTTACCGTCACAGCTAAAACGTCCTCCGTGACAGGGACAATCCCAGCTTTTTTCGGCACTGTTCCAATTCACAATGCAGCCTAAATGGGTACAGGTTGCTGATACTGCATGAATTTGTCCTTGCTCGTCTCGGTAAGCAGCAATTTTGTGACCGTTGATAGTGAGTAACTTTCCTTCTTCACGCTCAACGTCAGCAAAAGAAGAATTCTCCAGTCCCTTGAGGCGATCGCCTACCCAGTGAAATCCCACTTCTAAATTATTTTTCAAAGATTCCACCGTCACAAAGGGAGTTGCACGGGTGGAGTCGTAAAGTTTGAGCCAAGGATTATCAATTCCCAAAATTAAATCTGAAAGCAACATTCCCGCTAGCGTTCCTTTGCTCATACCCCAGAGACTGAAACCCGTTGCTACATACAGATGATTGCTAAAAGGTGCAACCTTACCAATATAGGGTAACTGGTCGAAAGAGACCATGTCCTGGGTGGACCAACGATACTCAAACTCCTCCACTCCAAAACGAGAACGTACGTAAGCTTCTAACTTTAGGTAGCGCTCCTGTGTATCGGTAACGGTACCAACTTTATGTCCCCCACCACCCACTAATAGCAGCAATCCTCCATCAGGAGCAGGGGTTGTGCGAATTGAGTAATAATCGTTACTAGTACCTATGTACATTCCCTGAGGAGCTTTTGCCCGATCGATGCGAGCAGCAACGATATACGAACGTTTGGCGTAATTTTTGGCAAAAAACAGTCCCTGATCCAAAATGGGAGCGTTAGTAGCGATAATTACGTCTCTGGCCCTGACAATTCCTGTTGCTGTTACTACCCGAGAGGGATTTCCTTCTTCGACGTTGAGAACGCGGGTGTTCTCGAACACATAACTACCATTTCCTGCAATTAATTTTGCCAAATGAAGTAAATACTTACGAGCATGAAATTGAGCTTGATTGTCAAATTTTACCGCTCCAGCAATTGCAAATGGCAATGAAGTTTCTGTGACAAAAGAAGCAGGTAATCCTAACTTGACTGCTGCTTCTACTTCTGAGTGTATATCGTTTAAAGTTTCTGTTGTTTCTGCAAATGTATAAGCACTAGTTCGACTAAAATCACAGTCTATTTTTTCTTCTTCTACAAATTTTGCTACTCTTTCAATTGCAGTTTGATTGGAATTTGCATAAATCCGTGCTCTTTCTTCACCAACTGATTTGATTAACTGAGCATAAACGAGCTGGTGAAGTGAGGTTACTTTAGCGGTTGTATGTCCGCTGACACCTGTGGCAATTTGGTCAGCCTCTAATAAGGCTACATTTTTACCAGCACGTTTGAGAAGTATGCCAGCAGTAATTCCGGCAATTCCTCCTCCAACAATTGCTACGTCAACTAATGTATCATTCGTTAGAGATGGAAAATTTGGTGCGTGAGAAGTTGAAGCAATCCAATAAGAAATTGCTTTTCCAGCAAGTTGAGACATAGTTTTTTGGGCAGCGATGCAATCACTAATTTTTATACTCTGAATAGCTAAAAAATTGCATCCATCAAGAGTTGAACAGAAGAAGATTTATTTTTTCTACCGTCAGATATATACAAAATAAATTTTATTTAGTAAGGAGGCTGTTTTCCTTTTTTGTAGTTAGCAAAAATAGTTGCCAGCTCTCCTTCTCTAACAAAAAAAACAAGGCGATCGCCACGGTAATGCATTTGAACTGTACGTTAATTTTTGTATAAATACATACAATCTACCACCGCGTTGGCGGAAATTCTAGTATAGAATTTTACTAAAATTACCTGTTTTCATGGTCAAGCAGAAAAATCAATTCAGTCATCTCACAGCCATAGAAAGAGTTTACCTTTCAGCACCAGCACAGTTTTTGTTGGATAAAAAACTGCTCCAAGGTAAAATACTAGACTTTGGTTGCGGCTTTGGTAATGATGTTAAATTATTACGGCAAAAAGGATTTAATATTACAGGTTACGATCCTTACTATTTCCCGCAATACCCTCAAGGTAAATTTGACACAATTATTTGCTTTTATGTTTTAAATGTTTTATTTCCTCAAGAACAAGCAAATGTACTCATGGAAGTATCCCATTTATTAAAATTAGGAGGAAAGGCTTATTATGCAGTCAGAAGAGATATCAAAAGAGAAGGTTTTCGGGAACATTACATACACAAAAAGCCTACCTATCAGTGCATTGTTAAACTTCCTTTTCCGTCAATTTACTTAGACGAATATTGCGAAATTTACGAATACATACACTATAATTTCCAAAGAAATTCTACCAATAATTGTATCTTTTGCAATCCACATAAAAATATAAACATCCTGACTGAATCAGCGACAGCATATGCTATATTTGACGGCTATCCAGTTAGTAAAGGTCACGTTTTAGTGATTCCCAAACGTCATGTTAGCAATTATTTTCAGCTACCGTTTAAGGAGCAATCTGCTTGTTGGTTGATGGTAAATAAAGTACAGGAAATTCTTCAGAAAGAATTTCAACCTGATGGTTTTAACGTAGGGATGAACGTTAATAAAGAAGCTGGTCAAAATGTGATGCATGCCAGCATTCATATTATTCCTCGCTATAAAGGTGATGCTGTTGGTAGTAAAGGTGGAATAAGGTGCGTGATTCCAAAAAGGGATAGAAATTTATCTGTGCGTGGATGCGATCGCTTTGCTTGAGCTGGCAAAACAAAAGTTACTCTCGATCTAAGCGCAGCACCGCCATAAATGCTTCTTGGGGTACATCCACCGTACCCACTGCTTTCATCCGCTTTTTACCTCTAGCTTGCTTTTGCAAAAGTTTCTTTTTACGAGTAATATCTCCACCGTAGCACTTAGCGAGTACGTCTTTGCGCAGTGCAGGAATGTGTTCGCTGGCGATAACTCTACTACCGATCGCAGCTTGAATGGGTACTTTAAATTGGTGGCGAGGAATTAATTCCTTGAGCTTCTCAACCATGGAACGTCCTACATTGTAAGCTTTATCGCGGTGAACGATCATTGCTAAAGAGTCTACTGGATCGCCGTTAATTAAAATATCTAACTTCACCAGAGGATTTTCGCGATAGCCTATAAGGTGATATTCCATGCTGGCATAACCCCGCGATCGCGACTTCATTTGATCGAAAAAGTCAGTGACAACCTCTGCTAGGGGTAACTCGTAGGTGAGGGTAGTACGTCCTTGGGTGAGATACTTCATGTCTTTAAAGATACCGCGTCGGTTTTGTGCCAGCTCCATCAACGTACCGACATAGGTTTCTGGCGTAATCATTTCCACCTGAACGTACGGTTCCTCAATTTTTTGCCGTTCGTTGGGGGAGGGTAAACGACTGGGATTATCGATATAAAGTACCTCACCTTTATTAGTAGTGACGCGGTACACTACCGACGGAGCGGTGATAATTAACTCCAGGTTGTATTCCCGTTCCAAACGTTCTTGCACAATTTCCATGTGCAGCAATCCTAAAAAACCGCAGCGGAAGCCAAATCCCATCGCACTTGAGGTTTCCGGTTCGTAATGCAGTGCTGCGTCGTTGAGTTTGAGCTTTTCTAAAGCTTCGCGCAAGTCCTCAAAGCAATCGGCGTCAATGGGGAACATGCCGCAGAATACCATGGGGTTGGCTTCTTTGTAGCCTGGTAGAGGTTGAGTGGCTTTAGCATTTGAAAGGGTAATGGTGTCGCCTACCCTAGCATCAGCTACAGCTTTAATTGCTGCTGACAAATAGCCTACCTCTCCAGCGTGCAATTGTTCCACCGGCTTTTGGTTCGGAGCAAGCACGCCTAATTCGTCAATTTCGTATTCTTTACCAGAAGCCATCAAATAGATGCGATCGCCTTTGCGTACAGTTCCGTCCATGACCCGAAAATAGACAACAACTCCCCGGTAGCTATCGTAGTAGCTATCAAAAATTAAGGCTCGCAAAGGTTCGTCAACCGTACCTCGAGGTGGTGGGATGCGCTCGACAATTGCTTCTAAAATTTCATCAATGCCGATTCCTTCTTTGGCGGAAGCAAGAATGGCACCGCTACAATCTAAACCGATAATTTCCTCGATTTCCGAGATTACCCTGTCCGGCTCTGCTCCTGGTAAATCAATTTTATTTAAAATAGGGATTATTTCTAAATTATGCTCTAGTGCTAAATAGACATTAGCCAAAGTTTGCGCTTCTACTCCTTGGGAAGCATCTACTACCAACAGTGCTCCTTCGCAAGCGGCAAGGCTGCGAGATACTTCATAAGAAAAATCTACATGTCCGGGAGTATCAATTAAATTAAGTACATAGGACTGGCCGTCTTTAGCCGTGTAGTTCATCCGGGCTGTTTGTAGTTTGATGGTAATACCACGCTCCCGCTCCAAATCCATGTTATCGAGAAACTGTTCCTTCATCTGCCGCTCGTCCACAGTACCTGTAGCTTGCAGCAGGCGATCGGCAAGGGTAGATTTGCCGTGATCTATGTGAGCAATAATACAAAAATTTCGAATCCGATCTGCAGGAACGTCAGTCATGATACTTTTTGCTTTAACAGCAACCAAAGTTAAAACAGCAATATACTTAACGTATTTTAATGCTTTCTTCGCTCAGACGCTGCTATTGATATTGGGAACGGCTAGTAGGTATTGAATATGGGCAACTCAAGGAAAATAAAAAACCAGGGTCAATATTTCCCGTTGCAAACGAACTTTCAAAAATATAAAGCTCTATCTATGAAGTCTAGTATTGGTCAGCTGGGAGCGTACAATAATCTTCTAGAACTGCAAAATGCAGATCTCCAAAAGGCAAATCCTCGCCAGCAGCAATGGCTCAAGGCTGATACAAAAAAGTCTTTGACAAATGAATTCTAGAGTATATCAACTATGAATATGAAAGATAAAGCTACCGATGCGGAACAAAGATTAACCGATAAGGTAGAAATCGCAATTCGCCTAGACTCCGAGTTATTAGAGCAAATTCATCACCTCACTAACGATCCGAGTAAAGTAATTGAGGTAGCAATCCGCCAGTGGTTGCGAGGAGAAATACCCAGAGACGACGAACTAACCCGCACTCCCAGGCGCACCCAAGTACCCCCTCGGGGTGAATGGAACGACTAGAACAACAGCACATCTTGTCAAGGAGGATTAAAATATTGTAAATTTTTTTAATTGCTTTTGACAGTGACAAAATACTAATTCAACGTGCTCAAGGTGTAAAAATTTATGCCAAACTGGAAGCAGCTATAGAGAATGTTTTGGGTTGCCATTTGTCTATCCAACTCGAGTCATGAGTATCACCGCTAATTCCCAATTGCCAAATATTGCGTCTGAAAATCAAGAAGCTATTACCAGTCACGCTAATGGCTCGTGGGCAAATTTAGGAGCTGAGTTGGTGTACGTACAGGATGGTGCTGGACGTTACCTCTCTTTTTATTGGCAACACAGTCAGAAGTTTTGTTTAGAACCTCAACATCTCGTTGCAAATACGGAAGGGGAGGTAATTTTTGGTCCAGTAGATCGGGTAGCTTACTTAGAAAGATTGCAGCGGATTCTCAAAACATTGGTACCCGAAAAATGCCAGTGCTGGTTTAGCTATAAAAAGCAGTTAATACAATTTGAATTAACGCTCAGCCCGATTTTGCCACCTTTAGGTAGCGTGGCAAATACTGTTTTCGTGATGGGAAGACTGCTAAAAGCCACGGTCAACAAAGCGGAAATAAAAAAAGCAGCACCACCGCCAATAGAATTAGAACTGGCTTTACGTTCGCAGCAGCACCAACAGCTAGTAACTAAAATCACTAGAAATATTCGCCGTACCCTAGAGTTAGATATAATCTGGCAACAAACAGTTGATAGTTTGGGAGAAGCCCTGCAATTAAAGCGCTGTATTATCTGTCCTTATCAACCGCCGAGTGAAGTTTTAAAGGTAATAGCAGAATATCGACAAAAACAAGTCAATTCCGTGCTGGGTTTGGAAATTAATCTGGCTTGCGAACCAGCATTTGCACAAGCTTTGGCAACTTTAGAACCAATCGTGGTTGATAATCCCCAAAACCCCCTGTTTGAACAAAAGAAAATGTTGGTGGTAGCAACTTGCAACCAAGACCAACCTAACGGATTGATAGCCGCAACCCTGGGTGATGATTGTGAAGAAATCACCACAGCCGATCTAGAATTGGCAAAAGAAGTTGCAGACCAACTCGGTACGGCGATCGCCCACGCCACCCTCTACAAAGAATTAGAAGCAGCTCGCCAACAAGCAGAAGAAGCATCTCGACTCAAAAGTCAATTTCTCGCAAATGTTTCCCACGAAATCAGAACTCCCCTTAACGGTATGATCGGCTTCTTAAAGCTCATTTTGGACGGGATGACCGACGATCCAGAAGAACAAAAGCAGTTTATTGTCGAAGCTTACAAATCGTCCCTGCACCTGCACGAAATCATAAACGACATCCTGGACTTTGCCAAAATTGAAGCTGGCAAAATGGAAATGGAGCTCAGAGCAATGAGTTTGCAAGAACTTTTCAGCGATGTGGGAAACTTTATGCGCTTGCAAGCAGAACAAAGAAAACTCAGCTTTCGCATGCAATTACCCGAAACATCTGACGAAATTCTCGTCTACGGCGACTACCAACGCCTCAAACAAGTTATGCTCAACTTAGTCGGCAACGCCATCAAGTTCACCCACGAAGGCGGTGTGACCGTCAACGCCGATATAGTTCGCAAAAAGGTGAACTTTCAAGGACAAGAATTCCCCGGAATGGTAAGAGTGCGCGTAGCAGATACCGGAATAGGCGTTTCTTTAGATAAGCAAGACAAATTGTTTCAATTATTTTCCCAAGTTGATGGTTCGCGCACCCGCCAGTACGGTGGTACGGGTTTGGGACTGGTCATATCGCAAAAATTGGTAGAAGCAATGGGAGGAGAAGTGCATTTTTACAGTTTAGGCGAAGGATTGGGTTCCACGGTCACCTTCACCGTACCGCTTTATCAACAACCTTTGACAATTTCCTCTCCCGAAAACAACAATCAACAGCGATCGATCGATTAGTATTGCTGCAATCAGACGGATTAACTTCCTGGGTAGATTAAACTGAAAAAGGTGAACTCAACGTGGTTGTATGACAACTGTAAAAACTGCCCGCGAGTTATTCCAAACCGCCTACGCAAATTGTTACACCTGGGACGACAACTTCCCCGGCTATAGCGCAAGCGTACAGGTAATTCAAGGAACAGAAATTTACCAGGGAGGAATTTGCATCCACCGCAACATGAACATAGAAGTAACCGGATTGAAAAACGAACAGGTCGAGCAAGGCATTTATACTCAACTGCAAGATGTTGTTAGCCATCGCAAACCTGCTCCCTTTGAAGATAGTTATGGTAATTACGAGTTTATTCAAAAAGACACAGACGATACAGGCGCCGTAGAGATTTTAGTCAGGAGTGATTCTATAGACTCGTATTATAAAATCCGAGGCAAGCAATTTTGTCAAGTACGTCGGGAAATCGGTCGCATGAGTTTTGTCATCAACACTTACACCAACTTAGATACAGGTTCTGGTTATCTTGCTACCTCCTACGATGCCATTTTCCGCAACATGGAAACTAACGAAATCAAAAGCATGCTCAAATTTGAAGATACCTACGAAAAAATCGGCTCCTATTACATTCTCACCAGACAAATAGTGCAAGATTGCCAAGCTCAAGACAACACAAAAACTGAATTTAATTATTTAAATATCAAATTAATCGAACCTGCTGCTATATAATATTTAAGCTTTAGTCCTTTGTCACCTCTCGGCGATCGCTAATAATTAATGACAAAAGACTGCCTCTGGAAAGTTACGATCTAGCAGTAAATAGGTCTAGGATGTAGTTAAAACAAACATTGAAAAAAATTATTTGACTCCAAAGAGGTCTGAAGCTATGGAACTTACAGTTGAAAATGTAGAATCTGTCCTAGATGAAATGCGTCCTTACCTAATGTCTGATGGAGGTAACGTAGAACTTGTAGAACTTGATGGCCCCATTGTCAGACTGCGCTTGCAGGGTGCTTGCGGTTCTTGTCCAAGTTCCACCATGACACTGAAAATGGGTATCGAACGCCGCTTGAAGGATATGATTCCTGAAATTGCAGAAGTTGAACAAGTATTTTAGGAAGTAGGGATAGGGGAAAATGAAGAGGACAAGGGAAGTATTCTGGTAGGAGACAAATCAATAATATCGCTACGCGTGCTTTTGACCTTGTCTCCTCATCCCTAACCCTCTAACCCTTAACCCTTAGCCCTTCACGCTTATGTCTCATCCGCTGTACGTTGCTTTTATCTGGCATCAACACCAGCCACTGTACAAATCCTGCAGTGGCATTTCCTCTTTATCTGTCCAGTATCGCCTGCCTTGGGTGCGCTTGCACGGTACTAAAGATTATTTGGATCTGGTACTCCTTTTAGAAAGGTATCCAAAGTTACATCAAACTGTGAATTTAGTACCGTCGCTAATTTTACAGTTAGAAGATTACATAGCAGGTACAGCCTTTGACCCTTATTTAGAAGTCACTCTCACCCCTTGTCAACAGCTAACTCAATCACAACGAGAATTTATTATCCAACACTTTTTCGATGCCAATCACCATACTTTGATCGATCCCCATCCCCGTTACCGGGAATTGTATTACCAAAGACAGGAAAAAGGACAAGCTTGGTGTTTGGCAAATTGGCAAGAAAATGACTATGGGGATTTATTAGCTTGGCACAATTTGGCTTGGATTGACCCACTGTTTTGGGACGATCCTCAAATTAATGCCTGGTTAAAGCAACAACGCAATTTTACTTTAAGCGATCGCCAGCGCATCTACTCCAAACAACGAGAAATCCTCAGCCGCATTCTTCCCCAACATCGGAAGATGCAACAAAGCGGACAATTAGAAGTGACAACCTCACCCTACACCCACCCCATTTTGCCCTTACTGGCCGATACGAACTCCGGCAGAGTAGCTGTACCAAATATGACTTTACCAGAACGGAGATTTCAGTGGCCAGAAGATATTTCCCGACATTTACGCAAAGCATGGAATCTTTATACAGATAGATTTGGACAAGAACCACGTGGATTGTGGCCATCCGAACAGTCCGTCAGTCCGGAGATAATACCGTATATAATAAAACAAGGTTTCCAGTGGATTTGCTCGGATGAAGCCGTACTGGGTTGGACGCTAAAACACTTTTTCCACCGCGATGCCGTCGGCAATGTCCAACAACCAGAGCTGTTATACCGACCGTATCGCCTAGAAACGCCAGCAGGAGATTTGGCAATTGTCTTTCGCGATCACAGATTGTCCGATTTAATAGGCTTTACCTATGGTTCCATGCCACCCAAACAAGCCGCAACAGACTTGGTCGGACACTTGCAAGCGATCGCCAAAATGCAAAGAGACCGCCAAAACTCTGAGCCGTGGTTGGTAACCATCGCCTTAGATGGAGAAAATTGCTGGGAATTTTACCAGCAAGACGGTAAACCCTTTTTGGAAACTTTGTACGCAACCCTAGAACGAGAACCCCACCTCAAACTAGTAACTGTTTCTGAATTTATCACCCAATTTCCACCCACAGCAATAATACCCCAAGCACAATTGCACAGCGGTTCTTGGGTAGATGGTAGTTTCACCACCTGGATCGGCGATCCCGTCAAAAATCGCGCCTGGGACTACCTAGCACAAGCAAGAGAAGTATTGGCAAATCACCCCGAGGCCACAGAAGAAAATAACCCAGCAGCTTGGGAAGCATTATAC
>Ga0272448_1000049_pt1 | contig 164153 bp, 145 predicted proteins | sample YNPCB0191_FD_202220 | JGI IMG/M metagenome (GOLD analysis project Ga0272448, IMG submission 202220) | Hot spring sediment microbial communities from Yellowstone National Park, WY, United States - YNP-CB-019-1 | ecosystem: Environmental > Aquatic > Thermal springs > Hot (42-90C) > Sediment... | reverse complement strand
GAAGAGAGCAATTTGTATTAATTGATACTTTTAATTTGTAAAACAGGTCTAAAAAGTATTTTTGAAAACTAAACATTGCTCGCGATCGCAGTTAATTAAAAGTATAAATTATTATTCTTTTACACCAGACTAGCAATAAACTTCTGTTGCTTTGGTTCAAAAAAAGATGTATTTATTGCTTTTGATATCCTGGAAGTTTGTATATAAACAAACAGAATTGGCACCTTTAGGATTTTCTATCCAAATTATTTTTTGCTAGCAAAAATCTTATTAACAACTACTGCTTTATGAATGAAAGCTCTGTTATGATGTTAAGGAAGGAGCTGGCTTTAACAGTATTTTTCTACAGCAGGAGTTTATCAGCCTGGTTGCAAGGCTATGGTGTAAGCACAATAATTCAAGTTATATTTTTATGAAAGCATTTATATTAGCCAAATCCTTTGTCAAGGATTTACTTCCTCCTTTTTTGGTTCGCCAAATTCAAAAACTCCTTTTTATCACAGCGACCCATCGACTTCACGGCTTTGATCTACATTTAAATTTACCAGACCGTCGAATTTTAGAGTCTGTAATTATTCCCTATTTTGGCAAACTGGACGAATTTGACAAAATCTTGTTTGTTGGGTGTGATTGGTATACAAAGCCCTATCAAAAATATTTTCGAAAAAAAGACTATTGGACAATAGAAATTCAACCAGAGAAAAGAAAATACGGTGCTAAAAAGCACATTGTAGATGCCATTGAAAATTTAAGCAATTATTTTGTTGATGGTTATTTTGATTTAATAATATTTACTGGTGTTTTTGGACACGGATTAAATAGTAGAGATGCCACGGAAGAAGCGTTCAATCAATGTTTTAAATGTTTGCGTCCAGGTGGTGTCTTAGTTTTTGGTTGGAATGATATTCCTGAGCTAACACCTTTTCCAGTTACAGAAGAATGTCATAATTTCAAAAAATTTAGCCCATATTTTTTTGCTCCTTTATCCGGTTCTCGGTATGTAGTGGGCGATCAATGGAAGCATACATTTATTTTTTGTACCAAACCTTAGATTAAAGATGAAGAAATTAATTACCATTGCAATTCCTACATTTAATCGTTCTAGCTTGTTGAACAACCAGCTAGCTTGGTTAGCTCAAGCCATTCAAGGTTTTGAGCCTGAATGTGAAGTTTTAGTATCTGATAATTGTTCTAATGACGATACTCGAAAGGTGGTGCATTACTGGCAAAAAAAATTAGAAAATACCACATTTTACTATAACATAAACAGCCAAAATATTGGTTTGATGAAAAATTTTGCTCGTTGCCTAGAAACAGCAAAAACTAAATATGTCTGGGTAATTGCTGATGATGATATTATCCAAACAAGAACCTTAGGATTTGTAGTAGAAAATCTCAAAAAATATCCAGATTTATCATTGTTGTCTCTTAACTTTTCCGTTCGTTCTATCCCTACAAAAGAGATAGTTATAGAACGGGTATTTGATATTAACAATGAAGAAGTAAGAACAGATGGTAAAAAGGTAATTGAAAACTGTTTAGCAGCAGGTTGTATTTTGGGATTAATGAGTGGAAATATATATAAAACGGAAGCGATTCAACTAGCTTTAAAAACTTGGCCAGGCAGTTATGATAATGCTGAAGGACAAATATATTGGACTGCGTTTTGCGCTACTCAAGGGAGTGTGAAGATAACCAAAGAAACTTATATTGAATATGCTTCTCCGATGTTTTACAAAACTGAGCCAAAGGAATGGTTCAAGAGACATTATTATGAATTGCCTCTGATTTATACCAAATTAATGGAAATAGGATACAGTGAAAAATTTTGCAGAAAGTTAATTCTCAGACACTTCATGCAACAAAATAATTGGAAAGTAGTTTTGGGAGCCATCAGACGCTGGCCTGTTTTTGCGACAACTACCATGATTTCTTACCTGAGTTTAGTGAGTAGCTGTGCTTGGAAAGTTACTTTTGTACCGCAGCAATCATAATTTGATAACTAGAAGTTATTAACTGTACGATTACTTTAAATACTCAGTTCATAGTTTAACCTTTTTTAAACCTAAAAAATTGCAATAGGATTTACAATTAAGGAAAGACTTTTTAGTGGAAATTTAGAGATATGTAGGTATGAGGTAGAAAAAGATAAGCTACTACCTGGATGTATCTGCGTCATTGTCATTTCACAATTCTGTCGTAGAACCGGAGACTGTTTTTTGTAGATAGTTCACGTGTTTCCTACTACCTTTTCAATTCTTTGTTGATAACTTTTCTTTATAATTTTAGGATTTTACTGACCCATATTAATGCTCGTTGGAGTTCAAATGACAGCTAAAATTTTTGCCAGTGTGAGTAAGTCAATCTGGGATCTGCCAAAAAAGGTAACAGCACATATCGAATACATGAAATGTTTTCGGGTAGTTTGCTTAAAACCAGAGCGACCTTCTCGAGGAAATGTACTGCTTTCGTACCGAATCGAACCATTTTTTTTAAAACCTGATGAAGCTCTTCCTAGCGATCATACTTGGTATTGGGAATGTAGACAAATTGCGCGAACCTTTTTAGAGTTAGGTTATAGTGTGGATGTGATTCAATTCCACAATCACAAGTTCGTTCCTGAAAAAGAATACGTCTTTTTTATTGATATTCGTTTTCAAATGGAACGGCTTGCACCGTTACTGAACAAAGATTGTATTAAAATATTACATAGCGATACAGCTCATATTTTGTTTCACAACACGGCTGAATTTAAAAGGTTGCTAGCACTACAGCAAAGGAAGGGTATTACCTTAAGTCCAAAAAGGTTTGAGGTGATTAATTATGCCATTGAGCATGCTGATTGTGCAGTAGTTTTGGGAAATGAATTTACTATTAATACATTTAGGTTTGCGAACAAACCGATTTATCGGGTTCCAATTTCGACAACGAAACTTTATCCATGGTCGGAAGAAAAAGATTTTGAAGTTTGTCGTCGACGTTTTCTATGGTTTGGAAGTCGTGGTTTAGTTCATAAAGGGTTGGACTTAGTTTTAGATGCTTTTGTAGAAATGCCGGATTATCATTTAACTATTTGCGGACCGATCGCTCAGGAAAAGGATTTTGAGAAAGCTTTTTATGACGAGCTTTATAACACTCCAAACATTCACACCTGGGGATGGATTGATACTAACAGTTCCAAGTTTCTAGAAATTGCTAACAGTTGTGTGGGAATTATTTATCCCTCGTGTTCCGAAGGAGGTGGTGGTTGCGTCATCACTTGCATGCATGCTGGTCTAATTCCAATTGTCAGTTACGAAGCAAGCGTGGATGTGCGTGAAGATTACGGAATTGTGTTGAAAGAATCTTCCATTGCAGAAATCAAGAATTCCCTGCAGCTAATTGCTAGTCTTCCTGCTTGGAAGTTAAAGACAATGGCGAGAAATGCTTGGGAGTTTGCAAGGGCTAACCATACTAGGGAAAAATTTGCAGACTCTTATCGAAAGACTATAGATAAAATTCTTAGCGATCGCAAGCAACAGTGCAGTCAGCGACAAGTAGGGGAAACAGAGCAATTACTAGTTAGTTAAGGGCTAATGGCAGTGGCTCGTCTAACTCTAAAATGAGAAACTCTTTGTTGTCAACGGCGGGCGATCGTACTATCGCCAAGGGATGGTTGTTCTCGTTGGCAACTAGGAGTGTTTTTGCATCGAACACCAGTATATCTTCGATGGTTTGGAAGGGGAAAGTGAGCTTGTTGTTACTATCTCCATCCAAGTGCAACAAATCAACGACCTCTTCCTTAGCCACAAAGCCATCAGCATCTTTTTGCGACAGGTCGACTTTAAAGATTTTCTTGAACTTGGCTGCACTACCTTGATTGTTGTCTCGCTCGATGACCAGATATTCGTTTTGGTTGACAGTAGTAAAGTCACCGATGGCGTGGTCCGGATCTTCCAAGCGGTAATAGCCAAATAATCCCTTATATTGTTTTAATTGTACATCAAATTGGTAGATTCGCAGCGAAGTGGCAGGATCCCTAAAGACCATACCCTTTAGCAACAGATACAGAGTTTGTCCATCCGGACTAATTGCTATACCCTCAAAGCCTTGGCAAAAAGCAAAGTCGGTAAAATAACCATCCACCCCCAAATGGATACATTGCTCCAGTTCTGCTTGGGGATCGGCTTTGTCGTCAAATGTAGAGAAAAGACCTTTATGGCGGAAAGTATACGGATCTACTAGCAAGCCAGCACAAGGAGCATCTTTAAGCAGGGAAGTGGAACTACCTGGGGTAGTATCGCCATTCGAGTCCTGCGGTTTTCTATCCACTTCCCAGTCTACTGCTGCTACGGGAACTAAACCAATACCATTGATGAGGTCGCCGCAGCTAGCTGCGAAAGTCACCGTTGATAACAATCCAGTCTTTTTGACTAACCGCTCTTGACCATCAGGGATTGCGCTAGAACTTACCATCTTGATGATTACGCCAATTACCATAAAAAAGTAACAAGTTGATTTCACTACCATACCAGGCAGTTTAAAAGAATGTTGTATGCTTTGTTGGTATAATTTGCATCCAGAAAATCAAAATACCCCAACAACATTAAGAGTTAGCTAGTACAAGGTTAAGAACGAAGATAATTTGGCAAATAATTCACGCGATCGCGGAATGTCTGCTGAAAAAAATTACGCCTAGCTAGGAATTGAGTTTCCCTATCAGCTGGGCGTATAATTCAGATAGAAATAATTAAGCGTACAGATTTTTGGCACAGCTAAAGTTGTGACTTCCAACTTTTTTCACAGATTTAGTTAGCGGAATTTGTTGGGATTTAAACGATAGTGAGAATACGTGGGTCTTTGGGTTGAAACTTGAGGGCGAAGTGCTACGCCATTTTTAAGTTTGCTACCATCGCCACCATCTTTGCGGTCTAGAAAAGGTTTGAGATTGATGGGATCGCCAGATGTGCTGGTAACTTTATTGCTATTGCCACTACCCAACAAAGTTCTGCCCAAGTTGTATATTTGTTCTATACCGCTACTGTTATTGCGACTAGTATAGGTGTTAACAGCTATAGTTTGCTGTCCGCTATCAGCAGCAATCAGGTTTTGGAAAACACTGTTACGTACAGCATAAGGATCTTTTTCTGGAGGTACCGTTAGTACAATACGACAAGCAGGGTTAGCTTCCGTAGTTACACATAAAATATTGTATCCATTTTGCGTAGACGTACGCAGTTCCGTTAATCCATCCGGACGATAGGTTTCCAAGCGCTCAGCTATTGTTACGCAGCGTTTGTAGGCATCCCATCCACCACCCAAAGCGCGGGGAGTCGCCCAGGGAAAATATCGTCCTGGTTGGCTTTCAGGTTGATACATCACGGTATATTGACCGTTGTAGTTCTGACAGCTAAACCGCGTTCCAGTGTCAGTGACGGTTGACGAGTTACTAGTTGCAGTTGTTGTTGTCGAGGTGTTGGTTGTTGTTGAGGTGCTCTCTCCTGGTATCGTTGGTACTACAACATCATCAGAAGATCTAGTTTGTGCCCAACTAGGAGAATTACTGAACAAAAGGAATAAACCGATACTGCTTAAAAAAATCCGCTTTAAGGGTTGCAAGCTCATAAACTGTTGTGTCTCCAAAGATTAAGAAAGCAAAGTTGTTAGTTGTAAGGACGAAGAAAGTTGTAATTTTGATTCAGCGATCGCCTTAATTTTTTTCTTTGAGAATTCCTTTAAGAAGATACTGAGTATCAAATCCCTAGCTTTACTGCTTCGGATGCAGGACGGCTAAAGTGTCTTGGTTTCTATATCCTCAGGTAGTGTAGCTGACGCAAGCAAAGATATACCAAGCTAATTTTTCAATGGCGTAGCGGGTACTATTAACTGATTGTTTTTCCCCTCAATTATCGGTGTAGCGGGTACTATTAACTGATTGTTTTTTTGCTCCATTATCGGTGTAGGTGTCACCATCATCATTTGATTCTTACCATCCTTACTTACCGATGTAGGGGGTTTGGTAGTCTCCTCGTTTTCAGAAGGACATGATTTGCTATCATCCTCAATCGCAGGAGTACACGGCTTAATACTATCCTCAACAGGGGGAGTAAAGGGTTTGGCAGTCTCCTCATTTTCAGAAGGACATGATTTGCTATCATCCTCAATGGCAGGAGTACACGGCTTAATACTATCCCCAACAGGGGGAGTAGATGGCTGAGTATCGTCTTCTAGTATGGAAGTAAGTGGATGAGTTTGTTTTTTAGTTGCAAAAGGAGATGGCTTAATCTTGTTCTCAAGCGCAGTTGCAGATGGTTTAAGTTTATTTTCGATTTTAGTCACAGACGGTTCTATTTGAGTTTGATCGAAACGATCTTGCTGCAAAGGTCTTGATGGCAGATTATTAAAGTCACGGCTTTTACGAGAAGGAATTGGTGTCGGTGATGAAATTTTAAATTTAGTAGTTTTGGCTTTTGTCGCATTAGGTTTTATAGTATTAGTTGGTTTATTTTCTCTCAAACTAAATTGAAAAAATTGTCCTCCAAAAATTGCAACACCAAACCCAACTACTATTAAACTAAACAACCCAAGAATCGGGATAACCAAGGGAGTTGACAAATCGGGCGATCGCGTCTGGAAAGCTTCTTTTTCGCGTAAAGGAGGCGGTTGTCCTATTGTTGTTGGTGGTATTATACATCGTAGTGCTGCTAACGCTTCTGCCGCTGTTTGATAGCGCTTGCTAAAGTTATAGTGCACCATTTTGGTCAGGACGTTTGCTAATTGATCGCTCACATCCACCAAGTGACGCCAAATAACTTCTCCTGTGGTAGAATCAATGGATAATTTCCGCGGTACAACGCCTGTGAGAGCCTGAATTGCAAGCATTCCCACAGCATAAATATCACTGCACAACCTCGGGTTTCCGTTCGCTTGTTCGTTGGGTATGTAACCAGGAGTACCAATAACGATAGTAGAAGTTACTTCTCCTTGAGAACTAGTGGCTAGATTTTTAATTTCCTTGACCGAACCAAAATCAATGAGGACAATTTTGCCGTCTTTGCGACGCATGATGTTCTGTAGCTTGATATCCCGGTGGATAACATTGTGCTCGTGGACAACCGCTAAAACTTCCAGGATTTCCTGTAAAAGTTTAATTACTTCAGCTTCGCTCAGTTGTTTACCTGGAACAATTTCCGAGGTTAAATCATGTCCGTCTATATATTCTTGAACAAGATAAAATTCACCATTTTCTTCAAAATGGGCTAGAAGTTGGGGGATTTGGTCGTGATGCTTGCCTAAACGATACAAAACTTCTGCTTCCTGGTTAAATAGTCTTTTGGCAATCTCCAATACTTCCGGAGTGGAATTTCGAGTCACAAGATGCTTCACAACACACTTAGGATGGTTGGGTAAGTCCATATCTTCAGCAACATAGGTGTCACTAAATCCACCGCTTCCCAACTTGTTTAGAATTTTGTAGCGATTACGGAGAATAGTGCCGAAGAGCATTAGCTTTACCTGCTAGCAGATTGAATGCCCTCTATCAAGCGAGAACTCTATTAATTTTGCCAAAAAATGCTCAGAAATGAATTTTTTATTTTATAAAATCCTTATCATTTTTCTGACACAAAAAGCCCGGTATTTTTTGAGACAGTACTAATTTACATGCCTGAGAGCATCATTTTATCTGGAGAGATTAATCCCAAAAAATTGCAATATTTTCGTTTGATTTGGCTAGAAAGACCAATTTTTACAGAAAAAACTGCTTTAATTAATATTAAATTATGTTGTAGAATTTACAACATAAAATATATAAACAAAAATTTTAATGAAGTAGACATCATTAAAATCATTAAATATCAAGCTTGTCTGGGTGTTCGCAGTCCAGCGATCGCCGTGTTCGTAGTCGTTGATTTATCGCTTTGATAGGGGTACAGAGGGCTAAAAGCCCAAACTACAAACTAGATGTTAGTAGTGAGCGATCGCAACTGCAAACTTTCGTTAATATACGCTTGTGTGCACAGGGTATGCTTCAAGAAGCTGTTAGTTGTATTCGACCCGGGGTAGGGAGGAATGAAAAAATAATCTGCAACCTAATGACTTTTCTCTGATTTTGGCTTATAGGTAGAAGCAACGTGCAGTTCCTTCAACTGCTTTGCATCTACCGTTGAAGGTGCATCCGTCATTAAACAGCGAGCTTGTTGCGTCTTTGGAAAAGCAATAACATCTCGAATCGATTCTTCATTAGCTAGCAGCATTACCAATCGGTCTAGACCGTAAGCTATTCCACCATGGGGTGGAGTTCCATAGTCAAAAGCTTCTAGGAGAAAACCAAATTTTTTTTGTGCTTCCTCTGGAGATAACCCGATCACTTCAAACACTTGTTCTTGAATTTCCCGTTGATAAATTCGCAAACTTCCACCACCAACTTCAAAACCATTGAACACCAAGTCATACGCTTGGGCGCGAGCAGTCTTTAAATCCTTCAAATCTTCGGGATGAGGTGCGGTAAAAGGGTGATGCAAAGCTTCCAAACGCTTTTGTTCCGCGTTCCACTCAAACATGGGAAAATCGGTAATCCAAAGTAAGTTTATCTTATTTGGATCGATTAATCCGAACTCCCTAGCCATCAATTGCCGCAATCTATCTAAAGTCTTATTGACAGTAGCGACATCACCAGCACCGAACAATAACAAATGGCCAGGTTTAGCATCGCTGCGGCGTAAAATTTCTTGTTTTTGGTCTGGAGTAAGGTTATCTTTGATAGCGCCGATGGTATCGATTTCCCCATCATCTCGGACGCGGATGTAAGCCAAACCTTTAGCACCAGCTTCGCTAGCTTCTTTGAAAATATCGCCACCTGGTTTGATGCGAACATTAGAAATGACATCGCCATTGGGAACGGGCAGTATTTTAACAATTCCTCCGTCAGCGATCGCATCGCGAAAAACTTTGAAGCCGCAATCCTTCACCACATCCGAGACATTAACTAATTCTAGACCATAGCGAGTATCGGGTTTATCACAACCGTAGCGTTCCATCGCTTGTGCATAGGTAAGACGGGGAAAGGGAAGTTCTAGTTCTATACCTTTTACGGTTTTGAAAATATGGTGAATTAATTTTTCATTTAATTCGATAATTTGTTCTTGGGACATGAAGCTCATTTCCATGTCCAGCTGGGTGAATTCCGGTTGTCTATCAGCGCGCAAATCTTCATCGCGAAAACAGCGGGCAATTTGATAGTATCGATCGAAACCGGACACCATCAACAATTGCTTGAACAGTTGCGGCGATTGCGGTAAAGCAAACCACTCGCCGGGATTAACGCGACTGGGAACCAAGTAATCGCGCGCACCTTCAGGAGTGGAACGGGTCAGCACGGGAGTCTCGACTTCAATAAAACCTTCCACATCCTCTAGGTAGCGACGCATAGCTTTGACAACTTGATGGCGTAGTTGCAAGTTATGCGCCATGCGTTCCCGTCGCAAATCTAAATAACGATACTTCAGGCGTAAATCTTCTCTGACCGGGTCTGTTTCAGCGGTAGAAACTTGGAAGGGTAATTGCTTGCGGACGGCGTTGAGCAATTCAATTTGCTCGGCGTAGATTTCGATTTCGCCTGTGGGAATGCGGGGATTGAGAGATTCTGATGGACGCTGCGAAACCTTGCCAGTTACTTTGATAACGTATTCATTGCGTAGGGTATTTGCCTGGTGGTAGGAATCTGGGGTGCGTTGCGGATCGCTGACAATTTGGACAATCCCAGAGCGATCGCGTAAATCTAAAAAGATCACACCTCCATGATCGCGGCGACGGTCTACCCATCCGTACAAGGTGACAGTGGCTCCAATATGTTCTTTTCGGAGTTCGCCGCAATAGTCAGTTCGCATAGTTGTTAGTTCTGAATTACAAAGCTAGAGAAACTTCAGTAAATATCAAACTTTCTAATTATCTAGCATCACTTGCAATTCTTGTAATTTCAGTTAAATAAAAAAATGAAATAGGGACTGGGAATTAGGGGTTAATATCAAAAACAGAAAATTGTCAATACCCCTTTGCCCAATCCCCAATCTTTTAGGACTGAGAAGTAGGAGCGTTAAAAGCTTCCCAAGCAGCTTTAGCAGCATTTTGACAGCGAGCGGTAAATTCCGTCAGTCCTTTCATCAATAGGTGCCAATTTTTCTCGGCTTCTTGCTGCAATGCTATCCACGAATTTTCAATGCGATCGCGCTCGATGAGTTTTTCGCTTTCAATAGCTTGGCGTGCTCGACGAACAGCATTTAAATAAGTTTCCCGGGTCAGGGTTCCTGCTGATTCAGCTTCTGCTTGAGCGCGTCTTTTGAGGGCCTCAATTAGTGCTTTGGTTTCATATTTGATATCGTCGGTTTCGCCGGCCATTTCCTTTTCAACCATTTCATTGGTTTGAGAACTAACCTGAACGACGACTAAGTTTTCTTCTTGATTGGGATTAGTGTAAGTCATGGTTAAACCTCCCGGTCTGCTAGTTATGAAATTGGTTTTTCACGCCCTTTGCCTTATAGGTAGCTGTTGTTCTAGCTTTAAGAGTGCTTCTACTCGTGCTTCTGTAGAAGGATGGCTGGAAAACAAGTTGCTCAAAAACTGTCCGGAAAACGGATTTGTAATCAACAGCGGTTCAAAAGCTGGATTAGCGTGTAGGGGTATGCTTTGAGCTGCTGCTTCTAAGCGCTGCAGCGCCCGGGCCAAAGCTCGAGGATTACCCGTCAATTTAGCAGAGCCAGCATCGGCTGCAAATTCCCGCGTCCGCGATATTGCCAGTTGAATAATTGTTGCTGCAATGGGGGCTAGTATCACCGTTAACAGCACGCCCAAAGGATTGGGAGCGTTACGCTCATCCCGAGAGTACGGCGTGTACCACATGCTGTAACTAACTAACTGAGCCAAAAATGAAATAGCTCCGGCGATCGTGGCTGCAACTGCTTGCGTAAGAGTGTCGCGATTGGCAATGTGGCTTAGTTCGTGCGCGATTACGGCCTCTAGTTCGTCCTCTGGCAATAAATTCAATATTCCTTCCGTCACGGCAACAGCAGCGTGTTCGGGATCCCGTCCTGTAGCGAAAGCGTTAGGAGATTGAGTCGGTACTATGTATAATCTTGGCATGGGCAGATTGGCTTTTTGGCACAATCTTTCCACCATTTCATAAAGTCCCGGCGCTTGTTGCGGTGATATGGGTTGGGCGCCATAAGCTGCTAGGGCAATTTTGTCCGATTGATACCAAGAAAACAAATTGGTAATGGCGGCTAAGGCGATTCCCACTATCACCCCTGTGGAACCACCAATTATCCAATAACTAATAGAAATTAGAAGGCCACTTAGTAAAGCTAGTAAAGCGGCGGTCTTGAGTTGATTTTTCATATTTGTTGCTCTCCTGATAATGCTGTTTTGAGGATGACGTGACTTTTAACTAACAGCATTACTTAAGCCGCACTTCGATTCTATCGACCGTAACACAGATTTTGAAGGTAGAAATTTTGCTCCCTGTTGTGTACGGTTTTTTCGCACCAGGAGGTACCAGAAGGTGAACGTACCTATAATTGTGCCTTCTTTACTGTCTGAAACTAACTTGGTGAATCAAAGGTAACAGCGGACCTAGTTGTTCTTGTCCGTTGACAGCTAAATCGCTGTGACACAGGTAAATTCTTTCAGAAACACGGGAAAGCAAATCTGCTATAATTCTTCTTAACCTTTGTTCTTCTGCTAATTTTTCATCTTCTGCAGTCCAGGGTTTTCCTAACCTTTCTTGAAGAAACAACGGTGCCCCAAACAAAGTAGCAGCTCCACCTTTGGCCCAAAGTGGAGAACCCGCATCCAACCAAAAATGCCAACGGTGAGAACGACGACTGGAACGATATTGGAAAATAGTAGCAAAAGTTACAGCTTTGGCTGCAGGACCGATAGGGCGTACGGGGTAGGGATTGGCGGTGATAGTACCGCGTCGCAACAGCTGGATAAATCCGGCAATAGTTTTTTGCCAAGAAGAAATAGCTGCATTTTGCACTTGTTGTATTTGTGAGTCAGCAAAAACAGCCGTTTGTTGCAACCTGCTATCAATTTCCCAGTAGTGTTGAGCAGTTTCTAACAATTCCCGCAAAGCTGCCAGTTGCTCGTAAGGGAGATTGCTACCATTCCATAAAAAGTGTTGAATTGCGCGGTCTAATAAAGAGACGGGACTGGGAATAAGGCGCAATTCCTGCTGCGATCGCTGCTGTTCCAACCACTGCGATATTTCATTATAGGCTGCAGTTGCTGCATAACCAAGTCGGTCCCAACGGTCGAAGGTTGTTACAGGTAATAAATTCGGATGCTCGGGATGGGGTTGAAAGCAATAATCTGCAATCAAGCCAGCACGCACCGGATCGATGTGGGAATAGGTTGGGGAAATAACTTCTTTTGCTTTGTCAGTATCAATATAACCACGACTTAACACCACCAGCATCTCCGCTACTGCATCTCGATCCAGCAAACGTCCCAAACCAGGGTAAACCAAGGCCATTAAAGTTAGTAAAGCGCGGATGGTAGGGAAACTAATGAGCGGACGCTGGTCGTTGAGCAGCTCTACCATGATTTTTTGTTTCGTCAAGATCTCTACGAAAGTATAGCGAGCGATCGCATCTAAACCAGGCGCAATTACTGCTACTTGTTCTGGTTCCACTTCCCCATTTTTAATAGCTCTGACAATTACTTCCGCAGTTTGTCGCAACAGCTGAGCACGAGAAGTAGTTTGGATTGATTGCACTGTCTGTGGTAAACTTACAATCAGCGCAGGTTCTGTTAATAATTTCACCACTGGCCCTACTAATTGCCCTGCCAATCTGTGCGGCGGTGGTTCAACCAAAGTCTCGACTCGACAGCGCGGTGCAAGAGTTTTTTCCATATAGCCAGGATCTGCTCCCAATCCCAAACGCACTACACCGTCGGGATTATAAGTAAATGCTCCCACTGCTTTGTTTTGCAATAACAACTCGAACAAATGACACGCAACGGCAGGGTAATCTTGCACGTCATCTGCTAAAATCCTCCGATAACGCTTTGTCAGTCGCTGCTGGTAATCTGGATTGATTAACAAACGCTGGCTGTAGAGCTCTGTAATAATTGCATAGGTCAGCAATCCTCGCTCCAAACACCAATTACGCCAATCTAAAAGCAAAGATACTAAAAATTCTGGTTCCAAAAAAGCTGTTGTCAAAACGTGACCGATTTCCTCTACAGGCGTACAGCTGTAAGCTGCTAATTGAAATATGTCCAGAATCCGGCGTACCAAACGGTACTCGTTCAAACCTGCAGAACGTAAAATTTCCTCATCCAAATGCGGTCGCCAAAGTTTAGTAGCTAATTCCTGCTCTGTTTCTGGACGTAACCTCACCGGGAACTGAGCTTTAAGATTTAACGAACAAACAATTAAGGGCCAAAATAGAATTATTTCATCCTGAAAAAAACCCAAAGGAGTTTTGCAGCGTACTGGATATTTTCCAGCAGTAGCAGTAACAATTCTATCTGCTAATTCTCGACGATTATCGTCATTGGCAGCCAAAATTAAAACGGATGGTTCTGTTTGATTGATATGCAAGCTTTTGGGAATAGCAGCGTTAGTTTTTTGTCTGGTCTTTTGAGTATAAAATGTCCTATGTTCAGAATTTTCATCTTCCATCCAGCTTTTAAACTGTTCGATTAAACGAGCAGTTTTGCCACTACTACTACAACCAACAATCCAAATAGAATGAGAAAACACCACGTCTCCTTCGGAATTTGTTAAGATACTTCGTACATTAAATAAAGGTTAAAACAGGAATCAAGGCTGGATAATTGCCTCCGATGAATAATACTGGTTTAGGTCAAAAAATTTACTCTTTCCTACTAGCAGCTTACAGGTGGTATTTGCAAACACCAGAACGGGCATTAAATGAAGCTTATAATGCTGCTTGTGAAATTCAAAAACTAGAAAACGAGTATTTTCATGGTAACAAAATAGGCTCTGACCTAGCACCGCACAGCAGTAACGTCATGGATTATTTTGAATCAGAGCTGCAAAAACAATTAAGAATCATCAGGATGAGATTGACAGAGTTTAAAGCTAGCCGCTTTTTTTTAAACGAATCTCATCAAAAAGCGTTCAGACGGCTAGGTATAGAGCATCTCACTCCTTCTGTAGTTTTAGAAAAACTGCGATTTATAGATGAAGTCACAGAAAAATATACCATACCCGATGAAGATCTCATATCTCAACAACCAGTTAGCCAAACTTTAGATTTACCAGCACAAGTAGTCGTTCCCCAGTCGCCACAACCAAAGGAGTTAAGAAAAAGCTCAGAAAATAACCTCCAAGAGCGATCGCGAGGAAAGACAAATACAACTGGTGTACTACCCCGTTCGATTTTCAATACCATTAATCGCCTGCAAGTTGAATTAGACCCGAAATCTGAACAGGATGTTGTGCAAAGTTTTCGCAAAGCTCAAAGGCGAACAATAATCTCTGTAAGATTTTTACTTTTATTAATAATCATACCAACTCTTACCCATCAACTTTCAAAAGCTTTTGTTGTCGGTCCAGTTGTCAACCATTTGAGAAGTTCGGAGCAAGCAGCAATATTCCTTAATTACGAAATGGAAGAAGAAGCGCTGTCTGACCTGCAAAGATTTGAAGAAAAAATTAAATTTCAAAATTTATTGAGTGATGTCGAACATTCTCAGGCCAGCATAGAAGAACAGGTTAGAAAAAAAGCACTGGAAATTGCGGAAGAATATCGCCATGTCAGCACTAATGCAGTTAAAAATGTTTTTGCAGACGTCTTTTCTGTGGTTGCTGTTATCTGTTTTTTACTGGCAAGTAAAAAAGAAATTGTCGTTCTCAAAGAATTTTTAGATAATATTGTTTATGGTTTGAGTGATAGTGCCAAAGCGTTTATTATCATCTTATTTACCGATATGTTTGTAGGATTTCACTCTCCTCATGGCTGGGAAGTACTTCTCGAAGGTATATCGCGTCATTGGGGATTACCTGCAAATCACGATTTCATCTTTTTATTTATTGCTACTTTTCCAGTGATTTTGGATACGATTTTTAAATACTGGATTTTCCGCTATCTCAATCGCATATCGCCTTCAGCAGTTGCTACATATCGCAACATGAATGAGTAAAATTTATTAACAATAATAAATCGCGAGAAATCGCTTAATAAGTGCGAAAAATAATTAGATTGAAGTCCGAGATCAACAGCAATCAAAGTTGTTTTGAAAATAGCCTCTGCCTTATAATATTTTAATATCCAATCAAAGTCCAGAAGTAGCCATCTGGGGCAACAAAGGAAAAACAAAGTTCTCCAAACTCATTTTCCACAAGTGTGGTAAATTTTTGCACGCGACTAGCGATAATGCGATCGCAAAATCGTTCTAATTCCCGTACTCGGTAAGTGTACAAACACATTCCCAAACTACCTGGACGTGCCAATTCAAATCGCGATTCTATATTAATAGAATCAGGAAAGCGGACGATATAAAGTCTGCCACTGCGAGCTGCTGTCAAATCAGTTTGAGAAGAGCGGGGATCGTCGAAAGCGGTGACAAAAAACTTTTCACCAGGTTGAAGATGGAAAATCTCTCGAGCTGCAAAAGAAGATTCGTAGCTAGTTTCTACATCATCGCGCACCCGCAACAAACCTAAAACTTGGTCATAAAACTGTAAAGTTTCTTTGCTATCATCCTGAACGACCATTCCCATATGGGTAAACTGACTAGTTTTCAGCAGAGAATTACTATTAATTTTTCCGTACTCGGGGAGTGTATAGCCAAACCTTTGAAAAAGAACTTGTCTGGTTAGCGGTTGTAATAACAGCATTTCCCGAACTCCGATCGCGGGTTCGCAAAAGGGAAGACCTTTTTTGTGTTTGTTGTAAATTACTTCCCAACGCGGATAAGTGTAGGCGATCGCCCAACCAGCAGCTTTTGCTTCTTCAGCATGATTTAAGATATTGAGGACGTCAGTTGTTAATGTTGTTGCCCAACGATTTCCCCTTACTTTCATCGTTCCCATCCCCAAACCATTATTCAGGGGATTTTGCCAAACCATCAACCGAACCAAACCATGATCTGCATCTTGGTGGTAAAGGCGAATAGAACGTAAAGACGAATCTACACCGTACAACTTTTTGGCCTTGGTCGCTGGTAACTCTCCTTGTTGTCCGATGCGATATCCAAATTGCTCCCAATACTGAATAGCAGAAATTGCCTCTGGAACGCCGATACACACTTCGTACAAACCTTCTATCGTTGTCAGTTGTTCCTGATTCATGGTTGGATCCTGGTTTGGAACTAGAGATGACCGCAAACTGTGGGTGAAATCTCAATTTTGGCTTGCTATCATTACCAAAGTTTCATTTCTGGAGTTTTACGTACTACATTCTCCCTAAAGAAAAAGTTAAAATTTGCTTTGTGTACATATACTAGGTATAAAATTTACGCATTCATCCCTAGAAAGTTCTTTCTTTCCCGAGTTTTCACGTATTAATTATCCTAAAGGTGCGTTTAGTGTATCAGCAATACGGACATTGTTATCAATGTCAGCCAGAATTGTTGTGGCTAGATATATTATCTGACTGTGCGCTCGCTGTTGCTTATTATTTAATTCCCGTAGTATTAATATATTTTATTCGTAAGTGGCAGGATTTTCCCTTAAATTGGATATTTAGGTTAATAGCGGTATTAATTGTCACTGGCGGTACAATTCACTGGATGGCAATTTGGACGTTATGGCGTCCGATTTTTTGGCTGTTGGGGTTTGTAAAAGCGATCGCTGCTTTTGCCTCACTAGCAATGGCAGTATTGTTGATGCGATCGCTTCCTGAAATTATCGCCACTCCCAGCTTCACAGAACTAAAAAAAGCCACCCAAAAACTGGAACTAAAAATAACCGAACAGCATTTAACTCAAGAAGCATTACACGAAAGCAAACAGTGCTTCCACAATGCTTTTCACTACACAACGACCGGTATGGCATTAGTGGGATTAAACGGTAGTTGGCTTCAGGTCAATCGTTCTTTGTGCGAAATAGTCGGTTATTCAGAACAAGAATTATTATCCATGACCTGCCAAGACATTACCCATCCAGACGATCGCGATATCGATATCGACTGCATGTCGCAGCTACTACACGGGGAGATTCGCTATTACCACGTACAAAAGCGGTACGTGCACAAATTCGGCAATGTCGTATGGATTCTCTGGAGTGCATCCCTGGTGCGCAATGCTCAAGGTCAACCATTGTACTGGCTAGTGCAAATTCAAGACCTCACCGAGCGCAAGCAAATAGAAAAAACTTTACAACAACAAGCTTGCATTGTTGAAAATATCTCTGATGGAGTTATTGTCACTGACTTCTCAAGTTATATCCTAGACTGGAATGCCGCCGCTGAAAAAATGTTTGGTTACACCAAAACAGAGATACTGGGCAAAAAATTGGAAATTCTGTACAGTCCCCAACAGTCTGCAGCCTTAAGTCAGAAAATATTCGAGGATTTGCTCGGTGTTGGTCGCTGGAGCGGAGAAATTAACTTTGTTTGCAAAAACGGTACAGAAAGAATTTGCGAATCAGTGATCCTACCTTTGTACAACGAACACGGTCAGCTGAGGGCAACAGTTGCAGTCAACCGCAACATCACCGAACGCAAGCAAGTAGAATTGGCCTTGCAGCAAGCAAACGAACAACTGACTGGTTGGGTACAAGAACTGGAAAAACGCAACCGGGAAATTGCCTTGCTCGGAGAAATGAGCGATATTTTGCAAGCTTGTCTGACAGTAGAAGAAGCATATAAAGTTATTGCTCAGTTAGTGCAACCCTTATTTCCCGATACTTCGGGAGGAGTGTTTATCATCAGCGCATCAAAACACTTAGTGGAAGCTGTTACTACTTGGGGTAACTCAAATTTTGCTTGCAAGAAAGTATTTGCTCCCAAGCAATGCTGGGCGCTGCGAAGAGGGCGATCGCATCTGGTCACCGCCGATTCCCATGGATTGTACTGTTCTCACATTGAGGAAGACTCTCTACCGGGAGAAGCTCTTTGCGTACCAATGGTAGCGCAAGGAGAAGCTTTGGGCATGTTGCATTTGCATTCCCATCACAAAGGACACCTAACAGCTGCCAAGCAAAGATTAGCTTCCGCAGTCGCCGAACGCATTGCTCTTGCTTTGGCGAATCTCAGGCTAAACGAAGCATTGCAGCAACAAAGCATCCGCGATCCCCTCACAGGTTTATTTAATCGCCGCTACCTAGAAGAATCTCTGGAACGAGAAATTAGTAGAGCCGAACGCAATCAGCAAACTGTAGGAATTATTATGATTGACGTGGATCACTTTAAGCACTTCAACGATACCTACGGTCACGAAGCAGGTGATACGGTATTGCGGGAACTCGGTGTTTTTTTAAGAAAGCACATTCGCAAAGCTGATATTGCCTGTCGTTATGGAGGAGAAGAATTATTATTGATTTTGCCAGAAGCTTCCTGTGAAGTGTGTCAAGAAAGAGCGGAACGAATACGGCAAGGTATCAAGCACTTGGATGTATACCACCAACGTCAAAAACTTGGCAACATTACTTTGTCAGTAGGAATAGCAATGTTTCCAGAACATGGCTCCACAGGTGCAGCAGTAATTGAAGCCGCTGATACAGCACTATACCATGCTAAAAAGGCAGGACGCGATCGCGTCGTTGTTGCCCAATCTTATCAATCCTGTTTACCTGAAACTGACAAACAGTACTTTATACTTCCCAAACCAAGGTACGAGATGAATGTTGGGTAAGTCGATCCCAAAAAAAATAGTAGTAAGCACAAAGCGTGCTTACTACCAACTCCCAATCAACATATATTTGGGTGAATAAGTGCAAATAGTTTAGCTCATGGCAGCATTGCTGCGATCGTAAGTCATGCGAGCGTTAGGATCTATTTTGCCTTGAATCGGATTCCAGTAATGAGAAAATTCTCCGGGAAGACCCAACTCCTCCCCCGTACGTTCCAACATGGATTGTTGGCGATTCTTAATGAGCTGATAGTGACGCATCATTAAGGCACGAGCTTTTTGTTCAGTAGACATAACCTCAAGTCCTCCCTGTGATTTTGAATTTTCTTTACCCCTCTCTTCAATAATACCAAAAAATTCTGTATCGTAAGTTACGAAAATTTATACTTTAACAAAAATTCATAAAAGCCTGGTGTAGGGGAAATTGGTAACTTTCCTTTTTGCTTGACACTGCCAAGTAAAAAATCTTTCTTATGGTGAATGACCTGGAGGTCAAAACAATTAAGATTGCAAATTGAAAGATAAAAAGGAATGAATGGTATGAAGAAGTGAAAATCTTGAGTTTTTTGTGAAGACGGGAAATTTTTCCTGCGTTAAGATCCGAAAGTAAAGTTTATAAAAGTTCATAAAGAAAGATGACTGTTGCTTACCCGCGAAAATTTCAGAACTCTTGGAGTGCGAGGGATATCCTCAAGGGAGTGATAAGCGATCGCGAACTTCATTTGGTCACTCTCAACCGTTACCGCTACAGCGAGCAACGCAGCTGCAAAGACCTCACAGAATTAATTGAAAAATTAGACGGGAGGTCACCCGAGTTAGTACGGGACTTATCGCGCCACGTTAGCGACGAAGCTCGCCACGCCATGTGGCTAACCGATTTATTGCTAAAGTTGAAAGCCAACGTTGGCAATCCTCCCGGAAATTCGTATATCGATGAATTTGAAAGGTTGCTGGATAGCGAACAAAAAGATCCTGCCAAAGACCTGGACGATTTTTTAATATCTGCTCTAGCTGCAATCAACGTTACGGAAAAACGGGGTTGCGAGTATTTCTCCGCTCATATTTACGCCCTCAAAAGAGCACCGCAAACCCAGGAGAATGTTGAGATCTGCCAGACCATAGAAAAAATTTTGCCCGAAGAAGCAGGACACGTGCGCTGGGGAAATCGCTGGTTAGCGCAGCTAGCAGATAAAAGTCCGGAACACCGACAAAAAGTCGAGCAAGCCAAACGTAAGTATACCGCCATAGAGCAAGCAGCCTTTGAAGCGGGAATGGATATTACCCTAGGAGCAGAACTGCGACGACTAGCTAAGTTAGTAGAAGTAACAAACACAATGCCACTTTGGCAGCGTCCTCAATATTTTATAGAACGCTTGCCTCAAACCTTGCTAGCACCAGAACTGCAATTTACCAGAATACAAGCTGCTCAAAGAGTTTGGCAGCGGGATCCCCAAGCTTTTATCGAAAAGTTTGTACCCATGTTTTTCAATGGCTTAAAAGCTAAGGACTACAACCGTCAAAAAGCAACTGCAGCACAGTAGATAACAAAAAGTTTTCTGCATGCAGGCAAAAGAAAAGGCGCGGACAATTGCTCCGCGTCTTCTTTGTTTCCTGGTTTAGGCATCGAGAGATTCTGCGATTAACCAGTTACCAGCATGATTGAGTCGTCCCCACAACTTGAGACTTTGCTTGTCGGCAAGATAATTTTGTAGTTGTTCGTTGACATGCGCTCGCAAAGTTACCAACTGCCAAGTTTGTCCTTTGTATAAAGCTGGTTCGAGGATAGTAAAGTTGTAATTTTGTGGTGCCAATACGTGTAAGATCCCCGAAAAACACTGCAGGTTGTGCCGCAATTGTGTCTTGTGTGAAAAAGATAGCACTCCAGGACAATCCCCAGTAGCAGGGTAGGTATCCGGACGTTCCAAATAATACAGTTGCCAGTACAACCAATCAGGACGATCCGGTGGTAAGTTAAACAAAGGTACAATTGCCGCCGGCGATCGCTGCTGTTGCAGCAAAGCTTTTTGAAGAATCTTTACAGGTAAATCCCTTGGTTGACAATCCAGCTGGGCGCAAATAGCAGCAGCCATTCCGGCGGCTTGGCCGATGTTCATCACCACAGGTTGCAATCGAGTAGCACCGTTAGCAATGTGGGAGACGGAAATGTTTTTCTCACATACCAACAAACCATCTGTATCTGCTGGAACCAGACAGCGATAGGGAATTGCAAAAGGAGTACCCGTTTGGCGTCCTCCCCAACGAAGAGATTTTGGTTGCAACTCAAACTTCACACCCGGATAATGATGGTCGTTGACATAGTTGCCAATAGCGATCGCATCTTCCGGAAGCACTGCCACCCTACCGCTTGTCATTGGTAAAATATCCCATTCCGTGACAGTTGTGAGCCCGACTAAGCGACGACTTTCTCGATAATAGGGATGAAGGGCAAAAGCGCCGGTTTCCTCCCAACATAGGGGAAAAACATTATGAGCCAAACCCAAGGGACGATCGCATTGAGTTTGAATAAAACGGGCAAAATTTTGGCTGTGATAGCGGCATTCTAATTGAAATTCCCGCCATGCAGCCTTTGATTCAATCAGCCGTGTTAATTGTTGACCATAATCATTGCCATTAAACGGCCAATTAATCATAAACAGCCCCCCCGGCAATCGCCCGTAGTTCAAAAATGCCTCTGCACCGTAGTTATCCCAAGCACCAGCAAACAAGGAAGGATCGTAATCAGGTGCAGCCTTGATTTCTGGCGCCATACCTTTTGTAGCGCAGTGTTCCTGCATCACCACTACCCAAGTCGGCGCTTGTACGGGATATTTAGCTGTGAGAGAATTAAAAGTAACGGGAGCGCTAGGCTCTTGCCATTGCGACTGCAACTCCCAGCCCCAACGGAAAGAAACCTCAGCTAAAGCCAACAAATCTCCCAACTCCGTTCCATCAAGAATAATCTTGGCATAAACAGTAAAATTTGCAAATCGAACGGCAGTAACGCGATTTCCTTGACGCCTAACTTCTAAGGGTAACTGTCCCCAAATCCAATCAAGATTTGGCAGCTGCCGTACCCAATTCGCAAAAATCTCAGCGCCAACACGGGGATGGTAACTAAAAAAGCTAACCCAACAGTTGTCCAATCCTTCTGGTTGTCGCTGCTGCAGCTGTTGTAAGAACTCACCCCACAATCCGGTTTGAAAAGCTTCTAACTCATTACCATCAGGCGCAGACACTCCCGCAGAAGTCAGCATTCCTCCCAGCCACGGAAATTCGCTGACCAGCATAGTTTTTGCTCCAGATCGTGCAGCTTGGATTGCAGCTGAGGCTCCTCCAGTTCCACCACCAACAACTAAGACGTCAACCGTGTACGTTTGCTCGCTCATAAAAATCTACAGGATGTTTGTAGCGTTGCATTATTAAAACACAAACCCCAAGCGTCACAGGATTGCAACACAGTTGTATTTTGGCAGCGACATCCACAATCAAAAATGAAAAATGTCTTTCTGCCGTGGCGATCGTGATTTAATAAGGAAATTCTCATTGCTGTTGAAGTTCCAACTCAGGATGCTACCTGCTACTACTGTCCGAAATGTTTGGAATCGTCTTTTGCGAATGACCCTGCGGCCCAAACGCCTTGCTATTTTCGCAGCTTGCTTGATCGGTCTGGTCTCGGGATTAGCTGCAGTGCTGTTAGGGCAAAGTGTAGGATGGTTGGGTGGATGGCGACAGCACGCATCTTATTTATTTCCTGCTTGCTATGTATTTCCTGCTTGCTATGTGCTGCCGATATTTGGACTGGTAGGAGGATTTGCTGCAGGTTGGCTGGTAGAGCGGATCGCTCCCGCCGCTGCTGGTAGTGGCATGTCAGAAGTAAAGGCAGTCCTAGCACGAGTACCCCTGCCCCTGAATTTGCGGATTGCACTGGTAAAATTAGCAGCTGCTACGTTAGTGTTGGCAGCTGGAATGCCCTTGGGGCGGGAAGGTCCAACAGTCCAGATAGGAGCTGCTCTGGCCAATCAGTTCAGTCGCTACTTTCCCACCTCACCTGAGCATCGCCGCCAGTTAATAGCAGCCGGAGCAGGTGCAGGATTAGCGGCTGCTTTTGATGCTCCCATAGCCGGAGTGTTATTTGTCGTAGAAGAACTGCTGCAGGATTTTTCAGGGATCACTTTAGGTACGGCAATTCTAGCTTCTTTTATTGCAGCAGTGGTTGCTCGCATGTGGGGAACTCACAGTTTGGATTTGGATTTGCATTTAGTAACGCCCAACACAAGCTTTTCTGCTCCGGAAATTCCCTTTTATATACTTTTGGGTATATTGGCAGGATTAGCAGGCGTGTTGTTTAATCGGGGTATCCTTGCCAGCCTTACATTTTATCGACGGTTTGTCAAAGTAAGTTTGCGTTGGCGAATTGGGTTGGCGGGACTGATGACCGGCTTGGTGCTTGTGATTCTTCCTCCCATTTTTCGAGACAATGCAGGATTGCGAGAAATTTTATTAACACAGCAAGCCCACTGGCAATTAGTAGCATTGGTATTTGCGGTCCAGTTTTTGCTGATCGTCGTTACCTATGGTTCTGGTGCGCCGGCGGGGTTACTGGTTCCAACTTTAGCACTGGGAGCAGCTTTAGGCTATTTAGTAGGTGTCTGGGAACATCATTTGTTGGGGTTGAGTTTGGCAACAACCTACGCAAGGGTAGGGATGGGAGCGTTTTTTTGCGGAGTGGCGCGAGTTCCCATCACCGCAGTGATTATCGTGTTTGAAATGACTACTGACTTTAATTTAGTCTTACCGTTGATGATTGTCTCAGTAAGTGCTTATTTAGTAGCAGAAGCCCTAGAGGCGGGGTCTTTGTACGATAAGTTGTTAGAGTTTAAAGGCATTCATATTTCTCCAGCGCCTACCTCTTTCCAACAAGCTTGGACGGAACTGACAGCAGCAGATGTAATGCAGCGCTGCGTTGAAACCCTCTCCAGTCAGATGAGGTTGGAAGAAGCATTGCAAGCCTTTTCTGAGTCTTCCCACCGCAGTTTTCCAGTCTTGGATGGTAATAAGTTAGTAGGAATATTGACCCAAAAAGATATTTTCAATTTGTCCCAAAGGGGTTTGAGCGGCGATCGGTTGGTAGCAGAAGCAATGACTCCAGAACCTGTGACCGTCTATCCTCGAGATACTCTAGCTCACGTCCTTCACTTGCTCGATCGCCACAACTTCAGCTGTTTACCGGTGGTGGAGGGACGGCGCTTGGTAGGTATTATCACCCGCAGCGACATTATTCGCGTTCAAGCTAGTTATCTAAATGCAGAAGAAGATTTAGCATCTCCCAAAGCAGAACCTTCTGAGGTAATTTACCGCCTGCGCTCTCCAGAAACAGGACAGGGAAGATTATTGGTACCTTTGTCTAACCCGAAAACCGCACAAACTCTGTTGAAAATAGCTGTAGCGATCGCCCGCTATCGCCAGTATGAAATCGAATGCTTGCACGTGATTGTTGTACCCCGCCACCAATCTCTCAGAGAAGCTCCTGTCAGCACAAGGGTAGGTCAACGTCTTTTGCGTCAAGCCACGCGCTTGGGACGAGCCTGGAATGTACCAGTTCACGTTCAAATTCAAGTAGCTCACCAGCTACCACAAGCAATTTTGCAAACTATCAAAGACCGTCATATTAATTTAGTGCTCATGGGTTGGAAAGGAAGCACGACCACACCAGGACGAGTTTTCAGTCGAGTGGTAGATGCGGTCATCAGACAAGCTGCCTCCGAAGTAGTATTGGTGAAACTAAAAGATGAAACTAGCTTCCAGCGCTGGTTGGTACCCGTAGCAGGTGGTCCTAATTCCCAGCAGGCGATCGCCTTACTTCCAGCACTCGCTTGTTCTCTAAGTCAAAAGCCAACGATAAATGTGTGTCAGGTATTCGATCCCAGTCAAACCCAACCAGATACAACATATCTTCAAAAAGCTGCTCGTTTTCTAGAACAACACTTCCATGGCTCGGTGACGGTGACGCCACTGTTTGGAAATTCTATCCCAGAGACGGTGTTAGAGCACGCCCAGCAAAACCACAGCGACGCGATCGTTGTGGGAGCATCTCGAGAAAGTTTGTTGCAGCAAGTTATACACGGTAACATCCCTGCAGCCATTTCCCGCTCCAGCCAACAAACAGTGATTTTAGTGCGAGCAGCACTACAAGGCAGCTGAAATTCCTCTGCAGCAACAATAAAAATTTTGTCATCCGTAGCCCAAATACCGCCCCTAGTGTTAAATCTATAATCGTTGAGCGGTAAAAAATCAACGTGAAAGCACAGGTATTTAGAGGCGTCAATCAACTTTCTTACGAAGATATCCCCGAACCAACACTAGAAGCAGACGAAGTACTGGTGAAAGTCAAGGTAGTGGGGTTGTGTCAGTCGGATATCAAAAAAATTCGCTATCCTTTGTACGAGCCACCCCGCATTTTCGGTCACGAAACAGCAGGAACCATTGCAGCAGTAGGTTCGCAGGTAAAAAATTGGCAACTAGGTCAAAGGGTGGCGGTAATGCACCACATTCCTTGCATGCGCTGCAACTACTGCCTAAATGATAATTTTTCCATGTGCGATACCTATAAAAATATTTGCACGACAGCAGGATTTACACCCAGTGGAGGCGGCTTTGCAGAGTACGTCAAGGTCCCCGGTCACATTGTTCAAAATGGCGGATTAATTCCCATCCCCGACAACATTAGTTTTGAAGAAGCAAGCTTTGTCGAACCAACCAATTGCTGTCTGAAGGCGGTCAAAAAAGCCCAAATAACTCCCGGACAAACAGTTTTGATTGCTGGAGCAGGACCGATCGGATTAATGTTTGTAATGCTGGTGAAGTATTTTGGAGCTAGAGCTTTCGCCACCGATTTACTACCCTCCCGCATTGACAAAGCTTTAGCTGTAGGTGCAGAAGCTGCTTTTGACGCCCGTGACGCTAACTTGGCAAATAACATTAAAGTCCTGACCGATGGTATGGGTGTAGATGTTACCCTACTTGCTGTCCCCAGCGAAAAAGCTTTCTTTCAAGCTCTAGAATGCACCCGCAAAGGCGGTAAAATTCTGTTTTTCGCCGAGTTTCCCGATGAAGTGGAAATTCCCCTCAATCCGAATGTTCTTTATCGTCGGGAAATTGATTTAATGGGAAGCTACAGTTCTTCTTACCGCTGGCAAAATTTGTCAGCAGATATTATTTTCCATCGCCGTATCGACGTTCAAGCTTTAATTAGCGATCGCTATCCATTAAAAGATCTATCTCAAGCCGTAGAACAGGCGATCGCACCTACACCGCAAACTTATAAAATTTTGATTTATCCATAAATGTTCATTACCATAATTTCCTTACTTGCTTTTTACTTTGCCTTTAACTTAGGTGCAAATGATGTTGCCAACGCCATGGGAACTTCTGTTGGTTCCAAGGCTGTTACCCTCAAACAGGCATTGATGGTAGCTGGTGTCTTAGAATTTACAGGTGCTGTCTTATTTGGACGTAAAGTGACGGAAACTCTGGCAACGAAAATCGCCAATCCCAGTTTGTTTGCTCAAACACCGCAGATATTAGTTATCGGTATGGTCACGGTACTGCTCAGCTGCGGTATCTGGCTGCAAATTGCCACCTGGTGGGGTTTACCTGTATCTTCTTCTCACGCAGTTGTAGGCGCGATCGCTGGATTTAGTTGGGTAGCCGGGGGAATCAATGCCATTGACTGGACATCCATTGCTATCATTACTCTCGCCTGGATCGTCACGCCGCTAGCCAGCGGTGCCATTGCTGCTTTATTTTATACTCAGATCAAGTGGTGGATTTTAGAACAACCGCAACAATTAAAACAATTAAATGAATGGATACCTTGGTTGAGTACAATTTTGTTGGCAATATTTGGCTTTATCGTCCTACCAGCAATCACTTCTCTAGTTGCGAGTTTTTTTGAGGAAAAATTTGGTATCAAAATACCCGCTCACGACCTATTGCTTTTAATCGCAGGAATGGGAGCGGTTGGATTGAGCTTTTATGGGTGGCGACAGCTAGATGACAAAGCAGCGCTAGCAACAACACCGCTTAGCGCTAACAATATTGTGGAACAGCTGTTCGGTAAATTCCAATTTTTAAGTGCTTGCTTTGTTTCTTTTGCTCACGGTTCCAATGATGTCGGTAACTGCGTAGCTCCCTTGGCCACGATCGCCTACATTCACACCACAGGTCAAGTTCCTACCAACGACATAACTATTCCCGTCTGGATTTTAATTTTGGGTGGTGCTGGTATCGTTACCGGCTTAGCTGTTTGGGGCAAAAAAGTCATTACCACCATTGGCGAAAATATTATTCCCCTACAACCAAGCAGTGGATTTTGTGCCGAACTCGCCACCGCTACCACTATTTTACTCGCTTCTCGGCTCGGCTTGCCCGTTTCTACTTCTCACGCTCTTGTCGGTAGTGTAGTTGGTATTGGACTGGCACAAAAACCCCGGTCAGTGCAAGTAAAAACGCTGCAAAATATTGCTAGCGCTTGGATTATCACAGTTCCTTTCAGCGCCGGAGTATCTGCCTTTATTTTCAGCATCTTTGAATCTGCCAACGCTAAATTCTAAACCCAGACTTCAGTTATTACTAAAACGAACTTGTTTTTTCCTCATGCTAATACGTAGCATTTATATTACTTTTCCTTTCTCCGGTAGTTGTTGTTGGATTTTTTCTGTATCAGAAATTACACTCTATTGGCAATTTATTAGTTCCAGAAATAAAAACCCTTTTTGAAGGCGAAAATCCATCCGCAACAGAGTTTTAGAAAGTAGCGCCTAAGTTGCTTTCTATCTTTAAAACTTGACATGCAAGTCAAAAAAGTATTGATGAACGTGATATTTTTTATCGTAAAAATAATACAGAACAGTAGCTTATTTCCAGACAATGAATTATCTGACACAATACAGAAAACAGCAATAATAACAGCGAAAGTTAACAAAAAAGCAATTTGACCGTCAACAGGTCACAGAGGTAGAAAACAAATGAGGCGATTTGAAAAGCAATCGGAGAACCTACCAACACAAGGTAATTCATTCCAACAAGCAGACGCTGCTTTACAGACCATAGTAGAAGAATTGCAAATTATTCAGCAAACGGTGCTCAAGTCTTTACAGGACGAACTCAAACAACTACAAGCGGAAAAAATGCGCTTGAGTGAGGAAGTAAAACGCTTGCAACAACAAAAAGAAGACTTGCTCCAAAGTCGCCAAATTAGTGAAATACAAGGATTGTTGCGTCAACTAGCTCAAGTTTTGGCCAGTCACATTTCCTCACAACTGCAATCTTCCCTGGAAAGTCTCGTAACTGAAGCAATGGAAGCAAGCAAACAAGCTGATAGCAGCAAATCTGCGCTCGCAAAAAATGCCAATCAAATTCTTGATAGCTTGGATGATAGTCTCACCATTACTTTTCACGCTCTGCAACAAGAATTGAAAAATTATCAAAGCACTCTTTCCCAACAGCTAGCTCAGATGTCGACGCAACAAAAACAAGGGGAAGAGATATTGACACAATTGGTTAACCGTCTGCGTGGAGAACTGGAAAAAACCACACCACAAGAAGAATCCCTCACTTGCAAACTTGCAAAGCAACAGCAACAGGATAGCTTGGAATCTGTCACGAAATTGCAATTAGATACTGCAGAACCTACAGTTATACAAACAAGCTTATCGTCAGAACTAGCACCGGCTCTTCCTGCTCCACGTCAAAAACTTCTGAAACAATTTTCACAACCGTCAGCAGTAAAACAACCATTACCTTCAAGACTAACAAAGATAACGTTGGTGTCAGCAACAGGAATTTGCTTGCTGCTGCTATCAACACTGGTGTCATCACTTTATAACATAGCGATTAAAGTGATTTTCGCTCCAGGCATTGAAATTTTGGGAGCGTTTGAAGCAGAACAACTACTACCGCCATCATTGGGAAATATATTGTTAATTTTAATGCTGAGAATGTTGGTAGTGGTACCGATGATACTGGTATTTGCTCCTATATTGCACCCGCAAGTATGGGAAGATTTGCAAGACTTGGTAGGGGGGTCAGCGTCAAAAAAGCCCAACACTGCTAATGACAGCTCAAAACGGGTGTTGTTGCTATCAATAGTGAGTGGATGTTTTTTATTTTTATCTCAGGTATTGATTTATATTGCCATTAGTCAAATAGCAACAGGAATGGCGATCGCGCTTTTATTTATCTATCCAGCAATCAGCGGACTGCTAGCGTGGTTTTTATTCCGCGATCGCCCTGGTTTGTTCCGCAAAAGTGCGATCGCCTGCATTCTTGGCGGTCAGGTATTGGTATTAGCTGGATCTTCCACTTTTCCCGCAAAAGTAGTTACCTTCGGTAGCACTACAGCGATCGCTTCCGGAATAGCTTTTGCAATCTACGTGATTTTGACGCGTATCTGCGCAGCAAAACTGCATCCTGTTTCTTTTACCTTGATTAACTTCGCTACTATGTTGGGGTTGTCCTTGCTTGGCTTGTTGCTTTCTCTACCAATAAATGGCGGCCTGCAACTCCAGTCTAGTAACTTTTTAGAATTAATACTAAGCGCTTTTATTTTGGGTGTATTTACCCTGTTTGGCTATTTGTTCAATCATATCAGCATTCGCAAACTAGGAGCTTCCCATGCAGCAGTTTTTGGTGCCACTGTTCCTGTTTTAACTGTGATTTTAGCTGGGTTAATTATTCAAGAAAGTTTGCAAATTGTACAAATTTTCGGAGTTTTGTTAGTTACCGGCGGTGCAATTGCTTTCAGTTATGAAAAAATGCGAAATTTCATGAAAGCATCTCAAACAACCTAGCGAATCATAATTTGAACAAAAACCAAAATTACCAAAAATAAATTTACCAAAGAGCAGTAAAACATTGCCCAAACAAAAAGGAAGTTTTCACCAGAACGGCATTTTTGTAAAGGTTTTTACATTATAGATGCCTTTGTCATTGGTAAAATAAACGGAAATCTTCTTACAAAATAAAAGGTTTTTAGCTTGGAATTATCACTGGAATTTGAGGAAGTGGACTTTTCCTCAGGATAGTTATCCTGTCTGAAGGTGGTAGAGATTGATGACAACGACTTCTTTCCTTACCGAGGGAAATCCTTTGCCTTTGAACCGCTCGGACATCTTCGTGTTCAGACATGGAAGAATTAATACTTGGAAATTGCTATGAATTTTTGACAAAAAGCTTCGGGCGAAAATCAGCCTTGAAATACATATTTATGTTTAAATAACTGGCAAAAATTGTGGTGAAATAATTTGAAAAAACGTAGACATTTCTGCCAAATTGCCAGAAAATATTCTGGAAATAACTATTATGACTACCAAGAATTACCAAAGTTAAAGCATAATAGATCATCTAAATAAAGTAATTGCTGGCAGTGGGGTGTATACTACGCAATTTCTGTTGACTGAGAACTGTAAACGTGCTAATCAATTGTCTGTAATATGAGTAACGATGTAGATCTGATCAAACGCCTCGGCCCTAGCGCGATGGATCAGATCATGCTTTATCTGGCCTTTAGTGCCATGCGGACGAGCGGGCACAGGCATGGGGCATTTTTGGATGCAGCTGCAACCGCAGCCAAGTGTGCCATATACATGACTTATTTAGAGCAGGGACAAAACCTGCGAATGACAGGACATTTACATCACTTGGAACCAAAGCGGGTAAAAGCGATTGTTGAGGAAGTAAGACAGGCGCTGACCGAGGGAAAACTATTAAAAACTCTCGGTTCTCAAGAACCACGCTATCTAATTCAATTTCCTTACGTGTGGATGGAAAAATATCCCTGGCGTCCAGGGCGCTCCCGCGTTCCCGGTACTAGCTTGACTAGTGAGGAAAAAAGACAAATCGAGCAAAAATTACCGCCCAACCTTCCTGATGCTCAGTTAATAACTTCATTTGAGTTTTTAGAGTTAATAGAATTTCTGCACAAGCGATCTCAGGAAGATTTGCCAAAAGAACACCAAATGCCTTTGAGTGAAGCTTTAGCGGAGCACATCAAGCGCCGCTTGCTTTATTCTGGTACGGTAACGCGCATAGACTCTCCTTGGGGAATGCCTTTCTACGCCCTGACCCGTCCTTTTTATGCTCCAGTCGACGCCCAAGAGCGTACCTACATCATGGTAGAAGATACAGCTCGCTACTTCCGAATGATGCGAGATTGGGCGCAAAAAAGACCCAACACCATGCGGGTATTAGAAGAACTAGATATCCCGCCAGAAAAGGTAGAGCAGGCCATGGAAGAACTAGATGAAATTATCCGCGCATGGGCAGACAAGTATCACAAAGACGGTGGAGTACCAACAATCTTGCAAATGGTTGTTGGCAAAAAAGAAGATTAACAATCAAATAAAAAAACTTAGCGCTTTCTCCTCGTGCTGTTGGGGAAGGCGCTAAAAACCGTATCCTTGTTAAAATTCCCCTTTACCTTACCTAGTATTTGGCTCTGGGAGTGGAGATATATTGGGATTCGCTGGAGTTGGCGTTGTTTCAAAAGTTGGTTGAAAAGGCGTTGTGGTATTTGCAGGGATAAAAGACGGCAATGGTGAAAAGCCAGTCACGCTAAAGTCGCTAGCATCAATACAATTATCCAAAGCTTGGGAAGGAGCTAAATTAGCTGCAGTGCGCAAACCCACTACACATTGAGCAAAGCGTACTGGCAACAAACTCCGGCTGCAGTAATCTAATACCGTTGGGTCAACCGTCTGCTGGGTATTTTGACTGAGAGCAACTACACATCGGCGCAAATCCTCAGGGCGTCTGGCTTTGCTGCAACGAGGAAGTGCATCCGCAGGGGCAATTTTTGTTTGTTGCCCAATTTTACTGACGCAAGCAGATAAGTCTTTGGGATACAAAGCTTCTGCACAAGCTTGGGATGCTGGTTGTACGGCGATCCCTGCCCTTAAAAGTTCAGCTGTGCAAATACGGTAATCGTAGGGACTTCCTCCATAATAATCGGAGTAAGCCAGAGTGGGAAGGGCCACTGCCAACCATCCCAGTACAGTCAATATTGGTGTTGTCGCCCTGCAAATGTCTACTTTGGGGCTGTTTTTTGTTTTTGGCATTTCCGTTCTGCTCCAATCACCCAAGTTATGCTATTTCATCTTAAAAGTTGGCTTGAACTGCTGCTATTAAAACAAATATTATTTCTACAGCAAACTGAAAAATTTGCCAAAGCGCCAATTGCAGTCAATGTACAATATATTATTAACAGTGGCAAAAGTTGCAAATTTTGCTGCTTGTAATTGCTAAGGTGCGCAGGTACTGCAAAACTCATACTTGAGATGAAAACAGTACGGTAAAGCACTTTGTTAACACTCAGCCAGCAGTGGATTGGGGAGGCAGTTAGTTACCCAGTAATTTGAAGGGTTTCCTCCGTTGTAGAAACTACCGTTGAAAAAAACTCAGCGGTCCAACTATTGCTGAAGACAAAAGCAAGTTTGACGGATATCTGGATAATTTCGTCAAATAGTGTGTTAATGTAGAAAATTTGGCAACATTTGAATCAGGATTAATCAAGGAAACTCATGTCCCGATACAGAGGACCACGTCTTAGAATTGTACGTCGCCTGGGTGAATTGCCAGGATTAACTCGCAAAAGTGCCAGACGCTCCTATCCCCCCGGACAGCACGGTCAAAACCGAAAGAAGCGTTCTGAGTATGCAATACGTCTCGAAGAAAAACAAAAACTTCGCTACAATTACGGCTTGACAGAAAGGCAACTGCTGCGCTACGTGCGCAAAGCCAGACGAGTTACTGGTTCTACCGGTCAAGTACTGCTGCAGTTGCTAGAAATGCGGCTGGATAATACTGTTTTTCGCTTGGGTATGGCTCCCACGATTCCGGCGGCGCGCCAGTTGGTCAGTCACGGTCACGTGACCGTGAACGGTCGCGTCGTGAACATTCCCAGTTATGAGTGTCGTCCCGGAGAAGTTATCGGAGTTAGAGACAAAGAAAAATCTAGAAAGTTAGTTGAAGCTAACTTGCAATATCCCGGTTTGGCAAATCTTCCCAGTCACCTGGAGTTTGACAAAAATGCTTTAGTTGGCAAAGTAAATGGTGTGGTTGAGCGGGAATGGGTAGCGTTGAATATTAACGAACTGCTTGTGGTTGAGTACTACTCGCGACAAGCATAGTCATATCGATAGGTGGCTAATAGCTAATAGAACTTAACTATTAGCTATTAGCTATTAACCGCCAATTTGGGACATGGTACGAGTATAAACGCCTGTTTTGGTGCCGGAAAAACGCTGTTTAAAATTAATTTCTGGTTTGATGGCGAGCAATTCCCGCACTTGTTTTTGTATTTCTGTGGTTTGGATTCCAGTACGGAGAGCGGTTTTAAGGTCTATTTGTCCGGTTTCGTTTAACAAGCAGGGGCGCAACCAACCATCAGCTGAAAGGCGTATGCGATTGCAGCGATCGCAAAAACACTCGGACATTTGGCTGATAAATCCTAGCGTTCCCTTAGCTCCTGGAATTTGAAATACATCTGCCGGTCCGTTACCACGTACTTGAGCTTCTGTCAACCCCCAATGCTCGCGAATGCGCTGGCGTAATTCGGCTGAAGAAATCCAACCGCGATCGCCAAACAATTGAGCATTGCCAATCGGCATAAATTCAATGAACCGGACGTGCCATTGCTGGTCAATGGTTAAGGCTGCCAAATCTAAAACTTCACCGTCGTTGACACCAGGAATCACAACCACGTTTAATTTTAGGGGATCAAAGCCAACACGAGCAGCTGTTTGAATACCATTCCAGACATCTAACCAGCGCGATCGCCCGCGACTGTTACCGATAATGTGGTCAAAGGTATCGGGATTGAGAGAATCCAGACTGATGTTAATGCGCCGCAAGCCAGCATTGTAGAGGTCTTGAGCCATGGAAGCAAGTAAAAAGCCGTTAGTCGTCATCGAGAGATCTTGAGTTTGCGGAAAAGAAGCGATCGCCCTGACCAAATCTACCACACGCGGACGTAATAGCGGTTCTCCTCCAGTCAAACGAAATTTAGTAAATCCCAAGGGGATAAAAACCTCTTGTATTAAGGCGAGCAGTTCCTCATCAGTTAATATATTTTGCTTGAGAATGTATTCAAGGTCTGCCCCTTGTGGCATACAGTATTGACAGCGGAAATTACAGCGATCGATTAAACTAATGCGAAGGTAATCTACCTGGTTCATGATTTTATATGAGTTATCTTATTGCTTCAATAAATATAAATTTGTCAAGTGAAAATTTTTGATGATTTTTCCACCATTGTACTAACTTCTTTTCAACTATCTTGGTTTTGACTTAGGATTAGTAGATTTTGGCTGAAAGCATCAGATAGTTGTGTACTCAGTACCGACAGCGGGTCTCTGCAGTCTTGAGCATGATTTGCAGCTGGTTAGAAATTTTTACTTGCACAAGACAATTGGTTCGCTTGTTTATTGGCGCCAGAGAGGATTTAACCCTCGGAATTTGTCTCCATAAACAAATTCATGGCTTTGAGACCATCTGTCATTTTATTAAATTAAATCAGAATATTGCTCCTTTATAATTTGTGATGAAAGTGCAAGCAAGGGTGGTGATGAAAGCAGTTTAATTCTCATTTTTTTAAGTTAATCACACACCCTGGGTAAAAAGCTGAGGTTATCAGCTTGGCTTGTAATTACATCAATCCTTCAATTCCATTAACTCTTGAAATTGAAAATTAGTCTGGACAGGTTGAGAACAACCTTCAACTTCGGGGGTCAGAGAACAAATAGCTTCTGTCGTTGTTTCAAAGCAATTTGATGATCCAATGGTTTTTAAGAATCCGGAACGTTCTAATAGCTGTTTGACTTGGGGTTGCAAACCTGTGAGAATTAAGCGGCAATTACGTCGTTTCAAGTCGTGGTAAATATCCTCCAAAGCAACTAATCCAGTTGTATCCATGTTTGGCACGAAGCGCATCCGTAAAATTAAATACTTGACTTGCGGTTCTTCTCGCAGGAAAGTAACAAATCTTTCTGCAGCACCAAAAAATAAAGGTCCATCTACCCGATAAACAGCAATTTCTTTGCCTAATTCCAGAGGAGCGCCAGGTGGAAATACTTCTGCTTCGGGTATTTTAGCAAGGCTCAAATCGCTCATGCGTTTAATGAACAAAACTCCAGCAGCAATCAATCCCACTTCCACAGCCACAACTAAGTCCAGCAGGATTGTTAGCGACCAAGTTAGAATCATGACAGCAAAATCCGAGTAGGTAGCGCGTGCTAGTAAGCCAATAGCCTCCCACTCAATCATCCGCACGCTAACCACCATTAAAATTCCAGCCAGCGCAGCTAAAGGAATATGTGCGGCCAAAGGTGCTAAAGTTAAGACGATAACAGCTAAGGTAATACCGTGAATTACCCCCGATAATCGGGTTTTACCGCCAGAACGAACATTAACAGCAGTACGAGCGATCGCTCCTGTAGCTGGAATACCACCAAAAAAGGGAACAACGATATTTGCCAACCCTTGACCAATTAATTCGCGATCGCTATTATGTTTCTCGCTGACGGTCATACCATCAGCCACTACTGCTGATAGCAATGATTCTATACTTCCCAGTGCTGCTAAAGCCAAAGCCGGATTAATTAACTCTCGCATCAGACTAAAATCATACCAGTGGGGAATAGCTTGGAGCTTCGGTAAAGATTGGGGAATGTTGCCAATTGTAGGTACGTCGAGATGAAAATAAGCAGCTATTGCTGTTGCTAGCACCAAACCCACTAAAGAACCTGGAATTGTTGTATTAATTCTGGGCCAAAACAATTTGGTAGCAATTACAACCATCGCTAGCATAATAGCTGCCCAATTTAAAGCTTGTATGTGAGTTAGAGTTTGCCAAAGTCCCGACAGAAAATGTTCGCTGCGCGGTAGTTGTAAACCAAGGAAATTATTCATTTGACCGCAAAAAATAATGACAGCAATACCATTAGTAAAACCTGCTGTCACCGGATAGGGAATAAACTTTACTAGCCGTCCAAGCTTGGCAATACCCAAAGCTACCTGAATAATGCCAGCCATTACCCCAGCAATCCAAACTTTTTCAATGCCATACTTAGCGACAATTCCCACCAAGATAACGGCCATTGCACCCGTTGGTCCTGTAATCTGTACTGGAGAACCGCCAAAGATTGCCGCTACAATTCCTGCAACAATAGCAGTGTAAAGTCCTGCTTTTGGTTCTACTCCACTTGCCACTGCAAAAGCTAAAGCTAAAGGTAATGCTACTACTGCTGCTGTCAGCCCTCCGGTCACATCGCCGCGCAGTCTGTTTAACCAGCGATTCAGACGCAAAAGCTGCGGTTGTTCAAGGGTATTAAAGATTATCATACAGTCCGTTTTCACTCTCCCACATAGTTTATTGATGACGCGCACTCAAAGATTCTCAGTGCCGCATCCGGTAGTTGGACCAGAGCGAGCTGATGTCCCACTCTCAATGGCTGAGTTTTTTCATCCTGTCCTGGGGTAGTCAAGATTTTTATATATCAGCATATTTATATATTCAAAACTTTGCAGACACTTTAACATTTATGTTATTATTCAGCAAGTGAGAAGATCTAATATCGGTCAGAAAGACATTATGAGTAAAAGTAGTTTTTAGGTCTAAGCTCGAGAAAAATGTTAAAGTAACTGAAGAGATTTGCAGATACAAAAATACTTAAGATGGTATTTAAAGCAAGTTATTTTAAAGCGGATCTTTTTAAAGTCTTGTCTAACCCAGTGCGAATTCAAATCTTAGACACTTTGAGAAAAGGAGAGCAAAGCGTCAACTATATTGCTGAATGGCTGGAGTTAGAGGCTTCTTCGGTGTCTCAGCAATTAGCAGTACTGCGTAGTCGTAATCTAGTAACAAGCCGCAAACAGGGAAACTACGTCTTCTACTCTATAAAAGACCCAGCTATTTTTAAGGTTTTAGATGCAGCTTTAGAAGTATTCAACAATCACCTAGTAGAAGTGCGCGATACCTTAGAAAAACTAGAGTAAAGAATTTCTTAGCAAAGAAGCTGGCAATTTTACCATCGATAAAACCTGTTTTTATTATCTCATGAAAGATGGGGTAAATTTACGGGATAAAAATATCATTTTCCTATTTTCTACCACAAACATGAGGTCAGCAGCAGCAAGCGTTGCCAGTTCCATTAGAGATCTGACTTCATGAAATTTTTCTCAATGATACAAATGCTAAGATTTTCTTGGAAACATAACGTGTACTTAATTGGCGCGCTAATTTTGCATTGAATCTGTAAAGACCCGGTTCCTTAAGGAACCGGGTTTATTGTCCCTCGTTTGTGATAACTTGAACTTATGTCAGCACCTATTACTCCTCCAACTACTAAGCCCCATCGTCCGCATTTTTCTTCCGGTCCATGTGCTAAGCGTCCTGGTTGGTCTGTTGCTGCTCTAGAAGATGCTTGTGTAGGGCGCTCTCACCGTTCCGAAGATGGCAAAGCCAAGCTCAAAGAAGTAATAGACCGATCCAAGAAAATTTTGGGTGTACCTGGAGATTACCGCTTGGGTATCGTTCCCGCTTCCGATACAGGTGCGGTGGAAATGGCTCTGTGGTCAATGCTCGGAAAACTTCCCGTAGATATTTTGGCATGGGAAAGCTTTGGTCAAGAATGGGTAAAGGACGTGGTGGACGAACTTCAGTTACCCGATACTCGGATTTTGAAAGCACCTTACGGAAGCTTACCAGATTTAAGGGAAGTGGATTTTAGCCGCGATGTAGTATTTTTGTGGAACGGAACAACTTCCGGGGTATGCGTTCCCAATGGTGATTGGATTGCAAGCGATCGCGCAGGATTGACAATTTGCGACGCTACCTCAGCAGTTTTTGCCATGGATATACCTTGGGAAAAGTTAGATGCAGTCACCTATTCTTGGCAAAAAGTCTTGGGTGGAGAAGCTCAACACGGTGTGATAATCCTTTCACCCCGTGCGGTGGAACGTTTGGAAACTTACAAACCGCCACGCCCTCTACCCAAAGTATTTCGCCTCACGCAAAAAGGCAAATTAATAGAAGGAATTTTTCAGGGAGACACCATCAACACGCCATCAATGCTGTGCGTAGAAGATGCACTAGACGGACTAAAATGGGCAGAAACTATTGGTGGACTTCCTGGTTTGATCAGTCGCAGTCAAGCCAACCTCGCAGCTATTACTCGCTGGGTAGAGCAGAGCGATTGGGCGGATTTCTTAGCCCAAAAGCCAGAAACTCGTTCTTGTACCTCTATTTGTCTGAAGATTGTAGATGCCTGGTTTACTGAACTCAACCCCGAACAGCAAGGACAGTGTGCAAAAAAACTAGCTAAACTCTTGGAAAAAGAGCAAGTAGCTTACGATATCGCTGCTTACAGAGCCGCACCTCCAGGAATTAGAATTTGGGGTGGTGCAACAGTCGAAACAAGCGATATTGAAGCTTTGCTACCTTGGCTGGATTGGGCTTATGCTACAGTCAAGGCGGAATTGAAAGCGTAGAAAAATCACAGGCGCCATTCTCACCAGAGCACAACAACTTCTGGAACAAAGGTAAAAAAGCTCCACTTCCAGTAAGTGGAGCACTACGGTCAAAACCTCATCTGTTTAGCTAACATCGGGTTAAGTACAAAACCTGTTTGAAAATCCCAACAAGCGATCGCTCCTCGGATGAACTGGAAAGAAATTTCTGGGAACTGGGTGCTCATTCCCCGAAGACCCATCGGTATAATTCATTTTCTTGGAGGTGCATTTGTAGCCACTGCACCCCACATTACCTATCGTCTGTTACTAGAAAACACAGCAGAAAAAGGCTTTATCGTTGTAGCGACCCCATTTGTCAATACTTTCGATCATCAAGCGATCGCCGAACGAGTCCTGGTCAATTTCGAACGCGCTCTCGTACGCTTAGAAGACGCAGGAGTATTGAGCAAAGGCTATCTACCTATTTACGGAATCGGACACAGCATGGGGTGCAAGCTCCACTTACTTATAGGTAGTCTGTTTCCAGTAGAAAGCGCCGGTAACATTCTTATTTCCTTCAACAATTATGCGGCCCGCGATGCTATTCCTTTCCTAGAACAATTCAATTACAGTTTTCAGTTCTATTACAATTTTGGGCTCGAATTTATTCCTTCCCCCCAAGAAACTATCAAACTCGTTCAAGAACGCTACAAAGTCCGCCGCAATCTGATTATCAGATTTACCAACGACAGTATCGATCAGTCCCCAGCTTTAACCGAACTGCTACAAAAACGCTTTCCAACAATGGTCACGGCAAAAACCCTTCCAGGAAACCACCTTACTCCCCTCACCCAAGACGTCAAATGGCAACCAGGAAATGAATTTAACCCCTTTGATGCTGTCGGACAATGGTTTAAACAAGAAATGTACCGGGATTTTTACCAGCTTCAACGCACTATCTTGTTTTGGCTCAACCCCTTATCTTCTTCTAACTAACTTTTTCCCCTAACACTTGACACGATTGAAAGTCAAAATATTCCCAACAAACTATTAAAATTACCTATGGGAATCTAGCGTGCGATGATTTCTTTGCTTGAGCAGCTAAGCGTTCATAATTAAAAGCACAACTATCTTTTATGTTTCAAATCCTAGTCATTGATGATGACCCTGCGGTACAAATTTTACTCAAAAGAATGCTGGAAAAACAGGGTTATGAGGTAGTTAGTGCCAACAGCGGTGAGGAAGGAATTAAACAAGCTTTAGCTTGGCATCCAGCATTGATAATTTGCGATTGGATCATGCCAGGAGGAATGAACGGCTTAGAAGTTTGCCGGCACATCAAGGCAATTCCAGAATTGTCTACTACCTTTTTTATCCTACTAACATCTTTAGATTCAGTTGCCGATCGCGTCAAGGGACTAGATGCAGGTGCTGATGATTTTATCACCAAACCCATAGAACAGAACGAATTGCAAGCCCGAGTTAGAGCTGGATTGCGCCTCCACCAGTTAAGTCGAGACCTGCAAATCCAAAAGCAAATTTTAGAAGCTGAATTAGAGGAAGCAGCAGAATACGTGCGATCGCTTCTACCTTCACCGATGACAGAACCTTTAAGAATCGATTTTCGCTTCATTCCTTCCCGCCAACTCGGTGGAGATTGTTTTGATTACTACTGGCTTGATTCCGAATATCTGGCAATCTATCTGTTAGACACTGCTGGACACGGACTGCGAGCTACTCTTCCTTCAATTTCTGTACTGAATTTGTTACGCTCCCGGGCTTTGAAAAACTTAAACTACTATAAACCCAGCGAAGTACTCAAAGCATTAAACGATACTTTCCAAATTAATTATCAAAATGACAAATACTTTACTATTTGGTACGGTGTTTACAACTGCGTTCAACGTCAATTAATATATTCTACCGCCGGACATCCACCAGCAATATTAATTACAGTCAAATCCACAAATATTAGCGAAGTCAAGTTGCTAAGAACTCCCGGTATTCCGATCGGAATGTTTCCCAAAATTAGCTATGTTGATGAACTTTGCCATATTGAAGAAGATAGCACTCTCTACATTTTTAGTGATGGTGCCTACGAAATCACTCAATCTGACGGAAAACTTTGGGGTTTAGATAATTTTGTCAAAATGGTTGTTAACAGCAATCACCACCTCGAACAGATCGTCAACCAGCTCGTAGCTTTAAAATCCCAAGGCAGTTTTGATGATGATTTATCCATACTACAATTGAAGTTTAATTAATTTCTACTGCCCTCTGTCAAAGATTTGTTTCTGATTGGAGACAACAGCTTTTTGAAATTCATCTTGATTGGGAAAAATTTCAAATATTTGATCCATACCAGTTAATTCAAATAATATCTTTATCTGCTCGTTTATAGAACAAATAACCAATTTTTTCTCGGCGGCTTGCAAAGTTTTAAAAGCTAGTACTAAAGCACCCAGACCAGAGCTATCCATAAATGTCACATCTTGCAAGTCAACTAAGACTATTTTGACTTCCGTTTTTAATATTTCAGCAATTTTGGCTCGAAATTCTTGGGATTTTTTAGAGTCTAAAATTCCACTTGGTTGAATAATTTTTACTAAAGAATCCATGGTATTTAACTAATTTTAATTTTCTCAATATTTTCTAAATTTATCATTATATAAAACTAGAAAATTTTAAATTATTTATCATACTGTTTTTATGCCAGTATTTTTGCTGTTTTAAGTGTATTATGTTTAACTTTAAATTGAGCAGAAAGGAACTGTAACTTTAAAAATTTAAATTTTTTCTCAAAAAATTACCATTTCTTAACAAAATTTGTATATCTTTCTCTTTGACGGTAATGATAGACTTTTGTCAGGTATAAAAAAGCTACCGTTAATATGTAATTTGCACATGATGAGCGCAACAGCAGCAAACTCTACAAATAGGCTGCTAAAAAGCCGTTACAGCGACCGGGGGAGTATATACTTGTTTGCTCCGATGGTGGATTTCAATGTAATGGCGGAAGTTGGAGAAACTCCCCCCTAACCAGAGATGTAATGTGATGCGGTAGTAAATTTGTTGGTGAATCAGACAACCCTGGAATTACTCCTAATTCTCAATAACCTGATTCGGTGAGTTTGATATTGCGCGATCGCTTTTCCTATCTTTGCAGAATTGGAAGCTTGTTGGTTTTCGTCACTTCATTTTCTTGGTCTGATAAATTCGGCGATTAATTCTCGTTTTTCGGAAGAATTGTCAACAATTGTTAACTAAAAGCAACAGTCATAACAAATATGAATAGCCGAAATCATCCTTACCAGTGGCAAAAAATTCAAGAAACAATTGTATTGAACTTATTAAAAGGTTTGCCTACAAGCATTGGTATTCAAATGCGAAATTTACTGTATCGGCAGCTATTTGCCACAATGGGCAAGTCAGTTTTTATTCAGTACGGCGTAGAATTCGTAGCACCTAGTTGCATTGAACTAGGAGACAAAGTGGCAATTTTTCGAGGAGTTAATATTAATGCCAGCGGACATCAAAACAACAAAATCCACCTTGCAGATGAAGTTGTAATTGATTATGGAGTAGACATCAGAGCATTGGTCAACACTTCTATTTATATAGATAAACGTACTTTTATTGGTCCTTACGTGTGTATTGCCGGTCCTGGAGATATTAAAATCGGTAAAGATTGTTTGATAGCAGCACATTCAGGCATATTCGCTAACAATCATATTTATTCAGATCCAACTCAGCTAATAACATCCCAGGGCGTAACGTGCCAAGGAATCGTCATCGAAGACGACTGTTGGCTAGGTTCGGGAGTGAAAGTATTGGATGGAGTTACCATTGGTAAAGGTAGCGTTGTCGGTGCAGGAGCGGTGGTGACAAAAAACATCCCTCCCTTGTCTGTTGCTGCGGGCGTACCTGCGCGAGTAATAAAAAGCCGTCAGGACAAGGAATTTATCGATTCTCGATTACAAAGTATTGTCAAAAATATATCCAGATTTTAATTTCTACAAGGACTCACCTTGGCTTTATAAAGTAGCTTGTCTCCTTGACGGTAACCAGTGTAGCGCACTTTGACAATTTCTCCTGTTTGAGCATTTCCGTCCATTAACTGGTGAAATCGAGGATCGTAGGGTAATTCTGCTCCTACCGGTGCGATCGCTTCTACTCCCCATTGTTGTAAAAGTTTTTCCAGAGGTTTTTCCACCAAGGGAAGTATATTGATAGCGGGTAGCTGGGGATTTTCCCGTGCTTTGCATGCAGCGGTGGGAAATTGTAATAGTAAAGATTCCAGCAGTTGCAAACTTGATTGCTGAAACTGTTGTTGCAAAAGAGATTGCTGCTCGGAAAGCAAAAGTTGCAAGCGATCGCACTCTTTTTTTAAATTTATTATTTGTGATAACAATTCTGGCTCAGATGCAACTCGCTCTGGTACTGACGGTTGAGAAGAAAAAGTTGCTACAAATGCCTGCGGTGATATCCGCAGGGCGCGCGCTAACTTCAGCGCTACATCTACCCGAATCTGTTCTACTCCCAACCGTCGCAACCGCAAAATCTGACGCTCGGAAACGCCAGCAGTACGACTGAGTGCCCTCAAGCTGGAAACACCTGCTTGTTGCATCAAATCTTGTAACTTGAAAGTGAAATCGTTTTTGGACATATTTGCTAAATGGCGGGACTAGCTACTAACCATTAGCTATTTTTATTCTTCCAGCAAACTTCTCAACATCCAAGCAGTTTTTTCGTGTACTTGCATCCGCTGAGTTAATAAGTCGGCAGTGGGTTCGTCGTTTACTTGTTCTACGATGGGAAAAATAGAACGTGCAGTTCGCACCACAGCTTCCTGTCCTTCCACCAAAAGACGAATCATTTCTGTTGCTTTCGGAACTCCAGGAGTTTCGGGAATAGAACTGAGTTGGACGAATTCACTGTAAGTCCCGGGTGCTGGATAACCAAGAGCTCTAATACGTTCGGCTATTAAATCTACTGCCAAAGCTAGCTCTGTATACTGTTGCTCGAACATCAAATGTAAGGTTTGAAACATCGGTCCGGTGACATTCCAGTGAAAGCTATGAGTTTTGAGATACAGGGTGTAGGTGTCAGCTAATAAACGAGATAACCCTTGAGCAATTTTTGCTCTGCTAGCTTCGTCGATTCCAATATCGATGGGTAAAGATGTTTGAGTTTGCATAAGTCTTCAGTCTTGTTTGAAATTAATTAACGGTCACAACCAGCTACTTTCTTACGCCAAGTGCTTGCTCAACACGCTTTTAGGAGCTTTGCGGACTCGAGCTAGGATTGTTTGTTTCCCCAAACGCTGGCAAGCTTCATAACGGTGACATCCGGAAAATCCGTAATACTGTCCGTCCACTTCCAGAACTTCTATGGGTTGTTGCTGTCCGATCTGGCGAATCGATTCCATTAACATTTCCACTTTTTTGGGATCGTTTTGGCGCGGTAGAGGACGTTTGATTTGGTTGATAGGAATTTCTTGCACTCTCACCATGAGCTGTTTCCTTTTTGCTAGTTTCTCTTTAATCATAATCGTTATGACTTTAAATTGCAACTAATCTAATTGTAAAGGATTATGATGTTGCAAGAATCATTGGCAAACTATCGCCGCAAAGGAATTACACTACAAAGAAAATTTGTGGTCGAACCGAAACGGTACTTGTTTTTGCCAGCCGAATCAAGTGAATTACTATGAAAATCTCGCTCTGGCGTTGTTCCTACACTGCACTAACAGCCTTTTGTTTGTTAGGACTGACAGTCGTATCCTATTCCGACAAAACCACCAAAGATGTGGAACTACAAGTTGGAATAGTGCAGCGATTTGGGGATCGTCCTCAACAAAAGCTGCAATTAGAACCCGTGAAAGGCGATCGCTTGCGACTGGTATTTGCAGAGGGAAATCAGCAGCAAACCTTAGTGACCGATAATCCTGTCAAGCTGGAAGTGACGATGCAATCTTTAGCACAACCAGCACTAGAGGAACAAGTAGTGCTAGGGACCTATCGCAGTTACGAAACAGCAGAAGACGAAGCGAAGAAATGGCGTGCTCAAGGAATAGAAGTAGAAATAGCCCAACCAGAGCGTTGGCAAGTATGGGCAAAACGAGACGTTTACAACACTCCTTTACTGCGTAGGTTGTTATTAAAAAGCATCCAAGCTGCTGGTAATAAAGTGGCATACGTGGATATAAAAATTCGGCGACAGATAGCGAAAGTCACCTGGAAAGTCAATGGGAAAGTTTATAGTCGCGATCGCCTGGAAATTAGCAGTAACAAAAATTTAATTCGAGTCAAAACAGGTAATAACTTAGAGAATACTAGTTTGTATGCCGGACGCATGCAATTGCAACCGAATGCCTACGGAAGTTTTACTCTCGTCAACAAAGTTCCCTTAGAAACTTATTTGCGTGGAGTAGTACCGCACGAGATTGGTACAAAAGTTCCACCAGCAGCATTAGAAGCACAAGCAATTATCGCCCGCACCTACGCCCTGCAAAACCTGCAGAGATTTGCCATCGATAATTACCAATTGTGTGCAGATACTCACTGCCAAGTTTATTATGGTTTGACAGGAGTAACACCCCAAACAGACCGGGCGATCGCAGCCACTGAAAACATGGTGTTAACTTACAAAAATCAGCTAGTAGATGCTCTTTATTCTTCGACAACAGGCGGAGTTACAGCTGCATACAGCGACGTTTGGAATGGACAAGACCGCCCTTACCTACAACCAATAGTAGATGCTCCCGATCGACTTTGGAACCTGAACAAGCAAAATCTAGCAGACGAAAATAACTTTAAGCAGTTTATCAAGCTGCGCAAAGGATTTAACGAAAGTGAGTGGGACACTTTTCGCTGGCGCAGGGAAAGCAGTCTAGAAGAGATAGCCAAAGGGTTGCAGAAATTTCTCAAAGTCAAAAACAGTCCCTACGCCAAATTTAAAGTTATCAAACAGATGAAGATAGTTGAGCGCAGTCGGAGCGGACGCATTCTCAAACTAGCAGTTAACACTGACATCGGGACATTTTATTTACACAAAGACGAAGTTCGCAGCGCCTTTTTCGCTCCTGTGAGCACCCTATTTTACCTAGAACCTGTCAAGAAGGACAAACCAGGACTGTGGGGATACGCTTTTGTAGGTGGTGGACTCGGACATGGAGTTGGTTTAAGTCAAACCGGCGCACAAAATTTAGCTAAGTTAGGTTGGTCTACTCAAAAGATACTGCAGTTTTACTATCCCGGTACTCAAATTCAAGCTTTCAACAATCACATTAAGCTGGCGCACAAAAATTGAACTTGACGGATAATTGCATGCAACGCCCTTATTTCTCAACAGCACTTCCGCTGTCAACCAGAGCGATAAAGCAGGAACACAAATAGCTGCGCTCCTGCCTATGATATAAATTAGACGTTCTACAAATTAGTTTTGAAAGCAGACACAAACGAGGAAGAAATTTCTCTAACTGTGCGCTGCTTTTTTGTCTGAACTATCTCCACGTCAGAGATAGGTGTGTAAGGTGCGGAAATTTTTAGTAAAGCTCTTCTTCTTTGTGTGTTTCGATGACGCAATCGGAAGTTGGGTAAGCAACGCAGGTGAGAACGTATCCAGCTTCAATTTGATCGTCGTCTAAAAATGACTGATCGCTTTGATCGACAGTACCGGATATGAGTTTACCAGCACAGGTAGAGCAAGCACCAGCACGACAAGAATACGGTAAGTCTATACCAGCTTCTTCAGCCGCATCTAAAATGTACTGATCATCTGGAACTTCAATTGTTTTGTTTAGACCTTCAGCTTCGTTAATAAGTGTAACTTTATAGGTTGCCATGCAGTAATCCTCTCTTTCTCAAACGGCAGTATAAGTTATCCTAAAGCAAACACCACGGCCGATCTCGTGGGATTAGCCGCCTGCTAAATTTTGCTTCACTTTTGATACTACGGGAAAAATAAAAAGATGTAACTGGAAATTGACCGCGATTAGTAATGAAATTTAGTTGGGTCATATCTATAAATTTTTCTTATATTAAAATCTCACTTTTGGCAAGTGTATTAGATAAATTTATAGATACTCCTAAAATAGTTAATATCAACAAACTCTTTTTGGCTACGCATCTATGGGAGGTTTGAGACCTCTATCAATTTAGCTACAGACTCAAGCTTAACAACAAGACAACCAGCTTTAATATAGGGTAAGTAACAATGGAAAAGGCAAAACTGCGGGTAGGTTTGGTCGGTACTGGGTATGTAGCAAAGCAAAGAGCAGATGCGCTGCGGCGTGACGGACGGGTAGATTTAGTCGGCGTTGCTGGTCATACTCAGGAAAAAACCGAAGCCTTTGCTAGGAATTTCCACTGTCCGGTAGTATTTTCCTCTTGGCAAGAACTAGTAGCAAAAGATGATGTAGACCTGGTCGCGATTTGCACTATTAACCGAGATCACGGCGCGATCGCCAAAGCTGCCTTGTCTCGTGGTAAACACGTAATAATGGAGTATCCTTTATCGCTAGAAGTAGCGGAAGCAGAAGAACTGGTGAGCTTGGCAAAAACCCAAAATAAACTCCTGCACGTAGAACACATAGAGCTTTTAGGAGGATGGCATCAAGCCCTCAAGCAACACCTCTCCAAAGTAGGTAATATATTTTACGTTCGCTACAACACCATCAAACCCGAGAACCCCGCACCCCGGAAATGGACTTACAACCACGACTACTTTGGATTTCCGCTTTTGGGAGCACTTTCACGACTACACCGTCTTGTCGATTTATTCGGTAAAGTTTTGACTGTAAACTGTCACAACCGCTTTTGGGCAACAGAAACAGATTATTATCAAAGTTGTTTGTGCGTAGCCCAACTATCCTTCCACAGCGGACTGCTAGCACAAGTAATTTATGCAAAAGGCGAAACCCTTTGGCAAGCAGAACGCAAGTTCGAAGTTTATGGCGACGGTGGCGGATTGTTGTTCAATGGCGACACAGCAATTTTCGTCAAAGGAAAAGGAGAAACCACACCAATAGAAATTGGTAGTCGTCAGGGATTATTCGCCAAAGACACAGCTATAGTATTGGACCATCTTTTTCACGGTAGTCCCCTATACGTTACCCCAGAAGAAAGCTTGTACACCCTCAAGGTAGGAGATGCAGCAAGGCGTTCCGCAGAAACAGGACTAACCGTAGTAGTTGAAGATTAGCACTTACCCGCAGATGATATTGCCAAGCTAGCTACAATACTAGCAGTGGTAAAATTACTTCAGCAAAAGCCACTATAGTTTGCAAGAAATTTGATCGACTGAAACCGCAAAGCGCAAAAACTCGAGTGTAAGTAAGCATGAAAATTTGCATTTGTATATCTTTTGCGAAAACACGTAGCTGATTTTCCAGAAAAGATTTCATGAATAAGCAACAAACGATTGTTATATTATCTAAAAGAGAACTAGAAAAAATGCGCAAAGCCGGACGCCTGGCAGCTAAATTATTACAACACCTCGAACCGATGGTAAAGCCAGGAGTCAGCACCTTGGAGCTAAATAATGAAGCAGAACGGTGGACACAAGCCCATGGAGCTAAAAGCGCACCTCTAGGCTATAAAGGCTATCCCAAGTCAATTTGTACCAGTGTCAATGAGGTAGTTTGTCACGGTATTCCCAGCGCCAAGCAAATCCTCAAAGATGGCGACATTATTAATATCGACGTCACCTTGATTGTAGACGGCTACCACGGCGATACATCCAAAACCTTCTTCGTTGGTACTCCCTCTCCAATAGCAAAAAAACTTGTGGAAGTAACAAAAGAATGTTGCACAAGAGGTATCGCCCAAGTTAAACCCGGAGCACGTATCGGAGATATTGGTGCTGCCATACAAGAATACGCTGAAGCACAAGGTTTCTCAGTAGTGAGAGACTTTGTAGGACACGGAATCAGCAACGTTTTCCATACCGCACCAGACATACCTCATTACGGCACCCGTGGCAAAGGTAGAATGCTCAGACCCGGTATGGTATTTACTATTGAGCCCATGATTAATGAAGGAACTTGGGAAGTAGAAATTCTAGCTGATGGATGGACAGCTGTAACGCGCGATCGCAAACTTTCGGCTCAATTCGAACATACTGTAGCTGTAACAGAAGATGGCGTAGAAATCCTGACCCTACCAGAAGAGGAAACCTAATACTCGCTGTTGTAGGCTTTAGTAGTAAGCGATTTATCGCTTCATCCTCGGAGATTAAGGGCTAAAGCCCTCACTACGAGCGATTCCAAGGGCTAGCTATTTTCCTAATTTATTGGGAATACCTTCACAACCGCCAGGAATCGTGCTTCTGGTTTTTTCACCACCCCAAGCACAGCAGTAATAGCGATTAGCTTCTGACAGGCGCTGGACGTTAGTAAAGTCCGCATTTTCTACTACCGCACCGGTATGTTCGCCTGTTTCATAGTTTGGTGGATGCTTGCGACTGCGAGGTGAGGCTGTTTCTAGACTTCCGTAAAACAGGAGAACGCCATGGAGGTCAGCACCGCTGAGATTAGCGTCATACAAAATTGCACGGGAAAGATTCGCTTTTACTAAATCAGCATTGCTAAAATTGGTGCGGACAAGATTAGCTTCACTCAAGTCCGTCCAACGCAAATCTGTACCGGAAAGGTCTGCACCTGCAAGCATTACCCCTAAATCAATTACACGGACTCCATTAATCCGATCTTCACAATAACCCCCAGCACCATCCAGAATAGCTCGACCAAGGAGGCGATCGCGTTTTAGGGGTGTCAGCAATTTAGAACGAGATAAAAAGCGCAGTATTTTTGCTTTGCCACTACCATCTACACTGCTTAAAATCGCAGCCGTACGACCTTCTGCAAGTAGCCTTTCTTGAGGCCAATCTTCTAATAATCCCTCTTCATCCAGTACTAAGTCAGAAATTCCTTGAAAATAGGAATCAATGGTTTGCTGCTGGGTAATAATGTTTTGTTGCACTGTCAGCAAGTTTTGCTGAATTGTCAAGTCCTTGGAAATAATATACTGGCGCCAAGCTATATACACGGCGACGATCGCAATTAGAATTTGTCCTAAAGCACCAAACCACTCCGCTAGCGTTCCCGAAGCTTCCCAGTTAACCGTGCGTCCGATCGCCAGGAGACGATCGCCTACCCCGGTGAATCTCACCAAGCCAACGATCGTAGCTAATACTCCCAAAAAAGCAACTACTAAAGCTCTTTCTTGAGGAGCAAACCACTCATCTACAACTTCTTGCCACCAAGGCAAAATTATGGCTACAGATAGCAGCAAAGCTACCAATGTTCCCACAATACCGACGAGCCAATTGTCGATGGCTATTCCTGTAAAAATTGTCGCGATCGCCACCAGAATCAACAACAATGCTCTGGGTTTGACGCTTACAACTTGACCCAAACGATGCTTCCCCGTAGTAGAGCGTGCTTGTTGTAGAGCAGCAGTGTTTTGCGGAGACTGCAAAGAAGCGATCGCCGCTAACGTCTGTTGCATGGTCAGTTCGTTTGCAGTTAGACCGTCTGCAGGTGTTTGCTCAAAGTCATCTGGCTGTAAGCTCTCCTTAGAAACAGCATCCGGGTTTGGAACTTGCGAAGAATTGGAATCAATGGACATGACTGTATTTTGTCACCAGCACTTTCGGATCGATAGCTAGCTAGCTGTTTATATTAGCTGTCCTAAGTTATAAAAGGTAGAAATTTCCTAAATTCATTTTCCGGAAGTACCAATAGCTGGCTCCTACCAAGTCTCGACAAGCATCTGTGTCACCTGAAATTACATCTTATTATTAAATTTCTATCTTTTTTTTATTTTATTTATACACTTGTTGAAAACAATTACAAGTAAAAATTTTTATAACTGACTTATTATGATATAATGCATCCTCGGAAAAATATTTAGAAAAATTCTAACTCAACCAAACTAATTGATAAAAAATAGAAGATTGTTTTACAATACTTAAAAATAAAAAAAGCTTGAAATAGCGAGTGTTGCAAAACATGGTCTATTGGCGTTTATTGGTTGCCTCTAGTTGCCTTAGTTTCCTAATATCAGGATGCGGCAACGTGGCAAATTCAGCTGCTAAAGATAGCAAGCAAGTAGTACAGGAAATCAACGTAGCCCAGTTCATTTCCGAAGCACAAATAACCAAAAAAGCAGAATATTTTTTTCATCAAGGTAATATTTTTTTAAATTCCCATCGTTACGAAGAAGCTATAAGAAATTTTAATAAAGCAGTAAGCATCAAACCTCAACTAGCAGAAGGTTGGATTAATCGGGGTAATGCTTTAACAGCTTTACAACGCTATCAAGAAGCTTTAGTATCATACGAAAAAGCGATCGCTATTAAACCAAATAGAGATGAAGCCTGGTACAATCGAGGAAACATCCTAAGCAAAATGCGACGCTACCAAGAAGCAATAGCATCTTACGATAAAGCGATCGCTATTAAGCCCAATAAGTATGAAGCTTGGATTAACCGAGGCATTGCACTCACAAAATTACAACGCTACCAAGAAGCAATAGCATCTTACGATAAAGCGATCGCTATTAAACCTAACAAACATCTTGCATACTACAATAAAGCTTGTACCTATGCTTTGCAAAATAATGTAAAGTTAACTATTGAAAACCTGGAAAAAGCAATCAAATTTAATCCTGATAAATACGCAAAGATAGCAAGAACCGATCCAGATTTTCATAAAGTACGTGACAACAAAAAATTTCAAGCCTTACTGCAGGTAACGTCAAAATAATACTTTCACTTTCTAACCCTCACTTCAATTCTAAAAATTTGCCAATTCTCAAACAACAATAATAAGAAGGAAAATAAAGTTTATCACTCATCTTTTTCACTTTAAGTTTAAGTTCGTAGTCAGGGATTTAAGCCCTAAAAGCTTGTAGATGAGGGTGAAAAACCCAACTGTATTTTTCCTATCCAAATTCAAAATTCAAGGATTTCATCAGGTAATTACTATAAAATAAATTATATAAAACTTAAATTTTTTTTAGAAAAATATTCTATATGAAAAAACTATTAGTCACTGGAGCTAGCGGCTTTTTAGGCTGGCACATTTGTAAATTAGCAAACCGAAATTGGGAAGTGTACGGAACGTATTTTTATCATACTCTAGAAATTTCCAATGTCAAAATGCTGAAAGTAGACTTGGTAAATTTTTCGGAACTGAAGCAAGTATTTAATGAAATCAAGCCAGAAGCGGTAATTCATACAGCTGCACTATCACAACCAAATTATTGTCAAAATAATCCCCAAGAATCCTATACAATTAATGTTAATGTTCCTAGCAATATAGCCGGGCTGTGTGCAGATAATTTAATTCCTTGTGTTTTTACTTCCACTGACTTAGTTTTTGACGGTTTAAACGCTCCCTATAAAGAAATAGATCCTGTATGTCCTATCAATATATATGGTGAGCACAAAGTCATGGCCGAACAGAAAATGTTAGAAGAATATCCCCAAACGGCGGTGTGTCGAATGCCATTAATGTTTGGAGCAGCAACACCTACCGCCAGCAGTTTTATACAGCCATTTATTCAAACTCTGCAACAAGGAAAAGAATTGAATTTATTTGTAGACGAATTTCGCACACCTGTCAGTGGTACAACCGCAGCCAAGGGATTGTTATTAGCATTAGAAAAAGTTAATGGATTAATTCACTTAGGAGGAAAAGAAAGAATTTCTCGTTATGAATTTGGGCGTCTGCTTATTGAAGTATTTCAACTACCTGCAGCGGGACTAAAAGCTTGTCGACAAGAAGATGTAAAAATGGCTGCACCCAGACCGATTGATGTTTCTTTAGATAGCTCCAAAGCGTTTGCATTGGGATATCAACCTCTACCATTACGGGAAGAATTAGAGGCATTAGTTCGACAAAGCTCTGGCGGTTAATTACTGGTTGATTTTTGAGTAGTAAGATGAGTTTAATTATAGGAGGAAAGAAAAATATGAAACTTAAGGCTGAGGTTTTTTTATTTTTGATTAGCTTAAATCCGAGGAAAGCTTTTCGGTGACGACAGTATGAATCAAAAGCACCTTAAGAACAACGGCGATCGCACTCCCCATTTCAAACAACATCACCGGCGGACAGAACAAGTTAAAATTCAGGTGGAAGACGATCATACGGGCATGGATGTAGTTACGCTCAAACGTGCTTTGTTAGACAATCTTTACTACATTCAAGCCAAGGATAAAGACAGGGCGACAGCATACGATTATTATATGGCTTTAGCGTACACCATACGCGATCGCCTTCTGCAGCGTTGGTTGAAAACTGTCGAACAAACTCATTTTCGCAAAGATGCGAAAGTTTTGTGCTACCTATCTGCTGAGTATCTGATCGGGCGACAGTTAGGTAAAAATTTGATTAACGTAGGGCTTTACGAAAAAGCTCGCCAAATTCTTCAAGAACTTGGTTTTGACCTATACGATTTACAAGAACAAGAACACGAACCGGGACTGGGTAACGGTGGTTTGGGAAGATTAGCCGCCTGTTTTTTAGATTCCCTTTCGACTCTGGAAATACCCGCCATTGGTTACGGAATTCGCTACGAATTTGGCATTTTTGAGCAAGTCATTCAAAATGGTTGGCAGGTGGAACGTCCGGATCGTTGGTTGCGCTTTGGCAATCCTTGGGAAATTCCCCGTCCCGATTATAATGTTGAAGTCAAATTTGGCGGACACACCGAGTCCTATATCGACGAAAACGGGCGCTATCAAGTACGTTGGATTCCAGAACGAACGGTATTAGGAACACCCTACGATATTCCCATGTCGGGTTACAATACCAACACAGTTAACACTCTACGCTTGTGGAGCGCCAAAGCCAGCGAAGAGTTCAACTTGCAAATTTTCAATAGTGGTGATTTTACCCGCGCTGTCGCAGATAAAGTTTTTTCAGAAAATATTACCAAAGTTCTTTATCCGAACGACCAAAATTACCAAGGTAGAGAACTGCGCTTGCAGCAGCAATACTTTTTCGTTTCTTGTTCGCTGCAGGATATTATTCGCCACTATTTGGAAAAACACGATCGCTTCGAGGAGTTTGCAAACAAAGTAGCAATCCAAATTAACGACACCCATCCTGCCATCGGTATTGCGGAATTAATGCGGTTGTTGGTAGATGTTCATCAATTAGACTGGGACAAAGCTTGGGAAATTACTCAAAATTCTTTTGGATACACCAATCATACCCTTTTGCCAGAGGCTTTAGAACGTTGGAGTCTGGGAATGTTTGGTAGTTTATTACCCAGACATTTGCAGATAATTTTTGAAATTAACAGAAGATTTCTCGAGCAAGTCCGTCTGCAATACCCAGGAGACGACGAACGCGTAGCTCGACTTTCGCTAATTGAAGAAGGCGCTGAGAAAAAAGTGCGCATGGCAAATCTAGCTTGCGTAGGAAGTCACGCTATTAACGGCGTCGCCGCCCTTCATACCGAGCTGTTGAAACACAATCTATTTCGGGATTTTTACGAGCTATTTCCAGAAAAATTCAGCAACAAAACCAACGGAGTAACACCCCGGCGTTGGATTTTACTTTCCAATCCCAAATTAGCACTGTTGATAACTAATAAAATTGGTAAAGGTTGGATTAAAAATTTAGAAGAACTAAAGCAGCTGGAAGCGTTTGTTAACAATGCCGAATTCCGCCAAGCCTGGTGGCAAATTAAACATGAAAACAAGCAAGATTTAGCAGAGTACATTTTGCAAACCACAGGTACACAAGTAAATTGCAATTCTCTGTTTGACGTTCAGGTAAAGCGATTGCACGAGTACAAACGACAACACTTGAACGTACTGCACATTATTACTCTTTACAACCGCATTAAGCAAAATCCCAACTTGGATATAGTACCGCGAACTTTCATTTTCGCTGGCAAAGCAGCACCAGGTTATTGGATGGCAAAGCTGATGATAAAGTTAATTAATTGCGTAGCTGATGTTGTTAATAAAGATGCAGATGTCGGTTCCAAGTTAAAAGTAGTGTTTTTACCCAACTACAACGTTTCCCTAGCACAGCGAATTTACCCAGCCGCCGACGTTTCCGAGCAAATTTCGACTGCTGGCAAGGAGGCTTCAGGTACTAGTAACATGAAATTTGCCATGAACGGAGCTGTAACAATTGGTACATTAGACGGGGCAAATATCGAAATCCGCGATCGCGTTGGTGCGGAAAACTTTTTTGTATTTGGCTTAACAGCGGAGGAAGTTGCTCAACTCAAGGCAAAAGGTTACAAACCCTGGGAATATTACAATAGCAATTTTGAACTCAAACAAGCCATCGATCAAATTGCTTGCGGGTATTTTGGCGGCGATGCGAACTTGTTTCAGCCTTTGGTAGATGCTCTCAAAAACAGTGACGACTTTATGTTGTTTGCAGACTACCAATCTTACATTGAGTGTCAACAAAAAGTTAGTCAGGTATACAGCCAACGACAAAAGTGGATCGAGATGTCAATTTTAAACACTGCTCGTGTTGGCTACTTTTCCTCAGACCGCACCATTAGGGAATACGCCCGAGATATCTGGAACGTTCACCCGGTAGCGGTCAGTTTGGATGAAACTGAACAAACAATAGTCAAGGTCAAGCAAGCACAGGTAACAGTGTAATTAGTGTAATTTTAGTTAGCCCCACCCTACCAGGGTGAGGCAAAATTTTGATAACTTTACAAATAAGCATCCATTGGCAAGCACGAACAAACAAAATTGCGATCGCCGAAAGCCGCATCGATACGACCAACAGCAGGCCAGAATTTATATTCCCGCGTCCAAGGTGCGGGATAAGCAGCTTGTTCGCGAGAGTAAGGATGATTCCACTCGCCCACAATTAAACTTTCAGCCGTATGGGGTGCATTTTTCAGGACATTATCTTGAAGATCTGCCTTTCCAGATTCAATTTCAGCAATTTCTTGCCGAATAGCGATCATCGCCTCGCAAAAACGATCTAGTTCTTGTTTCGATTCGCTTTCGGTTGGCTCGACCATGATTGTACCCGCCACCGGCCAGGAAACCGTCGGTGCGTGGAAACCGTAATCCATCAGGCGCTTGGCAATATCATCAACTTCGATCCCGGCAGATTTTTTCAGCGATCGCAAATCTAATATACACTCATGGGCAACAAAACCATTTTTGCCGCGGTACAAAACGGGATAGTATGCCTCCAGGCGTTTAGCAATGTAATTGGCGTTGAGAATCGCTACTTTTGTTGCTTGGGTCAAACCCGTCGTACCCATCATCACAATGTACATCCAAGAAATGACCAAAATGCTGGCGCTACCCCAAGGTGCAGCAGAAACAGCACCAATCGCTTTCGGATTGGACTTTGGCATTGTCACCACAGCATGTCCGGGTAAAAATTCTACTAAATGAGCTGCCACACCGATCGGACCCATACCGGGACCACCACCACCGTGGGGAATGCAAAAAGTCTTGTGCAAGTTCAAGTGACAAACATCTGCACCCATATCTCCCGGTCTGCAAAGTCCCACCTGGGCGTTCATATTTGCGCCGTCCATGTAAACTTGTCCGCCATGGTCGTGAACAATAGTGCAAATTTCCCGAATGTGCTCTTCAAAGACACCGTGGGTCGAGGGATAAGTTACCATCAAAGCCGCAAGTTCTTGACTGTGCTTTTGAGCCTTAGCTTTGAGATCCTCAACATCAATATTACCTTGATCGTCACAGGCAACAGCAACCACCTTCATCCCACACATCACCGCACTAGCGGGGTTTGTTCCGTGGGCGGATGTGGGAATTAAACAAACCTTGCGGTGTCCCTCCCCACGACTTTCGTGATATCGACGAATAACTAAAAGTCCAGCATACTCGCCTTGAGAACCAGCATTAGGTTGCAAAGAAATACCAGCAAACCCAGTAATTTCAGCTAACCACGTCTCTAATTGTTGAAATAAAATTTGATAACCTTGAGTTTGTGACTGGGGAGCAAAGGGATGAATATTGGCAAACTCTGCCCAACTTAACGGTATCATCTCCGCCGTCGCATTTAATTTCATCGTACACGACCCCAAAGGAATCATCGATGTAGTCAGCGACAAATCCTTGCTCTCGAGTCTGTGTAAGTAGCGCAATAACTCTGTTTCCGAGTGATAGCGGTTGAAAACAGGATGGGCGAGATAGCTGCTGGTGCGCTTGAGCAATAGATGGGAGCTGTTGCTGGAGGATAATTCTTCTAAATTAAAAGGTAGCTCCTCCTTTCCGGCAAAAATTGCGAGCAGATCTCGTATATCCGCAATTGTTGTTGTTTCGTCCAGTGAAATACCTACAGCAGATTTATCAAAAATTCGCAAGTTAATTTTCTTTTGTTCGCAGGCTGTCAGAATTTCTTCTAAACTTTGCTTGCCCAATTCTACCCGCAAGGTATCGAAGAAATACTCTGAAGCAATGTTATAACCCAAAAGCTTGAGTCCTTTTGCCAAGGTAGCAGTTAGGGCGTGAACCTGCTCGGCAATTTTTTTCAATCCCTGCGGCCCGTGATAAACAGCATACATGCTTGCCATGACTGCCAGCAATACCTGTGCCGTACAAATATTACTGGTAGCTTTTTCGCGGCGAATATGCTGTTCGCGGGTTTGCAAAGCCAAGCGCAAGGCTTTTTTCCCTTGGGAATCTTTGGACACACCTACAATTCGCCCCGGAACTTGTCGCTTGTATTCTTCTTTGGTTGCAAAGTATGCGGCGTGGGGTCCACCATACCCCAAGGGAATACCGAAGCGTTGAGTGCTACCAACGGCAATATCAGCGCCAAATTCCCCGGGAGGAACTAACACCGTTAGGCTTAAGGGGTCTGCTGCTACCGTTACCAATGCTCCCACAGCATGGGCTTTTTCTACAAAAGCGCGGTAGTCGTAAATTGTGCCATCACTAGCAGGATATTGTACAATTGCTCCAAAAATTGGTTCGGAAAAATCAAAAGTTTGATGGTCGCCAACTATGATGTTTATCCCTAGGGGTTTGGCGCGTGTTTGCAAAACATCAATAGTTTGGGGATGGCAATCTTGGGATACAAAATAGCTATTAGCCTTATTTTTGCAAACGCCATAGCTCATGCTCATCGCCTCAGCTGCAGCTGTAGCTTCATCTAGCAAGGAAGCGTTGGCAATTTCCAAACCTGTCAGGTCGATAATCATTGTTTGGAAATTTAATAGTGCTTCTAGTCGCCCTTGGGCTATTTCCGGTTGATAGGGAGTATAGGCAGTATACCAACCAGGATTTTCAAGGATGTTACGTCCAATCACAGGCGGGGTAATACTGTTGTAATATCCCATACCGATAAAGGAACGAAAAATTTGATTTTTGCTAGCTATTTTTTTTAACTTTGCCAGTGCTTCGTACTCGCTGAGTGGTTCTGGCAAATTTAAGGGACGAGAAATTCGAATCGAGTGCGGTAGAGTTTGTTCGATGAGGCGATCCAGGGAAGAAATTCCCACTACCGCAAGCATTTGCTGGATTTCATCCGCATTAGGACCAATGTGTCGTTGCTGAAAATCACTATAGCTGTGATTATCTTCGCCCGGCGTTTGTTGAGCGCCTGACTGAGGACGAGGAGCAGATATTACCACAAACAGCTTCTCCAGACGTTACTATTTCATATTTTGCAATAAGTATATGGGAGGCGCGGAGCAAAACTCTCGGTTTATGTAAAATTGATGGAATTTTCTGGAAAAATTATAAAGGGAGTAGTTGGTAAGTTTTTTACTCCCCCTTTTTTACTGAATTTTTTTACGGCTATCCTTCTACTTGGACGCTATACTCGTCTGCGGTTAAAGCATCGTCAATTTCACTGGGATCATTAACTCGTACTTTAATTAACCATCCTTCACCGTAGGGATCTTCTGCAATTTGTTCGGGAGAATCTAGCAAAGCTTCATTGCGATCTATAACTGTACCAGTAATTGGCGAGTTTAAATCTTCAACTGCTTTCACAGACTCAATGGTGCCAAAAGTTTCTCCTTTAGTAACGGCATCACCAATTTCTGGCAGTTCTAAAAAGACAATATCTCCCAACTGCTCGACAGCAAAAGCTGTAATGCCAACTGTAGCTATTTCCCCCTCTAATCGTACGTATTCGTGGGTATCTAGGTACTTTAAATCTCCAGGATATTCCAAAGACATATCACTTCCTCTTCCACAATCACAAAAATTAATACTAGCGATCAAGGCATTATTGTCTGCTTGCCACACGCGTTTGGGAACGGTAAAAAGGTTTCTTAACAACTACCGCCGGATAGTTTTTACCGCGAATTTCCACTTCTAGCTCTTGGCCGATAGTCGCTACTGAAGTGGAAACATAAGCTAAGGCGATTGGATAACCAAGAGTAGGAGATAAAGTACCACTGGTAACTTTTCCTACTACTTGACCTGCAGATAATACTTGATAGCCGTGACGGGCAATGTTGCGTCCTTGCATTCGCAAACCTACGAGTCGGCGCTGCACTCCAAAAGTTTTCTGCCGTTCCAGCACGGCACGTCCGATAAAATCACCTTTAGTATCAAGATGTACTAGCCAGCCCAAACCAGCTTCTAAAGGCGTGGTAGTATCATCGATATCCTCACCGTAAAGTGCCATTGCTGCTTCTAGTCGTAGGGTATCTCTGGCACCCAGTCCGCAGGGAACAACGCCAGCATCCACGAGACTGCGCCATAATTTTATGCCCTCTTGCAGCTGTAGCATCAGCTCAAATCCGTCTTCTCCAGTGTAGCCAGTGCGAGCAATAAAAGCTTTTTGACCTAATACAGATGCTTCTAGATGACCGAAGGATTTGACTGGAGATAAGTCTGCTTGCACAAATGGCTGAAGATATTCCAATGCTTTGGGTCCTTGCACGGCAATTAAAATTTTGTCTCTGGAAAGGTCCTGAAAATGGAATTCCTCAGCATCAATATGCTGCAGTAACCATGTTTTATCTTTACTTGTGTTTGCGGCATTGACTATCATCACTCCTTGTTGTTCGTCAGGGAAAGTCTCACCCTGGTAATAGAAAATAATGTCGTCAATAATACCACCTTCTGGATTTAACAATACAGTGTACTGGGCTTGGCCCGGTTGTAACCTGCTCAAGTCAGAAGGAACCAAATACTGAAGCTTGGATATTAAATTCTTGCCTTGAAAAGTAAATTTACCCATGTGGGAAATATCAAAGATTCCAGCTGCTTTTCTGACAGCTTCGTGTTCGGTGGTGATGCTGCTAAATTGTAAGGGCATTTCCCAACCGCCAAAGCTGACAAACCGTGCTTTGAGTTCTCTGGTTAGAAAGTGCAAAGGAGTTTGCTGGAGGGAAAGGGTGTTTTCTTCTTGTTCAGCCACGGATAGTTTTGTTGTCATGGGTCAATATTTATATCCTAAAGTCTAAGGAAATAGCCAAGCACAGCATCGTCAAAGACATTTTCAGCACATGCAAAAAGTAGTAGCATACAAGTCGATCGCTTTTTGTCAAAGTCGATTTTCTCTAGATTCTCTGTTAAGGTGCAAGCAACAAGTGCTTTTTTGTACTGCCATTAACCTATTCCAAATACGTTCTCTAACGAACAAAAGAAAATAAAAAATCTCCGTTACATTTAATTTGAGCTCGTTTACAAAAGTGGCATGAAAAACGGTAGAATCTTTGAATCGGAGAAATTCTCTCAAAAACTGCAAGATATTGCAAAAGAAGTACGTAACGCCACAGCTTGCTGTCAAGGAGATCCTATAGCTCTTTTAGCCTTGCTGCGGCAGCTAGAGCAATTGCACCGAGAGATTAGGGATGGAGTTTTTCAAGATAGTTTGCCCAACAATCGTCAGGCCCTTTACTCTCTTTTGAGAGATATCGAGTCTGAAGGTGGCTGGCCTTATATTGAACGGATGAGACTACAAGAATTTTTAGCAAATCTACCACAAGAAGTTGAGCAAAAAAGGGAATGGGGTCATGATAGGGTTGTGGAATAATTCTTCATTGCTCTTTGGTTTTTTGGCTAGCTGATAATCAGTATTCGGTAGTAGTAGCGCCTTCACCAAGGTTTTCCCAACTTCCTGACAAATGTGTTGCGTTATCAATAGAACTAAGTATTGATAACCGTTTGAGAACCCTCGACTCCAAAAATTTCTAAATATCTGCACGGAATTCTTTTTTTGAAGTGTATAATTTCCAGCAATGATCTGTAATTTTAAATACTCAGAAATTACGTATGCTCGTAGAGATAGCTGTTTTGTCAAGACTACAGTCTCACCCTTGAGTACCGCAAACTTGAATAGTAATTGTGCAATTGCTGTAAAGTGTTACTACATTAAAGCAACTGCAAGCTGAACCAAAAACGCGGAAGGAGTCAAAATGGCCAGTATAGTCCCGATTGGGAGTAATGTTCTAGCACGAAGACGCAAGAAATTACGTCAAAAGCGGCGCCTGAAAATTTTTCAGACTCTTTGGCAAACCCTGAGCGTCAGTTGTTTAGCAGGTGGTTTGTTGTGGGTGACTCTTCAACCAATTTGGGTTCTTAAAAATCCTAAAGATATAGCAGTCTTAGGAAATCATCTTTTTTCCGATGATGCTATTCGCTCTTTGCTCGGTTTATCCTATCCCCAGTCTTTGTGGCGGATTGAACCATCTCGAGTTGCCCGTTCGTTACAAAAACAACCTATAATTGCACAAGCGATCGTTACCCGTCGCCTTTTCCCTCCTGGATTGATACTGCAAGTTCAAGAAAGAGTACCCGTAGCAGTTGCTCAAACCAGTCCAGAACAAATCAACACTAACAGTACAAACAAAAAAGTATCTGTGGGCTTACTGGACGCTAACGGAGTATGGATACCCTTGGAGAAATTTACTTCACTTCATGCCACGATGAAGTTACCGAGCTTAAAAGTAATTGGTTTACCGCAACAGTATCGTCCCTATTGGTCTGAGGTATATAAGCTCGTAAGTCAATCTACCGTTAAGGTGATGGAAATTGATTGGCAAGACCCGACAAATTTAATACTGAAAACAGAAGTAGGTAAGGTGCACTTGGGCGTTCCAAGCTCTCAGTTACCCGAACAAATAAAACTACTAGCCCAAATGCGTCACTTACCTTCGCAAATCAATCCCAGTCAAATAGAGTACATAGACCTAAAAAATCCCGACCATCCACTAGTACAAATGATCCCAAAAACTGGGGAAATAAGTTCTAAAATACCTTAGAAAAATTAGTATCTTCAGTTTTATGCTGAATACATATGTTTTATTGTTTTCGCTTTTGTAAATGCAAAATTAAGCGTTAGTTCTAATTATGGTAAAAATTAAGTTTAGACAGCTCGATTTTCACAGCGCTTGCACAACGTGTGATAGAAAGAACGTGAATGCTTGCATTCTTAGCTGCTTTGTTTTTGCGGAAACAAGTATCGTGCAGGTGCAGTGCAGCTTCTGAACTTGTCGAGATGGTTTTGCATAGGGTAAAATCTCCTTACCTTGCAAAGTAGAAGAAACTAACCTAAACGTCTGCAATTTTTCTAGGTGAAGTTGCGCTTTGGTAAAAGCAAATTAAACAGTAAGTAACTCGGGTGTTGAAGACTTAGCCATTCTAGAATTTGTCGCCCCAGGCGAGCGGCAATTAACATATTGAAAGGAATTTTGCCAGAATTTCTATACCTTCAAGTTGCAGTCATCCGCAATGATAGATCGTATTGAACGTATCATTAAGACAGACAAAGGATATCTTAACGTGTCTTTACAAGCAATACAGTTAGTTTTTGTCTGTATTACTACTTTTTTAGGCAAAAGAGTGTATAAAGAAAAACGAGTATATTGGCAGCAAGAAAAAAATGCTACTTGGAATTATTCTTGGTTAAAAAAATATTTTCAGATTTTATACAAATATCGCTAGTAATTATTGTGAGTAAAGAAAAAAACAAAAGCAACGACTGTAGAATTAATGAGCCATGGAAGTTAGCAGTAGTAAAAGAAAGAGGTTATTGTAATTACCAAGGCAATAGCGAGCAAAATCAGCCAAAAAGCAGTGAAGATATTATTGTCCAGGGAAAGTTATACAAGTCAATTTTGGGCAAATGTGGGTATACTTCTCTAGAATTAACTGGACAAAAAGGAGGCTCGCTCGCCGTTCTCGTCACAAATTTTCGCGCTTCTAATCCTGAAAGGGTTGGAATAAGCGAGAACAAGAAAAAACAACGCCACGATCGTGGCAGCTCCAAACTATAGTTGACTCTTAGGTGAACAACACCTTAAAAAGTCGTTTATCTATCTTTGTGAATCCAATGACACTTGATAACAACCAAAGGCTTATCTATAAAAACTCTCAATCTCCAGGACAGTCTGCTTTCTCTTTGGCTGTCAACTCTACCAATCCCTTTAATCACTCTGGGTTGAACTTTGGACAGAATCATGACAGCAAAAAGATTCCCAGTGAAGAAACTCGAATTGGTGACATTGTTCCCGGTCGAGTTGCCAACATTAAAGTAATTGGTGTTGGTGGTGGCGGTAGTAATGCGGTTAATCGCATGATCGCATCTGATGTCAGTGGAGTCGAGTTTTGGTCAATTAATACCGATGCCCAAGCTTTGACTTTAACATCAGCTCCGTGTCGGTTGCAAATCGGACAAAAGTTGACCCGCGGTTTGGGAGCGGGTGGGAATCCAGCTATTGGTCAAAAGGCTGCGGAGGAATCACGGGATGAGATTGCGACGGCTTTAGAAGGTGCGGATTTAGTGTTTATTACCGCTGGTATGGGGGGTGGGACTGGTACCGGTGCAGCTCCTATTGTGGCGGAAGTAGCAAAAGAAATGGGTGCTCTTACTGTGGGTGTAGTAACGCGTCCGTTTGTTTTCGAAGGTCGCCGTCGTACCAGTCAAGCAGAGCAAGGAATTGAAGCGCTCAAAAGCAGGGTAGACACTTTAATTATCATCCCTAATAACAAGCTTTTAGAAGTGATCCCAGAGCAAACACCGATGCAAGAAGCTTTTCGTTACGCAGATGATGTGTTGCGACAAGGCGTGCAGGGTATTTCTGATATCATCACAATTCCTGGTTTGATTAATGTTGACTTTGCAGACGTACGAGCAGTGATGGCGGATGCGGGGTCTGCTTTGATGGGGATCGGTATTGGCTCTGGAAAATCGAGAGCAAGAGAAGCAGCGATCGCTGCTATTTCTTCACCCCTACTGGAAAGTTCTATTGAAGGAGCCAGGGGCGTTGTTTTTAATATTACAGGCGGCAGTGACCTCACCCTTCACGAAGTCAACGCTGCAGCAGAAACAATCTACGAAGTTGTAGATCCAAACGCCAATATTATCTTTGGTGCAGTGATTGATGATAGGTTGCAAGGCGAAGTCAGACTAACTGTAATTGCTACCGGATTTACGGGTGAAGTCCAAACCGCGCAGCAACCAAGCGTTACTCAGGGACGGGTAGTACCTCCGCAACCAAGACGTCCTGCTGCACTACAACAACCTCCAGTTGTCAATCCTCCCACACAAGTTCCAGAACCAAAAGAAAAATCGATCTTGGATATTCCTGAATTTCTCAGGAATCGGCGACCACCACGCAATTAATCTATTAATAGCTATTAATTAGCTGGTTTATGGTTGTCTCATGAAAACACAATTGTTCTACTAAAGGCAGGGGTAAGCAATTAAGTTGCCATCCCCAAAATTGCCAATGTGTGACAGAACCGTTCTCAACAGATTCAAGTCTCCCGATTCGGACTTGTCAGTTAGTTTGCTGTCAAAAGTATGACGGGGTAGGGAAATTGTCCCTGACTAGGAAGGCGAGTTGTTATGCTCTTGTTGTTTGACTGAAAAAAGTGGAGTTCTATATTGTCTGTCTTTGAGGATTTGGCAATTTTCCTACTCCTGGAGCAGTCAAAATAACAAAGTCTGGCTGTGTGGGATTGGGTTTGAAATACTGCTGTTATCACCAGTGAAAGTGTTATCAAAATTTCACCAGGCAAGTCCTTTTGCCAAGGTGGTGTTAGAGTGAGCGTCCAAGCTTTGACCACAGAACAAAATCTGGTGTCGGCGCCGGAAGTTTAGTAGTGCCTTACACACAATCCTATGGAAAGAAAAATTGCTCAATCCGCCGAATAACTTGAGGACTAAGGCGGATACCTTCTAGTCGGTCAATTTCGCGAATTCCAGTAGGACTTGTAACGTTCACTTCTGTCAGATAGCCACCTATAACATCTATACCTACAAAAATCAATCCATCCTTAAGTAGAGTTGCGGCTATTTGAGAGCAAATTTCATATTCTCTAGCAGTGATTTCAGTTTTAGCAACAGTACCACCAGCAGCCATGTTGTTGCGAAACTCGCCGGCGGCAGAAAGACGGTTGACAGCACCGATAGGTTCTCCGTTGAGTAGAATTATCCGCTTATCTCCTTCCTTGGCTTCTGGTATGAATTTTTGCACCATTACCGGCAATTTTCCCTGAAAAGTACTCAGTTCGATGAGGGAGTTAAAATTGCGATCGCCTGATTGTAAAATCAGAATTCCTTCACCAGCTTTGTTACCTAAAGGTTTGAGAACCGCTGTTCCCTTGGCTTCCACAAATTGTCGGATGATATGTTTATCTGCAGTAACAATAGTTTCTGGAATCAGGTTACGAAACTGCAGGGCATACATTTTTTCGTTAGCCGCCCGTATACCACTGGGATTGTTAATCACCAAGGTTTTGCTGGGATCGATGTAGTCCAGGATATAGGTGGCGTAGAGATAGGAAGTTGTGACTGGTGGATCTGTCCGCAAAAACACGACGTCCATGGTTTCCAGACAACAGAAAGTGCGATCGCTCAACTTGTACCAAGGATTCGCCGCTACCCAGCGTTCCCCTACCAACTCTACAGGTACAATTTGCACGCGTTCTAAGATAGCCCAAGCTTTTCCTTCTACTACACTTAACAAATTAGCTTGAGTTATCCAAACTTCATGTCCCTCAAGCTGCGCTGCTTCCATTAAAGCAACACTAGTATCGTGACACGGATCGAGCGTTGGAATGGGATCGATAATAAAAGCCAGTTTCACCCTTTATGCCTCAACTGCCAGGTAATTCCAAAGTCACTTTTCATTATCCCCTGGGGAATTAGTTTGTTGGCGATCGCTTTTCTGAAAAATCCGCCCTACCTTCCCACTCCTAAACGCCGCTGCTAGAAGCAAGCAACCGATCTAACTTCCCCTGGGCGTCCAAGGCATAGATATCGTCACAACCACCAATGTGAACATCATTGATAAATATTTGCGGCAAAGAACGCCTTCCATTCGACCTTTGAGCCATTTTTTGCCGGGCTTTTTCGTCTCCATCTATATTGTATTCAATGAATTCCACTCCCTTTTTCTTTAACAAGCTTTTAGCACGGATACAAAAGGGGCAAGCACTCCAAGTGTAAATTTCTACTTTGGCAGCCATGACTTCCTCTACTTGCTGTAATAATTCTTAATTTTAGAATTTAATTCTTAACTATGGGAAATTCGCTTTTCTCTTTGCTTTCCACACAAGCAAAATAGCCACCAACTAAAGTGACACCAAAAGCCCTCTCCACCAAATACTTTCATAAATTACTTCAAAAACAATGGGTTTAAAACCCCGTCTTAGAACAACGGCTTTATTTAGTATTGATTGAGTGGCTTTTAAGAACTTCAACCGTTACACCACCAACAGAAGACACGAAGTAACTAGCACTCCTTAGCAATCGTTTCCCATCAGGGTTGGAGTATCCAGATTGACCGTATCTACAACTAGATACCCTTTCTAGGGCATTAACAATTTTAGATAGTGTAATATATTTTATATTTACTTTAGCAGACTAATTAAAGTAATGAACATAAAAGCTAGATGTAAGTATAGATTTTAGTAAACAGACTAACACTAGCAAAGTTTAGCTAAGTTGTTTGGCTGCGTCCGGGTTGCCTAGAATAACACTTTAGCTTTCTGCAAGCAGTCGGAAAATTACCAGGATACAACAAACTCTCGGCAATTCTTGTAATAGCAAAAAAGGTGCTAAATTTGGTGCACCTCTGTTCGAAAAAGAAAACTAATTCACAATCATCTATAAAAGAGAGGGAAATTTATTTAGCTAAAATTCAGGCAATCAAACCAATCTAGTCAATGAAAAATAGTATAAAATAAAACTGGCTTAAAAGCGTAGTAGCACCTTTAAGCCTTCGTTTATGATTGTGCCGCCCAAATAGCAATTTACTTTTATTTGTTTTTTTTCATCAGTCTCAAACTAACTGCAGCAAAAACTCCTAAAGCAGCAGTGGTAGCTGGTTCAGGAACTTTTTGAGGAGGAGGTGGTGGAGAAACATAATAAGTGCTAGGCTCGTTTAAAGAAGTGCCGTACTGGAAACGAACATTTCCAATTTTGTTGATATCAAAGTTAGTTGGTAGTCCTGATAAAACAAATGTGGCAGAATTCTTTACAAAAGTTCCTCCACTAACTGCTGGATTGGGATTGTCATAACCAGTAATAATACCGTAATTGAATTGTTGCCCGCCAGAAAGACCAAAACCAGGTGTTATGCCAAAACCAGCTGTACCAAGACCGTAGTGCTGGGTTACCGGTGCACTTACACCAGTAGCTCCACCAAGTCCCGTACTAGAGGTGGTGGATGCAAAACCCCATTCCACTCTTCCTCCCACCGATCTGAGATTAACGTTACTTCCAGAGTTTGCACCGATGACGGTCCCAGCTGTAGCTGAAGATAGGGATAAGTTCAAAAAAGAATCATTATAGTCCCAGAAAACTGCAGTTAGGACATCAGAAGGTACTGAAGCACCCGGTCCGGTATTGGTAAGAACAACTGTTAACTTACCCGGATTTAGGGAGTCATCAAACAACACTGATGCTCCCAAAGCGTTTGTAGTTCCACCTGATACTGGATTGGTTCCTGTTGCTGAGAAAGCTATGGAACCTGCATGAGCTTTGGGGATTAGTCCAGGCAAAAATATTACTAATGATGAAAAACCACAAATCAGATACCTGACTGCTTGTTTAGAAATATTTTGAGGCACTGATTTCAACTCCTTTGCTTGTTAATTAATTGCATTTAAAGATGTTTAAGTTTCAATACTTTTTTGTCATTCACTAGTACAATTTGACATAGACAAAAATAATTGTCTATATCCTTAGTTAAAAATTTAATTTCAATAGTTGTACGTAAATAATTACGGAATAGCAAATTCCGTAGATTTATCACTAATTAAAATAATCTTCAAAATGTAGCGTTAAAAAAATAATATTAATTTCCTAGAAATCACACTTAGTTAAGAGTGTTGCTCGTGTCTGCTGTTTTTGCAAGCAAAAGAATTGATGGAAAAATAATTCAATCACCTAATAAAAAATCAGAAAGCTTTCTTGAAGAGACGTGGAAAAATTTAATTTTCTTGGACGTTCAAAGGCAGGGTAATATAGCAAGTGAAGATATAATTAAACTTTACCATCGAGGGAAAATGCAGGGGCAGTACAGGCAAAGCAAGGGTAAATATAAAAATGGTGATAAAGTAATTAACAATTAACTAGCGAATACCCGGATAAAATTTGTCTGGTAAAGTCCATGTATCCCCACGCCTTCCTGACAGGTAGGACACAGGACTGATGGCTTATCGCAAGCCCTTGAAAAGTTAAAATATTAAAATGTTAATGTTACAAGGTGAATCACAACGGGGCAATGTCACAAAGCAGCAAACCCACCTATTACACTGTGCTAGGACTGCATCCCTCTGCATCACCAATTGAAATCCGTCGTGCTTATCGGGAATTGAGCAAACGCTATCATCCCGACACTACAAATTTACCGATCTCCGTAGCCACTGCAAAATTCCAGCAACTGAATGAAGCTTATGCTACCTTGAGCAATCCGGAACGGCGGTTAAGCTATGACCTGAAAATAGGTTATTCTCGTTTTGGAGTTATTCAACCGCTTCCGGATCTGAATCGTCCTGCTTATCATTCCTATGACTGGTCTAAATCAGCTTATCTTGACGATCGCGATCGCCCACTTTCAGCAGGTGAAGTTTTTGCTTTGTTTATTCTTGGCCTGACATTCGTGGGTTGTTTGTTGCTTGCGATCGCCATTGGGTTAATTCGGGGGGAAGCTGCTTTCCAAACCCAACTGGTACAACCAACTTCTGTTGTTGTACAGCAGCAAGTTAAAACTAAACTTTCTCAACCTTACTATCCGTCAGAATACAAGGGAGAAACTAAATTCAGCCAGCAATAAAGAAATAACTGCTTTAGCTGCAGTTGCTTTACTGCTAAACTGGAAAAGAAGTAAATAATAATCGACAAAAGCTCAATTTTGGCTTGATTATGTCGCTTCCTCCTGCTGATACACCACTATACAACCATCCACTTCCTGAAATCGAGCAGTGGTTAAGAGAACAAGGCTGTCAACAAGATCGAAACCAGTTGCACTGCTGGTACGTGCAGCGACCGACTTGGAAGGCCGAACTGTGGCTGGATATCGAGCAAATCATAGTTAGGTATATCAAAGCTGGGGAAAACGGCCAAGATATCCAACGTGCATTTAAATATTCTTTGAGTAGGCGAGATATTGAACAGGCGGTGTTTTCTGGACCTTAAGGAAGGTCGGAGAGTGGCAAGGGAATATTGTAATAATAAATACAGGTAAATAGTAAAAATACCGAATTTATTAGCATCCTACTTCAGCTTATACTTTGCCAAAACGCCGTTCTCGCTGTTGGTAAGCGCACAAAGCACGGTGAAATTCACTGCGATCGAAATCAGGCCAAAGAGTGTCGGTGATGTAAATTTCCGAGTAAGCAATTTGCCAGAGAAGGAAATTTGAGACTCGCATTTCGCCACTAGTGCGAATCAACAAATCGGGATCGCAAATTCCACTGGTGTAAAGATGGCGTTCGAAAGTTGCTTCATCAATTTCATCTGGTTGAAGCAATCCTTGTTGGACTTTATGAGCGATCGCCCTGCAAGCTTGGACTATTTCTTGTCTACCTCCGTAGTTAGTAGCGACGGTAAAGCGAATGCCACGATTGTCTTTAGTTTCTTCCACAGAGCGACAAATTTCTGCTTGTAACGCTGGTGGTAGGCTAGTCAAATTACCCACAAATCTAATTTGCACGTTTTCCTCGACCATTTTTCGGAGTTCCTGGCGCAAAACTCGCTGGAACAAAGTCATCAAAAAATCTACTTCTTCCTGGGGTCTTCCCCAATTTTCGGTCGAGAAAGCGTAGGCTGTTAGTGCTTGAATTCCCCAATCTTTGCAACAACGAAGCAGATCCTTCAAAGCATCTACTCCGCGTTTGTGACCCATAATGCGGGGTAGTCCTTGACGCTTTGCCCACCGACCGTTACCATCCATGATCACTGCTACGTGCTTGGGTAGCAGTTCTCGATTTAAGTCAGGGGGCAAATATTCCAGTGGAGTTTGTTGTGCAGTCATTTTTTGTCTCGCGAAGCGGTCGATGGTAGTCCAAGTAAACGTGAAAGCAATGCTAATACCTGAGTGCGAAGTTGACGACCCAAACTGAGTAAACCAGGAGCAACCGCTTCCCGGTCTACAGTTGGCGAAAATCTCGCTTCCAGGGACTCTTTGAGCTTTGCGATTGTCAGCGGTCTGTTTAGGATTCCCCTTTCTGCCAGGGAAATAGAACCTGTTTCTTCAGATACAACGACACAAATACAATTTTCCACCCGCTCGGTGATTCCCATGGCGGCTCGATGACGCGTTCCTAGCTGACGCGAAGCCGTGCGTCCTGAAAGCGGTAAAATAATACCAGCTGCTACTATGCGCGAACCTCGTATCAATATAGCACCATCGTGTAAAAGAGTTTTTGGTTGAAAAATTGTCTGAATCAGTTCCTTGGAGACTTCAGCATTGAGCTTTACTCCCGGCACAGAAAAATCTCGTTCGTCGATTGGACCAGAGGTTTCCAAAATCAGTAGTGCACCAATCCGATTTTTCGATAATTCTCTAACTGCTTCGACAATTTCATCAATCACACTATCAGATTTGGGAACAGCCAAACGAGATGGTTGAAACAACTGCCAAAACTCTCCGCGTCCCAATTGTTCCAGAAATCGGCGAAATTCTGACTGCAGAGCAACCGCCATTGCTACAGCGCAGCCGATCACCAATTTTTCTAGCACAAAATTTAGTAGTTGCAGTTGCAATTTGCCACTGATTGCTGAGGCCAGCATGAGAATGATAAACCCTCGCACCATCCAAAGTGTCCGGCGCTCACTGATAATCACTAGTATCATGTAAGTCAGCGCCAGTACCAGCACAATATCCAGAGTCTCAAGCAGCAAGGGCCTTGACCATCCCTGGTTGCTCAGCCATTGCTTCCACAAATCTCCCATGACATCTGGCGTGAAAGTAGGAAGTATGAAGTATGAAGTATAAAGTATGGAGTATGAAGTACAAAGTAGGAAATTTACATCCTTTGTCCTTCATGTTTTTTTCATGGTTTAAGCTTTATCCTTCATACTTCTTTAATCGTTCCGGTAGGCAATCTTGTCGAATTAAGTCTTCGTAGGTTTCGCGCTGCAAAATTAAATTTGCTTCGCCATTGGCTACTACAACAGCTGCCGGGCGGGGCAGGCGATTGTAATTAGATGCCATACTGTAATTGTAAGCACCAGTTGCCATGACTACGAGAATATCACCTGGTTCAGTTTGAGGTAGTTGAGCATTTTTAATCAGAATATCTCCCGATTCACAATGCTTACCAGCAATTGTGACTGTTTGTGTGGCAGGAGCCGACATTTTATTGGCAACTGCGGCGCGATACACTGATTGGTAGGTAATGGGACGGGGATTGTCGGACATACCGCCGTCTACAGCGATATAGGTACGAAGATTGGGGATCGCTTTGGAGGAGCCAATGGTATAAGCGGTGACACAAGCAGTAGCAACTAGCGATCGCCCTGGTTCGCACAGTAATTTTGGCAATGGCAAGTTTTCTTGGCTACAAGCAGATTGAATAACTTCGCAAATTGGCTTTACCCATTCCTCGATACTGGGGGGATCGTCTGATTCTGTATACTTAATTCCCAGACCACCGCCGACATTTAACTCTGTTAGCGACAATCCGTATGTGGCGGCCTTGCTCAACCACTGCACCATTACTGCGGCTAAATCTTGATGGGGTTGGCGTTCAAATATCTGAGAACCGATATGAGCATGCAAACCCACGCAATTGAGAGCTGATTGTTTGCTGACAAAGGTAAACAATTCATCTAAATCGCCGGGATCGAAACCAAATTTACTGTCTAGGTGTCCGGTGCGAATATATTCGTGAGTATGACATTCTATTCCTGGAGTTAATCGCAGCAAAATTCGGATCCCGGAAAAAGACTGTTCGAGACCTACAGCTTGAAAGTCGGGGAATCGATCGCAAATATTCCCTACATCTTTTGCTAACTCTACCAGAGTATGCAATTCATACCAGTTATCTACTACAAGCGTGCAACCACAACGAATCGCCAAAATTAATTCTTCTAGGGATTTATTGTTTCCGTGGAAGTAAATTTTGTTTGGACTCACGCCTGCGTTTAGGGCGGTATAAAGTTCTCCTCCCGAGACAACATCAATTCCCAAACCTTCTGAGGCGGCGATCGCGCAGACTGCCAAGCAACTCCATGCTTTGGAGGCGTACAGTACCTGAGATTCACCTTTGTAGTAACGCTGGAAACTCTCCCGGTACTGCCGGCAAGCTGTTCGCAGGGTTTCTTCGTCTAAAATATATAATGGAGAGCCAAACTGCTGCACTAAAGTTATGACATCGCAACCCCCTATTTCTAAGTGGTCTCGAGCATTAATTTTGGCACTCAGCGGTAAAAGCCCTTGATTGGGCGATATATTTCCTTGGTTAGTGCTTGTTTGGGATAGATACTGGCTACCAGAAAGCTGAACTCCAGCAGGCTGAGTCGATACCATAGCTAAAATTAGAGTTGTCCTTGTTATTTACAAGCTTAAGCTGGTCTTGTGATTCTCAGTTTACCGAATAACGTGCTTTTTCGCCCCTGCTTTCGTTTTGCCATTACAACAACTCTGAACAATTGCAGCCGAGTTACCATTACCCTTGAGTATTTCTGTAGGGAAGTTTTTAACGAATCACAAGACCGAACCAAAAAGCGTGAGCAAATTTCCGTTAGAACTGAAATTACTAACCCAAGCAGATTTAAGTTCTATTTTGGAACTGGATCGAGCCTGTTTTGGGGGCCTTTGGACACTGGAATCCTATCAAAGAGAGTTAGATAGCGCAAACAGCGTTTTACTCGGTTTACATTCTCCTTTGTTGCCTGTGAAATTGGTAGCCATGGGTTGCTTTTGGTCTATTTTAGAGGAAGCCCACATCACTATTTTGGCGGTTCATCCCCGCTACCAACGCCAAGGATTGGGACAGGCTATGCTGTACTCTTTGTTGAAGACAGCTTGGGAGCGGGGAAGCGAACGAGCTACTCTGGAAGTGAGGGTTTCTAACCAAGCTGCGATTTCTCTGTACCAAAAATTTGGTTTCAAAACTGCTGGACGGCGACGACGCTACTACAAAGACAACAATGAAGATGCGCTGATTTTGTGGCTGGAAAAGATGCAATCTCCCAAATTTCAGCAAATTCTGGTGCAATTACACGCCCTTGTTTGCGATCGCCTCAATAATTTTTGTTGGAGTTTAGTCAATATCTAGTCCCAATTCCTTTCGTCCCTACTTTCAGCCAAAGTCAATAGGAATTAGTTACTATTAATTGTAGAACCATGCCCGTGCCGTAATTTCCATCATAGTTTGATTCGCGTTCTCGGTTTTTTGATAAAAAAAGATAATCAAGCATAAATGGTCGTTGACAAATGCAAAGGATTATGATAAGTATGTTTTTTTGGGATTGATTTTCCGAACCCCCAGATTCAGAATTTCGCTTTCTAGTCAATCTTGTAGAGACGAAAAATTTAACCTCCTCAGTACACAGTTGAGAAAATAACAGCTCCCAAAAACCTGGGTATAGAGAAGTTTGAATGTCTATTTCTTTATACAGACATTCAATCGGTTTTGCTGTGCTAAAATCAGCGTACCGGCACGACGCAGGTGATGGGAAACAATGCCATGTTTGAACGCTTCACAGAAAAAGCCATTAAGGTAATCATGCTAGCCCAGGAAGAGGCACGCCGCCTGGGACACAATTTTGTGGGTACCGAGCAGATCCTCCTGGGTCTGATTGGAGAAGGTACCGGAGTGGCGGCCAAGGTGCTGAAATCTATGGGCGTCAATCTCAAAGACGCTCGGATTGAAGTAGAAAAAATCATAGGCCGGGGTTCAGGCTTTGTAGCTGTGGAAATTCCGTTTACGCCACGGGCAAAGCGAGTTCTGGAACTATCCTTGGAAGAAGCGCGCCAATTAGGGCATAACTATATCGGTACCGAGCATCTGCTGTTGGGCCTGATCCGAGAAGGGGAAGGTGTGGCAGCCAGGGTACTAGAAAACCTGGGCGTGGATCTCTCTAAGGTGAGGACTCAAGTCATCCGGATGTTGGGAGAAACAGCGGAGGTAAGCGCTGGTGGGCAACCTCGCGGTAACAAGACTCCAACTCTAGACGAATTTGGCTCGAATTTAACCCAAATGGCATTGGATGGCAAGCTCGATCCAGTGGTGGGACGAGCCAAAGAAATCGAGCGGGTGATTCAAATTCTAGGACGCCGGACAAAAAACAACCCCGTGCTAATTGGAGAGCCAGGGGTCGGGAAAACAGCGATCGCAGAAGGTCTAGCACAGCGAATAGCGAACAAAGACGTTCCCGATATACTGGAAGACAAGCGCGTAGTAACTTTAGATATTGGCTTGCTCGTAGCAGGAACAAAATATCGAGGTGAATTTGAAGAACGCCTGAAGAAAATCATGGATGAAATTCGTCAGGCAGGAAATGTAATTTTAGTCATAGATGAGGTACACACCTTAATAGGTGCAGGTGCAGCAGAAGGAGCAATAGATGCAGCAAACATCCTCAAACCAGCCTTGGCCAGAGGAGAACTGCAGTGCATCGGCGCCACAACCCTAGACGAATACCGCAAACACATAGAGCGAGATGCAGCATTAGAACGCCGCTTCCAGCCAGTAATGGTTGGAGAACCAACAGTAGAGGAAACCATAGAGATTTTGCGCGGTCTGCGCGATCGCTACGAGCAACACCACAAACTGAAAATTTCCGACGAAGCTTTAATAGCAGCAGCAAAATTATCCGACCGTTATATCAGCGATCGCTATCTACCCGATAAAGCCATAGACTTAATAGATGAAGCAGGAAGTCGGGTACGCCTGATCAACTCCCAACTACCACCCGCAGCCAAAGAATTAGACAAACAGCTGCGGCAAATTTTAAAGGAAAAAGACGACGCAGTTCGGGCCCAAGACTTTGACCGAGCGGGAGAGCTACGCGATCGAGAAATGGAAATCAAAGCTGAAATCCGGGCGATCGCTCAAAGCAAGTCCAACGGTGGTCGCAGTGATGGCGACGAACCAGTTGTTACCGAAGAAGACATAGCTCACATTGTCGCTTCCTGGACTGGGGTACCGGTCAACAAGCTCACCGAGTCCGAATCTGAAAAACTGCTGCACATGGAAGAAACCTTGCACCAGCGTCTCATCGGTCAGGAAGATGCTGTCAGAGCAGTTTCGCGAGCGATTCGTCGCGCTCGTGTCGGCTTGAAAAACCCCAACCGACCCATTGCCAGCTTTGTCTTCTCTGGACCTACCGGTGTAGGTAAAACCGAGTTAGCCAAAGCATTGGCTTCTTACTTCTTCGGTTCTGAAGAAGCAATGATCCGCCTGGATATGTCCGAGTACATGGAGCGTCACACAGTCTCTAAATTAATTGGTTCACCTCCAGGATACGTCGGTTACAACGAAGGCGGTCAACTTACCGAAGCTGTACGTCGGCGTCCTTACACGGTGGTGCTGTTCGATGAAATAGAAAAAGCACACCCCGATGTCTTCAACATGCTACTGCAAATCCTCGAAGACGGTCGCCTAACTGATGCCAAAGGTCGCACGGTAGACTTCAAGAATACCTTGCTGATATTAACTTCCAACATCGGTTCCAAGGTGATTGAAAAAGGTGGCGGCGGTATCGGCTTTGAATTTGCTGAAGATCAAAGCGAACAGCAGTACAACCGCATTAAGTCTTTAGTCAACGAAGAACTAAAACAATACTTCCGTCCCGAATTTCTCAACCGTCTGGACGAAATTATCGTCTTCCGTCAATTGACCAAGGAAGAGGTAATGCAAATAGCCGATATCATGCTCAAAGAAGTATTCGGTCGTCTCACTGAAAAAGGAATTTCTTTGGAAGTGACCGATCGCTTCAAGGAACGCCTGCTGCAAGAAGGTTACAACCCCAGTTACGGTGCGAGACCTTTGCGTCGAGCTATTATGCGCTTGCTAGAAGATAGCTTGGCGGAAGAAATTCTCTCCGGTCGCGTCAAGGAAGGCGATACCGCTATTGTGGATGTGGATGAAAACGGTAATGTCACGGTAAGACCCGAACAGCGTCGGGAATTAATGACTCCAGGTGTTGAGTAAATTTGAGATTTTCAATTTAAAATTCAAAAGCGGTAGAGGGTAAAACTCCTTTACCGTTTTTTATTTTGATATCTTCGGATTCGATAGCTGGGGAATTAAAAATTTGTTTCGAAATTATTTTTTTGTACCTTTATCACTACCCTAATAAATAAATGGGGATAGATTCGCAATGTACGTTTGTCTTGTCTCGTTTTTAACTTCTACAAACACTAATAACAACTTATGTTTGGATTGCTTTGGAGCCTCGTAGTTTTGCTATTTGCCTTTTGGGTATTGGGGCTCGTACTTCACATCGCCGGAAATCTCATTCATATTGCCTTAGTTTTGGCTATTGCATTGGCTATTTATAACTTTTTAAAGACCCGCGACGTGTAAAGCAGCATCACCTGAGGTCAGCTAATTTAGAAAATTCTCTGTTATTAATTTAGCTATACTTACTTTAACAATCGTGCTTGGCTAACAAGCTACTAACTTTGAGGTGAATGTAAATAGAAATGGAATTATAATAGCTGTTACATAGCCGCTATCCATATATTTGATAATTATCGGACCCGTGCAAATTTTTAATATTCGCCTTTAACAAGCATGGTTGTATATGTAAATCAACTCTATGTAAGTATGAGAAGTCCTTGGCGTTTAAGAGATTACGTATTTGCTGCTTTCATGACAATAGGCATGGTAATTGCTGTGTTTATTGTTGGTCCCTTTGCACCTCCTGGACTACAACTATTATTTTGGGCGCCTTTGGGAGGAATTTTTCTGACTTTAGGGATGGCGCGTTTACAGCGTCGCGGTAGTGTAGCTTTGATGATTCTTCCTTTGGCGGTACTGTTAGGGTTGATTTCCCCAATTATTACCTTGTATCTAGGTCTAACAGTTTTCATAACAGAATTAGTAATGTTCTTTTTGGGAAATTATCGACGCAAAATCAACCGTTTGTGGGGAAATATTCTTTTTTTTGCCAGTGCTAACTTAGGTGGTATATTACTTGCAGCTTATTTAATCAAAACTTCCAAAGGAGAACCGTTTGTGAAAATTGTTACCCAACCTGCAGTTTTGATTCTGCTGACGGTATTAGCAGGTGTAGCTGGTGTTGTTGGTTGGTGGTTGGGAGAGTTAGCAATCAAGCAATTGCAAAGAGCAGGAAAAATGGATGTGGATATCTGAAGCATACAAAAAATCGTTATGAGGAAGCGCGGTTTCCTGACTCAGATCAATCCCCTTCTCAAAATTATTGTTTGTATTGCCAGCGTAGGTCTAGCCGTGGTTTTGCACGATATCAGAGCCATTAGCGTTTTAGCAATTACCTTACTGGCATTACTTTTTATTTGCGTGCGCATAAATCTGAGAATTTTCGCATCTTTGGCGATCGCCTTAGTTGTATTCATGACTGTTTCCGCCTGGCTAAGGGGTTTTCACACCTCTTTTGTCAGTACCCTGCGCTTAATCGCCATTTTGCTACCAACACCGCTTTTAGCCGGTACCACTTCGCCATTTCATTTGCTCAAAGCAATTCAAGCTGCACGCTTACCCAGTTTTATCGTTTTAAGTCTGATGCTGATGTGGAGATTTTTGCCTATCATACAACAAGAAGCCCAGCGAATTGTTGAAGCTAATTGGTTGCGAGGCGTAAACATAGCAAATCAACCCCAGCAATGGTTTTCTGGCTTGCTGATGCCTTTGATTTTTCGAATTGTTGCCTACGCAGATGATGTCACTGTAGGTTTAGAAACAAGAGGTTACGATCCCCAAGCTGGGCGCAGTAATAGCCAACCATTACAATGGCAATCAAAAGATACAATTTTTGCCATCAGCGCGGTTGCGATCGCCGCGGTGGCGGGATATCTGGAATGGGTAGTTTAAAAAACGCATGGCACCTCACCAACCAGTACTTGAAGTATTGGATTTAACATACATCCATCCAGGAAAAAGCTGGGCGACCATCGCCAATGTCAATTTGAGCTTGTATCCAGGCGAGATCGTTTTAATTGCGGGAGCCACAGGAAGTGGTAAAAGTACCTTATTAAACTGTTTGGCGGGAATTGCGCCCAATCACGTAGGAGGGAAATTATACGGTAAGATACTTTACCAAGGAATTGATATCAGCGAGTGGTCAGTTAGACAGCGAGCGCGATATTTTTGCATATTGCTACAAAATGTAGAAACGCAAATTTTTACAGAGCGAGTTTGGGAAGAATTGGTATTCGGATTAGAAAACTGGAATGTAGCGCCACAACAAATTTGGCAAATAACCGAAACCGTCTTGGAAGAATTCGGTTTGCAAGGACAACGAAATTGGTTCATCCGCCAACTGTCAGCAGGTCAAAAACAACGCCTGTTGATTGCTTGTCTTTTAGCAATTGGACAACCGGTGATGCTGTTGGATGAACCTTTAGCTTACCTGGATGCACAAGGGGTGGAGCTGTTGCTGCAACTATTGAAGTCCAGGGCACAAAAAGGTCAGTCTGTAATTATTATCGAACATCGCACAGAGGTAGTAAAAAAGATATGCGATCGCTCCTACTACTTCCACCATGGTAAACTCACAGAAGCGGTAAACAACAATAAAATAGAGATTTTTCCTACTGTTTCTGAGTTTGCTTGTTCCTCCTGCCATCACAACCCCCCCATTGTGCTGCGCGCTTTTGGACTTAGTTGGGGTGGATATCCTCCTTTTCCGGATTTGCAACTAACAGCAGGGGAAACTATCCTCCTCAAAGGAGACAACGGTTGCGGAAAGACGACACTTTTGAAACTTTTATGCGGTCTGCTGAAGTCAGCAACAGGAAAATTGGAGATTTTGGGTGCAGATGCAAGCCAAAAAAGCGTGGTGCAAATTGCTAAAGACGTGGGTTTTGTGCTTCAAAATCCTAATCACCAACTATTTGCAGATAGCGTGCGAGCAGAAATTCAACAACCGGGAGTCAAAAAAGCAGTTGCTGATTTACTCTTAGAACAGCTAAATTTAAGCGATCGCGCTCAAGATCATCCCCAAGCACTTTCTCAGGGACAAAAAAGACGGTTAGCGCTAGGCGCTGTCTTGGCCAGACAACCAAAAATTTGCTTGCTAGATGAGATCGTGGTAGGACAAGACCCCTACTCTTTGTCTTTAATGCTTAATGTCCTAAGTAACTTTATCCAGGAACAAGGAGCGCTAATTCTCACTTCTCACGTGCCTTTACCAGCAGGACTTTTCAATGCTAAAGTTTTAGTCCTGCCAAAAGTGCAAATCTAACTTGCTTGCAAATAGGCTTTTAGCGTCAAAATAATCAAGGTATGTGTTTTCCTCAATCTTAACTGCTGCAAAACTTCTATGACCCCTCACAAAAGTGATGCCAAACAAGCTTCTGCTTCCCCACAGGGATGGCAAAATTGGCGGGAAAACTTAACTTTAGTAGTGGTGGCTTTGATTTTGGCATTTTTGATCCGCACTTTTGTTGCCGAACCTCGCTACATTCCCTCAGATTCAATGGTGCCAACTTTACATACAGGCGATCGCTTAGTAGTAGAAAAAGTTTCTTACTATTTCCATCCTCCCCGCTTGGGTGATATCGTTGTTTTTCAACCTCCTGAGGAACTGCAACGACGGGGATATCCAAAAGACCAAGCTTTTATCAAGCGCATTATTGGTGAACCAGGTCAAATTGTTACTATCCAAGCAGGTAAAGTTTATATCAACGGACAACCCCTGCAAGAAAACTATATTGCCGAACCACCAAATCAACCATTTCCACCAGTAGTAGTTCCTGAAAATGAATTTTTTGTCATGGGGGACAACCGCAACGATAGCAACGACTCTCGTTACTGGGGCTTTTTACCTAGAAAAAATATCATTGGTCGAGCAGTGTTTCGCTTCTGGCCGCTAGAGCGAATTGGATTTATCTAGAGACAGCAAGCTCGATTGCAAGCAGCACAAGCAAAAGAGGCGGGAAATGATAGCCTTTTGATCGTTCCTTCCTCTTATTTGCGGTTTTTGATGAAGAAGTAATTGAAATTATGGTAAAAACCAAAACTGCTTGTTCGCAAATCGCAAAATTATGTTAAGTTATTATGAATAATCATAACAAACTAGCATAAATAAATTTTTCCATCGTCACTCTAGGGTATTTATTTCTTTTTAATACCATTTTTAAGTTGCGTTTGTACGGGCATTTTCTAACCTCACAGCAAGCCTGAGAAAAACAGAAATGGTATTGACTCTACCATAAAGCACGATCTTCTTTCGTTAATTTCATCCACACACTCTCCGTCATGAACACAGCGGTGACCCTACCAACACAACAACAGGCTCAAACAACAGAATCTCTGGAAATCAATCGCCAGATGATTGTGATTCTCGATTTTGGTTCTCAGTATTCAGAACTAATAGCTCGCAGAATCAGAGAAACCCAAGTTTATTCAGAAGTTCTTTCCTATCGAACAACAGCAGAACAGTTAAGGAGACTTAACCCAAAAGGAATTATCCTTTCTGGCGGCCCCAATTCAGTTTACGATCGCGATGCTCCCCAATGCGATCCAGAAATTTGGCATTTGGGAATTCCCATTTTGGGTGTTTGCTACGGAATGCAGCTGATGGTGCAGCAACTGGGTGGAAAAGTAGCAAGAGCAGAACGAGGTGAATACGGTAAGGCATCACTGTACATAGACGATCCCACAGACTTACTCACCAACGTTGAAGATGGTACGACAATGTGGATGAGTCACGGAGACTCGGTCACACAGATGCCACCCGGATTCGAATTGTTAGCACACACAGAAAATACTCCTTGTGCAGCCATCGCAGACCACAAACGAAAACTTTACGGCGTTCAGTTCCATCCAGAAGTGGTGCATTCCGTCGGGGGTTTAGCATTACTGCGCAATTTTGTCTACCACATTTGCGAATGCGAACCGACTTGGACAACAGCTGCTTTTGTAGAAGAAGCAATTCGCGAAATTCGCGCTAAAGTGGGGAACAAGCGAGTACTGCTAGCCCTCTCTGGAGGAGTCGATTCTTCAACGCTGGCCTTTTTACTGCACAAAGCGATCGGCGACCAGCTCACCTGCGTCTTTATCGACCAAGGCTTTATGCGCAAGTATGAGCCAGAACGGTTGTTAAAGCTGTTCCAAGAGCAATTTCACATTCCCGTAGTATACGTCAACGCTCGCGATCGCTTTTTAGCTGCTCTCAAGGGCGTCACCGACCCAGAGGAGAAAAGACGTATTATAGGACACGAGTTCATACGTGTATTTGAGGAGGAATCCAAAAGACTGGGACCCTTTGACTATCTAGCTCAGGGAACCCTGTATCCAGATGTAATTGAATCTGCTGATACCAACGTCGATCCACAAACAGGGGAACGGGTAGCAGTAAAAATCAAAAGCCATCACAATGTAGGGGGTTTACCTAAAGACTTGCGATTCAAACTAGTAGAACCACTGCGAAAACTTTTTAAGGATGAAGTTCGCAAAGTCGGACGTTCTATAGGTTTACCAGAAGAAATAGTGCAGCGCCACCCCTTCCCCGGTCCCGGTTTGGCAATTAGGATTTTGGGAGAAATTACCCCAGAAAAATTAAAGATTTTGCGAGATGCTGATTTGATCGTGCGCCAAGAAATTAACCAGCGCGGTCTATACCACCAGTATTGGCAAGCTTTTGCCGTATTGTTGCCGATCAAGAGTGTAGGCGTGATGGGCGATCGCCGTACCTACGCTTACCCCATAGTTTTACGTATTGTCAGCAGCGAAGATGGCATGACTGCTGACTGGGCAAAGGTACCTTACGATGTATTAGAAGTGATTTCCAACCGCATTGTCAATGAAGTCAAAGGTGTCAATCGCGTAGTGTACGACATTACCTCCAAACCACCCGGAACCATTGAGTGGGAGTAAAAAAATGGTTAATAGCTAATAGCACAATTAGCTATTAACTCTCAAAAAAAAGTCTGTAGTGGAATTGCGATCGCCCGCAGATACATCTGGAAGAACTATATTATCCTCGGTCAATTCTATCGATTGCAATTGACAGTTTGTACAACCTGTGGACGAAACCACAAAACATAGTTGTTATTGCTTTTAGAAATTGAAAGCGAAATTAAACCGCTAGCAATAATTTTACTAGTTCCTTCAGTATTTTTGGCGGATTGCAGTTAATTGAAAGCATCCTTAACTAAGTTATAAAACTTGTAATAAACATGAGTTTTGTCAGGGAAAGTTGGCTCTAATTCTAGGATTAATACTGCTCGATAAGAAAAATTTTGGCAAGATTTGATGTGGAACTGGATAGGATTAGCAATTTCTATGACTTCTGAGTGCAGGCAATCTCTCAAAAATTCGAATTGCTCGCGATCTAGCAATTTACTGAGGGACTGATGCAGCAATTCTTGTGGGGGAAAATCCTAAAAAATGCAGGCTATTTTCACTAATTTGCGTAATAATTAACTCTGGTTCCTTGAGTGTCAAAAGAACTCCATGGGGTTGAATCGAGCCAGGATTATGAATTGGCTGTTGCTCTACAGTTGTCCAATCTAATTGAGGTAGTTTGCTATTTTTACTGGTATTCACGTTTGAGAAAGCTAAACAGACAAAATTGTTTGGCTTGGAAGTGTTAATAATTTTGAATATTTTTACAAAATTTTATTGAGAATTTGAAGGTGCATTTGCTTTCCTGGTAAGAAAGTTTGGTATTGTAAGTCTAATGTCTGAAAATACTACCATCCATAATTTGTGGGAGAGTTGTCTACCAAACTAAAGCTTGCCTCATAGAAAGTAACTGCGACGCAGTAGAATTACTTAAAAAACTGAGAACAAGCAAGAAGTCATGAGGGATTTTTCTGTCTTTTCTAATGTCGATGGAGACGTTACTCAACCTCCTGTTTCTCTTGCTGGCTTAAAAATCCTGGTGGTGGACGACGATGAAGACAGTCGCATTTACATATCTACTGTCTTGGAAGCAGATGGAGCTTGTATCACCACAGCTAGTTCAGCTAGCGAAGCATTAGAAGTACTGCTGCAGTTGCAACCAGATGTATTAGTATGTGATATTGCCATGCCAGGTGAAGACGGTTATACCTTGATAAGAAGGGTACGTGCCGTAGAAGTAGAAAAAGTAGCAACCGTTCCATCTGTGGCCCTGACCGCCTGTGCTGGTAGCGAGGATCGCGTCCTTGCTTTGGAAGCTGGCTTTCAAGCTCATGTAACCAAACCAGTAGATCCAGAGGATTTAATAGCAGCTATAGCTAGTGTACTCGGTTTTGGTCAAGCTTAAACAGCATCGGTACTGGAAAATATAAAGACTAGATGTTCACTATCTCCGACCGTTCTGATGGAGAGTTTAGTCTCCCGCAGATGAGTGATAAAGTGGAGGAAGCGACAGAAACTCCACAACCATCTAGTCGTATTTGTTATTTAGCACTGTCTGCTTCTTTGACGTCGCTCTCCTTCAAGAAGCAGTAAAGGAACACAACGGTAAAACTTCCTGTCAGTGCGTTTTGTTATGCTTTCAGGATACAAATTGCGTTGAAGTCTCCGCTCTATCTGTAATGGTAATTGGGGTCTAACTTCAGGTAGAAAATCTATCTCCAAAGCTAATGCGTTGGGACTGATATTGTGGTGGTTCCACATGAATTAAAACTCGTACGGGACTGAAGCGTTCTTCTAAACGCATTTCAACTTCCTCGGTGATGCGATGAGCGGTTTCCACATCTGGAGCATCTACTACTAAATGCATCTCAATGAAAACTTGGCGACCAACAACACCACGAGAGGCGATATCGTGACAGTTCAAAACTCCAGGTACAGACATAGCGATCGCGTGAATAACTTCTGGAGCGATCGCCATTTCATCTACAAGCCAAGGTAAATTTTCTTTTAAAACTGTCCATCCACTCCAAAATACCAACAAAGCGACAGGAAAAGCCAACACTATATCCAACCACTGATAACCCAACCACACGCCAATCAAACCACCAATTACAGCAATTGTCACCCAGATGTCGCTCATTGTATGCTGGGCGTCAGCAATCAAAATGGCACTACCTACCTGCTTTCCTACGTACCTTTCGTAAAAAGCAACAAATATATTTACACCCAGTACGAGCAATAATATCCACAATTGCGGTGATGATATTTTCACCGGTTCGCCACCCTTGAAAATTCGCTCTATAGCTCCTTGAAGAATTTCAAAGCAAGCTATACCTAAAAAAGCAGAAATTCCTAAAGCACTTACTGCTTCGTATTTTAGATGTCCGTAAGGATGTTCGCGATCGGGATGGGGTGAAGAAAAGCGATTAGCGATTAATCCTAAAATGTTGTTGGCGCTATCTGTAACGCTGTGCAAAGCATCCGCTAACAAACTCAGAGAACCTGTTAATTTACCTACAACTACTTTCAATAGCATTACAAATATATTCAGGAGTAAAGTAATTATTAAAATCTTTCTAACTTTGACACGATTATCTAAAGTCATAAGTATTTTTTTTAAACATTATCTCTGAGTTCTCAGTGTAGAACTAAACACATTGATTGAATGTATATAATTATTACGTTGTCTAGATTTTATTTAGCTATAAACTAAAAATTTCAGCTGGTTTTATTAAAAAAAATTTTTAATAATAGCAGCTACAAATCAAGGAAATAAGGATGTATATATTTTTCAGACCAAACATTTATTATCGTTTGCTAGTAAGACTTTTTATTACTTTCCCGTAACTGGCACGACAGACATAGACTGCAGTAACCTCTTGCCGGGAAAATAGTATTTGTACCAAAATGTTTTGACACGTCAACCATGTCTGAAAATAACCTGACCTTAAATTTAGTAGAAGGTTCTGTCTCCTTTAGTTTTTCACCCCAAGCAGCACAACAATTAAAAGCAATACTCGAACAATTAATGAACAGTCTCAAAGCTGTTGCGGCTAAAACCAGTTCCGGTAGTGGTAAAGTCAGTCCCCAACCTCCAGTGGAGTATCAACATGCACAAGAAGTATATTTAGAGATTTTTTGTAATCCCAATATCTGGCCTAGTCCCTTCGCTGCTAAAGTGCTGCTGACGGTTCGCGATACTCATATTCGCTTGAGTACAGAAGCGGAACTGACTCGTATTATTGAAGATGTCAACTTATACCTAGAGCAAGCAGGATGATTTTAGCAAGCTGCTATTAAAAGTTACCGGAGCAGTTACCAAAAGAAACTACTCCGGCAAAATTACCAAGTCTGCTCAAAGAATGACGGAATTCCAACCCTTGTGCTGGCTCAGATTTAAAAATTAAGTACAACAAAAACTATAACACGCCTGATAGCCCTAAATAGTAGAGAACTCCACGGGATTGGGTATCGAGCCTTCTATTGTCAATATATATGTAATATATGTACTCCCAATCCAAAAACTAAAATTGTTAATTTATTAATCGTTTTCCCATTCTTCCCGACCAATCAGATCGCCAATGCGATCGCGCAGCAGGAAGTCACATTTTTCTAATTCGCATTCCACGCATACCCATTCCCGCGCTGGTATGTATTGGCATAGTGTGTATATTGGTTGTTGTCTGCTGACCACTCCCTTTTGTACTAATCGTCGTGCTTCATCTTGAATTACGTCCAAAGAGTAGTAGTTAATAGAAGGCACTGTATTCACACTCATGATCTTTGCTCACAATATACGTAACTCACGTTCCCAAAAGGGACAGAAACTATCGCTGACAATTTGTAATTTGCTATACGGAACTATTTTCATTTTGACGCTATGTACCCGCCATTTATGTAAATAAATGTTAAATTTGTCAAATTATCATAACATTTTGGTTTCGGTTTCGCAGGTAGGAAAGGTGTTGATTACCTTTGATAAATTTGCAAAGAACAGAATTAGAAAGTACTTTCCCAAGATTCTCCCCGCAAACTGAGTATAAACTACTGCCAGATCCAGACGCTACGATACACTGCCCAGATCGCTAGAAATTGATTTGTTAACAATTTCTTCAATAAGCTTTCAGTCTTAGGTTGAATACCGTTATCTATCTGTTTTTCTTTGGTAACCGTAAAATTACTAGTATGTTTAGTAATAATCTCAAGCATCAGAATAGTTGATGGATGCGGCGGATAATGATGAAGTTTTGCAACATTTATGTAAATTTTAGTTAAAGATTTTCACAAGCAAATATAAAAAGACGCGAGGCGATCGCGTCCTTGGGATGGTGCTTGAGCTAATTGTTAGCCTATTTCATTCCTCGTCTTGCTTCTCATCTAAATTTTCTGGTTTCCGCTCTTGCTTAATTTGGTTTAGCAGCGACAGTACTTTACTACCGCGTTCTAAAGAACGATCTTGGATAAACACCACCTCTGGTGTGCGACGCAGGCGTATTCGTGCTCCAAGTTCGCTGCGGACGTAACCCGTCGCCGACTTTAAACCTGCCATTGTTTCTGTTTTCGCTTCTTCGGTGCCATAAATTGACACGTATATTTTGGCATGTTGCAAATCACCAGAAACATCCACATCAGTAATACTGACCATGCCAGTTCCCACACGGTCATCTTTAATACCGTTGATTAACATTTGGCTAACTTCCCGTTTAATCAATTCCGCAACCCGAGAAACGCGGCGATTGGTAGCCATAAAAACTATGCCTCCTGATAGAGGTTTGATTGCTTGACACTTTGCTACAGCTAGTAGCCTGGAGATTTTTGAAGTTTAACCCGTGTTTACTAGGTTGGCAGTATAGTGCATTATAACCGTGGCTGGGGGCTGGAACGCACCTTTTGCTGACTTTGATTGCCGTTTTGGGCAAACAACCTTATATTGTATTCAATCCCAGCATGGCGCGCAGAGTGAGAACAACAAAGGTTATGAAGCCTGCAAATAATCCCACCAGGGCGATCGAGGTAACCGGACGTTTCAACAGTGGTGCTAGGGGAGCAAACAAGCTTAACAAAGCACCTAAAAGAGTGGTAATGAAGTAGCGTTGGTAGCGAAAGACGTTATCCCAAAATCCATCTAACATTTGCTTTTTAACTACCTGGTAATTGACAATATGGTAATCTTTGATTAATGCTATTGTAATCTAATTTGAGGAGCTTAATAAGAAATTGATATAAAATGTTTTTCACTCGTTTTCGTACGTATATTTATTAGCTTAATTTTAGTTAAATGTTAAGTCAGTTACCCAGGTTCGCTGTGCCGCGTCCATTTTTAAAATGGGCTGGAGGTAAAAGTAAATTAATTCCCCAATATCTTCCTTATTTTCCTAAGGATTACAAAAATTATTACGAGCCATTTTTGGGTGGAGGTGCCATTTTTTTCTACCTTCAATATCTCCGTCCCACCAAAGCTATTTTAACAGACATTAACGAAGAACTAATTATTACATATCGTTGTGTTAAGGAAAAAGTTGAAGACTTAATTATTTTGCTTAGAGAGCACGAACGTCAGCACAATCGAGAATATTATTATCGCATGAGAGCGAGGATTGGTGAATCTGATATAGAAAAAGCCGCTCGCCTTATTTATCTAAACAGAACTTGTTTTAACGGTCTTTATCGGGTAAATTCAAAAGGGATATTTAATGTTCCCCTGGGAAGGTACTCTCACCCCAAAATTTGCCAGGAAGATTTGCTGCGTTCGTGTTCAGCTGCTCTTGCTAACTCGAAATGCTTTCAAGCAGATTTTGTGAACGTGCTGGAATATGCCACAGGTAGGGATGATTTCGTTTTTTTTGACCCGCCTTATTATCCCCTCAGCAATACTAGTTATTTTACAGCTTATAGTTGTAATTCTTTTCATCAAAAAGATCAGGAACGTCTAAGAGATGCATGTGCTGAATTAGCAAGTCGTGGTGTGCGAGTGATGGTGTGTAATTCTGATTGTGATTTTATTAGAAAAATATATACAGAAATAGGTTTTAGGATCCATCCCATCAAAGCAGCACGCTCGATTAATTGCAATCCCAAAAAACGCGGTTTCATTGGAGAATTACTAATTACCTCTTACTAAAGATGTTTGTTTTTCCAAACAATCAACCTTTTGAAATCGATATAAATTTATTGAGAATAAGGTTTTCACGAATGTGTGGAAGTTCAAAGAAATTCACCTTTAACTTACTCATCTACTTGGCTTTGGAAAAGAATTTTAAGTAGAGATGAGAAGGTTGTTTTCCCTGCTTGTTTGGCGAACAGGGATTTTACTTTTATATCCACGCAGCTGCTTTTTGCCAACCTAAACCTTTTCTGAGTATTACTGGTTCTTCTCCGGTCAAGTCTAAAATTGTAGACACTTCATAAGTTGGTTCTTCACCAGTATCTACTATGATGTCAACTAATTTGTCCAAACGGTCAAATAGCTCCATTCGCGACATTATTAATTCTGGTTGCAATTGTTGTGCGGGTTGCTCGTCTGTTTCATCTGGTGGTAAATGAGCTGAAGTAGAAATAATTGGATTTCCCAGGGACTTTAACAGTGCCAAGCACACCTTATGATCTGGTACTCTAATGCCAGTAGTTTTTCGTTTTGGATTTTGTACCAAACGCGGTACCAACTTGGTAGCAGGTAACAAAAAAGTGTAGGGTCCTGGAATAAGGTGCTTGACAATGCGATAGGCGCTATCGCTGACAATGGCGTAGGTTGCTATGTTGGAAAGTGAGGGACAAAGGAAAGTCAGTGGTTTATCATTAGCTAGCTGTTTGATTTTTCGTACTCGTTCTACTGCAGATTTGGCGTTGAGATCGCAGCCTATGGCATAAACTGTATCGGTAGGATAAAGCATAACCGCACCATGCAAGAGCGCCGTCTTGATTTCTTCTATGTGGCGAGTTTGGGGATTATCAGGATGAATGGAAAAAACTTTTGCCATGGGTTTGGTGTGGGTAGTAGATAGTGGATAGTATTTTCAACAGAAAGGATGTGGACAATGGAAAAGAAAAATTACTAACTACTCACTACTAACAAAACATATTTTTATGATTAAACTTGCTTATATTCAATGTCCGACGGGTATTTCTGGTGATATGTGTTTGGGAGCGCTGGTTAGTTTGGGCGTTCCCGTGGAATATCTGATTGAAAAACTAAATAGTTTGGGAATTGAGGATGAGTATAAGTTATGGGTGGAACTTGTACAACGTAATGGTCAGCAGGCGACAAAAGTTCATGTAGAGTCATTGCACAACAGCGATCGCTCTGAGGGTCACCACTACCATCACTACCGTTACCTAAGGGAAATTGAACAAATAATTCTCAAAGCTAAATTACCAGCAAAAGCACAAGCTTGGAGCTTGGCAGTATTTAGACGACTAGCAATTGCAGAAGGAGCGGTGCATGGTATTTCCCCAGATGAAGTTCACTTTCACGAGGTGGGCGCCACAGATGCTATTGTAGATATTGTTGGCACTTGCCTGGGCTTAGATTGGTTGGGTATTGACACCAACGAACAAGGGTTTCCCTGGCTTTATTGCTCGCCATTTCCCACCGGTGGAGGAACGGTACATGCGGCCCACGGGCAAATAGCTGTACCGGTACCAGCGGTGTTGAAATTATGGGAAATGCGCAACTGTCCGGTTTACAGCAACGGTATCGAACGGGAACTGGTCACGCCTACCGGTGCTGCGATCGCCACAACCTTAGCTGTAAACTTTGGTCCGCCACCACCTATGACGCTGCAAAAAGTTGGGTTGGGAGCGGGTTGCTGGCATTTACCACTTGCTAATATTTTACGTCTGTGGCTGGGCGAAACAACAAAGCAACCACCACAGATGATAGCAGATTCATCAATTGTTTCAGCTGTCGCTACTAGCAGTTTGCCACTAGAAACCATATCAGTATTGGAAACTCAAATTGATGATTTAAGTCCGCAGGCGATCGCTTATGTATCGGATGCCTTATTTGCTGCTGGAGCGGTGGATGTTTTTACTCAATCCATCGGAATGAAAAAATCTCGTCCGGGAATTTTGCTTACCGTGATTTGTCATCCAGAAAATTTATCGAAGTGTGAAGCTGTTTTATTTCGCGAAACTACTACTTTAGGAATTCGACGCTTGACTCAACAACGGGTAATTTTAGAGCGAGAAATACAATCGGTAGAAACAGAGTATGGGGCGGTGCGTGTTAAGGTAGCATGGACAAAACAAGCAGATCGCAAAGTTATAAATAACGTACAGCCAGAGTACGAAGACTGTGCTGAATTAGCAAAAAAACATGATATTCCTTGGCGAGAAATCCACCGGATAGTGCTACAAAATTGGTATTTACAACATACTTGAAAGCATTTCAAGGGGAGGAAGTTTGTCTGGTGATGCTGTCTTCATATAGGGCGATCGCTCGTTTGAGGTTGCTTGCATGCTCTGGGTAAATTTCTGGACGTTCCAAACCCGGATCGACAATTAATTCACCCAGGATATTATTCGCTCGCTCGTTGAGCGAATCTATTAACAAATTTGGCATGGTTATGTTATCTTCGGCAATCTTTTTAATAACAGTATAGGGGTTTTCTTGCTCTAGAATTGCTTTGAGAACTTGCATTTCAGGATTTGGTAGTTGTTCTACAAATTTTACCCAATCCTCCGGCAATATTTCGGCAATTTCTGTTGTACTATTCGTATCTTCTAGTGGCTCTACTAATTCGGAGAAAGGAAACGAATCTGCATCTTTTTCCTGTTCTGGCTGCAGGAAATTGTTGCTGTCTAGAACTTGTGTTTGTTGTAGTAATTCCCAAACTTGGCTTTGTAAATTGTCTCGTTCATCTTGTAGTAAGCTTACTTGTTCCTGTAATTGTTGTAATTCCAGTTGCTGCTGTGCTATTTGCTGTCGCAGCTCATCTAAATTTGCTTCTAGAGTTTGTTTTTCTAAATTTTGAGTTGATAGAATCTGATGGTGTCTTTTTTCTTCTGCTTCCATCTGTTGAATATCAATTCTCATTTGGTAAAGTTTTTCCTCAAGTTGCGGCTTAAGCCTTTCTAGTAAAGTGATATTACTTTCCAATTCTTGCTTTTGTTGTTGCAGTTCCGAAATTTGAGTTTGTAACTGATTAATTTCCGCTTTGGATACGTTTAAATTTAATTCACAACGACGTTTGTCCGCTTGAATAGCAGAAAGAGATTTGTTGAGTTCGGCTTGAGTTGATTCTAAATTATTAATTTCATTTTGCAAATAATTAATTTGAGCTTCTAATTGTTTTTTTTCAACAATAAAACTACTTAACTCTCGATTGAGAACATCTCTTTGATGACGACGTTCTATTACTTGATTTTGCAAATTATTTGACTCTTGATACAATAAAGCATGGTGCGACTCTAAGTGTTTGATTTCTGCAAGCATGCGCGATTTTAATCCTTCCAGTTCTCGGATGCGCCTGTGCAGAGAATCCCGTTTAGCAAGCATTTCGTAATTTCTTTGTTTTTGTTCTACAAAAAGTGCTGCGTAGGTCACGGTCAAAGTAATCAAACCGATAATCAAGGCTTTGCCAAAATTCCAGGTTAAAGCTAGACTAAGACCAAAACTAATGCCAAAGGCAACTATGCCAAGAAGAAATCGATTGCTGACCATTGCTGATTGTATATTACTTGTTTTGAGCATAGTTTGAAGTAAAAGGCAGGGATTGGGTTCAGATTTTACATTTGATTGCATCAAGTAACGAAGTGTCAAAAAAATTATCTTTTAATTGTTTCCAGAGCACAGTAGTAGCTAGAGTTAATAAACTAAATGCAGATGTTTGAGAGAGAGAATTTTGTCAAACATTGTACGAACAGATCATCTGTATGGCTAGTTTGCAAGCGGATGATTTTGCGAACCAAACAGTATCAAATCTGCTTTTAAGAAATCAATAAATTGCCGTGCTGTTCTACCAGAACGACCGTTGTGACGGGTAGCCCATTGTAAAGCTTGATGTTCTAAATCTTGTGGAGGAAGATTAATTCCAGCTAAATTTGCTAGATGATGGATAATTGTTAAATAAGTTTTTTGATCGATAGGCTCAAAGGTCAATGTTAAACCAAAGCGATCGCTAAAGGAAAGCTTTTCCTGCATGGTGTCCCAAGCATGAACTTCCTGTTGCTCCCTACCAGCAGGGCGATCGGTAAAAAATTCCCGCACCAGGTGACGGCGATTAGAAGTAGCATAAACCACAACGTTTTGCGGACGTGCAGTTAAATTACCTTCTAAAACTACTTTCAGTGCCTTGAAGGCATCGTCATCTTCTTCAAAGGACAGGTCATCAACAAAGATAATAAATTTTTGAGGTACTCCTCGCAACTGTTCTACAATGGTGGGTAAGTCCTGTAGTTGTGATTTGGCAACTTCTAGCAAGCGCAAGTTGCGCTCGCCATACTCATTTAACAAAGCTTTGACAAGAGAAGATTTCCCCGAACCGCGACTACCGTAAAGTAATACGTGCAAAGCCATCTGTCCTGACAGTAAAAACTCTGTATTTTTTAACAGCGTTGCTTTTTGCGATTCGTAGCCTGCTAATTCGTTCAATTTTACCGCATCGAAGTGGGATATACCTACAAATTTCCCCCCTTGCCACCGCAAAGCTTTATACTCCGCAAACAAACCCGTACCAAATTGGTGATAGTAAGCTGCTAACTCTTGTACAGCATCACCCCAGTTTTCTAAGTTTTGTAGTTTCTCAATTAAATCCAACTCGTGAATTGTCCCTTTTGTTGAAGGTTGCTGCAGGTACCACACTACTGGCGAAACAGGTAAATGAGCTACAGATTGCACCCATTCACTCAAATAGGCGCTGCTGCAATCATGCAGGTGCTGCAACAGTTGTAGGTCATGTTTAGCTGCTGTTACTAAAGCTGGAGGTAAGCGATGGAATGGTTGCTGTTGAGCAAGCTTTGTAAACGGATTTTCATCTCTAAGAATTTGTGTAATTAAATATTCCTCCCAATTTTGATTTTTCGCCGCCAAGCATCTAAAGTAATTACCGTATGCTTGCAAGCAATTTTTTGCATCTGCTTCAGTGTAACGTATGGCCTGTAACAGTTCCAGGAACGCTACTCCCACATCTGTTTGCAAGACAGATTGAAACAGCAACAAAGATGCTGCTTGACGCTGCAGAAATTGAACTTTTGCGATCGCTTGACTGTCCATCAGAGTTATTTAGCTAAATTGCTATGGTATATTCTCTAGCGACAGCATGGGTTTTAACTAATGACTGTAGATATTCTTGCCGCCCTTGCCTACGGCACGATCGCAATTATTGGTGGTATTGTTGGTTACATTCGTGCTAATAGCAAGATCTCCCTTGTCAGTGGTAGTTTCTGTGGCTTATTACTTATCTTCGCAGCGGTAATGCAGTTGCAAGGACAAACTTGGGGTTTGCTGCTCGCAGCAGCTGTTACCGCTGGGTTATTAGTCTTTTTCGCCTTCAGACTTGCTAAAACTCGTAAATTTCTACCTGCGGGATTGATGACTGTTTTGGGAATGCTCGCCCTAGCAGTTATGGTACACGCACTTGCGGCGAAAAAATAGTGTTGTAGAACTCCATCCCCAACGGTTTAGTACATATATACCATATTTTAACCTTTTTACAAAAAAATTGAGCTGCTTGGTGGCAGGTAATATGTTATATTTAATACCATTAACCCGGAACCAATCTACTTTTTGTCCAGTTTCATTTGAGAAAACAACGATATTTTCAAACTTTTTTTCTCTCACCAAATCTCAAAATTCTTAGGAGCAAGTTCATATCAGCGATCGCTACCATACTAAAATTTATTGTTAGTAATTAATATTTTTGTGTAGAAAAATGCTGAGTATCAAGCGAGCTGCTTTGTGCCATTATTTTTGCATTTAACTACTGTTTATGGAGGCGGTGAAGAATTATTCTTGGCAATGAGACTTAGTAAAAGTCACCTTTGTTACCACCTTGGAGACGGAAAGTAAAAAAGGGTGCAATCCTTGCGCAGCAATAGTTATACCCGAATTTTTTGGCGGATAATTGACAATTTTCAGCTTGCTGTGTTCTCCAAATCGCTAGCGATCGCCAAAAATTATAGAAAAATTTGTAATCACCAGCCGAGATACTTTGTCTAGCATCTTGTCAAAGCACTTCACAAAACTAAGCAGCGAGTGACAAATACTGAATTACTTAGATACCTCAATAATTCTACTCAAGAATTTAAAGATTTGAACATATATGAGAAAAATTTTTAAAGTAACAGTAAAGGCTTGATTGCCATTTTGGCAAGTATTTCTAAAGGGTATAGGATATTAATAGAATGTACCAAGCATTAATGATACCTACAAGTTTGTGCACCTTAGCTCTGCGTTAAGGTCAGGCTAATAACAACATTATTGATTTTCTAAGTAATTTTACGACCTAGGAAATATACATGACATTTACACTGTCTTCTCACAACGTTATCCAGTACCTGCGGAAATTAGGTGTGTGTAGCCTGGAAGATAACGTAGCAGTTGAGGAATTACCAGTAACAAGCGGCAAGAACGTGAATTTGCTGGTAACAACTTTCCAAGAGTATCGCCCAGGAGAAAATACGGCAAAGCACGTGTTGCTAGTGAAACAAGAAAAAAACATTAGCGCTAGGGGTATTCCCCAGGAATTTTTCCAGGAATGGCTATTTTCTCAAATGTTACAAAAATTTCCAGTCTTAGGAAACATAGCAGAAATTGCTTCATTAGTTGTGCATTTTGATGAGGAAAATTCCATCCTTGTGCGCAACTACCTTGGGGAGTATCTAGAACTGGGGAAATTTTATCAAACATACAATATTTATCCTTGCGAAATAGCAGCTGCCATCGGTACTAGCTTGGGAGTACTGCATCGCGCTACATTTAACCGTCGCGAGTATCGGGATTTTATCGCAGCTGCTCCCCAAGGACAATTTCGCTATCAATTTTACAATCCAGCACAAGGGATAGAATCTATCAGTCCAGATACTTTTGGTGAGATTGCCAGCGAAGCACTGCAATTTTACATTCTTTATCAGCGTTACGAAAGTGTAGAAGCAGCGATCGCAAAATTAGCAACATTATGGGAACCTTGCTGCCTAACTCACAATGACTTGAAGTTAGAAAACATTTTAGTCCATTCAAGGTGGAACCAGCTAGATAACTGCCTGGTGCGGCTAATAGACTGGGAAGCTTGTGCGTGGGGAGAACCCGCCTTTGATTTGGGAACAGTTGTCGCCAGTTATTTGAGAATGTGGCTAGAAAGTCTGGTTAGAGATCCGGCGATGGAGTTAGAAGAATCTCTGCAATTAGCAGCTGTACCTCTAGAAACGCTGCAACCATCCATACTCGCCCTTGTGCAAGCTTACCTGGTTGCTTTTCCCATGATTTTAGAGTATCGTCGCGATTTAATCGAGCAAGTAGTTCAATTTGCGGGTTTGGTTTTGCTCCATCAGATGCAACAATCCATTCAATACCGCAAACACTTTGACAACAGCAGCATTTGCATCTTTCAAGTTGCTAAAGCTCTACTTACTAACTCCCAAGAATCAATATCGACAGTTCTGGGAATATCTAAATCGCAACTGCTGGGAGAAACTTTTACCAACTTCGCCAACAAGCAAAATCTGGTTCGCCTATACCAGAGTAAAACTTATTTGCGCGGGTGTTAAGAAAAGTATTCAGGGCTTGGAATCGAGTCGGAGGTCTGGAGTATAAAAGAGTAGTTTCATCTTTTTCTACGCACTTTGTGAAACTGTCACAGTCACAATCATGCTAGATTCTTGCGATCGCCATCTACTCGACATTGCCAGTAACATCCAAATAGAGTCTAACTTTTGCATTTATCATCCCAACTATCAACCCTTTGCCCTACCAAATCAGCTAGCAGAGAGATTTCAGAAAAATCCCGCACCACTACAGCAGAAATATCTCACTTTGCTGCTAAGAAATTTCATTTACGGTATCTATTACAACGGCGCATTACAAAGGATTTTGGCATTAAATGCCGTTCGCGAAGCATGTCGAATGACATCTCCTGCAAGTTTTTTACCCCACGAATCCATAGCAAACAATTCTGTTTTAGGAATTGACAAGCAATTGTACCAAAAGCTGCACAACAGTAATTATGGCATCGGTTACTTTGACCAGAATTGGCAGGTATTGCGCCGGGAACCTGACGGTAGTCTAGCGGTAACCAAAGGCGGCTTGACAATGCACGTAGAAAATGTTGCCTTCTCCCCAGGCAACAACCAACTTCGCCACCTGCAATCTGCCCAGCCAGGAGACAAGATCGACATTTGGATGCCGAAAAATCGATTGCGAAACGGTTGCTATGTAGCAGTTGGTAACGTCGGACACAAACTGCAAGCAAATCTAGATGCTGATTTGGGAAAAGGGCGAATCTACTTAAATTTAACTGCTGCAGGCGCGATCGCTCTGATGGAAAGTTTGACGGTGGAATTGAATGCTGCTGCCATTCCTTTTAGCTTTCAAGTTCCATACAATTACTCTGCTTACGGACGCTACGACTCCGGAGTACTTTATTTTGAACGCAACGATTATCCCCTAGTTCGAGAAGTCTTGCAAAGCATCTACACCCAACACAAATCCCACTTTCGCCAGGAAATTCCCTTGTTTACCAAGTTTTTAGCACCTGGAGTGAGTTTTGCTGAAGAACCGGAGCGAAAATTCGTTGCTCAGGAAAATTTTGGCATGAACCGCTGTCAAATTGTTGCCAATGCTTTACTAGAAGCTTGGCAAAAAGGAAAAAATTCTCCTCGAGAGCGGATGGAAATGATTTGTAAACATTTTGCTGATTTCGGAATTGATTGGCGGCGTCCCTATCTTAATCCTTGTTCTGAGGATATATATTATCCTTTAACTTAAAGCCCCAAATCTGCTCGATTTTTAATTCGATGTCTTTTACCTATCATCGCACCGTTCGTTTCCAGGACACCGATGCTGCTGGTGTAGTTTATTTTGCCAATGTTTTGGGAATTTGTCACGAAGCTTATGAAGAATCTTTAGAAGCATCAGGTATAAATCTCAAAGAATTTTTTAGCAATTCCTCTGTAGCTTTTCCCATCGTTCATGCTAGTGTAGATTTCCTGCGACCAATTTTTTGCGGTGATAAGTTGATTATTAATATAAAGCCGCAAAAACTAGATGCTAGTAAATTTGAAATTAATTACCAAATTACAGTAGCCAATGTCATAGTTTCTCAAGCAGTAACCAAACATGTTTGTATCGATCCCCACAGCAGAGTTAAAAAAGAGTTACCAGATACAATGAACAAATGGTTGCAGAAAATTCACCCCAAGGAAAATCAACATTCAATATTGTTGTAAGTATTCTTGAGCTAATTGTTGAAGCTGCAGACGGTTAATTTTACCTTGAGAATTGCGAGGTAAAGTCTGTACAGGAATCCAGTATTTAGGAATTTTGATTTTGCTGAGTTTATCTTGTAGCAAACTTTGTATTTCTAGAGGAAAAATATCTGCATTTTTAGGAATATAAATAGCTGCTATTGCCTGTCCCCAACGTTTGTCCGGGATTCCAAGTACGCAAACATCAATTACCGTTGCAGTTGCTCGAATTGCTGACTCAATTTCTAATGGATAGATATTTTCACCACCTGTGATAATTTTGTCACTGCTGCGTCCAACTACGTGCAAGTAACCTTCCTCATCTAAAAAACCTATATCATCTGTGTGAAAAAGGCGAACTGAAGAAAAGTTAAAATAAAAATTTCCAGCTTCTGCTTTGCCACCAGCTGTCTGAAAGGGATAATAACCAAAAGCCAAAGATTTCGCTGCAATGGTAATATTGCCGCATTCATTTGCCGGCAAAACTTCACCTTGTTCGTTGCCAATGGTAATATAGGCATGAGGAAGAATTCGACCGCAATTATCTTTACCGTTAAGAAAATCATCCGGTTTGAGAGTAGCAATTTGAGAAGCAGTTTCTGTCATACCATAAGTTATAGCTAAGGGAATGCGGTGATGTCTTGCTTTTTCTAACAATTCCTTAGCCGCGGGTGCACCTCCTAAAAGAACAGTTTGAAATCCAGCCAGCCAGGAAGTAACATCAAAATTAGCAAGCAGACGCTGTAACTGGGTAGGTACAAGAGAAAGAAAAAAATTCGATGTTTGGATATTAATTACATCGCCACTTTCTAGTTTTTTCCAAGGGTAAATAACAAGTTGACCGCCAGTGATAAAGCAGCGCAGAAATTGCATCAAACCGCTAACGTGATATAACGGTAATACACAAAAGGAATTAACTTGCTGTAGTTGAAAATATTCTTGAAATCCCCGTACTGATGCTGTGAGTGTTTCCCAAGAATGAACTGCAAATTTAATTTTTCCAGAAGAACCGCCAGTAGGAATCATGATAGCGGAAAAGCAGGGGAAAGGGTGGAAATTTTCTAGCTTTTTGGCATTTTGGAACTGTTGTTTTTCCATTCCCCAAATAATATCTGGCTGTACGAGTTCAAAAACTTGTTGCCATTCCCGGTCGACCCAATTAGGATTACAAAGAAATACTGAACTATTAGTTGCACAAGCAGCAAGAAAACCAGCTAAAAATCGTACTGGTTCGCGTTCGGCGAGGATGATTTTGGGTGGTGTTGACCGAGGCGCAAATGCAGTTAATTGTGAATAAAATTTCTCTGTTAACTCTAAAAAATGATGGTTGTGTTTGTGTAGTGCACCGGATGGCATTTCGCAAATTAGCCAGTCCTGAGGAAGTGAACAAAGCTGTTGGAGAATATGGGGGAACATTTCTACCATAGATTTTCTAGCCACGCGGACTCGTTGTCTGCATCAAAGTAATGATTGACACCAAAACCTAACGCTCGAGGGTTTGCTGGAGATAATTCTGCTGCTAATTGCAGTGCTGCTTTTCTACCAATGTCAGTTTCAAAGACAGATGAAAAAACAGCATCGATGTTATGCTGTCGGCAAAATTGCCGCAGGTAAAAAGGAGAACCAGCGATCGCTGGTTTGATGATAAAAATTCCCCGCCAACCTTGTTGAAAGCAGTTTTCGAGTTGCTTGAGGGTAGCTACAGATTCGTCCAGAGCGATCGCTGTTTGATAAAGACCGCTCAATTCCAACATGGCCGCAAACTCCTCCACCGCTAGGGGTTGTTCCATAAATTCAACTTCCGCCGTTAATTCCTGACTGGTATTTAATTCGTCGCAAGTTGCAAGCCACAACTGAGCTTGTTTGTAGCTGAGTTTGCCGTTAGCATCTAAACGCAATTTTGTGGAAGCTGGCAACTTTTGCACTAGTAATCTCAAGATTTCCAGTTCCAAATCGGTGGGATAAACACCAATTTTCCATTTCATGGTAGAATAACCCTGATGCCAAAGGCTTTGCCACGCTTCCAAAACCGATTCTCCTGCCGGTAACAAACCACTGCAGGCAAAACAAAAGGCGGAATTTATTCTGTTTGGGGACAGTTGCTCAAACGCTGACTCAAACCCGAATTGTGACGCTGGTAAGGTGTCGGGAATAGAAAAAATAATCTTTGGTGTAATTTCTTTTGGTAGCTGTTGACAAAACGTTAAGGCTTGTTCCAAGGTTTCAGAACCAAACCAGCTAATGGGAGCAATTTCTCCCCAGCCAATTTTTCCGGTTTCATCGCTGAGGCGAAGGATAATGCCTTCACGGGTATCCCAAATACCATGACTGGTGATCACTGCACGCAGAAATTTCCTTCGATAGGGACGAAAGTCGAATTGACAGCGCATTTTTACAGTAAAAATCCGACACCAAACAGCAAGCAACACCAAAAATGCACGGCCACAGCAATAAATTTACAGTTGCTGACCTTGTCTGGTTGCTGGTGATTTTCTTGGACGTGACGGCATAATTTGATGGCAAAGGGTAAACTTAGCCAGCTTAACAACGTCCATGCAGGGAAAATTCCCCCCAGCACCAACAAAAACGTCAAGACGTAGATACTAGCTGCAAACAAGTTTAAAAGTTTTGCTCCTGCTTGCGTTCCCAAGCGCACGATTGGCGATCGCTTCCCTGCTGCTAAGTCATCTTCCACTTGGTGAAAGTGGGAACAATACAAAATTAAGCTTGTGGCGATGCCAACAACGATGGAAGCTGCTAAACTTACTATTGACCAGCTTTGAGTTTGACTGTAATATACTGCCGAGACTGCTAGCGGTCCAAAGGCGAAAAAACAAAGGATTTCTCCCACTCCTTGATAGCCCCAACGAAAGGGAGGTCCTTGGTACAGGTACCCCAAAATGCAGCCAGTCACTACTAATCCTACTACGGTAATATCCTGTTGCCACCAAGCGATCGCTGCTACTGCCAACAATCCCAAACATAAAAACAAATTTCCCAACCAAAATATTAATAACTTGTTACCTGTTAAATTCACTAGAGAATGATGTTTGTTTTTATCAATTCCTGTTTCCGAATCAAAAACATCATTACTCAAATTTTCCCAGGCTAAAATTAATATCGCTGCCACTAAAAAAGTCAAAAAAATTGCTTTATTTATAACTTTTGTTTCTGCAAATGCTATTGCCGTTCCGACCCAAACAGGCATAATAGCAACACTGTACATCGGGGGTTTGATCGCTGCCATCCATAACTGGCGATTTTTGAGATGGGGATTAGTGAGATTAATTAAGTTTGCTGACATTTAAAACTTAAGATGAAATTATTTTCGGCTATGAAATAATTTTACGCTTTTAAGTACATATCAATAAATTTTGAAATTGGCAAGAGGTTTTTGGGTGGAAATACAAGGGAGGATACCTGAGCAAGCAGCTAGGGACGGTAAAACCAAAGACCTGCAAAGCAGCGGGTCGACTTCTATATCTACGTCTTTTGCAGCTAACTTTGGTTGTTTGTGTTTGCATTTGGCATATTTCCAGGTGTTTACAGCTTTACCCTTCTCCTGGAGCTTAGAACCACTACACATTTGTGAACCCCCTGACGCTAGTGAAACTGTGACCCTTTGTGTTACCTAGTAGAAATACGACCACGAATTCTCATTCTATATAAAGATCGATTCACAAAAATTTACTAAACTACTAGTGATGACAGTCTCACCATGTAGCGCAGACTTCTTTGTACCTAACAAAGACTTGTACAAATTCCTTGTAGCTGTTCGGCAAAAAAGTATCAAAAATAAATGCAATCAAATAGCTAGTATTTCACTGAAAATAGACTTTGTCGATCCGCTGGTAATACTGGAAAAATTAACGCTACCGCATCAACTGAACTTTTATTGGGAGAACAAAAGCAAAAAGGAGGCAATAGCAGCCATTGATGCAGTAGCAAAATTGCAAATAGAAGGTAGCGATCGCTTTCTTCGCTCGGAAGAATTCATTAAAGATTCTTTCAGTAACATCATTAATTTTCTCAGCAGAGAAGAACCTTTTTTTCAACCTATATTTTTTTGTAGTTTTGGTTTTTTTGAGCGAAATTGTCGAGAAAATTATCCCTTTCCAGCTGCAACAGTTTTTCTTCCGCGCTGGCAAGTAGCTGTGAAAGGTGAAGACTGTATCTTAGTATTTAACACCGTTGTTAACGCCGAAATCAATATCAACGTCATTTGGGACATTCTCTGCCAAAAAATAGAAACAATCCGCGCTTTAAAATTTCATTGCCAGGTGGTAAACAAGCGAGAAGCTCAATTTAGTAAAAAATTTATCTTTCATCCAGAACGATTTAAACACTCTGTTTTATCAGCTTTAAAAACAATTCAGTCCGAGCGTATTAGTAAAATAGTTTTAGCAGATATACTGGATGTGCGAGGGAGCACTCCTTTTGACTTGTTCAGTTCTTTAAACAATTTGCGCCAACTGCATCCAAATTGCTATATTTTTTCCACAAGTAACGGTCAGGGACAAAACTTTATCGGTGCTAGTCCGGAACGTTTAATTAGTATTCACAAACAACAGTTAGTCACCGATGCTTTAGCAGGAAGTGCACCGCGAGGAACAACACCTGCTGAAGATGCTATCAACGCCGATCGCTTGCTAAATAGTGAAAAAGAAAGACACGAACACTTGCTAGTTATCGATTTTATTACCCAACGTCTTTCCCAACTCGGTTTGTTACCCCGAGTGTCACCACCCCGCTTGCGACAGCTATCCAACATTCAGCATTTGTGGACACCAATTAGCGCTATCGTTCCCGATCGCGTCCATCCTTTGCAAATAGTTTCACAACTGCATCCTACACCCGCAGTAGCAGGTACCACGCCAGATTTAGCTTGCGATGAAATTCGGCGTTACGAAAGCTTTGAGAGGGGTTTGTATGCAGCACCTTTGGGATGGGTAGATGCAAACGGTAATTGCGAATTTATTGTCGGAATTCGTTCTGCACTACTCGACGGCGATCGCGCCAGACTTTACGCCGGTGCTGGTATTGTAGCAGGCTCCGATCCCGAAAAAGAACTACTGGAAGTTCAATTAAAACTTCAAGCTCTCCTGAAAGCATTAGTTTGTAGTTAGTTTCATAGCGCTAGCTGACGAAAACAAATAACTTTATAAAGCCAAGTCTCTATGAGTAAAAGATTTAGCATTCGCACCCGTATAAGACGCAACAACGTGACCGTTACCAGTTAATTGGTACTTATAGGTTACCAAACCTTCTAAACCAACAGGTCCGCGAGGAGGAAGTTGCTGGGTGCTAATTCCAACTTCGGCGCCAAAACCATAGCGAAAACCATCCGCAAAGCGAGTAGAACAATTTTGATAAACTCCTGCTGCATTTACCAGCGCCATAAAAGTTTTAGCCACTTCTTCATCTTCGGTCACGATCGCGTCGGTATGCTTAGAACCGTAATGGTTAATGTGGGTGATCGCTTCTTCTAAAGAATCAACTATCTTAATTGCCAAAATCAAATCGCTGTATTCTGTTTCCCAGTCTTTTTCTGTTGCTGGTTCAATATTTTTTAAAATCTCTTGCGTACGTTTATCTCCTTTTAATTTCACCTTTTGTGCTTGTAAAGACTCAGCGATTTTCGGTAAAAAAATTGCAGCTATTTCTCCATGAACTAATAAAGTTTCTATGGCATTACAAGCGGCCGGATATTGAACTTTGGCATCAACTGTAATCGCCACTGCTTTTTCCATATCCGCAGCTTTATCTATGTACAGATGACAAATACCGTCTGCGTGACCGAGGACGGGAATACGGGTATTTTCCTGTACGAATTTCACAAAAGAATTAGAACCTCTCGGAATAATTAAATCTACATATTTGTCTAATTTCAAAAGTTCTATAATTTCCTCTCTTGTGGTTAATAACTGTACTGCATCGGGGGGAACGGCGGTTTGAGATAATCCCTGCTTAATGGCTTTAACTATAGCTTCACAAGAACGAATAGCTTCTTGACCACCTTTGAGAATCACGCCGTTACCTGACTTGATTGCCAAAGAAACAATTTGAATAGCAGCTTCTGGACGTGCTTCGAAAATGACACCTAAAACTCCTAAAGGACAAGTGATCCGCTTGAGAATTAAACCTGTATCCAACTCCCGGTGAAGTTGTACTGCACCCACAGGATCGGGAAGTTTCCCAACGTCTTTGACTCCAGCGATCGCATCTCGGAACTTATATTCATCTAACTGCAAACGCTTGTAAAGTGCTTTGGGAATTTCTTGTTTGGCTGCTACTTGACAATCCACAGCATTGGCTTGCAAAATTTCCTCTTGTGCTGATTCTAAAGCTTGTGCGATCGCTTCTATAGCTTCATTTTTGGCTGTGGTTGAAAGAACTGCTAATTTGAGTGCTCCCAGTCGAGTTTTTTTCGCTATTTCTAATAAATGAGAAGAATTTTGTTGAGAAATACTCATCGGTTTGAAGCAAAAAACTGGTCTAATTTCAAATTTTAATTTCTAGAATTAACTGGCAAGTATTTTGCTAGTTTTTGCCAGTACAAATATAGTTATTCTACTTTACTTGATTGCGGCCGTGAAATTAACTGCCACTTCCAGCAAGCAATCTATCCAATAAATACTAACTTTTTTCGGCAAGTTGAGCTTTTGCTTGCTGCCACAAAGCTTCCAATTCTTCTAAAGTGTAATCAGAAAAAGGGCGATCGGCAAACGCTTCCATTTTTTGTATCCTTTGAATAAAGCGTTGATTTGTTCCCCGCAGAGCTTCACTGGGATCGAGATTATACCACCGAGCTAGCTGGAGAATAGAAAATAGTAAATCTCCTAATTCGGCTTGTTGTTGTTCTGGTGTTTCCTGGGTTAGTGCTTGTTGGAACTCCTGCAATTCCTCATAAAACTTTTGCCACACTTCCTCGATATTTTGCCATTCCAATCCGACAGCAGCTGCTTTGTGGGAAATTTTCATAGTTGCTAACAAGGGAGGAAGCTTACGAACATAATTGCTGAGTTTGGTGCTCAGTTTTTGACTTTCTAAAGGAGATTGTCCTTTTTCTGCTGCTTTAATTTCTTCCCAGTTTTTTCGTACCTGTTCCACGCTTTCAACGGAAACTTCACCAAAGACATGGGGATGACGACGAATTAGCTTCTGACAAATACCTTCTGCAACTTCCTGAAGGGAAAATTGTCCGTACTCCTTGGCGATTTGCGCTTGTAAAACAACTTGTAAAAGCAGATCCCCCAATTCTTCAGCAATTGCCTGTTGCTCTCCTGTGTTGATCGCATCTACCACTTCGTAGGCTTCTTCGATAATGTAGGGTGTAAGAGTTTGGGGAGTTTGCGCCAAATCCCAAGGACAACCTCCCTGAGGCGATCGCAATTTTGCTACTACATTAATTAGTTTTTGTAAAGCCGCTAGAGTTTCGGCGTGATTCTCGCTGGAGTAAAGTTCCATAATAAATAACTCAAAAACTTCGTTTTGGTCGACAAACTACGATCGTTGCTTTCTCCGGTTGGCGTTGGTCTTTGCTCTCAACCGACGGCGACGCTGAGCGATCGCTTGACGTTTGTTTATTTTCCCATGCATTAGCAAACCTCGAATGCCTGAGGAACGCAAACGCTTGTATGTAGAACCACTCCAATCGCTTAGATAATGGGTCATGGCTGCTAGTTCCAAACCCCAAAACACTGCTATAATTTCCCGCTGGTAAGCAAGCAGCGATCGCCCCCATGTTTGGCAAAAAATTCGCCAACTCCAGCTTTTGTTTCCCAATTTTTCTCCCACGACAACGCTAAACAGCACTACTGTGACAGCAATAGAACCGAGATAAAGCACTCGCAAGCTTGTACCGATAATTGGGCCGTGAGATAAAAAAGATCGATGTCGCAGACTTTTTTGATAAGGAATCCAAATCCACCGCAATAAACCCCAGCGTTTATACTGGCGCGAGTAAATATCCAAGTCAGGACCAAACATCAGTCCGCCGAAAATAAATCCACCCGCCACTAGCAAAGTTAGGTTAGCATTGCGAGTTTGGACAAAAGCAAAACCAGTTACCCACGGTAAAGCCCATAAAGTAATGCGATCGTGCGTTCGACCAGAGGGCATCGAAAATGTTTCAAAATTTTTTCAGACAATTTTGCCAAAATCCTAGCGCAAACCGAAAAATTTTGCTATACTAAATTCTTGTGTGTGATGGGCGGTTAGCTCAGTTGGTAGAGCGCCTGCCTTACAAGCAGGATGTCACAGGTTCGAGTCCTGTACTGCCCATGTTTCTTGGCTCGAAGGAAATCCATCGACGCAATTCATATTGCGGGAAAACTTAGAAAAATATTAATCTGATATCGTTATCCACTAACGGAAATAACTTATTTAGAAAACCTTCCTATCGAAATTTTAGGTACTCAATTTTACAGGCTTACGAATTTGAGTTTGGTCAAAGAATGTCATTGGCGATCGCACTTGAGTAGGTCTGCGAGAAAGTCATAGGCGAAAAACTCCCCGGTGCGCTAGCAAAGCGGACTTTTTTCACAAGCTAGAAAACATATTAGTAATCCAAAATTCATTCATTAAATATTCAAAACCTATACCCAGCAATACCTAAGCTAGCCTGGAAATAACCTGTAAATAAATATTACATTTTTGCAAAAATGATAAGAATAATAACAGATTTTGACGGTCCGATTATAGATGTTTCCGAACGCTACTACCGTGTTTATCAATTTTGTTTAAATAAAATCCGACGTCCTCAGCAAAAGGTACGACAGCTTTCTCGAACAGAATTTTGGCAAATGAAACGATCGCGGGTCAGCGAAAAACAAATCGCTATAATTTCTGGTTTGGATGAAGTCCAAGCACAGGAATTTTCCTTGCTCCGACACCAAACAGTACATACGGAACCTTATTTTCACTACGATCGCCTTGCTTTTGGTGCAGTGGATGCACTGTTAAAAATTCAACACGCTGGCTGGGATTTAGCAGTCATGACCATGCGCCGCGTTTGGGAACTGGATTTCGCCTTCAAAAAATTCGACCTAGGCAGATTTTTCCCCGAAAATCGCTGTTACTGCCTAAGTAATGATTACTTGAAAACTCGGGATATAGATGATAAGCCATTATTAATGGCACGAGCCTTAAAAGAGCTTCCCCCAGCAACCGACACGTGGATGATCGGAGATACTGAAGCAGATATCGTTGCTGCCAAAAAACACGGTGTCAAAGCGATCGCGGTAGAATGCGGTATACGCGAGCGATCCCAATTAGAGCTTTATCAGCCCGACTTCATCGTCACAAACCTCACCGCCGCCGTTGATTTGATTTTAGAAAAATCCGCAGCGCCTGTAGAATTGGTTTATCGGTAAATTTGCACTTGTTGCCCCTTGGTTGGTAGTTGTTTGTTGGAGAGCGCAAACAACTGTCAACACCAAAAAGGGCTTACCTCAAAAAACTACTTATTAACCACAACAATACGAATGTAACTGCAGTAGAAAACTGATTTGGCGTCAGGTGAACAAATTGTCCTATTAAAGGTACAGCCCAATTCGCCAGCAATCCTCCAGCAATCAAACCTACGATCAAGCCACTCAAGGTAAATATAACTGCCCGGCCAAATCTAGCTTCCTTACGGTTAATAAAGTATATACTGATACCCACTCCCACCACCAGTGCCAGCTGTAAAACTTGGTCTTCCCCTGTTGGGTAAAACGTGCTAATAGCACTCAGACCCAAGTACCAAGCGCCGGTTAATAGCACCTCTGCTGGTGTTGGTCGATCCAATATTTTTTGCAGCCACGCCGGCGATTGCTGGCGAGGAGCTGGACCTTGGGGTACAGATGTTTGTACTAGACGCTCTGGAAACCGGATGCGTTCGGGAACCTTGATTTTACCTTCTTGGCGCAGCCGCAGGCGATCCATTAAAATCGCATCGTAGGCAGCTTCAATCATTTCTAAACGCTTGGCATCGCCACTGTATTGCTGTAGGAGGCGATTGCGAACATTCTGGATTTCATCGAAACTAACGTCTTCTGATACCCCAAGTTTTTCGTAGGGATTTTGCTCGCTCATGGGAATCTATTAAATCTAGCCTCAGTCGGCAGCAGTTTTTTGTTGCCAGAATAATAACTTTAAGTTTTGTGTTAAACAGGAACTTTAATCCAATGCTACATCTTCACCTGAATAGTAGCATGGGTTAGTAGAAGAAACATGGTAGTTTTAACTATAGACACTTTAACATATTGCCAGAACTCCGTGTACACCCCCATGTCGTTCTCTATTTAGGGCTTTATTGTAGAATTTGAGTTAAAAATACCTAAAAGGCTTTTTTATGAAAAAAAATGTTTTTTTGAGATTTTGGCAATCAACTCTACCTTAGATAACAGTTTTATTTAATGAACTTGAAAATCCCTTATTCTATTGTGACGCAGATAGATTTAACACCAGCGTTTCATTACTAAATTACTAAATTAGTTAGGTATTGCGAAATTCTCCTAGTTGATTTAACTTTAAGTGGCGTAGTCAGACTTAGCAATTACTCTACCGAAATCGCTGCCAGTACCGTTATATTAAAATAAATGCGCTCTAGTTGCCTAAAAACCTGATTAAACTAAATTAGTATTTAGATAATCAGGAATTTTATACCTAAACCTTGTAAATTTTAATTGCTTTTTCAGCGGAAACTGCGTTTATAACGCCACCCGCATCTTGATCCTTTATAGATTTTGTGCAAAGTGATGGTCATGGCTCCTGCCAAGATTCTTGTAGTTGATGACGACCCTGCTGTTCGGAATTTAATCCAACGCTTTCTGCTCAAGCATAATTATCAGGTAGAGGCCGCTGAAGATGGAAAAACGGCCTTAGCTTTATTTGAGCAATTTAATCCGGATTTGGTAATTTTGGACGTTAACTTACCAGATGTCATCGGATTTAACCTCTGCCAAGAAATGCAAAGTCGTAATGGCGTTTTTGTTCTCATGCTGACTAGCCGTACAGACGAAGCTGACAAAATTCGCGGCTTTTCAAAAGGTGCTGACGATTACCTTACAAAACCATTCGGTCTGGCAGAATTGGAAGTTAGAGTGGCAGCAATTTTGCGACGTCAACGCCTTGTTACCCCAGCAGAACAAAAACGCCTGGTATTTGAAAAGCTGATGATCGATCCTGTGAGGCGAGAGGTAACGCTCAACAACCAACCAGTACCCTTGACGGCCTTAGAATTTGACTTGTTACATTTTTTAGCCAGCCATCCGGGTAGAGTTTGGCGTCGAGCAGAATTAATTCAGGAAGTCTGGGATTATGAATACGTCGGCGATCAAAGAGTTGTAGACGTACACATAGGTCAAATTCGTAAAAAAATTGAAACAGACGCTAGTCAGCCAGCTTTAATTCAAACCGTTCGTGGTGTAGGTTACAAGTTCGAGTGTCCTGCTGCTCAACCCCAGCACTCCGAAAAACCATAATAATACTTGACCGTCAGCCCGGCGGTGCCCAAATCGATGCCTCACCGAGGATATTATATAAAAATTAGTTGTAGACACGAAAAAGGTATTTACTATCTCATTTTTCTTCTGTATTGCTGAGCCATACTTGTAGCTGTTGACCATGAAAACTGGTTCCCGGGTACAGTACTGCCGTACCCAGTAAAGAGTATTAAAAAAAACAACGCTACCAAGTGAGATACTGGCAACGGGCAAAATTCCCTGTTGTCCATTTACTTAGTAGTTGTGAAATAAGGTTTCTAAGTATACACGAGCTATCCGGCGATCGCTATCTCCATTTTGAAGTAAAAATAATGACAGTGCAGCCGTCAAAACTCGATTTTGGTCCCAATCGGGATGCTTTTCTAAATAAATTTTCAGGGATTCGTGTAGGGGCTCGGGGATTTCTGTGAAGATGCTAACAGTTGTTTTCATGAGATTGTCCTCTTTGAGAACCTGCTAATAGTTAGATTCTGCTTGCAGTCAAAGCCACGGGGAAAATAGGCGATCCAAACAGGAACATCATCCCCAATGAGACTACAAAGGCAAGTCGCATAATTGTGGTCAAAACCAGGGGGTGTTGTCAATGCTGCGAAATGTTAAGACAAAATTTCTGCAAAATACATATTTACGAAAGCACAAGGATTTGAGAACCTTTTTTGTAACATAACTTAATCAAAACTCAGTCCTGGAAATTGCTGTTTGCCACGAGCAGAAAATCCTCAGCAACACAGCAAGAGGTTGTGATAGCGTCGGATGGCTGTGGAAAACTCTCAAAAAGTTTGTGGAAATGTTGTGGAATCAATGAGGAAAATTTTGGATAATAATAAGAATTACAAAAAGATTTGGAATTTATCTTCAACAAGAAAATAAGCCATTTCAAAACGATAGCTCCCTGGTTAAGAGGGAGCCAAGCAAGGCAATAGCAGCAAGCAACAGGACTAGTGACGGCGTTGCTGTAAGGTACGATACACAGATTTCAAATCCACTTGGTGGTAAGCAAGAGCAACAAGGGTGTGATAAAGCAAGTCAGCTACTTCCGAAGCGATCGCCTCAGCATCGTTGTCTTTACAGGCCATCACCACTTCTGCACATTCTTCCCCAAGTTTTTTTAAAATTCTGTTATCACCACCGGCAAATAATTCACAAGTATAGGAATTTTCCTGGGGGCGATGGCGGCGATCGCAAATTACTTGAAACAATTGCGATAAAGTATCGCCGGGTGGAGGCGCAACTTTTCCATCTACCCGGTGAAAACAGCTGCGTTCACCAGTATGACAAGCAATATCTCCCACCTGTTCAACTCCGATCAGCAGCGCGTCGCTATCGCAGTCATAACGAAGGCTGCGCACCTTTTGAACGTGACCGGAAGTCTGGCCTTTGTGCCATAATTCTTGACGGGAACGACTCCAAAACCAAGTTTCTCCCGTTTCCAAAGTCTTTTGTAGCGACTCTCGATTCATCCACGCCATCATCAAAACAGCGCCATCCAAATAGTCTTGGATAATTGCTGGAACCAAACCGCGTTCGTCGTAACGAATTCGATCCACAGGGATTGGGGGCTGTTGTGGATTAGTACTAGAAAAAAACATACCAGCTGCTTGCAAAATAGCGAGAATGGTTTATGGGTTCACCATACCATTGTCTGTAGAGAAATTGGTACACTAATTTTTTAACTGCCAAACTAATTTTTTTCCAGAACTTAATTTAACTTTTATGCATAATAACCTGCATTTTCACAGCACCGAAAGCAGCCCCAACTCCATACCAATCAATAACCGAACAGCAACCTGTCTTGGTCCGTCTTGGCTTGGCAAGGGCGAATTTCAACAGGAGGCAAGTCTTCCTAGGACTTGTATAACGTATTGTAATTTTTATAGGACTAGCAATTTCATTACGATATAAATTCTGAGAAGACTTGACTTTCATCCTCGGATAGAGCTTTTTATTTGCCACTTTTTAGGAGAGAACCTTGGTAAATACAACGATTAAAACAACAAAAAAATCACAAGAAATCTTTGCCGCTGCTCAAAACCTCATGCCAGGAGGGGTAAGTTCCCCAGTCCGCGCCTTCAAATCTGTAGGAGGACAACCCATCGTCTTCGATCGCGTCAAAGGAGCGTATATTTGGGATGTAGATGGCAATCAATACATAGACTACGTAAATACCTGGGGACCAGCCATTTGCGGTCACGCTCATCCCGAGGTGATAGCAGCTTTGCAAGAAGCTTTGGAAAAAGGTACTAGTTTTGGCGCGCCCAGCATCCAGGAAAATATCCTGGCTCAAATGGTCATTGATGCCGTCCCAAGTATCGAAATGGTAAGATTTGTCAATTCCGGTACCGAAGCTTGTATGGCAGTACTGAGACTAATGAGAGCTTTTACCGGACGCGATAAAGTGATCAAATTTGAGGGCTGCTACCACGGACATGCAGATATGTTTTTGGTAAAAGCAGGTTCCGGTGTAGCTACCCTTGGTCTACCCGATTCTCCTGGAGTTCCCAAATCAGTAACAAGTAACACCTTAACTGCACCTCTTAATGATTTAGAAGCAGTCAAAACCTTGTTTGAACAAAACCGCGATCAAATCGCAGGGGTGATTCTGGAACCTGTGGTGGGAAATGCTGGTTTTATTCCTCCCGATGCTGGCTTTTTAGAAGGGTTGCGGGAACTTACCCACGAACACGGAGCTTTATTGGTATTTGATGAAGTCATGACAGGCTTCCGCGTAGCTTACGGTGGCGCTCAAGAAAAATTCGGCGTCACGCCAGATTTAACAACCCTAGGTAAAATTATCGGCGGTGGCTTACCTGTAGGAGCCTACGGCGGTCGTCGGGAAATTATGTCTATGGTTGCTCCTGCAGGTCCGATGTACCAAGCAGGAACTCTTTCTGGTAATCCTTTGGCAATGACTGCAGGAATTAAAACTCTAGAGTTACTGCAAAGACCCGGTACATACGAGTATCTAGATCGAATTACGAAGAAATTAGCAGATGGTTTGTTAGAAATTGCCCAGCAAACCGGTCACGCTGCTTGTGGCGGTCATATTGGAGGTATGTTCGGTCTATTCTTTACATCCGGCCCCGTCCACAACTACGAAGATGCGAAAAAATCAGATTTAGCGAAATTTGCTCGCTTTCATCGGGGTATGCTAGAGCGTGGTATCTACTTGGCACCGTCTCAGTTTGAAGCCGGATTTACTAGTCTAGCTCATACCGAAGAAGATATTGACCGTACCCTAGAAGCAGCAAAAGATGTGATATCTAATTTGTAAGCTGCAATCAACCCCGTTCCTGGAACAGTAGAGCGGGGTTAAAAATTTCAGAAAATGAAAAAATCCTAGTATATTCCCAAAACAACATACAAGCAAAATTTGCTTGTGGAGCATGGGGAAAATAGGTATGGAGAAAGGATATTTTTATTTATTAAGTGCTAGCGATCGCTTTTTGAAAAAATCAAAATTTCGTAGCTAAAAAGCAGAAATATTTATTTGAAAAATTTCTCATACGTGGATTTACTATTGGGTTTTGATAGCACAGTTTATCTTTAGCAAGTCTTTAAAAGATCACCAGCAAAAATTACCTGGCAAAAGTAACTTGGGATAGAAATAATTAGGTTAGGGTGTAGAGATACCTGTAATTTTTTGTGTAGCGAGTTGACAGTGATGAGCTACTGCTTAAATCCTAACTGCCCCAATCCAGAAAATATAGCTTACGGCCATAGGTGTCAGTTTTGTGGTTCACCACTGCTGTTGCGCGATCGCTATCGAGTGCACAAAGCATTAGGTCAAGGTGGTTTTGGGGCTACTTTTCTCGCTGTTGATGAAGCTTTACCAGGTGAACCAAGTTGTGTAATTAAGCAATTGCGCCCATCGGGAAACACACCCCAGGTTTTGCGAATGGCACGGGAACTGTTTGAGCGAGAAGCTGTAACTTTGGGTAAAATTGGCAACCACCCCCAAGTACCCCGATTGCTAGATTATTTTGAAGAACACGAACAATTTTACCTAGTTCAGGAATACATCAGTGGCTCGACTTTACAGCAGCTAGTAAAACAGAATGGCGTTTTTAGCGAAGCGGGAATAAAGCAGTTTTTAAGCGAAATCCTACCATTGCTACAATACATACACGAGTGTCAAGTCATACATCGAGATATCAAACCAGCCAACATTATTCGTCGCGAGCAAGACAACAGATTAGTACTTATAGATTTTGGCGCTGTCAAAAATCAAGTTACTCAAGCAACAATCAATGTCTCAGAACACACAGCATTAACTGCATACGCGATCGGTACTCCTGGATTTGCCCCTCCGGAACAAATGGCTATGCGTCCAGTGTATGCAAGTGATATTTACGCTTTAGGAGTAACGTGCGTTTACCTGCTCACTGGCAAATCTCCCAAAGATTTAGAATACAATCCAAGCACGGGCGAATTGATGTGGGAGTCTCACGTGCAAGCGAGCGACCACCTTATAGACGTGCTGCGGAAAATGATGGAGGTGTCAGTACGCAATCGCTACCAAACAGCTAACGATGTACTCAGAGCACTGAACCTGGAACCATACCTGGAAAGTTTATCCAAAAATTTAATCATTCAACCTTCTAGTGGAAAAGAGCGAGCAAATCAACGCTGGGAAGATAATGGCAACTCTGGCGGTAACATTTCTGGACTAAGCATAGCACAGGTAGCAGCAGCAATTCGTGCCAGACGAGCAAAGACATCAGAAGGTACTGGTATCGTGCCAGCGCAAAAGCCATTACAGGCTCTTCCCAAAAAAAATACAACTTTGGTTAGTAAATGCGCTAATTTGCAACAGCACAAGTCGAAACAGATGCGTCAGTTAGATAACCAAAGTTTGCTCACAGCTTATCTCAAAGGAAGACGAGATTTTGTCCTGCATGATTTAAGTTTAATCGACTTGCAAGGTGCAAATTTACCAGAGACAAACTTTCATTCTTCTCAGCTGCAAAGAGCCAATCTCCAAGGAGCAAATCTCTACAACAGCGATCTGGGACAAGCTTGTCTTAATCGAGCTAATCTCAGGGATGCTAATTTAAGCAAAGCTTTTCTAAATAATGCTGATTTAGAAGGAGCAGATCTGCGCGGAGCAGACCTTAGCTATGCTTATCTTCAAAATGCCAATCTTCGAGGAGCTAACTTATGTGGTGCTAATCTTACCGGTGCCAAAATTTCTGACGAGCAATTAGCATTAGCTAAGATGAATTGGATGACAGTACGTCCTAATGGCAAGCGAGGCTTTTTATAAGGCTTGGAATCGAGATAAAATTAAAATTCTAAAATTTTTCTAAAAATTTTACCCAGATTCGGTAGGATTGCGGTTACTACTGTTGACAGGAAAGTTATAACCTAAAAATAGCAGAGCTTCATCGCCGCAATATTTCAATCTCGAATTATTTTTGACAGAAAAATGAATATTTTTATTGTATGGCTGATTGTCTAGAACAAGAGTTACAAAAGCGGCTAGTTTTGTATCAACTATTTCTGAGATTGTACGAGCACCACAGCAGTCTTTTCCACGAAATTCTCCAGTTAGAAAATTTTTCTCAGCCGTCTTTTTTAGGTGGGCGACAACTTTACTTGCTGGGAAAAGTGGAAGATTCTGTTATTTATATAATTACGAATTTGTGTGCAGGTAAGACGCAAAGTTTCACACAACCACAGCAAATCTGGACAATTGGCCGCGATCGCCGTTGCTCCATTTACATCTCCGACCGATATGTATCTCGTCGCCATGCAGCAATTCAATACATCGACAGTCTTCCGGAACAAGGTTTTTACTTGATTGATTTTAACAGTACCAATGGTACTTATCTTAACGGCGAACCGGTCTACAAGCCGAAAAGATTGCAAGACGGCGATCGAATTCGCTTGGGTAGCATTACTTTTTCGTTTTTTACGAATCTTGGTCCTCCTCAAGTTTTACCTCCGGCGCATTTAGCAACGAAAAAAGAAAACAAGCAAATGCACGACACTGCACAAGTTGAGTGTCGTGCGATGCAAACATCCTTGGTTGATATCTTGAATCCCCTTAACAAATGAATTTGAGAACCGACAAACAAACAGTAATTTCTGCACTAGAGTTGCAGTTAAGTAAACGGCTGCGATCAGAAATTTTAGATGATTTTTTCCGCCGCAGACAACAGCTGCAAACAAAACTGCATTCAAATACAGCAGATTAAGCTCGCTATCTAAATGCAAGTTAGTATAAGCAATTGTCTTGGGTTTTATTCTTCGGAAGGATAATTCTCAATATCTTCCTCTTGTTCTTCTTCCTCACTAGTTTTTCTAACAGAATTAGCAGAAACAACAGCTCCTTTTTCCAGTTTTTCCTTGACCTGTTGCTTAATTAGTTCCGCAAATTCGGCTTTTTCTTCTAAATATTTAATAGCATTGTCTCGACCTTGGGAGATGTTATCGCCGTTGTAGCTATACCAAGCTCCTTTACGAGTAAGTACGCCAGTTTCTTCTGCCAAATCCACAAGACAGCCCAAAGTAGAAATTCCCTTGCCAAAAATAATGTCAAATTCCGCAACTCTAAAAGGCGGTGCAACTTTATTTTTAGCAACTTTCACTTTAACACGGTTGCCAAATTCTTCTGAGCCTTTTTTGAGGGTTTGAATTCGGCGAATATCCAGGCGTACGGAAGCGTAGTATTTCAAAGCATTACCACCAGTGGTTGTTTCTGGGTTACCGTAGGTAACGCCGATTTTTTGTCGCAATTGGTTGAGGAAGATAACCGTGCAACCAGATTTGCCTATATTACCAGTAATTTTACGTAGAGCCTGGCTCATTAATCTCGCTTGAAGACCAACGTGAGCATCGCCCATTTCCCCTTCAATTTCGGCGCGGGGAACTAGTGCTGCTACGGAATCAACGACTACAATGTCAACTGCTGCAGAGCGGACAAGTTGATCGACTATTTCTAAAGCTGCTTCTCCTGTATCTGGTTGGGAAACTAGTAAATTTTCGATATCTACACCCAAAGCAGCTGCGTAGGTAGGGTCTAAGGCGTGTTCAGCATCTACATAGGCAGCAATGCCGCCACTTTTTTGCACTTCTGCAACCGCATGTAGTGCAAGTGTGGTTTTTCCAGAACTTTCCGGACCATAAATCTCAATTACTCGTCCTTTGGGCAAACCACCGCCTAATGCCAAATCCAGGGTGAGTGCTCCACTGGGAATAGTTTCTACCCGCATGCGAGTGGCATCGCCCAAACGCATGATTGTTCCTTTTCCAAAGGTGCGCTCAATTTGGTTTAGTACCATGTTGAGCGCTTTTTGCTTGCCAGGGTTATCAGTGTTAACAGCCATTCCTACCTCTATTTATAAGATTTAGGGAGTTGAGACGGGGAAATTTTAATAGAACAGATATACTATTTTGACATTTTCCTGCCGCTAATCGCTACATAGTCTAGCGCGGTCTTGGCAAGATTGCGATCGGACTTTTGGGATTGCTGTTTTTGAGATACTTTTGGATTATACTCTACTCAAATTGTCGCCAAAACCCTGGTTAGCATTGCTACACATAGATTTTATGACTCAAATATTATCTTTTGCAAAAATTGCCTGTACTGCAGTATTTATGATGGAAATTATGCAACTTCTTCAGCTTAGGACTAGAAGCTGGCCCGGTTAAAATACCCTACCTGCGCGTTGAGAATGAATACCGAGTTTGCTGAATTTTTGATTTCTGATTCAGTAGTTTCAGTTGCTGAGTTAACTGAATACCTCCGCTTTTTGCTAGAGCAGGATGGACAACTGCGGCAAATTTGGGTCAGAGGAGAAATTTCTAGCGCCAATCAGCACCGTAGTGGTTTATTTTTTACATTCCAAGATCCACAAGCAGCAGCTGAAATCAAGTGCGTAGTATGGAACAGCCAACTACCCAAACTAATGCAGTTGCCAATAGTAGGCGAGCAACTAATTATTTTAGGCAGCATGCGGATTTATCCGCAGCCAGGAGAGTACCAGCTTTCGGTTTGGCAAGCTTTACCTGCTGGTGCGGGATTGCAAGCACTACGCTACCAACAATTGCGCCACCGCTTAGAAGCAGAAGGTTTATTTGCACCAGAAAAAAAGCGATCGCTTCCTCGCCATCCCCAAACGATCGCCGTTGTTACCTCACCCACCGCCGCTGCTTGGGGAGATATCCAAAAAACTCTCAAGCATAGATACCCAGGTTTACACGTTCTGTTTTCACCTGCTACAGTCCAAGGAAAGCAAGCACCCGAGTCTATTGTCAAAGCAATTCAACGGGTAGAACGAGATCGGCGCGCTCAGGTGCTAATTCTTTCCCGTGGAGGTGTAGCAGTTGAGGAATTAGCTTGCTTTAACGATGAGGGAGTCGTGCGAGCTGTTGCTGATTGCTCGATTCCCGTGATTACCGGTATCGGACATCAAAAAGATCAATTTTTGGTAGACTTAGCTGCAGATGAAAGGGTACATACTCCTACAGCAGCAGCAGAACGAGTTGTTCCGGCGCTTGCAGAACTTTACGATCGCCATCGGCAGCGAACTGTCCAGCTGCAAAAATTAATGTATGACAAATTAGAAACTGCAGAGAATCAACTGCAAATGCTGCGAAATCGCCTGCAGCGCTTGCGGTTAGATAGCCAAATTCAGCACCAAATACAGCTAGCTGCTAAGCTGGAAACGCCGACGATTGCTACAAGTTACAAACAGCAAATTGCAGCATGCGAATCAGTGTTTACAGATGTTGCGACAAAAGTTGGTAACTCTCGACCCCAAAGCTGTTTTACAACGGGGTTACGCAGTCGTCAGACAAGAAAACGGGACAATTGTTCGCCATGGATCTGAGTTAGCTGTAGGACAAAAGTTGTGGATTCAGTTCGGTAATGGCAAGGTAAGGGTAAAAGTTATAGAAACAACGCATTATTCCTAGGAACGCCAACATCTGTACGGTAAAACATTTTGATTGTTTTAATTCTAAATTTATGAAAGCTTGGAATTACGAAGCTAAAGTTGCCGAAATAGAAAGAATTATCGCTCGTATTGAAGCGGGTGATTTAGAACTGGCAGAAGTTTTTGAGCAATTTGTACAAGCAGTAGAAGATTTGCGTGAGTGTGAAAATTTCTTGCAACAGCAAAAAAAAGCAGGTAGATTTGCTGATTGAGACTTTGAGTGACCAGTAGTAGTTGTTGTTGCTGAAAGCAGATGAGATAAGGGCCGTTACAGCATAGACTTTTTGATCGTAAAGCTAACAAAAGAGGTTGCTGTGGCTAAATTTCTGTTTGTAACTGACCTAGATAATACCCTCGTAGGTGATGATCAAGCCCTGGTAGAGTTGAACGATCGCCTGCACCAACACCGTCAACAATATGGTACGAAAATCGTGTATGCAACTGGGCGATCGCCAATTCTTTACCAACAACTTCAAGCAGAAAAAAATCTTTTAGAGCCTGACGCCCTGATTTTAGCCGTGGGAACAGAAATATATATAAACGGTAATGACAGTTTTGATCCAACTTGGGCAGAAAAACTTTCAGAAGGATGGGACAGGAATTTGGTATTATCTATTACAGATAAATTTCCGCAATTACAACTACAACCTAATTCAGAACAGCGTCCTTTCAAGGTAAGTTTTTTCCTGACTCAAGAAGCTGCCGTCTTTGTTTTACCATTATTGAAATCAGAATTGCTGCAATCTGGTTTGAATATAAAGTTAATCTATAGTAGCGGTATAGACCTTGACATTGTGCCTGACAGAAGCGATAAAGGTCAGGCAGTACAATTTCTCCGCCAAAAATGGCAATTCGTTGCCCAAAAAACGGTTGTCTGCGGTGATTCTGGAAACGACATCGCTTTATTCGCCACAGGAAGTAACGAACAACGAGGAATCATTGTTGGAAATGCTCGCCCCGAGTTACTAGAGTGGCACGCTCGACATCCTGCTGACCACCGTTACTTGGCAAAAAATTTCTATGCTGGTGGAATTCTGGAAGGTTTACAATATTTTGGACTGATAGAATGATTAGCTATCTCAAAGGCATTGTCGCAGGTATTCAAAAACATGGCGGTAATCGCTATATTCTCACCCTGGAAGTTAACGGTATAGGATACGATCTGCAAGTTCCAGCACGCTTTGCTCAACAGTTACCTGAGTCGGGAGGCGAAGTGCAAGTATTTACCCATTATCAGATTCGAGAGGAAGTACCGCTCCTGTACGGTTTTGCTTCGCCAGGAGAACGAGATTTATTTCGTCATTTGCTCAGTGTGAGTGGAGTTGGTGCTGCTAGTGCGATCGCTTTGTTGGACACTCTGGAACTCCCAGAATTAGTCCAAACAATTATTACCGGTAACGTTCAATTGCTGATTCAAGCCCCCGGTGTGGGTAAGAAAATTGCTGAACGCATTTGCCTAGAATTAAAAAGCAAATTAATAGAATGGCGCAAAACAGCCGGCTTTTTCGTAGCCACAGGTGGACCTGCACCTGGTATTCTAGAGGAAGTACAAATGACTCTTTTGGCATTGGGATATACTCCCAGTGAAGTAACTCATGCTTTGCACGTGGTCAGCGAAGATATCGGACTGCCCAAAGACGCCTACGTAGAAGACTGGATCAAACAAGCGATCGCTCACCTGAGCAGTAGCGAATACACTCAATAATTACCATCGATTTCCTCTCCCTACTAAAACATGGCCGCCGACCCTTACGCTTGGATAGAACAATCCCTAGCTACCATTGAAGCCTGTAACTGGTATCGTTCTGTACAAACAATTAACGGCCATCCCGGACCAACCGTGCTTTTAGAAGGGCAAGAGGTAATTAATTTTGCTAGTAATGATTATTTGGGATTAGCTGGAGACGAGCGCTTAATAGCTGCAGCAACTACTGCTATCCAAGAATTTGGCACCGGTAGTACTGGTTCGCGATTGCTCAGCGGACATCGAGAATTACACAGACAATTGGAATTGGCGATCGCCTCTTTCAAACAAACAGAAGACGCACTCGTCTTCAGTTCCGGCTACTTGGCTAATTTAGGAACAATCACTGCATTAGCAGGCAAGCGAGATTTAATTTTAGCCGATCGATATAACCATTCCAGCTTAAAAAATGGCGCCATTCTCAGTGGAGCAACCATAATTGAATACCCCCACTGTCACCTGCCAACATTAAAAAATGAATTGCAACGACAGCGACACAACTATCGACGCTGTTTGATAATTACCGATAGCGTCTTCAGTATGGATGGTGATTTGTGTCCTTTACCAGCACTGTTAGATCTAGCTGAAGCTTTTAGTTGCATGCTGTTAGTCGATGAGGCCCACGCCACTGGCGTGCTAGGACAAACCGGTGCTGGATGTGTCGAACATTTTGGATGTACGGGAAGACGGCTGATCCAAATTGGTACCCTCAGTAAAGCCTTGGGTAGCTTGGGTGGATATGTAGCAGGAAGTACCGCTTTGATAGATTTTTTACGCAACCGCGCTCCCACTTGGATCTATACCACCGCCCTTTCACCAGCTGACACAGCAGCAGCATTAGCCGCAATCAATATTGTTCGGAAAGAACCCCACCGTCGTCAGCAACTGTGGGAAAATGTAAATTACTTGAAAAAAAGTATCCAACAATATTGCCCGGAACTAAAATTACTACCTTCCGAATCGCCAATTTTATGTCTTCAGTTTGCTGACGCCAAAGAAGTCCTCAACGTAGGACAAAAACTCAAATCTGCTGGTATTTTTGCTCCTGCAATTCGTCCCCCTACTGTCCCCACAAGTAGAATACGGCTATCTGTGATGGCAACTCATCAAAAAGTACATCTAGAAAAACTAATACAATCCCTTCATGGCATAAAAGATAATTTCTCCTTTCAAGCCAATAAAAAAACAACCCCCCACCACGGGGAGGTGTAGGAAAATTTATTGATTTTTTTCAAATAGCTTATAAAAGCTTAGTTGTTAGCCTTTTTTGTCGGCTCAACTTTTGCTTCTGCCTTTACAGTCTTGACACCCTTAACTTCCTTAGCCAAGGGTACAACTTTTTTAAGTTCTGCTGGCGAAGGAACTGTTCCTTTTACGGTTATAGCACCATCTTGTCCTTCAACTTCTAACTTGCTACCCGGTAATTTTTCCTTCAGGTGTTTGCTGACGGCAGATATAAGATCATTTGCAGATGATTTAGAAGTTGTGACAGCTTTATTGGAAGTTTGACTGGTTTGACTAGCTTCTTTTACTGGCGCTTTAGTATTCTCATTTGCAGCGCCAGGAGTTTCTGGACCAGTTTTAGCAGCTTCTTGTTGACAAGCAACTGTACCAGCTAACAAAATACCACTCATCAAAAAGACAATTAGCTTTTTCATTCCTCTCTCCTGGTTAGAACTTTGAAAAACTTTGAAAAATTGATGTAGATTTAGTTTCGAATTTGGTGTTGAGGAGCAAATTTTAAAAAAAAGATTAACAAAAGTCCTATAGATGTTGTAGAAAATACACCTATGCGAGCGAATGAGAAGACCTCATTTAACTATTATGAAATTACCGATGATTACAGCTAGCTGTATTCTGGAAAGAAGCTATCTCTTGACCTAAACTCAAGCAGCTTTCCCAGAAAACATTTAGTCGTCTCATCAAGGTGATTTTGATGTTATCAGATTTGAGTGGATTTGACACATTATTATTAATGCAAATTCAAGTTTTGCATAATTTTTTATATTTTAATTTTTAGTATATAGAGATAAAATTAAAATTAGAAATATTTGCCGCCTTGTCCTAGTTAATGACTTTTCGCTCAGGGCAACAGGGCAGTAATAATAATTAATTTTCGGAATAGGAAAAAAAGAGGGCGGGAGTGAATTAGACCTTTTGTATTCGTTACTTAAAATCGTTAAAGGGTGCAAGGAGTGGCAGGAATTTTGCCAAGCTCAATAATTCAGTTATCAAACCAGGTATTAGTAGTTAAGTAAATTAAGTATTTTCATCTCGACGGTCGACAACAATCACCTTTGGATCGCTAACGGTGGAGTCGAGGGGAGAAGAGGTAGCAGTAGTGCTGACTCCGGGAGCACTGCAGACACTAAACTCCTTAATTCCTCGATTTGTGAGAATGCTTTCGGCGTGTGGGATTTCTTCATCCGTACCTTCCACTATTAGTAAATAATCGCCGCTAGAGATGCGATCGCTATAAACTCTAGCTTGTTCTTCAGGAATTCCCAAACCGACCAAAGCTAGCTAGCTAGCTAGCTAGCTAGCTAGCTGCCAGCAAACAGCCCACAACAGCACCGATACCAGCGCCAGCAGCAGTTGTAGCTAAAGTTGTAGCTAACTCTCCTGCAAGTAAAATAGTACCCACGCCTGGAATAGCTAAGGTACCCAAACCGACAAACAGGCCGGTAATACCTCCTAAAATCCCACCTGTAACTGCTCCAGCAGCAGCTTCATCAGCTTAGTTGCCAACATTATTTCTGCGTGTCAATACCAGCAATATCACTAGTGCGATCGGTGTCTTTTACAACTAAAGAAAGCCTGCTCTTTAAGTTCGGTAACGGCATCTTCAGCATTGTTAACGCTAGAAAATAAGCCTGCAGCACGTCAATGTTGTTTGGTAACCATTGTTACTCCTCCTGCCTTACTCAGTTTTGTACCTAACATTAGTTTTGCCTGTTTTGAAAGTAACTTCCATCATTCGTAAGGTGAACCGCTGCTATGTCAACAGACGGGTATTGTTTGTGAAAATAAGGCATAAATTGGAGAAACGAAAAATGACAATAGCTGAGGTAAAAATTGTTTTGGTAGAACCAGCTGGCCCCTTAAACGTCGGGTCTGTGGCGCGAGCAATGAAGAATTTTGGATTTCATCAACTGGTACTGGTAAACCCCCAATGCGATCCCCTTGGTGCAGAAGCAAAGCAAATGGCAGTGCATGCTTGGGACATTTTGCAATCAGCAGTGTCTGTGGCCACGCTACCAGAAGCGTTGCAAGGATGCAGAAGGGCGATCGCTACTACTGGTATTGCTCATCACTGGAAGGCACCTTTGGAAAATCCCCGTGCAGCATTACCCTGGTTGTTGGAAGAAATAGGACAACCTGCAGCGCTGATTTTTGGTAGAGAAGACCGAGGATTAACTAATCAAGAATTAAATTATGCCCAGCGCTTTGTTCGCATTCCCACTTCTTGTGCTTATCCATCCTTAAATTTGGCTACTGCTGTTGCTATTTGCTGTTACGAATTAGCGCAACACGGGAAACCCGACGCTACGCAAACCCAACAAAAGTTTCACAACAGCGACTCTTTTTGTACGATTACCTTGACATCTGAGCAAGCAACTGGTGATTCCGAAGTTGCACCTTTGGATGTGGTGGAAGCATACTACCAACAACTGGAATCCCTACTGCTGAAGATAGGGTTTCTTTATCCCCATACAGTAGCTAGCCGTATGGAAAAATTTCGGCAATTGTATAACCGTGCTCAACTGCGGACTCAAGAAGTTGCCATGTTGCGAGGTATTTTACGACAAGTAGAATGGGCACTAAAAAACAAAAGCGATCGCTAACATTTTTAGTTTTAGTTTCTCCTTCACAATTGATACAATTTTTCTGCCAAACCTATTAACCATGACTTAAACTAAACACAAAATCCTACCTACAGCAGAAAAAATACAGAAGTTAATTATAAGTATTAATAAGTACCATAATATCAGTAATATCAAGGAGGAAGCGAGAGCGCAAAAATTGTAATTTGAGAAGAGCAAGTCGGGATTATTCCTTAAGACTTTAGATAATGATTTATACAAAACTAACCTTGTCAGAGACAAGATTGTATACTTAAGAAAAAAATTGTATGGAAACCAGAACCTTCTTTGCAGGTTTATCGCAGCGTCAGTCCTCAAGACAACAGCGCCAATATCCCCCCAAAGCCCCAAAATTAGGACAAAAACCAATAAAAACATCTAGTCAGCAGCAGCTGGGCTTTCCGGGTAAAGCAATGCTAGTGCGCCCTGCAATTACTGCTGCAGCTAGAAAAAAACCAGAAACGATACTACCACCACCCACGAAACCTACTTCTAAAGCTCAAAAGAAAATACTTCCTCCCCAACCTAACAACGTCAAAGTAACAACTGTAAGGGTTCGCAAGCGTTTATCCCGAAAAACACGGTTAAAACCCATGGCAAGAACTATTTTATACGTATTGCGGTTATTAATTGTGGGAATTGGGATCGGGGCGATCGTCGGAACAGTATTGTCAGTCTTAGACCCTGCCAGTCGCATAACAACTACAGATTCATCATCAAACAACAATCAAAGACAACCGCAAACCCAGCCCCATTTGATTTCCACAACACCAACTTCTGGCTTATCCTTATCCCAGGAAATTATCCCCCTCAAAACTGCGGTGCAAGATTTAGTAGCTAACAACCCAAACCTGACGCCAGGAGTTTTTATCGTAGATTTGGACAATGGTGGTTACGTGGACATAAACGCCTCCTCTAGTTTTCCCGCCGCCAGTACCATTAAAATTCCGATTCTAATTGCTTTTTTTCAAGATGTAGACAGCGGCAAAATTCGTTTGGATGAACCATTGACCATGCAAAAGACAATGGTTGTGGGTGGTTCTGGAGATATGCAATTCAAACCAGTGGGAACCAAGTTCACAACGCTAGAAGTAGCAACGAAAATGATAACAATTAGCGACAATACAGCAACCAATATGCTGATAGCACGCATGGGTGGTATTGACGCTTTAAATCAGCGTTTCCGCAGCTGGGGTTTGACAACGACAACCATTCGCAACCAACTTCCTGATTTACAAGGTACTAATACCACCAGTCCCAAAGAATTAGGCAATTTGATGGCCATGGTCAATCAAGGCAATTTAGTAAGCATGGCATCGCGCGATCGCATCCTTGATATCATGCGCAAAACAGTCAGAAACCACCTTTTGCCAACTGGTCTGGGAGAAGGCGCAACAATTGCCCACAAAACTGGCGACATTGGTACCATGCTTGCAGATGTAGGTTTAGTTGACCTTCCCACTAACAAACGCTACGTAGTTGCGGTTATGGTGAAACGCCCTAACAACGATCCTCGTGCAGAGAAACTAATAAGCTCTATTTCCGGTGCTGCTTACCGACAATTAAACCAAACTGCTTCCACATCACCTACTACACCCAATAATCTACCTCCAGGCAATTCTCAATCTCCCTTTATCACTCCTTCTTTTGCACCAACGAGTACCCTACCTACAGGCGGGTACCAACCCCCAATGATGAATCCACCCCTACCCACCAACTCTCAGCCTCCACTATTTATCAATCCTCCCCAATACTATTATCCTCCTTATCAAAGGTAATTTTTACTTTTTACTAATAGCTGTTTTCAAATTTGGAAATTTATAATTTTTCTTAGCCAATGACATCCACTACACCCTCGATCCAATTTTTTGCTGGTATTGATGAAGAATTGAGCAATGTCAGTCTGCGACGTAACAGAACTGGAAAGCGCATCGTATTAATGATTTTTGAGCAATTAAAAGCTATCGAAGGATTAAATAGCTTCACAAAACAATCCTTAAATTACATGCGCTTAACTGATGAAGAAGGCGAAATTAATATTACTCCCTCTTCTGTACAATTCGTGTTCGGGGGTGCAGAAGGTGACGAATTACAGCGTGTCGAATGTAAATTTGAAATCGAACAGGATGAATGTTGGAACAGGTTTATGCGATTTATGCATCGTTACGCACAAGCAAATGGTATGGCGTATGGAGAATCGCAACAATAAAATAAAACAGGTTTGGCAAAGGAATCAGCATCGCTTCACCCGATACGTAAAATTGGCCAAGCTACTGAGTATAGCAAAGAACGTTATTAACTGCGCTTATACATCATCCCTGGCAGTTGGGAAACCAAACCCATCAATTCTAACTGCAACAAAGTGCTAGAAACTTCAGCTGCGCTCATACCCGTTTGTTGGACAATCACATCCAAGGACAAAAACTCTGACCCAATTAGATCCATTACCTTTTGCTGCTGTGGTGACAGCTCGGGTAACATCAATTGCTGCGCTTGGTGCAACGTTTGGCCGCAATCTATCTGTGGTATTGCTCCTAACGTTTTGAGCAGTTCGTCCAACTCCTTGAGAATGGGAGCAGCGCCTTGGCTAAGTAACTTTAAACACCCTTGTGAAGGATAATCGTCTAATCTTCCCGGTAGTACATAAACATCTCTACCAAATTCGTTGGCATAGTTAGCTGTGATCAAAGCACCAGATTTGATCGGCGCTTCCATCACTAGTACAGCACGACACAAGCCAGCAATAATTCGGTTGCGACGGGGAAAATGACTGCGATCGGGGGGTGTTTTGTCAGGATACTCGCTCAAAACTAAACCAGCAGCTAAAATCTGCTTGTACAATTCCCGATTCTGGGCTGGATAGACAACATCCACACCTGTACCTAAAACTGCTATGGTACGTCCTCCAGCTTTGATGACAGCAGCGTGAGTTTCACTGTCAATTCCCTCCGCTAAACCAGAAACGACTGTAAAGCCATTTTTGGCTAGGGTTGTACCGATCTGGCGAGTCCAGCGGACACCATAGTCAGAAGGTTGTCGCGTACCAACAATTGCAACCAGGGGTATTTGTCCGAGATTCTCTGGCATTTTCACAGTTCCCCGATAGTACAAAACAGCTGGAGGACTAGAAATTTCTAGTAGTAGGCGGGGATATTCTGGATCTGCTGGTGTCCAAAAATTGGGATTTTGTCGTTGGTGTTGGACTAGTAGTTGTTCGGGATGAAGCTGCGATCGCTGTTTCAGCACTTTCGCCAATGTCTGCAAACCAAAACCCTCTACAGTTTCTAACTCTGCACCAGAAGCTTCCCAAGCAGCTTGTAGCGTACCAAAATGCTGTTGTAATCGTTGCAGCAATACCGGACCAATTCCAGATATCTGCGACCAAGCTAGCCAATATGCACGTTCTACCAATTCCCCATCCTCATTGCTTCTGGGTTAATTATTCCCAAATCAAGCACGCTTGTTGAATTCGGGGACAATATGCCAAGACAAATTGTTTCCTTCAGATGCAAGCTTTTTTACGAGCGCGCTGAATTTTTCTTGCCACCTAATAGTAAAATAAATACTCACATGCATCAAATTTTGGCGGAACGTTTTTCTTTGAGATATTGAAATACAGACTTATCCCCAATATCTGGAGGAATGGCTTGCACTGCTTTGCGTACAGCAAAAACAAGGAATAAAATTGCCCACGTCCCTAATAGAATTTTTTCCCACTCTATCGGCAAAATTCCTACTAAGTGTCCCAGTAATAGTAACGGTACAATAGGAGTCAGGATCTTAGTTTCTAAACGATGGAAGCAAAAAGCTTCTTTGAAGTAAATACCCGTCAAAGCTGCAAAGGTAAAACCAACCCCAAGCAAAGTCAAGGGGTGGGTGTAAACAGTAACAACTAATGGTTCGCTGCTAGATAAGGCTACTATAATCGAGAAAATGCTACCAATAGCCCAAAATGCTTGCAAAATTCGGTGCAGTTCTACCATGTAAATATGGATTGTCCATAAACTAACACCAAGGGCAAGGCTGAAGCAAGCATACAAAAAAGTGAGTAAATAGAAAGTATTGGAGCTAGGGTTTGATAAGACTAAAGCACTGCCTGTGGCAAAGCAAATAGCAGCTACCATTAAGCCACTACGGTAGATAATCACACCAAGACGATCGCCAGAGGTAATAGTAAATTCTCCAAACTGACCTTGGTAAACTTCTGGTACGGGTAGTTTTTGTGTCGTCATATACAAAATTCCACAAACCGTTTAGACTTAGCTGGCAAATTTTGCTAGTCAAATTGAAGACTTATGACAAGTTCTAAAAAGCAGACGAACACAGTTTTTGAACCTACAGCCATCTGCTTTCTACATTAGATGATTTTAATCAAGCTAATGTTGAATACCCAAAAAGTAATTGAAAAAGTTATGGAAGCAGCATTGACTATGAGCAAGGCTCCAAAGGCTTTTAGAAGGCAAAAAGCCCCGTGAATATCTAGGTCAGCGATTTTTTCACACGGGTGTTAACAGCTAAAGCCCATACTACAAGCTTTTTATTTTCTGGGGTAAACTCCAGACTGCGAACTTCTTGTGCTGTCTTTAGCTTTGGGGTTTTTATTTACCGCGATCGCTTTCTAAATCGTCAATTACTTTTTCCATGTACCATTCTTCAGACATACCGGGATAATATTTCTTTGCTTGCTCAAGCAATCGTTGAGCAATTTCCCAGTATCCTCCTACCAATCTTAACAGGCGTTGATGTAGTATATCATACCGTGATGGTGAGTTGTTCCAACCACGAGACTGGATTTTTTTAAGGTTATAGAGAACTTGTTGGTAATTTTCCCAATCTTCTTTTTCACAAAAGATACTCGCTGCGCGCTGATAATCGGCAATGGCGTTTTGCATTTGTTCGAGGTAAGAGTAAGCAATAGCGCGATAGTAGTAAGCTTGGGCATCATCGGGATTAATTTGCAAAGCGTGGGTATAATCAGCAATAGCTGCAAGATGATTACCCATTGCTCGATAAGTATTTCCTCTGGCGATGTAAAGCAGTGCATCTTGGGGTTGGATTTGCAATGCTTGGTTAAAATCAGCGATCGCTCCTTGGTGATCTCCTAAATGAAAGCGGGCTTTACCTCGATTGCGATAAACAATCGGATCTTGGAAATTCAATCGCAGCGCTTGGTTAAAGTCAGCGATCGCCTGTCGATAATTTTCTTGTTTGCAGTAAATTACTCCCCTCAAGCAATAGGCTTGAGCATCGTGGGGGTCGACTTGCAAAGCCCAGTTTAAATCCTCCAATGCTTGACGGATGTCTCCTTTTTCTGCCTTTGCCAACAACTGAGTAAAATATTCTTGCGGTGAAGGAATAACTGGTGCTTGAGAGTTTACCTGTTGTACCACAATAGATTTTTCTTTTGGTTGTAGTTCCTTAATTTTTTCCAGACAAAGGCGGCAGTTCTCTTTATCTTTTTGTTGTAAATATAACTGTGCAGCTTTTTTAAAGTTAGCGATCGCATCTTGAATATACCCCTGTTTGCGATGTATGATTCCCCGTAAATTATAAGCGGAAGCATAATTACAGTCGAAACGAATAGCTTGCTCGACATCCGCAAGGGCTCCCGGCAGATTCTTCAATGCAACTCGTGCCAAAGCACGACAATAATAAGCCCGCGTGCTTTCGGGATTGAGCTGTAAAGCTTCAGTGTAATCAGAAATAGCATTGAGAATATCTCCCGAGTCATAGCGTGCCAAACCTCTTCGCAAGTAAGCTTCTGCAAAATAAGGATCTTGCTCGATAGCGCGAGTGAATTCCTCAATTGCTCCAGCGTAATCTTTTTGTTTAGCTTTTTCTAAACCTCGATGGTAGAAATTATTATTCATAAGTTTTTGCTAAACTTAGCTAGTTAGTATTTCAAATACATCATGTTTTAGTCATTGCTGTTGGGCAAACATCAAGCCTGCTTTTTATTTTCAACAAAACATTATTTATCTTGACATGGAACTACCTATCCTCAAACTTGGTCAGCTGACCTTGATTGCGTTAAAATAATCGATCGCTGTGATTAATTAAATTTTGCCCGGAAATCCCCGGAGGTGCCATTGTCCAAGTTTATTTTGAAAATTTTGTGGTTAGAAGATAACGTCGCTTTGGCGGTCGATCAGGTAGTAGGCAAAGGAACTAGTCCTTTGACTAAGTACTTTTTCTGGCCTAGAAATGATGCCTGGGAAGAATTAAAAAAAGAATTAGAGTCAAAACACTGGATCAGTGAAGCAGACAGAGTAGAGATACTCAATAAAGCTACCGAAGTTATTAACTACTGGCAAGAGGAAGGTAGAAATCGTCCCATGTCTGAAGCTCAACAAAAGTTTCCTGATGTCGCTTTTACAGGTAGCGCCTAGGCTAATTATTGCCAGGTAGACCAGCTAGCTGTTGTGTTTCCAAAGCTTAATTGTTTTGTCCCTGCTGCCACTAGCAATCAGTTGTGCACCAGGGCTAACCGCAACGGCAGAGACGGAATCCACGTGACCTGTGAGAGTAGCAATTTCTTCTCCAGTGCTGACTCTCCACACTTTGATCGTGTTATCTCTACTTGCACTGAGCAGTGCTTCGCCACTGACATCAAAAGTTACCGCCAGCACTGACCAAGAATGACCTCGTAGCGTGCGAATTAACTGACCGGTGTTCACATCCCACAATTTGATAGTGTTATCATCGCTACCAGTCGCCAAAATTTTACCATCGGGACTGAAGGCTACCGTGAGAACTGCCCATGTATGTTGAAAAAAACAAATATTTGGGCAGTTTTTAAGTTTATCATTATTACGAGCAGGCAAGGAATGAGAAATCTCTGCCACCAGGGAAGAAAGATCCCACACTCGCACGGTTCGATCGTAGCTAGCGCTGGCAAGAATGCACCAACACCCGTTATCCCCGACATTAGGACTAAAAGCCACTGTACTCACCTGTAATTGATGTCCGAGCAGCGTACAAATTTCCTCACCCGTTTTAACATTCCAGAGTTTGACTGTTTTATCCCAACTACCACTAGCTAATAAGAACAAATTGCGGTTTTTTCCTAGATAAGGACTGAAAGCTAATGATTTGACGCTATTAATGTGTCCGGTGAGAGTATGTGTTTGCTCCCACGTGTTTGCGTTCCATAATTTAATTGTTTTATCATCGCTAGCTGTTGCTAAGATTTTTCCATCAGGACTAAAAGCAACCGAATTCACGGCTCGGTCGTGTTTGGCTAAGGTATAGATTAATTTTCTGGTATTTAAATTCCACAATTTCACAGTTTTGTCGTCATGAGCGCTGGCTAATATCTCCACAGGCTGTTGTTGGTTGTCACCGTCACAGATAGCACTAACAGCTATAGAATTGACACTGCTAGAGAGACCGGGGTACGTAGCTAGGGTATACAAACATTGCCCGTTTGGAATTCGGGGTAGAGGATTGGGAATGTGGGATGAAATTCCCATTGCTTGCATAACTTGGTCTGCAGACTGAAAGCGATCGCTTGCCACCTTTTCTATCATTTTGTCAAGAATTTTACCTAAACGTTCGCTAATGTCAGTGATGAGGTACTGTCGCCATACCCAGGAGTTACTAACAGTATCAAATAAATCAAAGGGAGAAATCTGAGTTAGTAAGTAAATACAAGTTACACCCAAGCTATAAAGGTCACTAGCGAATATGGGTTGACCTTGTACTTGTTCGAAAGCAGCGTATTCTGGACTACCTATACTTTTTTCAGCAGCCGGATAGGTTGTTTTGCTCAAAAATATAGTGGCGCCAAAATCCACCAAAACAAAATCTCCACTTCCAGAGGAAAAGTTAGCAGCACTAGAAGCTCTGAGGATAATATTTTCTGGTTTAATATCTTGATGGATAATGTGGCGATCGCTAACGAACTTAATAACGGGCAACAAACTTTCTAAAAGTCGCCAAATTTGAGTTTCGCTGAAAGTTCCCTGTTCTTCCACCAAGGTAGCTAAATTTTTACCCTCGATGTACTCTTGCACCAAATAAAAGTCTTGATTTTCTGCAAAGTATGTCAGCAAAGCAGGAATTTGCGGGTGCTTTCCCAATTCTTCCAGCAACTTTAGTTTCTGCAAACAAACTGCTGCTGTTTGTTGCTGTAATTTTTGCACTACACAAATAGCAGGGGGAAATTTACCTTCATCTTTTGCTATAAAAGTTTGACAAAATCCCCCTTTGCCAATTTTTTTAAGCAGGCGGTAACGCTGTCTGAGGTAAATCGACATGAGTAGATTTGATTAAAATTAACAGCGAGCGACGACGAGCAGGTAGCTATTTACTAGTTTCCGAAGCGCCGTCATCCGATAGCAACTCCAATGAAGAAGTAGTTTGTGGTTCGGTAACTGTTGATTTTGACTGCAGGGGAGGAGACGAGCTGACTTGCTGTGGGTGGGCTGTTTGATTCCACAAAATCAGTGAAAGCAGTCCATCCACCAAGCCATTAGTAGTGCCATTATTGCCACCGACGAACATATCTGGAATCAGGCGCACGTTGCGATCGCCGATAATCTGCATTAACTGTATTGCAGTATATCCTTGCACGCCCAAGGCTTCTACACCAGCACGATAAGCTTCTGCTTTTGCCTTACCTTTAGCGCGAATAGCTTCTGCTTCCGCCAGACTTTTTAGCCGTAAAGAATCGGCTTGTGCATTTGCTTGCAGGCGAATTGCTTCGGCTTCACCGGTGATTTCTTTAATTTTGGCACTAGCCTTGAGTTCGGCAATTTTCACACCTTGTTCGGAGCGCACTACTTCTTGCTGAATATCAGCTTTGGCTTTGAGTTCTGCAATTACCACACCCTGTTCTGACTTCACCATATCTTGCTGAATATCAGCCAATGCTGTCTCCCGTACCAGCTGTTGTCTTTGGGTTTGTGCTTGCTGCTGCACCTGAAAGGTTTTGCGTTGTTCTTCAGCAATTTTCCGCTCTGTTTGCGTCTGCATCAGTGCAGCTGGCGGTTGAATATCACCAATTAAAGTGTCAATTGCCTGCACGTCATAAGCTCGCAATGCTGTTTTAATATATTCGGCAGCTTCTACTTGTCGTTCGCTGCGGGCACTTAAAAAGTCGAGTACGGTATAGTCCTGAGCTGAGTTGCGGAAATAATTGCCGACAGCTGGTTCTAATACGTGATCTACTAAATTTTGCATAGAACCAACCCGGGAAATAACTTTGGGAGCATCCAAAGCACCGACGTGAATAACTTGGGCAACTTCCAAATCAAAAGCAAATCCATCTTTGGAACGCACTGTTAAAGAGCCAAGTTTGGCGTCGTAGTTGTGGCGTTCGGTGCGACCGGACCAATTTAGAACTATGTTGGTGGTCGGTACCAATTCAATTTTCATCACGCGAGTATTGATGGGGTGTTTTCCTGGATACAAAGGCTCAATCCACACTCCCTTATGTCCGGAATTGACCAGATTACCGTGGGTAAAGGCTGCGCCGCTAACATCTTCAGAAGCTTTACCAACAAAAGAAATTACCACACCTACATAGCCGATGGGTATTTCTGTCATGGGTACTTGTTCGACTTGCACAAACCAAGGATTCAAGTTCCAAGAGCCAGAAAGTAAGATTTGTTCTTGCAGGCCTCGATATCCACCGCCATCGATAAATCTTTGACCGTTCTGAAAATTGTCGTGTCCGGGAACGACGGGACCGGCTATTTCGCCGCTGGGAATGGGAAGACCGTCTAAGGTTGTGACAATACCAACTTTATCGGGAGCAACGTAGTAAACTCGCAATTGTTGTGGATCCATGCCTTGTTTGGCGGCGTTGGCGACAGTAATCACCTTAAACAAAGCAGTGTTGATACGGTAAGTACCAGCAGTGAGAAAACCCATTTGTCGCCCTTTTTCTCCACCGTTGGTAAGGAATTTCCGGGCATCTTGGAAATTGTTACATTCTACAACCCTGCCTAAAATTCGTTCTGGTGGAATCGGTGCGCCGTCTTCAGCTACTATTAAAGCAATTTCACCTTGAGGAATAACAACTACTGGCTCTTTTTTGACCGAGTATTGCCAAGGCCAGTAGCCCCAGTGCCAGCCAGGAGCCAAGGTATCAGCTTGCAAACCAGCTTCACCATTTAGGGCAATGAAGCGTCCAGCAGGAAGTCCGCGTCCGGAAACGACAAACTTTTTGATTACAATTCCTACTTCTCGCTCACCAATGACAACAAGTCCGCCGAAAAATAAGGGCAGAAGAATAATTAAACCACCGACAAGCACAACGGGGATTAATCCCCATAATGTCATCGATGCGGTTTGAATTTTAGTTGTATTAATAGGAGTTTGGGCAATGGTTGGTGGAGGTGGTTGCAGGTGGGGTGATGGGAGGGTATTAGCACGGGCATGGTTAATGCTACCAGCTAGTGCCAAAGTTGTGAGTGTAGATACTGCTAAAGGAAATATTTTATTTCGTTTCAGCTTGCTTGAGGAAGATGGTAAGCCGCTCATGGTTTTACCCTTTTGGATAACTCGATGATTTAGTGTAAAACTTCACCAAGACTTCCTCTGATTTCTTAAGATTTTGGCAATTTTGAGAAATTTTAGACTTTATTTAAAGTACTTTTCACCTAAGTGATGGAATCCGGTTTCCTCGAGAAACCGGATCGGGAACTATACCATTCCGCCAGCAGCTTGAAAGCGAGCGCGGGCGCGTTTGTAAGCTTGGGTGGCTTGAATTTGACCTTGGCGATCGCCTTGTTCTACCTGATTGAGGCGAGTTTGAGCTTCGTTGTAATCGGCGCGGGCTTTTTCCAGGTCAATGGAGTCACCCCGTTCTGCACCGTTGACAAGAATGGTGACTTCATTTTTTTCCACCTCGGCAAAACCGCCAAATAAGGCGATAGGAATCCACTGTTGATTTTTACTGGGGCGTACTCGCATTACGCCTGTATCTAAAGCCGTTAACAGTGGTGCGTGTCCACTGAGGATACCCAGCTGGCCGGTGGTACTGGGTAAGATAACTTCTTCCGCCGCAGCATCCCAGATAGTTTTGTCTGGGGAAATTACACGAACAATTAATGTCATAGAGTGGCAAGTGTCTGTTGTGAGCTATTAATGGTTAGTAGCAATAGTTAATAACTACTAACCACTAACTATTAACTAATTATTTTTTGAGTTTTTCCGCTTTTGCGATCGCTTCTTCGATTCCGCCGACCATGTAGAAAGCCTGCTCTGGTAGATCATCTAATTCGCCAGACAGAATCATCTTGAAGCCTTTGATGGTGTCTTCCAACTTGACGTATTTACCGGGAGAACCGGTGAACACTTCTGCTACAAAGAAGGGTTGGGACAAGAAACGCTCGATTTTACGTGCTCGAGCTACAGTTAGGCGGTCTTCTTCAGACAGTTCGTCCAAACCCAGAATTGCAATAATATCTTGCAGTTCTTTGTAACGCTGCAGAGTTGCTTGTACAGCGCGGGCTGTATTGTAGTGTTCCTCGCCAACAATGCTCGGCTGTAACATTGTGGAAGTGGAAGCCAAGGGATCGACAGCAGGATAAATTCCCTTAGCTGCCAAACCGCGGGAAAGCACAGTTGTTCCGTCTAAGTGAGCGAAAGTAGTTGCCGGAGCAGGGTCGGTCAAGTCGTCCGCAGGTACGTACACAGCTTGAATTGAGGTGATGGAACCCTCATTCGTCGAGGTGATGCGCTCTTGCAGTTCACCAACATCTGTACCCAAAGTCGGCTGGTATCCTACCGCAGAAGGCATCCGTCCCAACAATGCAGACACTTCCGAACCGGCTTGCACGAAGCGGAAGATGTTATCGATAAACAAAAGCACATCTTGCTTGTTGACATCACGGAAATATTCTGCCATGGTCAAGCCGGACAGCCCGACACGCATTCTCGCGCCGGGTGGTTCGTTCATTTGGCCGTAAACGAGAGCGATTTTGGATTCGTTAAGGTTGTCCTTATTGATGACTCCTGATTCGATCATTTCGTTGTAAAGGTCATTACCTTCGCGGGTGCGCTCGCCCACTCCGGCAAAAACGGACACCCCACCGTGTTCCGTAGCGATGTTGTTGATTAGCTCCATCATGATCACGGTCTTGCCCACACCAGCACCGCCAAAAAGGCCGATTTTACCACCACGGCGATAGGGAGTTAGCAAGTCAACAACTTTAATACCAGTCTCAAATACAGAAGGCTTGGTTTCTAGTTCTGTGAGTTTGGGAGCAGGGCGGTGGATGGGAAATTTTTCCTCAGCATTGACAGGACCTTTATTGTCTACCGGTTCGCCAAGGACGTTAAAAATCCGACCCAGCGTAACTTTGCCCACAGGTACGCTAATGGGAGCGCCTGTATCGACGACTTCCATGCCACGTACCAAGCCATCAGTGGAACTCATGGCAACAGAACGCACCTGGTTGTCACCTAGCAGCTGCTGTACTTCGCAAGTAACTGAGACTTCCTGGCCAGCTTCGTTAGTGCCTGTAATTTTCAAAGCGTTGTATATAGATGGCATTTTCCCGCTGGGGAATTTGACATCTACAACCGGACCGATGATTTGGGTTATGTAACCAATTTTTGTTGTTTCTGCAGTGGTGACCATGCTGAGTCTAGTGATTGAAGCTATATTGTCAGATAGGGTCGTAGAAGGCTTAAAATTAAGCAATGTCATTTTCAAGAGTAGCACTGAACGAGCCACTATAAATCTCTGGTCAGGCTGATAAAAATAATTGGCATCCAGGCAAAAAGCTGCAGGCACGAACAAGCGGGTATCTGGGGCAAGTCCAACACAAGGAAAATATTCGGCTTGAAAGCCGTTGGGAAATAACTATCGTGTTGTCAGCTACAGTTGCACGCTGCACAACTAGGCCAGAATTTAAAATATTTCCTTTCACAGCGTAGCTTTTTATTGCACGTCATGCTGCCAATTCATGAAACCTCGCATAATTGTTTGTGGTTTGGGACGCACGGGATATAAAGTCTTTCGTTTGCTCAGACAGCAGGGAGCCTTGGTGGTTGGCATTCATTATCAAGCTATTCCAGGCGAACGAGCAGGAGATGTAATTGTCGGCGAACTGCATGCGGCTAGCACTTTAAAAGCAGCTGGCATTCAGCAGGCGCATACTTTAGTCATTGCTGGAGGCGACGATGCACTCAATTTGCGAATTATGATGCAAGCGCGGGTACTCAATCCTCGCATTCGAATTATTAACCGCTTTTTTAACACTAGTTTGGGAGAGCGTTTGGATCATGCTTTGCCAGAACACTTGAGTATGAGTGTTGCGGGTTTAGCAGCACCGGTATTTACGTTTGCAGCTTTGGGAAGTCAAGCTATAGGACAAATTAAGCTGTTTCAGCAAACCTGGCCTATTCAAGAAGAGTATATAGATGAAAATCACCCCTGGCTGGGTAAAAAACTCAGCGAATTGTGGGATGTTCGCGATAGCGTGCCGGAGGCACAACGAACGCGGATGCTGATTTACTATTTGCCGGCAGAAGGGGAGATAGATTTGGTTTCAGCTTTAGTGTCGGGACAAAAGTTACAGGTGGGCGATCGCTTGATTGTCGGTACTCAACCCCGCATCCGCTGTTCCCGCAAATCCACGCTTTTGAGTAGGCTTGTGAAAATTCTGACTAGTTTGCGGCATTTTCAAACCCATGCGCAAGCAGTTGTGGCTATGTCGGTAGTGCTGTTGGTTATTATCGCGATCGCCACGCTCACCTACACTTCCGCCGATACAGCTGTTTCTGTCATTGATGCTTTATACTTTGCCGTCGGTATGATTACAGGAGCTGGTGGCAATGACAAAGTTGTGGAACATGCTTCCACCAGTATTAAATTATTCACCGTATTGATGATGCTAATTGGCGCGGCAGTGATCGGTCTTTTTTATGCACTGCTGAATGATTTTGTTTTAGGAAGCCATTTCAAGCAATTTCTAGATGCAGCACGCGTTCCCCAACGCAATCACTATATTGTCTGCGGTTTGGGAGGAATTGGTATAAAAATTGTCCAACAACTCCATGCCAGCGGACACGATGTGATAGTAATCGAACGCGACCCTAACAATAGATTCGTTAATACAGCTCGCGGACTGGGTATTCCCATCATGCACGGAGATGGTAGCTTTGCAGCAATTTTGCAAGCGAGCAATTTAGAAAACGCAGCAGCATTAATTGCGGTTACCAACGATGATGCCACAAACATGGAAATCGCCCTGAAAGCCAAAGCTTTAACGCCAAAAGTACCGGTTATTGTCCATTACGCAGATCCGGATTTTGCCCGCATGGCGCAACAGGTGTTTGACTTTGAGACAGTTTTGAGTCCAGCGGAACTAGCAGCTCCAGCTTTTGCTGCTGCTGCTTTAGGCGGACGCATTCTTGGTAGTGGCATTACCGCAGATAGCCTGTGGGTTGCTTTTGCAACATTAATTACACCTTCTCATCCCTTTTGCGGCCAACGCGTCAGAGATGCAGCCATGTCTGCTAACTTTGTACCTTTATACATTGAAACAAATAACCAAACTGTTCACGGCTGGGATTTACTAGAAACAACCCTCAGCGCCGGAGATATTTTGTATCTCAATATGCCAGCAAATCGTTTGCATCAATTGTGGCAACATACACGATCGCAGTTGGTGGCAAGTTGAACAATTAGCACTCAGGTCCCTACCCTCAAGCGGGGTAGGAAAGGATAGCGCAGTCATTGATTTTGGATACATTTCTTATCTTAATGTTTATTAGCTTTTAAGCCGACACATGGCCACATCTGATCGATTGAGAGAATTAGCCTACCTGGTTTTTTACCCACTTCCACAAATTTAGGAATTTGGTAGTATTTCTGATTCACCTAGTATTGAAGCTAACTTTGTGAAACTCCACTGATGCGGGCGATCGCCGCCTTGGCATTTGAACTGTTGTTTTCTGTGGTGAGTATGTTCATTTTTGACTGTGTTGTTCGAGTTACATTTAGGACAGTGCATACCTTTTGTATTGAATGACACCACCTAATTTATCATTCCTATGCATTACTACTACCTCTTTGAGTCTTCTGTCGGGCGAACACATAGTTTGTAGTGAGTACTTAAGTACTTGCTGCAAGCTACGAATGTTTCTAAAAGCTTAGTTGGTAGTTCGTTTTTGCATCAAAGTTGCATTTATCTTTACAGAACATCACATTTGTGAAAACCTTAGTTTGGTTACTTCTCATACTCCTAAGACTATTGCCTACTACAATTTCGCCAGTGGATAGGACAACCGCTGGCTTTTATTTCCCTAACAAAGCCGCGCTTCGATTGCTTTTGAGCGTTGTATCAAAGCTGCATATGACTTTATCAAATAATAATTTTCTGAAATTGTTAGTCTTAGCTCAACAACACCCTGTTGAGTTAGGTCAGTAGATGTGCACTCTCACCAGTGGCTGATGGCCACTGGTTTTCTTGTCAGTGCGTGGGGTGTGGGAATTGAGATTCGCACGTTATTTTCCAGTGCAACTCGCCGTTAATTAACTTCCATCCACTGAATGCACTTTTGCATCTGCTGGCGCATGGTTTCCGCATCAGCATGATATCTTCTTCCATGGCCCGGTAAAACCCACTCAAAAGTGTAATTAGCTAATTTACGCATGGACTGGATTAGTTCTGACCAACAGTACCAGCAATAATTGCGGAAAGCATATAAATGCTGAAGTTCTTGGCTCCAAGCTAGATGATCGCCAGCAAATAAAAACTTGTTTTTGTATAGCAACACCATGTGTCCTTTTGTGTGACCGGGAACCGGAATGATGAATAAATCGCGAGATAACTGTATTGGTTCCGAACCCGCCAATGGAATTTCTACATCCCGAGTATCAGCAGTAATATCTTCTTGGTGGAGGATGCGCTGACATCCAAAATGTTGAGCATACTTTCGGTGATCTGCCACATCATCTCGATGAGTCAAAAACATGTAGCGTATTCCCCCCATCTGTTCCAAACGCTTCACTAAAGGCGGCGCAAAACGAGGAGAATCCACCAAAACGTTACCTTGCGGTAATTGAATAAAGTAAGCGGTTCCACCATAGGATTTTTCTGAGTGGTAACCACAATCGTAAACATTATCCTCGATGAGAATAGGAAAACTTGACTGAGCAATTTTCAGGTCTTGAGGTTTGTTCACCGTACCAATGGAACTGGTAGGACAAGATAAAAGTGCTTGTAGTGCTTTTAATCTCTCTTGTTCATTAGCTGGTTGGTTATAAACTACAGATTGATCGCCAGTGTCAGTAAATACCTCTGGAGCCATCCAACGACAAGTATCGCAATCAATGCATGTGGTATCTACGTAAAAGTCGCCGTTAACATTCTGAGAATGACGCAGATTTAAACGAGCCATTTTATTTAACCTTTTTTACTCGGTTTATGAAAGAAATACAAATTCTGCACTAGCAACTGAATTTTTGCGCCTGCGTATTTTCTTTTGTTTGTTTGCTGAAAACTGGACTGCTAAGTTGTAGTCAGCACCAAGAGTGCTCGCTGTCATCTGAAGTTCTTCTTTTGTGCTCGAGTACTTTTTTGTCTCTGTTTGTTGGCTGAAACACTGACTGCAAGCTGAATGAAACGCAAGGTAGACAAAGTATATGCATAAATTACTAGTCAAAATCCGTGCATTATGGAATTATCTAAATTGCATTACTATAAAAAGCACTAGTAAATATACGGTAATTTCTGAGGCAGTACAGAAAAATGCACTCTGGAATATTCCCTTCCAGGGATGGAGCACTACTAAGGCTAGTAATTTTATATACCAATTTGCAGCCGATGGCACGTATTCTATGCGTTTCGTTATTGACGCGGCGATGCCCTTTGGCTGCTGTAAACTCGTGGTACGGCAAGAAATGGGAACATATGTTGTTAGACACAACATCATTTTACTTACACCCAAAAAGCAGGAAGAATTTACATGCGACAATTGGAGAAATTCCTATCAGGTCAGATCTGGTAGTTTGAATAGCTACTACTTGGTCTGGGAAAATCCTCAAATACTACCAAGCAAAACTCTTAAAACCTCTTATTTTTCAGAAACCACAAATGTGATTTCATTGTTGTAATGTAATTCTATGGTACACGGTTAATACCTTTTTCTTTGGCAAAGCCAATTGCCCGCAACACATCTATACCTCCGAATCCGTAGCGATGATCTTGTCCAGACTCACCTAATTCTTCTACTGTTCCGGTGAGTAAATCCTGGATAAAAAAGCTCTTTCTTTGCCCGATACATATTCGCAGATATTGGTGGCACTTCACAGCAAGGCGATCGCACCTGCACCGTTAAAAGCTGTCCACTCCATTCCAGGAAAGCAAGAGTAAATGGCTACTCCCGAAGCAGATACCTCGGGTTTGGAGTAAATTAAGGGCAAAACGTCTGGGTGAAATTATTTAGATTCCTTTAGAATATGGGTGCGTCCACTACTAAAGCCTGTAGGGCGATCCAGGTAATCTGTTGCTCCCACAGAAAAAGCAAACAGATCGTTGCCTGGCGCACTGGTAATTTGGTTTCCTTTGTTGCCAATGGTGGTGGCGAGGATGTTGGGTATCGTTTGCCCATTATGTGTGAACAGTAGCTGCTTTAGGGTTATTTGATTGGCTACATCTAGAACTATAGATGAATTTGTGTACTTACTGTGTGGTGTTATTAATTGTACTGGGAAAATTAATTGTAGAGACTTTTGTTTTTGAGGTCTCTACAACAGCCGGTTGATAAAATTGTGAAGCTTGAATTTAGCCAGTAATTGGTACGAGTCTGAGATAGGGAAGCAAAGAACTAATAAAGCTCAGTAACAGAAACGCCAGTATAGGAGAAAAATCTATCCCACCCAATGGGGGAATGAGATTGCGGAATATATTCAAGTAGGGGTCGGTGATCTGGCTTAAAGCGGCAAATGGTTGGTTGTACCAATTGATATTGGGAAACCAAGTTAACAGTACTCTAATGATTAGTAGGGTACTGTAGATATTGATGAAAGTAGCCAGGGTAGCGATCAATAAATCCATGGATAGGTTAGTTTCCTTTCGTAAGTAGGTGTAAATTGCGGCTTGATATTTTGATTTTAAGGTAGGCTTGTGTTGGGGTGTATGAGGGTATTTTTTGAGTTTTCCCTAATGATAGCTGTGTTTGCTTATAAGTGCTTTAAGTTTCTTTTGTCAGGGGTTTTTCATTAATTCCTTGACCACTATTGTTGTTGACATTACCCAGTTGTTGTCGGACTTCATCGATTGTTGCATTCAACTGGGCGATTTTATCTTCTAGCGATCGCCGGGCCATTTCCATTTCCATACCTTCTGCTTCTGAAGCTTTGATTTGTCGCCGTCTCCAGGATGCTTTTTTCGCTTCTAAGGTGGAATCGGGCGGAATTTGACGCTCTTGTTGTTCTGGGTCTAGTTCGCTTTCGCCCCTAGAAGCGACCACTGCGCCCAAAATGCCACCTACTACGCTACCAAAAATAGCTCCGAGAAAAAAACCGCTTGCAAATCCATCACGCTGACTCATAATTTACCGCCAATAAAAAACGCTGCAGGTTTGGGTGATTGAGTTACTGTTTTGTTCTAGCTGCATACTAACTTAAGTTCCAAAGGTGCGATCGCCTGCATCTCCCAAACCCGGGACAATAAATCCCTGGCTGTTAACTTCCTCATCTATGGTAGCAGCGTAAACTATTAGACCTGGATAAGCAGCATTCAATTTTTGCAAAGCTGGATGAGCTGCTACTACGCATACAATTCGGATCAGGCTTGTATCTGCACCCCGCTGTGTCAATTCAGCCAATGCTTTGAGCATCGATCCTCCCGTTGCTAACATCGGGTCAGTAACTAAGACCCGCGTTTGGGGAAGAAATTTTTCTGGCAATTTATTTAAATAACAATGGGGTTGTAGCGTTTTTTCGTCTCGTTCTAAGCCCAAATGGTAAATAGATGCTAAGGGTAGCAAGGTTTGTGCTCCCTCTAACAATCCTAATCCTGCTCGCAGAATTGGCACTACAGCCACCGGTATCTCTGGGTCAATTAATGTTGCTGGACAAGAACCTAAAGGAGTTTCTACTGTTGTTTGTTGAGTTGGCAACCACTCTCGCGCTGCTTCATAGGTTAGCCAGCGTCCCAATTCGGTCATAGCAGTGCGAAACAACACTGAAGGTGTAGCTGCATCGCGAGCTACTGCTAGCCAGTGCTTGATGAGGGGATGAGGTGGAACATAGACACGCAATTGTGGCGTCATAGAGTGAAAGTAAGCTTTTGCTTATCTTATAACAACTGAAACATCATAATATTCTTTCTAAAGTCCGAGTATTAGTGAAGAATTCACCTTCCGAAATTATTGCAAATTTTTTTCATTAAACGTTGACAGTTATTCTCAATCAAAGTTATATTAACAGTCAGTGTTCTCCTCTCTTTAAGGATCGGCAGACGGGATTAGCCAGCATTGCAGGCTCGTCCCTCTTTTTTTGAGAAGATATTATTTTTAGACGTGACTGACTGTATGACTTCTAGTGTTGACTATGATGTGATTGTTATTGGTTCCGGGATCGGCGGTTTGGTAACAGCGACTCAACTAGCAGCCAAAGGAGCTAGTGTACTGGTTTTAGAACGCTATTTGCTTCCGGGTGGAAGCGCCGGTTACTTTGAAAGACAAGGCTATCGCTTTGATGTTGGTGCTTCGATGGTTTTCGGATTTGGACAGCACGGTACTACTAATTTGCTCAGGCGAGCCTTGGATGCGGTGAATGTTACTTTAGAAGTGATTCCCGATTTTGTCCAGGTTCATTATCATCTACCCAACAATCTCGATCTCAAAGTTAGTCGCGATTACGAACAATTTCTAGAAAATCTGATTGCCTGTTTTCCCCACGAAGCTAAGGGTATTCGTCGTTTTTATGATGAATGCTGGAAAATTTTTCATTGCCTAAATAGCATTGATTTGTTATCTCTAGAAGAACCTCGCTATCTGATGCGGGTTTTTTTTCAGCATCCTTTGGCAAGTTTTGGGTTGCTAAAGTATTTACCGCAAAATGCTGGAGATATTGCACGGCGATATATCAAAGATCCCGTGCTGCTGCGGTTTATCGACATGGAGTGCTATTGTTACTCAGCAGTACCAGCAGATAGGACGCCTGCGATCAATGCAGGGATGGTATTCTCTGACAGGCACTATGGTGGAGTCAACTATCCCAAAGGTGGTGTTGGACAAATTGCCGAAAAGCTTGTAGAAGGGCTTTTGGCAGCTGGAGGTCAAATTAAGTACCAATCTCGAGTTACGCAAATTCTCGTCAAAAATGCTCGAGCTATCGGTGTCAAGATGGCTAACGGTCAAATTTACCGTGCCAAGTTTATAGTTTCCAATGCTACACGTTGGGACACGTTTGCCAAATTAATTTCCTTAGAGGAAATACTGCTTAATGAGAAAAAGTGGCAAAAAAATTATCAAAAATCACCCAGTTTTTTAAGTTTGCACATGGGTGTCCAAGCATCAGTTTTGCCTTCAACTACAGAATGCCATCATATTCTGCTGGAGGACTGGGAAAAAATGACAATTCCCGGGGGTACTATTTTTGTATCTATCCCAACGCTGCTTGACCGGGATTTGGCGCCTGTGGGATACCATGTCATGCATGTGTTTACGCCGCAGTGGTTTGCAGATTGGCAAGGACTTTCCGTGAAGGATTACCAAGCAAAAAAAGAAGAAATGGCTTGGCAAATCATAGATCGCCTGGAAAAAATTTTCCCGGGTTTGGATGCAGGTTTAGATTATCTGGAGGTAGGAACACCACGCACGCACCGGCGTTTTTTAGGGCGGGAAGACGGTACTTACGGACCAATTCCCCGACGCAAGTTGCCGGGTTTGCTAGCAATGCCTTTGAATAGAACTGCTATTGCAGGACTGTATTGTGTCGGAGATAGCACCTTTCCCGGTCAGGGATTAAATGCAGTAGCTTTTTCTGGAATTGCTTGCGCTCATCGCATTGCTATGGATTTGCGCTTGTAAAACAAGATCTTTCCAAGGTGGAAGGTAAAGAGTGCTGGCGAGACTAGGAATTTTGTTGCTAAATCCGCGACTTGACAAACTTTTCTAACCTATCCATTCCTTTTTCGATAGTTGCCATATCGGTGGCGTAGGAAAGGCGAATGTTGTCATCTGCACCAAAAGCAACGCCGGGAATTACCGCTACTTGCTGTTCTTGCAACAAGGCATCGCAAAATTCTAGAGATTTCAGTCCGGTTTTGCTAATATCAGGAAATAGGTAAAATGCACCATCTGGTTTGGGACAACTCAGTCCAGGTATGGCGTTAAGTCTTTCTAGCATGAGTTGGCGACGTTGGGCAAAAGCTTGGCGCATTTGTTCCACACACTCCTGGGATTCTTCTAATGCAGCGATCGCGCCGTACTGAGCAAAGGTACATACATTTGAGGTACTGTGGCTTTGGATGGTGATTGTGGCTTTGATAATATCAACTGGTCCTGCTAAATAACCAATTCGCCATCCGGTCATCGAGTAAGCTTTGGCAAAACCGTTGCTGATAATGGTGCGGTTAAATATTTCTTCTCCTAAAGAAGCAATGCTTAGCTGCTGTGCACCGTCGTAGACAATTTTTTCGTAAATTTCGTCAGAAACGACAAATATATCTGCTTCTACTACTACTTTTGCCAGTGCCTTGATTTCTTCTGGCGTGTATACCATTCCTGTAGGATTGGATGGCGAGTTGAGAATAAATAGCTTTGTTTTTGGGGTAATTGCTTTTTGCAATTGTTCAGGAGTAATTTTATACCCTGTAGAGGCAGATGTAGGAACAATCACAGAAATGCCGCCGGCAAGGGTCACCATTTCTGGATAACTTAACCAATAGGGAGCGGGAATAATGACTTCATCTCCTGGTTCAATTACTGCTAGCATTAAATTAAACAAGGAATGTTTGCCGCCATTAGTAACGATCACATTTTCTGCTTTGTAATCTAAACCGTTATCGGTTCTGAGCTTTTTTGCGATCGCTTCTCTAAGTTTTGGTTCTCCAGAAGCTGGGCCGTACTTGGTTTTCCCCTCCTGCAAAGCTTTTTTGGCCGCAGCTTTGATGTGAACTGGAGTGTCAAAATCTGGTTCGCCAGCACTAAAACTACAAACATCTATTCCTTCTGCTTTCATGGCCTTAGCTTTAGCTGCAATTGCTAAGGTTATAGAAGGTGTCACTTGACTTACTCTCGCTGCCAGCTTCATCGCTACCAAAATGATTCCGTAAATAGGTGTAGAATAAATTCACTCCTAGGGAGTTACTTCCCCACAAGCTATGGAAAGACAAGATTTATTGCCATAACTATTCCAGAATATCTCACAATCTTGGTCAAGAATTTTCTCCTTTGTCATGATTTGATGAATTGAAGGCTGTTGCCCCTCATGTGGTAATAGCTCAAAAATGCTAGGGTCGCAAACAACATGCAGTTCTACTTGGAATGGTTATGTTGTCTGTGTTCGTCGTTAGTTGGGAGTACCTCCAGGAGGGTAAGACCCTCCTAGAAATTGAGCTTAAGCAATGGTTACATCTTTTGACAGATAAACATCTTGAATGGCGTGAAACAGTTTCACACCTTCTTCGAAGGGACGCTGGAAGGTTTTGCGTCCAGAAATTAATCCTGTACCACCAGCGCGTTTGTTAATTACTGCAGTGCGAACAGCTTCAGCAAAGTCATTTTGACCAGAAGCACCACCAGAATTAATCAATCCCACGCGTCCGCAGTAACAATTTATAACTTGATAGCGGGTCAAATCTATGGGATGATCGGTTGTTAACTCTGTATATACTCGCTTGTCGGTTTTTCCGTAACTCTTACCAGTTGCTTGTGCTACTGCGCCATAACCGTTATTATTTTCTGGTAGTTTTTGCTTAACAATATCAGCTTCGATGGTCACGCCCAAATGATTCGCCTGTCCTGTCAAATCGGCGGCAAGATGATAGTCTTTATCTTGCTTGAAAGCGCTGTTGCGCAGATAGCACCACAGAATTGTTACCATTCCCAATTCATGGGCGCGTTTAAATGCTTGACTGACTTCCTGAATTTGTCGTGAAGATTGTTCTGAGCCAAAATAAATCGTGGCCCCAACGGCGATCGCACCCAAATTCCAAGCTTGTTCGACGGAGGCGAACATAATTTGGTCGAATTGGTTGGGATAGGTCAGTAGTTCGTTGTGATTGAGTTTGACAATAAACGGTATTTTGTGAGCGTACTTGCGTGAAACCGCTCCCAATACCCCTAAAGTTGTAGCCACAGCGTTACATCCTGCTGCGATCGCCAAACGAACAATATTTTCCGGATCGAAGTAAATAGGATTGGGCGCAAAAGAAGCACCTGCTGAATGCTCAATGCCTTGGTCTACTGGCAAAATGGAAAGATAGCCAGTGTGGGCCAGCCTACCGGTGGAGTAAAGCAGTTGGAGATTACGCAAAACTTGGGGATTGCGATCGCTGTTGACCCACACTCGATCCACAAAGTCCGGGCCTGGTAAGTGCAATAGGTCTTTGGGAACTTTTGCTTTGTAGGTGAGCAGTTCTTCTGCTTCTTGACCAAGCAGTGACTCTATAAAGTTAGGTGCAGATACAGTAGTAGCCATAGCATTTTCCTCAAGACTTTCGTCTTTTTATGGTGGCTATGCCTAGCCTAGCGCATGTTTGTCTGCAAAAAAGGAAATAAAGCAGCAACCCCCAACGCAGATTCAAACTCCCAAACCCAGAACTGCTAAGGAACAGGTAATATTTTCACTGTGGTCAAAAGAAAAGTTTACCTCATTGTTTCGTTTGTACTGTCTGCACTCATGATTTCCAACTGCTCTGGATTGTGGTTGTTTTTTTGTAAAGCTTTACGCAACCAAGGAGGTGGATTTCCTTTCAAAGTTTTTACTAGCTTATTGAGAATAAACTTTATGTCTTCTTGCTCTGAATGCGGTCGTACTGGCATTACGCCTTTTTTAATTAATTTAGCAGCAGGAATACCCCCAATAGATGCCACATAAAGAATCGCACAGTCAGCTAATGCTTCTATTTTTGCTGCTACTTTGTCGTCACTTTCATTATCTTTATTGTTGTTAGTTTTACTTTCTTCTTTGGCAGATGCTGCTGCATTTTTTTTACAGTTACTTTTTTGACGACCACCTTGATTTTTATCTGGTTCTGTTTCTAATTTTTGGGATGGCACTGCAAAGTTAAGAGTTTCGATAAACTTGTACCCAGATTCGGAAATTTCATATACATCTATTTCTTGTGCCCAACCAAAGTGAGCATTAACGTTGACTCGGTCAGTTGTTGCAAAGGCAATTTTCATTTTTTATTCTCCTGTTTGGCGAAAGTTAGGAATTACGAGCAGAAAATAAGCATTTACAACAGCCAGATTCCCCGAGCTTTTTGCAAGTTAAGATAGTTGCTTTTCACTCCTATTTTTTATCTTAGGCTTAATTGATTTCATGGCGGTAATTATTGCTGGAATTTTCATTTTCAGTTGTGTAATACTTGGTAATTTTAGCTGGCGCGTGTACTTAGGAAGCTGGAGAGATCAAGCCCTACGAACGTTTAGTTTTTAATTTTACTTGGTAGTTAAAGAAATTTCTTGTGCAGGTGGTTGTGAAATTTCAGAATGGGAGACTTTCAACTGCTCAAAAAAGTGGGACATCCAAGGAATAGCAATAAGAATTGCTCCTAAAACTACTAAAAATACGGATATGGCAAAGATTTGGTCGCGAGGAATTTCGAGTACGCCGCGTAGGATGACTTCTCGCAAAGCGGAAACAATGGTGATTTCTACTGCTGCTACTACCGAGATGCGCTGTTGTTGCAAGTAATCAATTAACAGGCGAAACAGTTCTACCAAAATTAAGATAAACAAAATATCAGATGTGACTTGGCGCAGATCTAGTGGATGTAAAAGGGAGGAAAACATATCTGCTAACCGCAGCAGCATCACGCAAAATAAACCAAAACACAGAGAAATAACAATAAAATCTGCAAAAATTACTAGTTTGCTAACAATTTTATCTCGCCCCAACCAACTATTTAACCCTTGCAGCAGGTGCTTTGCCATGGTATCTCCGGACAATTTGGAAGTGCCCAGTTCCATGATAAGCATGAAAAAATCGGCCAAACCGTGAGTGGCGAACAGTGAGTGGTGGAAATAGGGTCCCCAAAAATTTGCGCTCTTCAGCAAATTTTTGGGGTTCCCCTTAGTAGCTTGTTCATTTAGACTAATTGCTGAGTTTTTGCAGTTAAAGCTTGATGGATGTGCTTTAGTAAATCTTCCATAGAGGTTGAACGAGGTAAAATTTGGCAAGCGATCGCACCTAGCATTTTATCCGGTACGCCTTTACAAGAAACATCAGAATGCAATCGCCGGTCGAGGACTAAAACCGGTGGTAGCTTAAAAGGTAGCTGTTCCAAGGTTTGTAATGCTGATAACACTTCTTTTCGGAGCTTGGTTTCTCCCAAACAAATGAGCAGTAAATCCACGCTTTCGTGGCGCAGTTGTTGCAGCAGTTCTGTCCAAGACCGACTCATGGTAGCTTTTAGTCCAGCTGTTTGCAGGTACTGAATCAAAGCTTGGAACCACTCCGAACCACCAGATAGCGTTGGGGATTTTAAAACAGAAGCTTTTTGTTCTAAAGCTAAATTACTCAAGGAACAATCCTTAACAGGACGACAGCGCTGTGCTGTTTTGCGCCTGCTTTCTGCTAGGTCAGGCAACGTTGCCAAATCCACTACCAAAACGCAGGGAGGACAGCACATACCTGCTGCTATTTGCAGTACAGATAACAAAGCATGTGTTTTTTTATCGTTATTAGCAGGATATGCGTTGTGTTTAGTCAAGCAAGGAAACACAGACAATCCGGGTATTTGCGATGCTGCTTGGGTAGTTGCTACATCACGAGTGACAAGCGGTAGCGATGCCAAACGGGGATTAGCTTTGATTTGTTGCAGGTAAGTTTCTGCTGCTGGCATTTGTACATCTAGTAAAACAACATCAAATTGCCAAACCCTGGCCAAAATTTCTGCCTGTTCTATATCATTGACTTCTATGACTCGGTGCTGCTGTAAAAATCTGTGGTAATCCAATAAATCTGTTTCAGAATTTATCAATCTGAGAATTCGCAACGGTGATGTGTGAGGGAAAAAAGTTTCATTCGTGACGGTTTGTTGTTTTTTTTCGGGTGTATGGCACAAATTTTCTAGTATTGGTGCTAGGATTTCCTCTTGTACGGGCAAGCTAAGAAAGCCATCAGCACAATGGGCGATCGCTTGTTCTTTTTCAGCTCCGGTCGCCGTTACGATCACGGGAATACTGCGGGTAGCAGGGTCAGATTTGAGCAAGGTGAGCACATCCCAGCCTGAAAGCAAAGGTAGCAGCGGATTCAGGAATATTGCTTTTGGTTGCAGGCGACGAGCTTTTTCTACTGCTTCACATCCCGAGCGAGCGATCACTACCCGATAGCCCAAGCCTGTGAGCATTTCTGTTAAATCTTCAATGTATCGGGCGACTGCTTCTACAACCAAAACTAAATTGTTGCGATAAGCAGGGGAAGAAGAATTAGAAACTAGCTCCTGGGAACTACAAGCAGCAAGTGGAGTTGTTCCAGGGTAAGGGTAACAATTGCTGTTTGCACCCATTTCCTTGTTTTCTTCCGTCCCTAATATTCGTTGGGGAGGAGTTGGCGGTAGTAGCAAAGTAAATTGACTACCTTGTCCTTCTCGAGATAAAAAGCTGACATCTCCACCGTGCAGACGAGCAAGAGCTCTTGTTAGTACCAATCCCAAACCTGTACCTTCAAATTTACGGGTCAAGGGATTTTCTAATTGTTGGAATTTTTGAAAGATTAAATGCTGCTGGTGTTCGGGGATGCCAATTCCTGTATCCCAAACTGTAAAGGCGATCCAACCTTCCCAACGATTGACCCGCACTCCTATCTCACCGCCTGTTTCTGTGAATTTCAAAGCGTTCGAAATCAGGTGTACCAACATCTGGCGGAGGCGAAATTCGTCTGCAATTATGTCCTCTAAACCTGGTTCGATCACCAGGGAAAATTGGTGTTCTTTTGCTGGGGACATTGGGGTTGCACAAGAAAATGTGTTTCTGCGGTTTTGAACGTGTATGGCTTTGGCTTCCGCTATGGCGCGTTCGCATACGGTGCGAATTTTGACATTAGCTAGCATCAGCTCCATTTGCCCGCTTTCCATGCGCGTCAAATCCAAAATATCATTGACTACACTCATTAAGTGACGTCCGCTTTGATGAATGAGTCCTGCATAGCGAGCTTGTCGTTCGTTGAGTTTTCCTAGTTGCTGATCTGCTAGCAACCGCGACAGTCCCAAAACAGCTGTAAGAGGAGTTTTCAGTTCGTGGCTAATACAAGCGAGAAATTCATCTTTTAAGCGATTTAGTTGAATTAAGTCGGCGTTTTTTGCTGCTAGCTCTTTGCTTAATTGTTGCTGTTCGGTTACATCTGTTGCTAATATCAGCCACAATTGCGATTTAGAAATAGTATCTGTCTCGGGAATCTCTAAAGGAATTTTAGTAAATTGCCAAACTCGTTCTTGACCGTCTTGGGCTGGAACAACGCAGGTGCAGTGACCTTGCTGGCTATCTAAAAAGCAGTGGTTTGCTTTGGAAGATGGCTGTGCGGTTACTTTGTCTGGTTCTAGGAATTGTTTTTTCCCTGCTTTGAGAATTAGTATTGCTTCTACTTGTTTTCTTATACCTTCCGGGTCTTTTGATGCCTCTAGTAGTTGCCACCAAGCTGGATTTTGAGTTACTATTTCACCGCCATTAGTCAGCAACATCAAAGGCCAGGGTAATATTTCTAGTAACTTTACCAGTGGCTGGTATGGCGGTGCTTGGAACTGGGTTGTGGATTTAACTTGCTGCAAGGAAGTTTCCGAGAAGACTTGCTTGCGGCGACGAGATTTAACTTTGGTAGCGGCGATACAATCTGCTTCTTGGTGCGCGTGAAAATGCTTGCTGTTATCTGGTGAAGTTTGGGCTTGTTGCTCGGTCAAAAATTGTACCAAGCGCCAACCATCAATTATTCCCAAGAACTTGCCAGCCGAGTCAATTAGTGCCCAATCTAATTGAGTATGGTTTTGGTTGGGCTGCGATCGCAAAAACCAGTTTAATTGTTCTAAACTCCAAGTTCCTGGTAAGATTTGAATTGGTTCAATTAAGCTTTGTCGCCAAGCTGAAAGTGGTTGTTGCAAATCCAAAGCTCTGCAGGAATTCTCATCTACTTGCTTTGCTGTCAAAAATTTTGTTAGCAAACGAGCAGAGTAAAGTAACCCTATGGGACATTGCCCCTCATTCAAAACTACCAAGCGATCGTACTGCCCCTGCTCAAAAATCTCCAGCGCCCTTTTCACAGTAGTCGTTTCTACACAGCTGGGCGCGGTGGTCATAAATTCATAAAGCGGGTACTTTAACATCGACATAAGGCTTCAAGGATCGTTCTTCCTATGGAAGGAGCCAGCATCACCAAGCACCAATGCGGTGATTGTTTTCATCATCCCTCTACCTATCATCCTTGGACGAGGAGCTAGGTGATTTTCATTGCAGCTAAACCTTGAGCAAAAGCGGTTTCCCCCATAAACCCCCTGGTTACCACCAGAAGCTTTTTCCCAGAAACGGTATTGGGATTACCGTTTCAAACTTTTCCAGGCTAATCGCCGTACTGGTAGGGTAAATTTTCTAGCAGGTACTATGGTTTTGTCGCCAAGGCAGTTAGCTGACAACAAACATTTGCTGTTACCACCATCAGAGTCTCTCGGTCACCAGATATTTTTCTGGTCCTCAAACTCTTGATTTTTAAGATAACAACAGCTAAACCAATTATGGCTCTAAAGATTCGTTTTAGAACCTTTAGGAATTATAATGATTTAGAACGCGACAAACTTTTAACTTCGTTTAAGTATCTTATCAAGGAGCAAATGAAAAATTCACATTCCCAACCCGCAGGAATGTGCTAACCACCCTAGATACTTAATTACCCCTGGCGCGAAGGTTTTTTTGTAGCCCAGACCTCCTTATAGATTAGTTAAATGCTCGCATTGCACGGCACTGTTATATTTGTTAATATTTAATTAACATTTTTTTAATCAACTCAGTGCTTTAAATGAACTTTACTTAGCAACAGCGGTAACTTTCTGCCACGAAAACAGTGTTCGAATTAACTGGGCATACTAAGTTTTAGTATTTTGAGTCACTATTTGTAAAGGAGGTAGATGTACTTAATTTAAAATAATGTAAGGTCTTCTCCATCAAGATTGTTAGGGCTAATCTAATTTAGCAATCAAAACTAAGCCGTTGCCTTGAATTTGGGAAAAGTTCAGAAAACATCAACGCACAGTTAGTTAGCAAAATTTTGCGAGCGATTATGTTGCTGCCACAACAAGATTTGCAGTGGTTGCTAGTTAAATAAAAGAAAAATTAGTCAATAATTAGCGTGATTTATGTAATTAAATTTGCCGATTAAGAAATTTTAAAAAATGACCAAAGCTGACCACAAGTCATTTCTAGGGCAACTCAAATTAGAATACCGTGAAATTCTCATAAATTATTTTAATAACGATAAGAATTTGCAAGCTAAGATTGATAAATTTATCAATGCAGCCTTTCGCGCCAATATTTCTGTGGCTCAAATTCTAGAAATTCATATGGAGTTAATCGACGAATTTTCTACACAATTAAAATTAGAAGGACGCAGTGAAGAAGTGCTGCTTGACTATCGTTTAACATTAATCGATATCCTTGCCCATTTGTGTGAAGCATATAGGCGATCGCTTCCTAAGTAGGAGTGTTTCTTTTCTGCAGAAAAACAAAAAATTTAATATTGTTAGTTAACACTCTTTTTTTGACAGGATTGTTGTTAATATGCTGTTGTTGCAAAATTATCTTCAGCCTGTACCAATATGAATCAAGATCAAGTGAGAAAAACTTACGTCCTCAAGCTTTATGTAGCAGGGAACACTGCCAACTCAGTACGGGCGCTGAAAACACTCAAGAAAATATTAGAGCAGGAATTTCAAGGCGTTTATGCCTTGAAGGTTATAGACGTACTGAAAAACCCGCAATTAGCTGAGGAAGATAAAATCTTAGCCACACCGACATTATCAAAAATTTTGCCGCCACCGGTTCGGAAAATTATCGGGGATTTGTCGGATAGAGAAAGAGTTTTGATTGGCTTAGACTTGCTGTATGAAGAATTGAGTGAAGATGAGGAATTTCCAGAATAGGCTATATAAAAAGCTAAAATCAGAGTTCCAATTTTATTAATAATATAAACTTAGGGTTGAATTCCCATTTGTAAAAGCATACAGCAATGAGAGAAAACGACCAAGCCAAGAAAAATAATTCACCATCATTTAAGGGTGTAGAGAAAATTCGCACAATGATCGAAGGCTTTGACGATATCAGTCATGGCGGATTACCTGTAAGAAGAACAACCTTGGTCAGCGGTACCTCTGGAACAGGCAAAACTTTATTTTCTCTCCAGTTTCTTTACAACGGTATCTCGTATTTCGATGAACCAGGAGTTTTTGTTACCTTTGAAGAATCCCCCAGTGATATTATTAAAAATGCTTATATTTTTGGTTGGGATTTGCAGCGACTGATGGACGAAGGCAAGTTGTTTATCTTAGATGCATCTCCCGACCCAGAAGGACAAGATATCGTTGGTAACTTCGATCTTTCGGCACTAATTGAGCGCTTGCAATACGCAATTCGCAAATACAAGGCAAAACGAGTTTCCATAGATTCGATTACAGCAGTATTTCAACAGTATGAAGCCGTATCAGTTGTGCGACGAGAAATATTTCGTTTGGTAGGGCGACTCAAACAGTTAAACGTCACGACTATTATTACAACAGAACGCACGGAAGAGTACGGTCCTGTTGCCTGTTTTGGCGTAGAAGAATTTGTTTCCGATAACGTAGTCATTGTTCGCAATGTTTTGGAAGGAGAGCGTCGTCGCCGTACTATAGAAATCCTCAAACTGCGGGGTACAACGCACATGAAAGGCGAGTACCCCTTCACGATTACAAACCAGGGAATAAACATTTTTCCGTTGGGAGCAATGCGCTTGACTCAAAGATCTTCAAACGTGCGGGTATCTTCTGGTGTAAAAACGCTAGATGAAATGTGCGGCGGTGGTTTTTTCAAAGATTCGATTATTTTGGCAACGGGAGCTACAGGTACAGGAAAAACACTGTTGGTGAGCAAATTTATTCAAAATGGCTGTGCTAACGGCGAACGAGCTATACTTTTTGCTTATGAGGAATCCCGCGCTCAGCTATCGCGCAATGCTTACTCTTGGGGAATTGACTTTGAGGAACTAGAGCGTCAAGGTTTGCTGAAAATTATTTGTACGTATCCTGAATCAACTGGTTTAGAAGACCACCTGCAAATTATTAAGTCAGAGATTGCTGAATTTAAGCCATCTCGAATTGCGATTGATTCTCTTTCTGCCTTGGCAAGAGGTGTGAGCAATAATGCATTTAGACAATTTGTAATTGGTGTTACAGGTTACGCCAAGCAAGAAGAAATTACAGGTTTTTTCACCAATACCACCGACCAGTTTATGGGGTCGCATTCGATTACCGACTCTCACATTTCTACTATTACCGATACGATTTTGATGTTGCAGTATGTAGAAATTCGTGGGGAAATGGCGCGAGCAATCAATGTATTTAAAATGCGGGGCTCTTGGCATGATAAGGGTATTCGCGAGTACAATATTACGGCTGATGGACCAGAAATTAAAGATTCTTTCCGCAATTACGAAAGAATTGTCAGTGGAGCGCCTACCCGCGTTAATATCGATGAGAAAGCCGAACTGTCTCGTATTGTTAAGAGTTTTCAAGACAAGGATAGTTCCGGATCTTCCAGTTAGATGGTGCTATAGTTCTTTGGTGGTAAACGGTTTGAAGCCGCTTTATTTTCGTGTGAGGGGATGCGGTGAAAAAACAGCAAATCTTTTATAGTTTCTTACCTGGCGTAACAGTAGCTGTATTAACAACTCAACCCGCGTGGGCTTATACTGCCAAATCAGACGGGGTACAGCAGTTTGTTCCATCTGGTGTTTCCACTTTCACCACAGTTGGTGAAAAAGTCCAGAATCTAAACATACCACTTTTTGCTACTGGGGAAGACAGCCTCCAGCCATGGTTCGGTAACGATACTAACGCAGCAGTAACCGGAAAAACTGGTATACCAAGCCAGCTGCTGCAGAAAAAAAATTGGGGAAGCTTGAATTTTGCGTACGGTGCAGCTGTTACCAACAAAGAAAAACAAAAGTACATTAACTTGCAGACTGACAATCGACCCAGTCAAATCCAAACATCTGTCAGTACATATGTTTCCAAGCAACAGCGATCGCCCCTAGCATCCGTTACTACTTCTATTGCTGACACCCAGAAAGAGACCATTGTTAACTTATCAAATTTTTTACAAAAAAATCCTCGCCATTTTGGAACTGCCAAAATGTTAAAGGCAGACAACTGTCAACAGCAAACTGTAACCTTTTCCAACAGCAGTTGTCCCCAAACAAATTATCTCAACCAACTGGTATCGCAAGCAGCTACTCCTTTACCCAGTAGAACTTCCACGCCGCCACCCGGTTATCTCAACCCCAATCCCAATCCCTTGCAGTTTCCAACCAAACCCGAGGAAGTAAGGATAAAGGGAACCCAACCAATCACCTTACAACAGGCTATAGAATTAGCACGGCGCAATAATAGAGATCTTCAAGTGGCGTTATTGCAGTTAGAACGCGCTCAATCAGCTTTGCGAGAAGCACAAGCTGCTTTATTTCCAAATCTGGGATTAAATGCTCAAATTGCTCGCCAACAATCAGCTAGCGCCCAGCTAGCAACTGAACGGCAAAAGCGTGCAGAAGCTGGTTTACCACCAGAGCTTCGCTCTCCATCTCAAGATCAAGCTTCTACTGCCTTTACTGGTGCGGCACAACTAAGTTACAGTCTTTATACTTCCGGCAGGCGGCTAGCAAGTATCCGTGCTGCAGAAGAACAAGTGCGTTTTCAGCAATTAGATATAGAGCGTTTGTCCGAGCAAATTCGCCTTAATGTTTCCACCAGCTACTACGATTTGCAACAAGCAGATGAAAACGTGCGCATTCAACAGGCGGCGGTAAAGAATGCAGAAGCTAGTTTGCGGGATGCACAAGCCTTAGAGCGAGCTGGCGTGGGTACGCGCTTCGACGTTTTGCGAGCTCAGGTTAATTTAGCAAATTCCCAACAAAACCTTGTCAGAGCCCTTTCCCAGCAAAGAATTGCGAGTGCTCGACTGGGAACTCTTTTAAGTATACCAGGATCGATCAGCATTAGTGCCGCAGATCCGGTGGCATTGGCAGGACTTTGGAATCAAACATTAGAACAAAGTATAATTTTAGCCTTTCAAAATCGTCCCGAGCTGCAACAGTTTTTAGCACAACGCAACATTAGCGAACAAAGGCGACGTTTGGCGCTTTCTGATTTGGGACCGCAGCTGAGTATAGTTGCTAGCTATAACCTGCTAGATCAGTTCAATGACAGTATCAGCGTCACCGATGGCTATTCCATCGGACTTCAGGCGAATCTGACTTTATTTGACGGAGGAGCAGCTAAAGCTAGAGCAGCTCAGGAAAGAGCTAATATCCGAATTGCGGAAACTCAATTTAGTCAGCAACGGGAACAAATTCGCTTTCAGGTAGAACAAGCTTATTCTAATTTGCAAGCTAACTTGGAAAACGTACAAACAGCCAATGCTGCTCTCGAACAAGCAAGAGAATCTCTTCGTTTAGCTCGTTTGCGCTTTCAAGCTGGTGTTGGAACCCAAACCGATGTTATTGCTGCGGAAACTGATTTAACAACGGCTGAAGGCAATCGCGTTGCCGCTATTTTGGATTACAACCGTGCTTTGGTTAGTTTACAACAAGCTGTCAGTACCAGAGCATTACGTTAAAACAAAGAAAACGGAAGTATCACATTTTTGGTTTTGTACTTCCGTTTTTTTATGACGGCGCGGAAACAAAAATGATGAAACAGATAATGAAAGCAATCTTTATAGTTGTCAAAATTAGAATAACATAACTGAATAGCCAATTTTTGTCTGAGAACTATACTCATGACTAAAGTGACAGCACAAGAAATCGAAATTTTCCGTTCGCAATTGATAAACGATCCCAAAGCAATGGAAGCACTGAATGTGATTGAAGATTGCGAGGGTGATTTGGAAGATGCAGCCATGACACTAGCAATTCGAGCTGGTCAAGAACCAGAAAGAGCGAATTCAGAATGGTTGGATGCATTAGCAAGAAGGTGGCGAGCTGTAATTTGCGAAGACCGATTTCGTGATGACTTACTAAAAGGTTCGGTTTTACCAGTGATGGAATATTTAAAAACTATGCCCACATTTCCCAAAATTTTAGCAACACCTGTTTTAATGTATGTTTGCAAACAAGGTATACACAATTTTTGCCAACCACTGGATGTGCTGCTGGAGTAAACGATAATTTTAGTACTGGTAGGTAGGTCGGTGTTAAAATTTATCGTTGCAAAAAGGCAGGAAGAAAGAGGTTTTAGGCCATCCTACTTACTCTCAATTAATTCCAAGTTATATCCAGATTTGCAATGAGTTACTTGGTTGCCGTATTATCAGACCGCATGCAAGCAGAAGCAGCTTCCCTAGCATTGGAAAAAGAAAATATCAAAGCTACAATTGTGGGCAAGGGTTATAAATCCGTTGAGGAATTGGAGTTGCTCGCCCCTGCAAAAGCGGCTAAAAGACGAGCTAGGTTAATGGCTTTGTGGCTAATACCCTTTGGATTTTTTGCAGGAACCACTTTTAGCATGATTACTGGATTGGATACCTTTGCTTGGGCTGGTAAAATTGGAAATCACCTGATCGGGGGTTTGCTTGCAGCTGCTAGCGGTGCGTTGGGGAGTTTGTTTGTTGGTGGTGGAGTTGGTTTAATTGCTGGTAGCAATGATGCTTTGGTGTACCGCAATCGCTTGCGGGAAGGGAAATACTTAATAGTAGTTCAAGGTTCTGAAACTTTGATGCGTCAGGCAAGTGGCATTTTGCGTCAGTTTGAGCCAGAAAACATACAACAAAATTATCAATAACAGTAAAGAGTTTACAGCTAAATGCTACCAAGGGAAGAACTTTTAAAGGGTGTTGAAAATCGAGAAGCTGTAGCTCGTGCTATCGATCGCGCACAGCAGGCGATGAAAACTTGGGAGGTGATTTTGACTGATTTTTTGTCTCCTCCTGAGTGGGAAGAAATTCAACAGGTATTTGCTCGATTAACAGAGGTACAGTTACTAAGTTGGGGAGGATATCCACAAGCAGAACGCCAAAGAATGGCCATCGCTCGTAGCGAACTTTCCTTGGATAGGTCGCAAGTGAGCGTAGCAGCGCTGGATATCGCCGGTAATTTTCTGTTCGATCCGGCCACTCACCGCGACTTTTTAGGCGCTATTTTGGGAACTGGTATTGTCCGTGAAAAAGTCGGCGATATTATTGTCCTGGGCGAACGAGGAGCGCAGGCGATTGTTGTACCCGAATTAGTTGAGTTTTTAGAAGCTAACCTCAAGCAGGTACGATCGGTTTCTGTCAAAACCGAGCGTATTGACTTGAATCAGTTAAAAGTGCGCGAACCAAAGAAAAAAGAATTGACCTCCGTGGAAGCTTCTTTGCGGTTAGACGCGATCGCCTCTGCAGGATTCGGTATATCCCGCAACCAGATGGTGGAACTCATTGCTGCAGGTGATGTCCGCGTTAACTGGAAGGAAGTTACCCAACCTAGTTCTTTGGTCAAAACCGGTGACTTGATAGCTATTCGCGGTAAAGGACGCTTACAGGTCGGAGAAATTGCTGTGACTAAAAAAGATAGATATCGCGTTCAACTTACCCGTTACCTGTAAAATTTTTCTCAGAAACTTATGTCACGATTTCTTGATATTGCTCCCCAAAATGTCATAATTCCTTGATATTTCGATCCCCAAAGGTCTTATAACTCCGTAGGTATGGGAAAAATAGGTTTTCTACCCCCTTGATCCCGGTGGTAGTGGGACGGTTAGTATTTTTTAACAAAAGGGTTTATTTCACTCCCAACAACCAAAAATGGCAAGGGAGCGATCGCAAATTGAAGTCAAAAATCAAACAGCTAGGGTGGATCGGATTGAATCGATCGCTTTTAACAAAAGGTATATTATTTACCTTACAAACGACTGGAGGCCAAATTCATGGCAAAAGAACGCCCACCGCTAGAAGAGATGACATTGCGGCAATTACGGAGAGTAGCCAGTGAATATGGCATCTCTCGCTACAGTAGAATGCGCAAATCGCAATTGCTGGCAGCTATTCAAGAAGTAGAGCGCAGTAAAGTTTCTCTCAGCCAATCTCGCATAATGGAGGCACAGGAAACCGTGGAAGCAGCAAAATTTGAATTAGGTCAGGAAGACCGTTATGGTGGTACGCTTGCAGATGTCGATCGGGGACTAGAGGAATTGCCCGCCGGTTACGGGGAAAGTCGCATTGTTTTAATGCCTCGAGATCCCCAGTGGGCTTATACCTATTGGGATGTTCCCAACGAACACAAAGAAGAACTGCGCCGTCAAGGAGGGCAACAGCTAGCGCTGCGAATCTACGACGTAACCGACATTAACTTAGATTACCAAAGTCCCCACAGCATCCAAGAATATCCTTGCGACGAACTGGCAAGGGAATGGTATTTACCGATTCCAGTCAGCGATCGCGACTACACGATTGAGATTGGTTACCGTTGTGCTGACGGTCGCTGGTTAGTATTAGCCCGTTCCGCAGCGGTACATGTTCCTCCTGTTTATCCCTCTGACTGGATAGAAGACGTTTTTGTTACCGTTAACTTCGAAGAAGATCTGCGCGGTAAAACCTTTTACGAACTGGTTCCCCCTGCCAAAAAAGCTGCTGCTACCGCCGCTGCTAGTAATGCTATTTACGATCGCATATTTGGCATGGCAGAGTCTGCGGAAGCAATGCGAGTTGCTGGTTCGCTGTTCGGCTCCATGCAGCACGTTCCCGGATCGGTCCTTCCCGAGCAAGCCATCAGTTCCTACGTCTTTCCATCTGGCGTGGGAATGTGGGCCGTTCCGACCGTATCTGGTTTAACCATGTCTGGCGTTGGCATGATGTCTGGCGTTGGCTTTTCTGCTTCCGCCGTACCCGTACGTCCGCGCAAGTTCTGGTTAATTGCCGATGCTGAGTTGATAGTTTACGGTGCAACCGAACCAGACGCTACGGTCACCATTGGCGGTCGTCCGATTAAGTTGAATCCAGACGGTACCTTCCGTTTCCAGATGTCCTTCCAAGACGGCTTAATTGACTATCCGATTATGGCTGTTGCTGCTGACGGTGAGCAAACACGCTCAATTCACATGAAGTTTACTCGCGAAACACCATCTCGCCATACCAATACCAAAGAAGAAGCTGTTTTGGAATGGCTGCCCTAAATTTCCAGATATATTCTTAATTAACCTCGCTACAGCAACCCGATAGCGGGGTTTTTTTGACTTTACGCTCTCAACCTACAGCTGGCATCGCACCTTCAGTTGTAAATATTTCTCCACTAACTGTTCGCTAATCTGATTGGCGGGTGCATCTAATACCAACACACCTTTTTGCTGCAGCTGGGTAAATACTAGCTGTCGTTGTGCTAACAAATCCAAGGCCACCGCACGGATATAAGCGGCGCTAATATCTGCAGATGCAGGAGTGTGGGCGAGAAAATCTACTTGCGGATCGCGCAAGGTAACGACAAATGGCAAATAGCGGGGCGTGAGTCTGGAAAATGCAGCCAACAGTTCGCAAGAAGCAGTGGTGTCAATGATATCAGTAATCAGGACTATTAGTGCTCTGCGACTTTGCTGCTGGAGTACATGAGTAACCGCACCCAGATAATCAGATTCCAGCAGTACCGGTTGCACGGGAGCAAGACGGTCAATTAAGCTACCTAAATGCTGTTGTCCCCGTTCTGGAGCAATCCATGCATGCATTTGTCGGTCGAAAACCCCAACGCCAACACGATCGCCGCGGTGCAAAGCAGCCAAAGCTAAAGCCAAAGTTGCATTTAAACCCCAGTCAAACCGCTGTAAATTATTCACTTTTGCCGTCATCAACCGTCCGCGGTCTAGCAAAATGACTAAAGTTTGCTCTTGTTCCGGTTCTAGCACCCTGACTAAAGGGGGGGTGTTGTGAGAAACTCCCAGGCGACGTGCAGTTGCTTTCCAATCAATCCAGCGCCAATCATCTCCAGTGCGGTAATTTCGCAGTTCGCTAAACTCAGTACCGATACCCGAAGGACGAAATTGCCGTATCGAACCGGATGATTGCACTGTTAAACGCACAGATAGCGCTCGCAACCCCATCAAGTCTGGATAAACCCAAACTTTTAAACTTTGGGGTACGTTCCAATCATCCCAAGCTAATCCCCAAGCACCTAGTTGTCGTACTTGAATGTCTCCCCACGCAAACTCTCCCCGTCGGGATGGGAAAACAGTATAAGTTAATTCTTGGCTGCTGTGGGCGGCAATTTTGGCGCGCAGCACAGCTTGAGATACGCCAAACTCACTTGGGTAGCGATCGCAAATGGCAACTACCGCTTTTGTTTTTCCCGAGGTAACTCGCACTAGTACTAAATTATCTCGTCCTGCGGACATGCGCGGCAGTAATTCCCGCACGACTCGAACGCGATCGCCCCGAACTCCCAAACCATCGATAACCATCAGCGTCACAACTGCAGCATCAAACAGCAAAGTGATAATAATACTTGCAATAACGCCAAACCAAACGGTGCTGCAAGCAGCAATGGCGATCGCCGCAACCAACAACAAATAAACTCGGATAGAAGGAACCATTTCTATATTTCATGAAATTTAGGCAGATAACTTTTCATCTTGGTACTGGTACTTTCTTCAATATCGAAGCAATCACAGCCTCAATTTGCAAATTATCCAGCAAAGCTTCCGGTTTTAACAACAAGCGATGGCGCAATAAGGGCGTTGCGGTCGCTTTGATATCATCGGGTGTAACAAAATCCCGTCCTGCTAGAAATGCTGCTGCTTGGGATGTAACTAACCACGCACTAGCAGCGCGAGGCGAAGCACCCAATGCTAAATCCGGATACTGTCGCGATATTCTTACCAATCTCAACAGGTAATCCACGATTGCTTCCGACACTTTTACTTTTTTCACTTCTTGGCGCCCCTGCAAAATATCTGCTACTGTTGCCACTGGTCTTAAAGCTGCAATATCTGCACGCCGCGCTCCAAACCCCGCTTGACGATTTAATAACATTCGCTTTTCTGATGCTTCGTCGGGGTAATCTACCACCAACTTGAATAAAAACCGGTCTAACTGTGCTTCTGGAAGGGGATAGGTACCTTCAAATTCTAGAGGATTTTGCGTGGCAATCACCCAAAATAACTCTGGTAAAGGCAAACTTTCACCATCCAAAGTTACCTGCATTTCTTCCATCGCTTCTAATAACGCTGCTTGGGTTTTGGGAGGTGTGCGATTAATTTCGTCTGCTAGCAGCACTTCCGTAAATACCGGCCCCTTTTTCAAAATAAAATTACGGGAGTTCAAATCAAAAATATTTGTACCTGTAATATCTGCAGGTAAAACATCCGGCGTTAGTTGAATGCGGCGAAACTCTGCTTGCATTAATTGTGCTAGCACTTTTACCAATAGTGTTTTACCAGTTCCTGGCACCCCTTCCAAAATCACATGTCCACCTACTAACAGAGCGCCATCAGTAGCTGTTGTATGAGGATAGATTGACCGAAAATAACTCGATTGAGTGCTTGACTGAGGTCATGGAAGACAGAACGGACGTCATTCATGTTTTCATTTATACTAATCTTAGGACGATCGTAGTGCAGGGAGAAAGGAGATGACTTTAATTTTTTTGTAGATACCCTGTTGCTCGAAGCATGCGCCATTTTTGCAACCAGCTTATCAACTCTCGTTCGCTCAGGCGACGTTTTTGAGCTTGTATTCGCAATACCGCTTCTAATTCTGTTCCCCTAGTACCTGTTTGTTGTTGCCAAACAGAAACTAAAGTTTGATGGTCCACCAATTCTCGCCCCAGTCCCAGAGCTTTTTGCAGTTGCAGTTGTTCTTCTTTACCTACCATCTCCACGACAAAATCGGTGGATTTAGCTTTTTGCAATACTCCCGCCAGTGCTTGAATGTAGGCTGTGCTGTTATCCAACTCCGAGGTGTCTAAAGTTACTAAATTGCCAAAGCGGCGATTGTGGGACCAAATTAATGCTAGCAGCAAGATGCTTGTTTGTATGAAGACTGGCAACAGCCAAGTAGTAGAAAAATAGCTGAATAGGTTTCCTTTCCCTTCACTTTTTCTCACCTGTGCATCTTTGTAACCGTGAATATACTCATCCACAAATAACAAGTGGCCTTTTTGATTAACTAAATCACTCAAATACTGAAAATTACTAAGGTAATCTTGATAAGCATTGGCAGCTATATAAGGAGTAGTAGAAAAAATTATTTTTCCTTGACCGTGCTTTTGTTCCCAGACTACAGGACCAAAACGATCGCCCAAAGATACTTTGTCCTGTGTTTCCGTTCTCTTCCGCCTTCGTGTGTCGATTTTGACATTACCTTGGGGTGATTTTTGCATGCTGCTGAATGCAGCTGCAGTTACCGGTTGACGCACGCCCAAAATGACTAAAGTATTACCAGCTTTTACCCATTCTTTTTCTGGAGACAAGAGAAATGGCTCCCTCAATTGACCGTAAATTCGTACCAGGGTCACAGGATGTTTTTGGATTGTTGTTAGTTGCTTGAAAGGCCTTTCCCAGCGTTCGATCGCAATTCGGCGTTCTTGCATAAAAGTATACCAAGCACCGTAGCCGTCAGGAGCGCGGCTGTAGGTAGAACCACTATTGATTTTGCTACCACCACTAGCAACGAGCAAGAT